>Ga0163155_10004330_pt1 | contig 14679 bp, 17 predicted proteins | sample OliLakLV19SP4G1_FD_148611 | JGI IMG/M metagenome (GOLD analysis project Ga0163155, IMG submission 148611) | Freshwater microbial mat bacterial communities from Lake Vanda, McMurdo Dry Valleys, Antarctica - Oligotrophic Lake LV.19.SP4.G1 | ecosystem: Environmental > Aquatic > Freshwater > Lake >...
TTATATTTTTTGATTTACGTTCCCAATACTGATCCGACTCTAGAAATAAAACTAGCATCTGCACTCAGTCTGCTGGGAGAAGATGGCATTGGTGGGGAGCGATCGAGCGGTGCTGGACGCTTTACTGCAACCTGGCATGATCTCGATGAACAATGGAGAAACGTTGTGAATTTCAAGGAGCCTAATGCTTACAGTTTGATTAGCCTATTGTGGGAGTATCCCTTTGCGGCTGAATATTTACAGGGAGCCAGCTATGCCTTACGGGAACGTAGCGGCTGGATTGTGTCACCAGTATCTGGTCAACAAGCACGACGACAGGCAGTGCAAATGTTTACCGAGGGGTCTGTCTTTCCACAACCTATCAGCGGGATGTTAGCCAATGTCACGCCAGGAACATTCAAAGCGCATCCCATTTATCGCAGTGGTATTAGTCTCAGCCTTCCTATCCATTTGACATCCTGACCCATGCTTTCCTCTGCTTCCGCCGCCCTGACAAAACCTCAAACAGTTGATTCTTGCACAATTCAGCTTACCAGCCCAATGCTACATATTGGCTCTGAAGTGCAGCAGTTAAGCCCGTTTGAATATGTGCCCACAGCTAAGTTTGTCTATCAACCCAATGCGGAAGTATTGGCGCGTTCGCTCTACCAGCAAGGTCGCTTACCCGATTACCTGAACACGATTAAAGAACGCCAATCCATTCTGCCCATTCTGGAGCAAGCCTTTGGCGAAGACTGGCCACGGGCGCAGGATGCTAACGGTCAACCGCTTTTCTCAAAAGCAACCCGCAGTTTGTGTTGGGCGGATCACCAGCGCATTAGTGATCTTAGACCGATGATTCGCAATGCCAACGGTCAACTCTACATTCCCGGCTCGTCAATTAAGGGGGCAATTCGGACGGCGATCGCTTACCACTTATTAAAAAATGCGGAACAGTTTCAAGTGCCGAAACCAAAACAGTTGAGCGCCCTTGAGCTTCAACTCCAGCAGACAATGGGCAGTCTAAGGCAGAAAGCCAAATTTGCCGACGATACGCTGTTTATGAATGCGCTCTTTAGTGATTTTGAGTTGGAGGGCGATCGCAGCCATGTTAAATCTGGACCCAACACTGATTTTATGCGCGCAGTCAAGGTTACGGATTCGGAGCCGTTGATCGAGCGTAAGATTCCCCTACCCAATGGCAAACATCGTTTTGAAAATTTACCCGTTACGGCTGAAGTGCTAGTTTCGAGCCGCTATGGAGACTACCGCGCTAAATATCGCGCCTCGATTTATGCTGAACTCGCCCGCGGTGTGCAAACCACATTTACAATAACGCTCGATCGCCACCTTCTTGATCAGATGCACCATTCGCAGGGGATGAAAATTCCCTTTCACTCGGTTGCTGATATTCTCAAACTTTGCCAGGACTTTGCCCAAGACCAATGGGATGAAGAACATGACTACTGGCAAGCAATTCAAAATAACCCCAATGAACGCGATCGCGATCGCCATACTCGCAACTTAGATTTTGGCGCAATCCGTGATTTTTATGAAGCAACCACCTGCCCCTATGCACTACGGTTGGGCTGGGGCACTGGCATGAATGGCACCACAGTAGGGCTATTGCTGGATGAGCAATTGCGATCGCAGATCCGCGATTGCTGTGGCATTAAGGCTCCCGGCTTTGAAGCTCCCAAATCACGCCGCACCATTATCGATCCGAAAGGTGAAATTCGGTTTGTACCAGGATGGGCTAAATTCAAGGTGCTGTAATCATGCTGATTCGATCGACCTGGGCACTAAAGGTCGCTGAACCGACTAGTCTGCCTCGCTCATATAGCTTAGGGTTGGTTAAACTTCTGCATCAGCATTCGGGAATTGAGATGGGATCTGAGCAAATTCCTGCTACAGCCTGTTCAAGCCTTCTCGGTTCTGTTGGTGCGAGTGGAGATTTTGTTACCTTCTATCCAGAGTCGCTTTATCAACTATCGCTTTGTGGTTTGCGGGAAGATGTGTCGAAGGCGATCGCTTTCCTCAATCTCTCCCCCACATTAGAGTTTTTGGGTGCCCGGTTTGAAGTGATGGAGCGAACCGATGAAACGACTAGCTACGAAGAACTCTACACCACCCTCGTTGCCAACGAACCCGAACCCATTCGACGGGTTGAGCTTCAATTTGTCACACCCACTGCCTTTGCTCAAAATCGCCTTTACGTACCGCTGCCCCTGCCAGCCTTGATGTTTCGCAGTTGGCTAGAACGGTGGAATCACTTTGCGCCTGTTTATCTAGGCGGCGATGAACTGATTGGCTACTTGAGCGAAGCCGTTGCCGTCACCCGACATAACATTCAGACGCGATCGTTTCAGGTGCATCAAGGCAGAATCACAGGCTTTGTTGGCACCGTCACCCTCCAGGTTCCCCAACGGTTTGATCCGCTATTGGCAAATGTGGCAAACCTGCTTGTAAACTACGCCCAATTCTGCGGCACAGGCATGAAAACCCGGCTGGGCATGGGACAGACACAAATCAATTAGCCTGTTTGTAGGTGGACAGAGGGAACGTACCTACCAACAGCAACCCGCTCATAACAAATGACATCTCCTGCCATCCTAAGCCGATGCCCTAAGAACACGCAAAATCCTTGAGGACCATAAACAACTAAATGAATGCAGGTTGTAGCATATTTCTCTCGAAAACGCTGGATCAACTGCTTTGCATCAATGGCGAGCGCGACAGCATCAGCATCTGAACGCATAGCTTGTTCTCCAGTCCCTTGCTCTGGTTCAGCATAAATCATGGAAGTAAACGGTGGCTCGCCTTTCTTATAAAAGTCGGCTGCTTCCGCCTTTGCTCCGCCTGTTATAGCTAGGAAAACGAGCAAGTGCTCTCCACTTTCTCCCTCATCAACAGGTTGAAATTTTGCATTCGAGGGGAGCGCATCAGTTCGCCATAAATGACATTGCCCAGTTGTGCGCTGCTCAATTTGAAATGTGAATCCTCTTGTATCTGGGAAAACAGTACCGACTGCGATAGCCGCTGATAGAGGCAATAGCCCTCGCAACTCAATAGTCAGAGCATGATAATTTTGAGTAATTTGATTTCGCGCTTCTAGCAATTCTGGGTACAGGGTGGCATCCCATGTAGCTTGATCAGCAATGCGTCGATTAGGCTTTGAATCTATATCAAAATGCTTTGTCCAATCAAGCTCAATATGGGGTGAGTTGCTATAGGGTTTACTTGCCCATCCATGAATCCATAAGCTGGCTGTAGAGCCATACAGCGGTTTCTTCTTTAAAGTTGGAACATGCTCTTGTTTCGTCCCTGACAGCCCGAAGCAGCTCAACTCGTATGCGGCTTCATAGGATTGTCCAGCCCCCAATGCATTATAAAAGCTGATAGCAAAATCGATAGCAGCATGATCACCAATCGAGTCTGTCATTCCAACCACAAAGTCAATGTGTCGCCGGATTGCCTCAGCTTGCACTTCACTGTAGCAAGCGTTAAGTACGACGCATTCCACTTGTTTAGAAAATAATTTGAATAATCGAGCCAGATTATTTGCATCGACGAATCTAGTGTGACCGTTATCATCTTCTAGCATCAAACCCTGCTCTCCCTCTCCATGCCCAGAAAAATGGATAATGTGGGGCTCGTATTCAGGAATCACTTTTGCTAAATCCTTTGGGCGAATAGCCCCTTCATACCGGAGGTCTAGTTGATCTCGATATTTAGAAGCCTGCAATGCTGTCTTGATTTCTCGAAGTTCTTTCTGTAGTTGGAGGTGCGCGGTAGTAACCGGATTGGCTGCCAGAAATAGAATACGTTTTGTCATTACTTTATAGCTTTAACTTTTTGAATGATCTTAGAGGGTGTTTTAAAAGTCTTCCAGGGTAGCTTAAAATACCTTGACCACCGAGAAACGATAACGAGAGAATCAGGCTTTTAAGCATCGTGGTCATCCGTACAGGTAGCTTCTGACGCTCAAACCGACCCTTTTAAAACACCCTCTTAATAGACTTACCGAATTAAAGTGTTAAATCCGCCTAAAATTTTCAGAAAGTGACTACACAATACTGAGACTAATTTTTTCGATCGCCCCATCAGCCTTGTGGTGAACACACTAATATACTCAAACCAAACCCCGATCGCATCGCTGGAACGATCGCTATCGCCGTAGTGCCATAACCTGAGGGGCAATCTCATTGCCAGCGATCGCCGATGTTGAGCGACTAAACTCGCGGTAGCAGCCAGTTCACCGTGCAAACGCCAGAACATACGATCTCGTGGTGAGAAAGGCTAATCGTTACGCAGAACACTCTGAAGCCACTCCCAATCATCATGCGGTAGTTTGGGACTTGGGGGTTGTCGATAGTCGATCGCCAACTCAAAGCGGGCACGATCGTGTGGGGTTATCCAGCGGATTAGAGCATTCTGAATCAACCAGAGTTTACAGAAACAAGCGTTTCACATGGCAAGCAAAGCCTGGTAGCAATGGTGATGTTAGCGTGTCGCCTGGAAAAAGCGTGCTCACCAGTTGCAAGATCCCAGTTTGGCGGCGATAGACCTCGACCTGCTTGAGTCGCCAATCGAGAATCCAATAGTCCTGCACGCCTCGACTAGTATAAAGCTTGAGCTTGGTTTCTCGGTCGCGTCGCTCATTGTCTGTACCAGGAGAAAGCACTTCCACAATCAGCTCGGGAGCAACCGTCAAATGTCCTGAGTCATCCAGGGCAGCGGTAAGGCGCTCTTTACTAATCCAGACCACATCGGGAATGACATTATCCGCATCGCTGAAAATAACGCCAGGAGTTGACACCGTTTCGCCAAGTTGAGTTGCCAGAGACCAGTCTCTCAATTCGGCAGCCGTGTTGACAATGGCTTTTTGGTGTCCCCAATGCGGCGCTTTAGTCACAAGCAAGTCTCCATCAATAATCTCGTAGCGATTACTGCTGTCGGGGAGCAGATTGAGGTCGGTGGTTGTCCACCGCACACGCGGATCGGTGGTTTGGCTCATGCGTTCACCTCTGGTGGGGAATAGACCTATTGTATCGGGGTTGCTAGCTCATACGTTGGAGTCGGGGGAAAGCAGCAGTCAATCGCTTTGAGGTGCTGGATGACAGGCGATGGCGTTGACGATCGCCTGTCATCCACACGATTCCATGCGTCTGCCAAGTCTGCGGCTTCTTCAAGCGGTCGCAGATTTGAACTTAGTCGTTCAGTCGTTTTTTGTTGCGAGCAACGGCGTTGTAGGCCTCGTGAGAGAGCACCTGCAACGGGATGATGCGATCGACATACCAGCGGCACAACAAGCGATAACGGTACGTGACCGGAAAGCGCAGCAGGGTGCGATCGAAGCTGAACCGCTTACCCTGCAACTGGGCTGGAAGCACGCCTTGATCGAGGGCTGCGAGGATTTGGCGAGTTTTGATGACGATCGGTTTGGGTAGATGTGTCAGATCAATGGGATCAGCCGCAAAGCTTTGCTGCCACTGCTGTTTGGTTGTGGGTTGTCCAGTTGCTTGCCAAACGCGGCGAGGCGGCGTGTGCAGCCTTGGCTCTGTCTGGTGGGAGACTTGGGACTCGTCAACCTGCACCACCGGACGGTAGCGCTGGCACGTGTGACCAACGCCCAGATGCCCACAGGGAAACCGTTGACGCTGCTTCTGGCGTCGTCGCACCATAAGTACCTCCTTACGTTTCAAGTGCTACTGGCATCACCCAGGCAGCAGCATGGTCAACCAAGTGGTTGAGAGCTACCAACACTTGCCGACACTCATGATGCAGCTCTTGCCCCACTTCGGCATCCAGATAGGTGCCGAGGACGGCTAGCTCAAGCCAGACCTGCGTCGCGGCGGCTTCGGCCTCTGCCTGGTTTAAGGTGGCAATGAAAGCAGAGTGATAGCGTCGCCTGAGCCATGCCTGAGCGACATAGACACAGACGAGTCGAGTGGCACGCAGCAGCGGCATGGTCAGCAACTCGCGTTCTTCTGGAGGAAACTCCCGCGTCAGTTCAAACACCTGCACGGCAAGGTCGATCGCGGCTTGATACACTCGAAGCTCGCGATAACTAATGAGGAATTGGCTGTTCATCATAATCGGGTGTGGGAAAGCGTTAAGCAATGAAGACGGTATCATCGACCTGACGTAGCGGTTGCATCCCCAGCAGCAGCACCATTTTGCGATGGCGGGGTGCCAGGGGATAGAAGCGGATCTGGTCTTCGTTTGGATTGAGATAGCGTTTGGTCTGGAAGCGCTTTTGCAAGAGCGCATACTGGTCTGGAGTTAACACACACTCAAACACAGACTTTTGGACGCGCATGCCGTAGCCTTCCAGTAACCGAGATACCCGATCGCGGCGACGATCGTTCGTGATGTCATAGCAAATGAGATAAAACATCTTTGGCTCCTGCAAGTTGAACAGGCGAGCGGCAACTATTCGAGAAGCCGCCGCTCGGCGATGGGGATATACGCTGCTATGCAACTGCTCTCCAAAGTAGCTACTCAGTGTTCTAAGAACATGCAAGGTCAGTGTCATTGGCACTTCCGAAAAGTCCAGTATTAACTGTCTGAGCAGCTCTCTTAGTACTTCAGTGAGGTGCCCCACCAGCGGTTGCAAGGCTTGGCTATGCTCCCCTTTGTGGTCAGCTAACATGGTCTGATAGTCCTCATAGGACAGCAAATAGGTTGACCACACTCTACTGATGAGCTGTCTCAAAGTGGCTGTGGCTGCACTCTCCTTGCTGTCAGCAAGCATGGCTTGAGTACGGTCATTGATAGCGATCGTGAGTGCCTGCATCTGATAGGCATCCAGTCCGCCGATGTCGATGTCTGGGTCTTCGTCATCCAGTCTCAACACAACGGAGCGATCGGCTTGAGGTAACTCTTTTAAGTACAGTTCTATTGGAGTCCGCACTACTTGATACGCTCTTGTGGCTGCTGTATCAGCCCCGAGTGGGATGCTGAGGTTGAGCACGGCACTCTGATAGCCTTTGGCAGCCAAGGTCGCTCTCAGGGCGATCGCTGCTTGTACTAGGCTTCGTGGCTCTACCAGTTCGAGCTTACGTACGTCAGCAAACTCGCATAATTGTTCGATATCCTTCCCCGTAGCAGACGGGTCGTCCTGATACGATTGCTGCAACCGGAAGGCATTGAGGGCTGTCTGACTAAACTCTGCGATCGTCCGCTCAACTGTTGCCTCGAGCAGCAGGTCAGCAGGTACGCCTACGTAGAGTAGTAGTTCACTTACTGTTAGGGCTTCCAGTCCATAGAGGTACAGTACTTTGGTCAGGTCAGAGACTTCAACTTGCAGCATCTTCTCTAGCCACTCGTCGGCACACATGATGTGGCTGAATTGTGTGATGCCCGCTAACGCATCCAGGTCGATCAGCGTCCAGTGCTGGTAGTAACGCAGCTCCTCGATGCGGCTATCGGTGGGGTCTAACTGGAGCTTGATGCCAGTATCAGTGATGAAGTTGTCGAGCGCCTGGTTGGGAGCTGTGGCTTGGGGTTTGGTCGCTTGTGGATCTGACATGGGAGGGTTGGGTGATGGTGCGCCCTGTCAGAAAGTGGATGGGGGGTGTGCTTGGTGGGAAATTCTTTGTCAAAAAGACACTAATAGGGCTGCTAGGATTGTGTTTTAAGGGTTTATGCTGTGGTTAGCTAACAGCATTTTTCGGACGAGCGCACCCCAAATAATTCTTAATAAAGATTTCTGGTTCTACGCCTGAACGATAATGTTGATCGCAGCTACCGACTGCATCTGCTCATAAAAAAGGGGAGAGTTCCCGCTCGCCCCTCGTTCGACTAATTTCGTTTCCACAGGACATGTGCCTGCGTTCTCTTACCATTCTAAACTATGAGCTACCAACCGCAGCCAAAATCCAGGCCGACTCGCTTTGCTATGGCACTTTTGACGGTGCTTTCGATGTTTCGTTTCTCCTTTGTGGTCAGTGACTCTAGCGTCACGGTGCAGGTGCAGCCTGTGCTCAACCCGTTGGCGATCGAACGCAGCGTGGAGCGCCTACCGCAGTAGCGTTGCGGTGCTTGACCTTGTTTGTGGTGCAAGACCAAACTGAAGCAGCATGAACACTGTGCTTCCCATTGCTTCGACCCAGCTTTTACAACTGGCAGCGGTCTTGAGCCCACAAGTCATTGACGATCGCTGTCAGTTGCTTACAGCGAGGACTGGGAATGTATGGTTCCAGCTTGCCGTACACTACCTTGAACTCAGCACCGGGCGTTTGGATGTACACAGAGCCCTTACGCTCCTCTGCACTACATCCTGAAAAGTCACGACTGAGCCGCTCTCTTAACCGTTCTAGCCTTGTGCCAGCACCTTTCAGACCCCACTCCGGTGAAGAGAAGGACACGTAACCCGCATCCCATCTAACGACTGGAAACAAGCCTTCACGACCATGCATCGGACGATAGTGAATCACTGTGCCAAACCGCTCCGAGTCAAGCCCAGGGAAGTCAACGACACGAGAGCCAGGGGGATAGAGTAAAGACAAGTTCATCGTTAGACCCCCCTCTAAGCAGCTGTGGCCATTCAGATGCCTCCGGGTAGCGTCTTGCCGTAGTCCAGCCAATACAGAAACCGCTTGGTTGCCTGGGCTGCGAGCTTCGATTGCTCTACAAGCTCAGCGTCAATGTCTGGTTGAGCCTCGGCAGTCACAACATGCCGATCGAGTCTTCGCATGATGGAGAACTCGTAGACAAGCAACACTCTTAGGACGCCAGCCGGAAGCAGTTTGCGGCTATTGGGCGGTAGACCATACGATTCATAGAACAAGCGTGCAGACTGATGCCCGAAGCCGTGCCGATAGATATTAGCAGTGATCTTGATATACGCCTGCTGGGTGCCGTTACAGCGCTTGATCGTGGCTGTAAGCGCATCCCGCATGTCCAACCGCTCAGTATGCAGGGTGGTGGGGTCAGACAGCACAGCGTCCAGGTTGGTGAGATCGGTTGACGGCTGCTTGCCCTTCCGTTTGCCCTTTTTAGGCGGCGGGCTGAAGAGTACGTCCGGCAGCAGATCCAGTTGCTCGTCCGAGTCCGAGTCGGGTGGCGGTAGCGTGGCACTCATGGGCGAAAGCTTGCAGTGTCGATACAGAAGTACTATAACCTGAAGTGCCGTGCTGTGCGATGTCGTTTAGCCCTTGCTGCAGACAATCCAGCCCATAGGGGAACATCATGAATTGCTCGACCAATAAGGGACGCAGGTCAGCAAACCCTTCTTGCTCTGGGTACGTCAAGAAGTGCAAGAGGATGAGGGTGCTCGCATCATCATTGTGGTCATAGAGCAACTTGCTGAGCAGAGACGTAAATGCTTTTTCCCATGTGCGTTTACGGCGCAAGTCCCCGTAGCCTCTTATTTCCTGTTTGAACACCTGATCGTCTTGAGGCGAACTGATCTGGACAAACGCCTCCTCTACTGTGTACAGCGTCTGCCAGGTTTCGTAAGCTTTCTGTTTCAGGTCTGCCAGTTTCACGGCTCTGGTAAGGTCAGGACTGACTTTAGTTTACTGTATGCGTCAAGTTCTAACCGCGCGTTCAGGCTGCACTGGCGGTCAGCAGCGGCAACGACTCTGCCATCGCGTTGCTAAAAGCTTGCTCCAGCTCTAGCCGTTTAGCGACCTGGTAGCCCAGTTTGACGAAATTGAGTACGGCTGGCTTGGTGGTTTCGTAGAGACCGTGCCTCAACACTGACTGTAAACCAGACACGATATATACCATGCCGTCTTTGAGCCGTAAGAACTGCTCTAAAATCTGAGGCACATATTCGTTGTACCCGTACTCTTGAGGGAACTCGATGAAATTATGTTCGATGAGAAAGTGTCGTTCATCGAAGTGGTTATACATTGATTTAGCCATAAGCGAAGCAAAAGCCGCTGCCCAAGTAGACTTCCGTCTTAAGTCACCAAAGCGGTCACGGACGACGGACTTAAAGGCCAAATCGGTCGCAGCTGTCTGAACAGGTGTTTCGGGGTCATCGATCAAGTAATCAATGAGCCAGGTCTGATAGGTTCTCTCTTTCAGTGCTGCCAGTTTCATCGTCTTGCCTTTAGCCGCTGACTTCATTGTACCAAGCTCTACAAAATTATGAGTTTAAGGGATAATCGGCATGCGGTTCAGCCAGCAGGGATGTGGATTCAAGCCTCTCTGCCCGTTCTGCCCAGTACAACGCTCGCCTCATGATGGTTGTGGCAATGCGGCACTGCTGCGCTAACTCACGGTTGATATCAGTTTGTGCTTGCGACTGCAAAAGATGCCGATCCACCCGTCGTTGTGCCGCCAGCTCATACACAATGAGGATCTTGAGTACTTTCTCTGGCAATGCTGCTCGGCTATTAGTCGTTAGGTTGAAGTAAGTATATAGCTCAGTAGTAGCCTTGCCAAACCCGGCTTTGTAAATGGTTCCGATGGCGATGGCGATCCCTTGAGGATCAGCTTTCTTTGCTCTTAGGGCTGCTACTAGAGACTTATAGGAATCGAGGCGTTGACTATCAAACTCAGTTTGGATGGCTGCTTGTCGGCTGCGGCTTCGACGTGTGGGCTGTATCGGTGCATTGCTCTCGCTGCCAAACAGACCGAGCTGCTCTGGTGTGCCCTCTTCTGTGGTCAGCAGCGGTTCTGGTGTGGTTCCTTCAGGTAAGTTCGGGTCAGACATGGCAGCAGAGTAGTACGTTTGCACAGATTCTATCAGGCTTTAGGGCTGATACGGCTTCAGAAACTCCAGCACCTCCCTTGCGCTAAAGGTGGGGACGGTACCGCTCTCATTGAGATCAGATGTCTTCCAGTCCAGCAGTGCGGGTAGCCATTCCCCTACAAAGTTGAGTGGGAGATCATTGGGACTGGGGGACTCACCAGTATGCCCCAAAACGCAAGCACCATCCTCGCTATAGATCGCTACGTTAGAACAGTCCAACGGCGTATCACAGCGCTCTTTTAGCTGTACACCACAGCGTGCTTTGAGATAGCGGCGCACGGGGTGGTTCTCATTTGCTAGCGAACCGACTTCCATCTGCGGGGGATGAATGCTGAGCCAATTGGTGAACCGCTCCAGTGTGAGCACGCTTAGCACTTGACGTTGTAAAGGAGTCGCATGCATCACCATCAATACCTGTTCTGCGGTTTCAACAGCGAAGAGTGCTGCTTGGAGACATGCCCCTGCCTCTAACCCTGTGCTTGTCAAGCCGACAAGTGTGCCTTGCATGGCGGCTCTGATGAAGCGCTCACGTTGCTTTTGCGAGGCTTGGAAGTCCTCATGCGTGCCCGGTTCTTGTGGCTGAGCTGCTTGTTGTTGGGCCTCCGGTATTTTGTGCTCCGGCGTAGGTGCCTCAGCGGCTTCATGTAAGAACAGCAGGAACTGTCGGCTTTGTTCTTTTAACGTGCTATACCCAACCCAATTAGCATTGGGATACATGTTTAACTGACAGCCTTTGATGCACACGTCATTGCGAGTGGCTGTGATGCTCCAGGTTGTGCAGTGGTTAATCTGTCCGCCTTGGCTCAAGTTGATGAGCATATCTCTGTATCCAAAGTAGGCGACCAGCACTCTGTCATCGGTCAACTCGCCTTCATCGTCAACCCGATACTGTAACTCTGGGAGCATACCCAAGGTAGTGTCATCAAACGGCAGCTTGAACGTTGCGATCGCTGCCTCCAGATCTCGCTGTTGCAAAGCTGCTGCAACCATTGCTTTTTCAGCTAACTCAGACTGCTGCTGGGCGACTGCTTGTGTGATGGCTGCTTCGAGACTGCCAATAGTTGGTGTTTTGTTGCCTGTGGTCATGATGGGTGGGAGTGAGATTGCGCCCTTTGACCTTGTGTGGGGATGGGGTTTGGTTAGGGATGATGTGATTTGCTTTTCACCGCTGTTAGCCTTCTCGCAAGCGATCGATGAGTGCCTCATAGTGAGTGACCGTCACCTTGCCAGGGAAACGGCTTCGCATTGCCCCCAGATCATGAGCGATCGCCCGCTGAATTAAAGCCTCGTCTTCCTGCTCGCTCTGATCCATCGCGTCATTAACCTGCTCCTTTCCCATTTCAGTGAGGGAGGCATGAATGACCGTGATAGACTCGGCTCCTTCACCTTGAACCGTTTTGTCGATGTCGATTACGCCTTGGCTTCGCAAGTCAATCAAGTCCATATAGACAGCTCCTTCTGGTTGCTCACAAAACTCAGCTAGATCACTAAGACCCACGGTGGTGTTCGGCCCATAAGCTTCAAAGGCTCGCAGGATGGGTTCGGTCAAAGCTCTTCGTCGTTCGTCAAACGTGGTTAGTTTACGTTGCGGTTCCGCTACTGCCTCAGGAGTAAGCAGCGGTTGCATCACTTCACGCCACTGAGACAGGTTTTCCAACCTTTGCAGCGCAGCCGTCATCTCAACCCAACGTTCTGGGTCAATCAGGCTATTGAACTCAGCCATTGTGAGCCACTGGTTGGCAGCGCAGACTTTGCACCCAGAAAGGGAGATGCGGTATGCCTTGACCTCCCAAAAGCTCGCTTCGTCATCACCCTCGAAGGCAATGCCTTCAGGCAGGAACGTGAAGTCAAACCTTAGCTGTTCATGCTCAAAGCGCAACTGTGGATCGTCCCGGTTAGCGGTCTGGTCGTCCTTGACAAAGCCTCGTTGCTCTAACCGCTGAAACTGTGCCAGTTCTTCTGGATCGTATTGATAGACGCGCTTTGCCATGACTTTTAATCAGCGAGTGGGAGTGAGATTGCACCCTGAACATTGGAAGGGATGGAGTATGGGTGTGGGTTGTGCCCTACAACTGCCCCCACAAGTCTTTGGCGGCTGCACTCTTCGCCAGCTTCTTGTTCGCCCCTTGACCTGACCCGATCAACTCCAGGAAGTGACACTGACACTGCCACGCTGTCCCACTGCCCCCATAATCATAAGTAGGCGCTGCTTGAGCGTGCTGTTGGGTGTACAGGTTGAGCTGCGTCACATAGTCGGTTTTGTCCTCTACCACTGCAATCACTGCTGGTGGCGAAGCTGTGGAGGTAGTTGTGGAAGGGGACTTTACAGTGCTGTCTTGGAAGGATTCAACTGCGTCTACAGGTGACTGTGCCTGGTCTGCTGTGACCAACTCCTCATACAGCCATGACTGTAACCACTGTTGGGCGGCTTGTAAGCGTGCTGTGGCTTTCGAGCGTGCGACTGACCATTGGGGTGGGCATTGCTCAGCCTCTTCAGCGCTCACGACACACAAAGCAGCCCAGGCATTCATCTCACCCTGTTCGCGGTACTCAACTTTCGTTCCCGGTTTCCAGTTGTTGATCAGTAGGTTCACAACTTGCAGCACCAGTGGCTTGTCGGCGATCGCTTCCAGTAGATGGAGCTTGAACGTGATGTTCGCAGCCGTTGTGTGCACCACCACAAACACCTGATAGAAGTCCAATGGTTGCAGGGTATCTGCCTTCAGGCGTTGCAGAATGTGGGTCTGTAGCGTCTCTAGCTGTCCCTGTTTCACAGCTGTCTTCAGCACCTTGGAGAACTCACCCGGTGCGAGACTCCCTACTTGTGGTAGGTTGTCAATCTTCAGTAAGTTGGATCGTTCATGTTGCCTTTGCTCCTTTAGCCGTTCTTGCCGCTTTGCTTTAATGGCTCTCTGCTGCTCAGTTAGTTGGGACGCGATCGCTTTTAACTGCTCTTGGTCGTAGGGCATGGTTTCCCCAGCGATCGCCGCCTTCAATAACCGATGGTTGATGACATCCACATAGCGCCGAATCGGTGACGTGAAATGGGTATAGACCGCCAGCGCCAAGCCTTCATGTCTACTGGGATTCACCTGATACTGGGCGCGATCGTAATAGCCCGCGAGTGCCTTGCGGAGTTGGGCTTCGTCCTCAATGGCTTGGAGTGAGGCAAGGAAAGCTTGGCGGTCGGCTGGCAGTGCCTCCAGGTCACGATAGCCATGCGTACGATAAATCCAGGGCAGTTGACGACTGTGCATGTACTCTGAGACCACCCGATTGGTGAGAATCATCGTCTCGGCGATCATCTGCTGTGCTTTCATAGTTCTGGTGATGGGTCTGCCATCCTCATCCACATAGACACCACCCAAGAGCTGCCCGTAGACCGCTCCTTGCTGCTGTCGCTGTTGGCTGAGTGCCTGGGTCACTTGCTCCAGTTGCTTGAGTGCGGTCGCCAGGTGATGCGGTGCTCCCCTTAAAATGCCGGTGACGGATTCATAGTCCAGCTTGGACTGACTGACGAGTGTCTGTGTACAGCACTGGACATCCAGTACTTCTCCGACTGGGTCAAGGAGTAGGCTCACCGTGACCACTGGGCGTTCCTCAAACGGTAGTAAGCTCATGCTCCCTTCGAGGCTCTGCGGGAACAGCGGTTTGACCAGCTGTGGCAGATATCGGGTCTCGCCTCGTTGCAGTGCTTGCTGATCGAGATACTCACCTGGCTTGATCTGTCTCGTCACATCGGCAATGTGTACCTCTAGCCGTGTGTTGGCTCCTTCCGTTTCGACCCAAAGGGCATCGTCACAGTCCTGAGTGCTAATGCTATCAATGGTGAAGCCGGTCGCTGGTGGCATGGGTCTGGTGTGTTGTCGTGTGTCAGTCTAGCGCAGCTGTGGAGGGGTGATACAAAGTTGTGGAGGACTTTACCGCTTTGACTTCAGGTTGCACTAGACTAGCGGCTAGATTAAGGTGCCCAATGAACCAACAGAGCC
>Ga0163155_10004335_pt1 | contig 14658 bp, 9 predicted proteins | sample OliLakLV19SP4G1_FD_148611 | JGI IMG/M metagenome (GOLD analysis project Ga0163155, IMG submission 148611) | Freshwater microbial mat bacterial communities from Lake Vanda, McMurdo Dry Valleys, Antarctica - Oligotrophic Lake LV.19.SP4.G1 | ecosystem: Environmental > Aquatic > Freshwater > Lake >...
GCCAGAGATTGCTCGCTCCTTCTAGTGAGAACACTGCCAATTGAAATCCATGATGCGCTGATGGTCGGACGCACCGCCAGTGCTGCGTGGGCCGCCCTTCCCTTGCTGAGTCTGATTGCGGCCATCGCACTTTTCTCATCCCGCTTGAACCGCGCCGGCATGGCCCACGAAACGCGGCGTATTCGTTCATCCGAAATGCCGCGAGGCCGCTTTGCACTGTCCTGTCTGGCGGCCGGCGTGATGGTGGGATTTTGGCTGCCAATGAGCGTGTGCTTTATCCAGGCGCAGAATACAGCCAAACCTCTTTCACACGTTTTCGGCGCCGGCAAGGATGCACTCGGCGCGTCGCTGCGCATGGCCGCGGCTGCCGCGGTGCTCTCGGTGATTGTTGCCATCGGCCGCCTGGTGCTTTGGCCGGAGACGCGCACGCGCGCGCTCAATCTGGCAGGCCTTTTTCTGCTGGCCATTCCCGGATCGTTCCTCGCCGCCGCGCTGCTCACCATTCAAATGGCGCTGACCGATGGAATGACATCCGCAAGCGGCGAGGTATCGACTTTTGCCGCCGCGCTTCCAGCCGCGACGCTCGCATTTGCTTTTGTCATCCGCTTTCTTTACGTGCCATTGCGCCTGGTGGAAGAAGGCCTCGCGGCGCTAGATCCCGACCTGCTTGATGCCGCTGCGTTGTCGGGACACGGCCGCATCGCGCGAGCCGTCACGATTGCTCTGCCGCTCATCCTTCCGCACATCGCCGCGGCCACCGCGCTGGTTTTCGTTTTTTCGCTCGGCGAAGTTCCGATGACATCGCGCCTGGCGCCGCCGGGTTTGATTCCCGCAACAGTATGGTTGTTTCAGCAGCAGCATCTGGGGTATGATGAAGCGGTGTTTGCGCTGAGCCTCCTGCTCGGCGGAGTCGTAGCGGGCGCCTTATTCTTGGGCGCCACAGCGATGGGATTTTTGGCTAAGTGGTCTGACCGAAGGGGAGTCTCACCGGTTGAATTATAAATGAAGTCTTTTGTGTGAGTGGCGCGGGAATCGGAATGAGCCGTCTGGATGTTCGGGGAATCGTGAAGACGCTGGGTGATGCGCGCACGCCGGACGCTTCGGCCGTGCTGCGCGGGGTCTCGTTTTCCATTCGCGATGGCGAGTGCTTCGGTCTTCGCGGCACTACTGGATCTGGCAAGACGACGCTGCTGCGCATCATCGCCGGACTGCTTGCGCCCGATTCGGGCGAAGTCGTGCTGGATGACCGCGTGCTTTCGTCGCCCAAGATGCAGGTGCAGCCGGCGGAACGCAGCGTGGCGCTAGTCTTTCAAAGTCTGGGCCTCTGGCCGCATCTGACGGTAAAGGGGCATCTCGATTTTGTGCTTTCCGCAACAAAGCTCAGCCGTTCGGAGCAGCGGGCGCAATGCGCCAGCACATTGGAAACATTTTTGATTCACGATCTTTCATGCCGCTATCCGGCGCAGTTGTCGGGCGGAGAACGCCACCTGTTGGCGCTCGCGAGAGCATTCTGTACGCAGACGCGCATTCTGCTGCTGGATGAGCCATTCACAGGACTTGATTCGGCACTGAAATCACGCGTGCTGGAAACACTGGCGAGGGAACGGGCGCGGCGCAATTTAACGACGCTGCTAGTAACGCATAACGAGGACGAAATGCGGGTGCTGTGCGACCGCGTTGAACACTTGAACGAGGGTCATATTGTACCTCATGGCAGAAAAATGCAGAACGCCGACTGACCACGTCGGCGTTGTAGTTCGCTTGTGGGATGCAATGACGCTGGCACTTTGGAAGGCGCCTGATGCAGAAGGTTGAATCTAAAGCAAACCGGACGAGCCGGCCGCTGCTCACGTTGGTCGTGCTGACCTTCGCCCTGTGCGCGTTTTCGTGGTATCTGGTTTTCGGAATGGCTGCGACGGCGAGGAAAGATAGCGCGGCGGGAATGCAGCTTGGGACTCAGGGTGATAAGCCCGGCCAGTTTCAACAGCCGCGCGGCATCACTGGATTTCCAGATGGAACGTTCTTTGTCGTTGATCGCTCCGCCCGGATGCAGCTTTTTGCCGCCGACGGCACGCCGATGAAACTCTGGTCGATGAAAGAACATGACCTTGGCAATCCGAAAGGCGTCACGGCGCTGCCGGATGGGAATCTGCTGGTCTGCGATACGCATTATGGCCGCGTGCTGAAAATGTCCGTCGATGGAAAAATGATAAAGCAATGGGGCGGTCCGGGACGCGGACCGTCTGAGTTCACGCATCCTCTTTCGGCTGCCGTGGACCGTGCGCGCAAGATTGTTTACGTGGTCGAATATGGTGATCGCAATGATCGTGTGCAAGCGTTCGATCTCGACGGAAATCATCTGAAAAGCTGGGGCAGTTTTGGCACCGAGCCCGGAACATTTCAGCGGCCTAGCGGGATTGCGCTGGATGCCGGCGGAAACATTTTCGTCGCCGACGCGTGCAATCACCGCATCCAGAAGTTTGATCCCGATGGCACCTTGATTAGCGTATTTGGCGCGATGGGTTACGCCGCTGGCGAGCTGCGCTATCCGTACGATATAGCCTGCGGTCCCGATGGCCTCCTTTATGTCGCGGAATTCAACGGGCATCGCATCAGTGTTTTCGATGGCGAGGGCCAATTCGTGCGTTTCTTCGGCGGTGCGGGCAGCCGTCCGGGCGAGTTCGCCAATCCCTGGAGCCTTGCGGTGGATGCGCGTGGCCGGCTGCTGGTCTCCGATACGGGGAACAACCGGATTCAAATTTTTGACCTGCCCCGGCGTGAAAACACGACGCTAGCCGCGAAATCGGGCGCCTCGTTAGTGAAGCAATAAGGACAGCAAATCCGGGTAGAGGTGTTACAGTCGTCTCTCTCTGTCCGCAGTTGAGCCGAAAGCTGAAAGCCTTTTATGAACGAACGGTTGTTACTCGGTCTTATCCTGCTTTCGCCTGTGCTCGTGATGGCGGGCATGTGGTGCGTTCATCGCTGGTTCCACGCGCCGCGCCGCAGGGCTGTGAAAGAAATTATTGTCATCGCCGCCCTCTTCGCGGGCATCTTCGCCTGGCTCGCGCTCTCGGCGCCGCCACAAAAAGGCATCGCGACGCGGGTTCATCTGCAGCGCCCGGAGTGGCTGCTGCTCGCCATTCCCATGTTCGCGCTCATTCTATATCTGCAGAACAAAACGCTGGCGGGCATTTCACGCGGGCGCATGTGGTTCGCTTTCTGGCTGCGTACATCCATGATGATCTTGCTATTGCTCGCGCTGGCCGGATTGCAACTCGTGATCGAACAGGACATGCTGAGCGTTCTCTACGCGATCGATTCCTCCAAAAGCGTCCCGCCGTCAGAACGGCAGCGCGCGATCGATTTTATCAAGAAAACACTGCCGGCCAAACAATCGGAAGACAAGGTCGGGCTGCTTGCTTTCGGTGGACGGGCGGAATGGGAAGTGTCGCCGACCGCACTGCTGAATGCGCAAGGCGTGCCCGATGCTAAAAATTTCAAGGCGACGGCGCAGCCGGATGCCACCAACATCGAGACCGCGTTTCAACGCGCGCTCGCCCGATCGGACGACGACGCGCGCCGCCGCATCGTTCTCTTTACGGATGGACGCCAGACCACGGGAGACGCCGCCGAAGAACTTAAGCGCGTCGTCAGCATGGGTGTGGACGTCTGGGTCGTCCCGCTGCGCCGTGGCAATGACGCCGAAATGCTGATCGAAAAGATTGTGCTGCCAACTCAACTGTTGTGGGAGCAGCCCTTTGATGCGCACGTTTTTGTGTATTCGAACGTCAACACGACCGCGACGGTGCGCCTCTTTACCGGAGACAAAGTGGGCGGCAATCCGCAGCCGCAGATCGTGAATCTGACCGTCGGAAAGAACCGCGTTACGTTTCCCGGGCTGAAAATGCACTCCGGCGGCGCCAAGGAAATTCGCGCGGTCCTGGAACCGGCCAGCCGCACTGACGACACGCTCGCGGAAAATAACGAAGCGTACGCATTCACCGACGTGCAGACCGAGAACCGCGTGCTGGTGCTCACCAGCGATGTTGCCGAAGTTAAGCATCTGCTCGCCGCGCTCGAGGGCGAAAAGATGACGCTTGACGTGCGCTCGGGCGCGACGCTGCCCGACAATCCGGAGGCGTACCGCGCATACGACTGCATCGTCCTCGCGAATCTTGCGCGCGGTTTTTTGAGCGAACAGCAGATGAAGGTGATCGAGACGTGCGTCAAAGATCAAGGCGCGGGGCTCGTCATGATCGGCGGCGACCAGAGTTTTGGCGCCGGCGGGTATCTTAATACGCCGATCGAAGACGCGCTGCCCGTGCAGATGGATTTAAAGAATCAGCGCGTCATGCCCAGCGGCGCGCTCTGCCTCGTGCTGCATACGTGCGAATTTGCAGACGGCAACGCCTGGGGCAAAAAGATTTCAAAGGCAGCGCTCAAGACGCTTTCGCCGCAGGATTATGCGGGCCTCATTTACTATGGAAATTTGGGCGGCGAACAGTGGTGCTTCAAGCCCGCGCCGGTGCGCCCGCAGATGTTCCAATTAATTGATGGCTGCGAACCGGGCGACATGCCATCGCTCGAAACCATTGTGTCGATGGCCGTGAACAGCCTCTCCAATTTAAGCAACATCAGTTTGAAACATTGCATCGTTATCACCGACGGGGATCCCTCGCCGCCCACCAGCGCCACGCTCGCCGCGGCCAAGAAAAACAAAGTCACCATCTCTGTCATTACCATTTTCCCGCACGGCGGCGCCGACATTTCGATGATGAAGGATGTCGCGGCGCAGACGGGCGGCCGTTATTACTCCGCTGACGACCCGCGCAAGTTGCCGCAAATTTTTATCAAGGAAGCGGCTGTCGTCCGAAAAAGTTTGATCCGCTCGGACGAAAAAGGAATTCCCGTGGCGCTTGGCGTGCCGGGGCCGACGCTGAAAGAATTCGGTGGAAAATTTCCAGACGTCACCGCGTTCGTGGTCACTGCGCCGAAAGACCGGGCTGAACTCCAGCTCTTCACGACCATCGAAGGCGAGAAGATTCCGATCATGATGAGTTGGCATTACGGTCTCGGAAAATCGGTGGCGTTCACGAGTGACTGCACCAATAAATGGGGCGCGAAGTGGGTTGAATGGAGTGCCTATAAAAAGTTCTGGCTCAACACACTGACCTGGGTGAGCCGCCAGCGGATGCCGAGCAATCACACCGTGACCACGCGCATTGAAGGCGACACGGCTCACGTTGTGCTTGAGGGACTGGATGCGCAAGGGAATTATTTGAACTTTGCCAAGCTCAGTGGCAACGCGATTGATCCGGAAGTGGCGCGCAATGGCACTGATGGGCGAACGTACGAACTCAATTTCAGCATGACCGCGCCCGGCCGGTATGAGGCCACGTTTCCCGTTACGAAAACGGGGGCGTACTCCGTCACCATTATCGATCAGTCGGACGGGAAAAAGCCAAACACCATCGTGACGGGTCTGGCCAATAGCTATAGCGCTGAGTTTTTGCATCTGGAGGGTGATGACGCGCTGCTCACTAAAATGGGCGAAATCGCCACGGGAAAAAACACGGTCAGCCGGTTGAAAGATCTCGGCAAACTTGATCCGCTTAACTGCGGTGTCTACTCGCATGACATGCCGCCGTCGCGCCAACCGACCGACCTATTCTGGCGGCTGCTCATCGCGGCGCTCTGTCTCTTCCCGCTCGACGTGGCGGTGCGGCGGCTCGCGCTAGATCCCGAGAAAGCATTCCTGTATGGGTGGGCATCGGCCCGTCCGATTTTTAACCGCCTGTGGGCAAAGAAAAAAGAGCTGCAGGATAGGGCTGTCGAAAGCGTTGCCGGAAAACCTGCTGACGCGCCTCCGCCGCCGCCCGACATCGTGCCCACCGGAGCACAAAGCCGGGCCGCGCAGAGCCGCTACGAGCAGGCGGGCGACGCATCCGATTTCAATTTAAACCCGGACGCGAAAGCGGGCGACAAGCCGGTGGTGGGGGGCACAAAACTTTCTCCCGCCGACGACGCGGCAAGCGACTACACGCGCGCGTTACTCAAGGCTAAGAAGCGCGCTAATAAAGACGAGTGAATTAAATTTTACCAACGATTTGACTTTTCGACGCGTTGAAGGATTGAAAGTCGCGCTCATCAGCGAATTGTGATTTACGCCAGCTTCTCAAACACCTTCAACCCTTCCGCCAGCGTCGCGTCGCTGGCTGCGTAGCTGATGCGGAAATGGGTGTCGCGATTGGAGAAAACGTGGCCGGGCACCAGCAGCAAACGGTGCTTGATGGCTTCCTCAATGAATGTCTGGCTGTTGGGATAGCGCGCCGGAACTTTCGGGAATAGATAAAACGCGCCGCCCGGTTCTTCGCATTCATAGCCGGCTTTGCGCAAACCGTTGACGAGGAAATCGCGCTTTTTTTTGTAGGCGGCTACTTTGTCCGAGAGATCGATCTTGAAAGCACCGAGCGCGGCTTTCTGCGCGGTGCTGGGCGCGCAGACGAACGTGAACTGTTGAAGTTTAATAAGTTCATTGATCAGATCGCGCGGTCCGGTGACCCAGCCCACGCGCCAGCCGGTCATCGCCAGTGTTTTCGACAGGCCGCCCACGCAGAGCGTGCCCTCGGGATAAAAGGCGCCGAGACTTTTATCCGCGCGGCCGCTGTAGCAGAACAATTCGTAGATCTCGTCGCTGATAAGAATAATTCCTTTGGCGCGCGCCAGTTCGGCGAGCGCCCGTTTTTCTTTTTCCGGCAGGCACGCGCCGGTTGGATTTCCGGGCGACATCGCCAGGATTGCCTTGGTGCGCGGCGTAATCAGTTTTTCAAGCTTCTGCACATCAATGCTGAAATTTGGATATGTGTCGTAGAACACGGCGGTGCCGCCGCACATCGTCGTGAGGTGTTTGTAGCTGACGAAATACGGATCGGGCACGAGCACTTCGTCGCCGGGATTGATCAAGCCCATCAGCGCGAGCGTGAGGCCGCCTGACGTCCCGCTTGCGATGAGACAATCTTCCGGCCGCACGCCATGAAGCTGCTGGTAATGGTCGAGGACCAGCGTGCGCAATTCAGGCAATCCGGCACTGGGCGGATAACGGTTGAAGCCGCCGCGAATGGCCTCGATAGCGGCGTCCTTGATGGGGTCGGGCACGTCAAAATCGGGCTGCCCGATCGACAGATTGATGGCGTCTTTCACCGTCGCGGCGAGATCGAAAATTTTTCGAATGCCGGAGGCTTCGATGCCTTTAACGCGGTCGGCTAGCAAGCCGTTGTAATTCATTTTGGTTGTCATTTTCTTTCTTTTAAAAGCTGTCCACATCGATTCGAGCAATTCTCCCGGGACAAGAGTGTTCCCGCCACTGAAGTCAAATCAGGCTCGCCGAGTCGGCGTCCAGGTACAGGGTGCAATGCGCTTGTTCGCGCAAAAAAGATCCCGGGCAGACCGTGCCGATCGGGCCATTCAGCGAGTCTTTCACGGCTTGTGCTTTTCTTTTTTCGGGAACGATACAGAGCATGCTTTTGGCCGAGCACAGGGCGGGAATCGTCAAGGTGAGTGCGTATTGCGGCACGGCATCGATGTTCGGAAAGTGCCCTTCTCCCGCTTGCTGCTGGCGGCATGCGAGATCCAGTTTCACGATTTTGGCGGGCTTGGGATCTTTGAAATCGGCGACCGGCGGGTCGTTAAATGCCAAGTGCCCGTTTTCGCCGATCCCCAAACAGCACAGATCAATCGGTTGCGCGGCGATCAGATTGGCGTATCGCTCGCATTCCGCGATCGGCTCCATGGCGTCGCCCTCCATATAGTGGAAGGTCCGCGGCTTCAGGGCGGACGCGACGCGCTCGCGCATGTACGTGCGGAAGCTCGCCGGGTGATCGGCGCTGAGGCCCAGGTATTCATCCATATGAAAGAGCGTCACGCGCGACCAATCCACGCCGCCGATTTTCACGAGCTGCTCGAGGAATTGAAGCTGAGAGTTTCCGGTGGCGAGGATTGCAGCGGCGCAGCCCTGCCGGGAAATGGCGTTTTGCAGAATCCCTTGCGCGGCACGCGCGGCGTCGGTTGCCAGTGATGGCTCGTCGGCGAAAACGCGAACGTTCATCGCGCCAGCTTTGAACACTCTTGTCGGTTCGCTCATTGGGGCATTCTCCAAATGCGTCCGTACCTTGTTGGAATCTTCCCGTACGATTACACGTCCATGGGTTGAAGCGCTTATCTTTTCGGGTCTACGGGAGCGATCAAATGAAAATTCGTTTTCACGGCGCCGTCCGCACGGTCACCGGCTCGCTTCATATCGTTGAAACGTCGCGCGGCGAAATTGTTCTGATGGATTGCGGACTCTTCCAGGGACGCCGCGCTGAATCGCGCGAACGCAACACGAAACTCCCGCTCGATCCCACGCGTGTGAAGGCGATTGTGCTCAGCCATGCGCATATCGACCACATCGGGAATTTACCCACGTGGGCGGCGCAAGGATTGAAATGTCCGATCTATGCCACGGGGGCGACGGTTGATCTCACTGGCCTGATGCTGCGCGATTCGGCGAAAATTCAGGAATTCGACGCGCGGCATCTCAATCAGCGCTTACGTATTGGCGAGCCGGAGATCAAGCCGCTCTATACATTGCAACACGCGGAGGCGGCGATAGCCTGCTTGCGCGGGCGCAATTACCGCGAGTGGTTTGAGGTGGTTCCCGGGCTGCGCGCGTATTACACGGATGCCGGTCACATCCTGGGTTCAGCCACGATTACGCTTGAAGAACGCAACGGTGCAAGCGTGAAGCGTCTTGCATTCACGGGCGATCTGGGCCGTCCGAATTCCCCCATTTTAAAAGATGCGGAGCCTTTCCCGGCAGGGAGCGATGTGGTGCTTTCGGAATCAACGTATGGCGATCGCGAGCATCCGCCTCAGGCGGAACTTCCGGAAGAGTTGCGTAAAGTGTTGTACCAGACCATCGCACGCGGCGGGAAAGTGATCATCCCGGCTTTCGCGGTCGGACGCACGCAGGCGATCATGTACGCGCTTCGCGAATTGCAGAAAAAAGGCAAGCTGCCGGAGGTCCCTGTTTATGTGGACAGTCCACTGGCGACCGGCGCGACGGAGATCGTTTCGCGCCATCCAGAATGTTACGACGCCGGCGCCAACAAAGTTCTGGATGACGATGGGATGCTTTTCGCGATCGACGGCTTTGTGGCGACGCGTTCCACGGAGGCGTCGCGGGCGCTCAATGAAAAGAAGGGGCCGTTCGTGGTGATCGCGGCGTCGGGCATGTGTGAAGCCGGACGAATTCTACATCATCTGGCTCACGGGGTGGCCGATCCGCGGAACACGATTCTGATCTGTGGATTTCAAGCCGAACACACGCTGGGGCGGAAACTAGTGGACCGTTCGGACAAAGTTCGCGTCTTTGGGCAGGAACTTCCGCTGCGAGCTGAAGTGGTCGTGTTGAACGGATTCTCGGCGCACGCCGGACGCACTGAGATGACGACGTTCCTCAATACATGCCGGCCGCAAGGGCCGCTCTATCTGGTTCACGGTGACGAAGCGCGCTCGACGGCATTTCAGAGTCATTTGAAATCCAATGGATTTCCGGACGTGCGGATTCCGACGGTAGGGGAGGAGTTTAAAGTCTGATCCATGATCCATAATGCATAAACAGCACCGACTACCGAGCCGTTTATGCAATATGAATTATGCATTAGTTCGTTCACAACTTGCGAATGACTAATCCGCTGAGCAGCTTCGGATAAAAGTACGTCGATTTCTGCGGCATCTTTTCATTGCCGGTAGATATGTCGCGCACCTGTTCAATCAATGTGGGGCGCAGAATGAATCCCATAACGTACTGGCCGGCCTGATCGGTGACACGCGAAATTGCATTCTTCGTGTCGGGCGTGTAACTGACGCCTTCCTTGCGCAGCACTTTTTCTTCACTGAGTTTCAAGACGCCTTTTAGAATCAATTCCTGAAGCACCGACACGTCCAGCGCGTGCCACGCGGCGGATTTGTTCGGCTGCGCTTTTTTCATGGCTTCGGCGACAGCGGGTTTCACTGTCAGCAATTTGCGGCTGCCGTCTTTAAAGATGACTCCGAATTTCACCGGGCCGCTCTGCTCCTCGGCGGTGGCGAACAACTCCTGCTCGCTGGCATCGCGCGCATCGAACAGCGCCGCCGAGTCTTTTAAGAATGCGTCTTTCGAAAGGCCGGGCGCCGTCTGGATCAGGCGGTGCGTCGGCAGAATATACAATCCGAGGTCGCTCATCGGCACGCACATCATCAGCGTGTAGTCGTAATCCTTATCGAGCTTGCCTTCGGGATCATTATCTTTCGTGCGGCGCTCGTTGCGGTAGTTGCAGCTCGTCTCATAGCGGTGGTGTCCGTCTGCGATGAACAGATTCTTTCCGTCCAGGTAATCCTGCATCGCGGCGCACCAGCTTTCGTCGTCCACAACCCATAGCCGGTTGACGACGCCGTTCTCTTCCTTCACTTCGACGTCCGGCTTCTTAAACGTCACACCCTTCTTAAGGAGGGCGGTCATGTTGCCGCCGTCATCGGGCACCAAGCCGAATACCGGTGAGAGATTGGCTTCGCAGGACTGCATCAACGCGAGTCTGTCGGCTTTCGGGCCGCCAAATGTTTCCTCATGCGGATAGACGCAGCCCGTGCCGAACGGTTCCAGCTTGCAGGCGCCGAAAATGCCGCGCCGCGTTACGACTTGGCTGCGGGATGCTCCACCGCTGGCGATGTCGAACGCCTGTTCGTACAGGTAAAAAGCGGGCTTGCCGTCCTGACGCAGCACGTTCTGAAAAATCCAGTTCTCAAAGGTCTCGGCCGCGCGCGAATAGCGGTCGCTTCCGGGCTTGTCGTCTGGCGTGGTCTTGCCGAATTCGATGCGCACGACATTGTGTTCGCTCTTGTTGTAGAGGTCGTTCTGCATCTTCGCATCGATTACGTCATACGGCGGGCAAACCAGCGCCGACGCGGGCGCGCTGACTTTGCTCTGATTGTAGCGCAAGGCACGGAACGGTTTGACGGTGGCCACGTTTTGAATATCTCCGGTTAATAATGCATGATTCATAATGCATAACAGGCGCGACCGCCGAAGTCATTATGTGTTATGTCACGCATGGGAAGATCAACTTGCCGCTGCGGCGCTGAGGCTCCCCAACGCGTCTTCATGATATTTGCCCACCGAACGCAATTTTCGGTAGCGTTGTTCCAGCAACTGGCTGAGCGGAATGGCCTGCAGCTCGCGAATATTCTGCAGGATCGTTGCGCGCAGAATGCGCGCGGCCACCGCGGGATGGCGATGCGCTCCGCCGAGCGGTTCCGGAACAATCGCGTCCATTATGCCCAGTTTCAACAGTTCGTGCGAGGTGATTTTCAACGCCTCGGCGGCGTCAGCTTTGCGATCGGCATCTTTCCATAGAATGGAGGCGCAGCCTTCCGGGCTAATCACGCTGAAATACGCAAATTCCTGGATCATCAAGCGGTCGCCGACGCCAATGCCCAGCGCGCCCCCCGAGCCACCTTCGCCGATAACGATGCAGATGATCGGCACTTTCAATCCCGACATTATCATCAAGTTGTAAGCGATCGCCTGCGACTGTCCGCGTTCTTCCGCGCCAACATCAGGCGCGGCGCCTTTGGTGTCGATCAACGCCACGATCGGCAATTGCATTTTTTCAGCAAGGCGGAATTTATGCAATGCTTTGCGATAACCTTCCGGTTGCGGCGATCCGAAATTGCACGCCGCTCGTTCGTGAACGTCGCGGCCTTTATGCTGGCCTACAAGCATGAAACGCTCGCCATCCATCTGCGCCAGTCCGGTGAGCATCGCGCGGTCGTCGCCGAATGCGCGGTCGCCGTGGAGTTCCACAAAATCTTCGCACATCAGTTCGATGTAATCGGCGGTCTGCGGCCGGTGCACGTGGCGGGCAACCTGCACACGGTCCCACGCGCTCAGTTTGGAGAACGTGTCGCGCAAAAAATTCTCGCGCTCGGCGACCTGTAGCGCAATATCGGCGCTCAAGTCCATGTTGTTCTGTTTGGATAGATCTTCCAGCTTGCAGATGCGTTCGTCATACGCCTTCAGCGGCTGCTCGAAGGGTAGATAATGTGTCGACAGGGGTCGTGTGGCCATGTGCCTCTCTCGAAGACCGCGAATTTTAGAACGAAATGTTGTGTCTTGTTAGATCACCGAAACGCCGGAACCTTCACTCCATCTTGCGTTCAGTTGTGGATGAAACGCCTCGGGCTAAAGCACTTGCGTTTTGAAGAATTATCCGTCAAGGGCCTGCAAACATTAACGCGCGGCAGAAGAAATGCAAGCAGTTTCAAAGCTCGCTTCTGGGGGGGTCTCAATGGCACCTTGACCTCCCTATATTACACAGCGTCAAGCCATTTAGAAGGCTAACACCACACTAAGTAAGGCTGATGAATGTCAATCCCGCGTCCTGAATACCCCCGCCCCGACCTCGTTCGTCTCGAATGGCTTACCTTGAACGGTGAATGGCAGTTCGCGTTCGACGACGATGACACCGGAGTTCAAAAGGGCTGGACTTCCGGCCACGATTACGAGCGCCGCATCAACGTTCCGTTTCCCTATCAGGCACCGCTCAGCGGAATCAACCTGCGGCAGCCACATCACGTCATCTGGTACCGGCGACTGTTTTCAGTACCGGAGGGCTGGTACGGCCGGCGCGTCAAATTAAATTTCGGCGCCGTTGATTTCGAATGCTGTGTTTACGCCAATGGCAAACTCGCGGGATCGCATCGCGGCGGCAACACGCCCTTCAGCATGGATATCACGCCCTTTCTCAATTTGGATAACCACAACGAGGTAGTCGTGCGCTGTTTCGACGATGAACGACTTTCGCAGCCGCGCGGCAAGCAATATTGGATTAAAGACTCCGGCGGCATCTGGTACACACGCAGCAGCGGCATCTGGCAGACCGTCTGGCTGGAACCGGTCGCTCAGGTTTCGGCCATCGAACGGCTGCACATCAACAGCTGGGACATCAGCGGCCACGTCCAAGTGGACGTTCTTCTCGATCGTCACGCCGACAACATTCACATTCTTGCCGACGCGTTTTTTGAAGGCCGCGCCGTCGCCACAGCGCAAGGCGGGCCCCTTCATGATAATCCATCCGGGACGGCGCAGCGCACAGTCCGGCTGCAATTCCAGATTCCCTCGCCGCGCCTGTGGACGGTGGATAAGCCCGATCTTTACGATCTGAAGCTGACACTTCTACACGATGGCAACAGAGTTGAATCCGTCGAAAGCTATTTCGGGATCCGCAGTTTACGCGTCGAAGCTGGCACCGTACTCATGAATGGCAAGGCCATTTATCAGCGCCTCATTCTTGACCAGGGCTACTGGCCGGACGGCCTGATCACAGCGCCCAGCGACGAGGAACTCAAAGCTGATATTCTGCGCATGAAAGAGATGGGTTTCAACGGCTGCCGCAAACATATGAAAGTGGAGGACCCGCGCTTTCTGTATTGGGCCGACAAACTCGGCTATTTTGTCTGGGGCGAAATGGCCGCCTGCTGGGAGTACTCCGATCAAGCCGCCGCCTTCTTCACGGCTGAATGGCAGGAAGCGGTCATCCGCGACCGCAGCCACCCGTGCGTCATCACGTGGACGCCCATCAATGAATCGTGGGGCGTCACGGAAAACATGATCTCCGTGCAACCGGAGCAGATCGCCTTCTTATGCAGCCTCTATTATCTGACAAAAGCGCTCGATCCCACGCGCCCCGTCAACGGCAATGACGGCTGGCAGAATGCGCTGACCGATCTGGCGACCGTTCACGACTACACCCAAACCGGCAGCAAACTGCGCAAGCATTTCAAAACATATGTTAGCAACCCGCTCGTGGCCGTGCACTTTCCGCCATTTCTTGAACAACATCTGCCGGGACATCCGTATCGTCGCCAACCGATTCTTTGCACCGAATACGGCGGCATCGGCTTGGCGAAGGAAGGGGAGGCATGGGGCTATGGAAACTTGGCGCATAATGCGGAGGAGCTGCTGGCCCGTTTCCGCGAAGTGACGTGGGCGCTACAGGACGTTCCCGAAGTTGTGGGCTACTGCTACACGCAGCTTTCGGACGTGGAACAGGAACAGAACGGCCTCTACACGTACGACCGCATACCCAAACTCGACCCCGCAAAAGTTCGCGAAATCAACCAACGCCGAAAGTAGCGTCAGTTCTTGGATTGTTTGTCAGGGAGCGTGACACGGGCTATCTGGATATCCGCTCGTGCAGCCATTCGGCGGGAATAACGCCGGAGATCTTCACTTCGCTGAAGCTCATGCTGTCGCTGAGGCCTTGCAGCCACAGCTTGGCTTTGGGCGATTGCAGCTCCTTCGGCAACGGCAATGAGTTGGTACGGTCAGCGCTGGAACTCAACTGCGCCGCGAACCCGCTGTTCTCCGCCAGAATATCCAGCCGCAGCCGCTCGATCTTTCCCGATTGACCACGCGCCGGTGTTGAAGCGCTGCGAACCGTGCGGCCCTTCTCGCGAATCTGCAGCCGCGCTTCGCGGCCCACGTCCACCGAGATGCCGCCCGCTTCGGAATCCAGCGCGCCGAATGCGAAAGCGCCTTCGCCCTGGCCGTCGCGGGTCAGAGTCACTTCAATCGACAAC
>Ga0163155_10004345_pt1 | contig 14641 bp, 17 predicted proteins | sample OliLakLV19SP4G1_FD_148611 | JGI IMG/M metagenome (GOLD analysis project Ga0163155, IMG submission 148611) | Freshwater microbial mat bacterial communities from Lake Vanda, McMurdo Dry Valleys, Antarctica - Oligotrophic Lake LV.19.SP4.G1 | ecosystem: Environmental > Aquatic > Freshwater > Lake >...
CCGCCTCCCGCCGCCGCGGAGCTACCGGGAGCAGGCGAGCTGCCGGGTGCGGCCGAGCCCTCGGGGCCACCACCGCCCGCCGAGGTCGTCGGTGAGGCTTCCGCATCGTCGCCGGAGGAGCAGCCGGCCAGCGCGAGTGCCGCACCGGCTGCACCGACCAGTGCCGCACGGCGGCTGAAGCAGGGGAAGCAGGTGTCTGGGATCGAGGTGGCTGTACTCATCGCGATGAACTCCTTGTCGTCTGGTGGGTACGTCATCAGGGACCACGTTCGCTGGGCGTGAGCGGTTCAGTGGCCCCCCCTCACAGTTCGATGCCGGATCGAGTCCTGCGCAGCCGGTGCCCGCTCATGCGGTCGCCGCCACCAACCGGTCCCCGTCGAAGGTCTCGATACCCACGGAGGCGATCTCGTCGGCCGGGACCGCGGCCGACAGCTCCAGCGGTCGGCGGACGCTGCCCGGCGGTGGGAACCACACCGTCCAGCTGCCGGCGTCGACGCGCTCGCCGCTCGTGGTGACGACGAAGACCTGGCAGCGCACGCCCTCGGTGAAGCCCGACCCGATGACGGTCAACCGGACCCACGACCCGCCGCCCGCGGGCTCGACGGTGATGTCTGCGGTGACCCCGGTCGCGGTGTCGCGGCCGGCGAGCACGAAGCTGCCCTCGGCCGGACTCGGGGCCGCCACCTGACCGGACTCGCCAGGGTCATCGCCTGCGGTGACGATTGCTGTGGCGCCGGCGCCGCCGATGACCAGGGCGGCGGCGGCTACCGCCACCATTCTCGCCACGGCGCGCCGGCGACCGGACGAGCGCTCCCGTCGCGCCGCGCCCAGCAGCCGAGCCACGACGAGGTCGTCTTCCGGCGCCGGGCCATCAGGGGTGGATGGCGTGCCCTGGGCAGGGCTGAACAAGTCGAGCAGCCGAGACGTCTGCCGCAACTCCGCGAGCTCGGCCCGGCAGTCGGGACATCCGGCGACGTGCTCCTCGATCGCGCGGGTCTCGTCCGGTTCCAGCGCACCCAGCGCCAGAGCACCCAGTTCAGCGGTCGGATGCTTGGTCATCGGGTGCCTCCGATCTCGTGATAGGCCAGGCGCAGCGAGCGCAGGGCGTAATAGGTCCGGGACTTGACGGTGCCCGCCGGCACTCCCAGCCGTTCGGCCGCCTCGTGCACCGACAGTCCCTCGAACTTCAACAGGTGGATCACTGCCCGGTGCTCGGCCGAGAGCCTGGCCATTGCCTGAGCGATGACATGGGCATCAACCACTGCCTGCCCGGGATCGGGCATGCTGCGATCAGGCATCGCCGCCGACTCCGGCGCCTGCACGTCGATGCGGACCTCGGGCGGCCGCCGGGCGAGGTGGCGGGACCGGTCGTGCGCCAGGTTGCGGACAACGGTCAGCAGCCAGCCACGGATCGAGCCGCGGTCCTCGGTGAGGTCCTCGTGGTGCCGCCATGCTCGCAGCAACGCCTCCTGCACCAGGTCCTCGGCGACGTGGCGATCGCCGGTCAGCGTGCGGGCATATCCCAGCATGACACTGCCGTGTTCGCGGTAGAGCCGCTCCACGAGCACATCGGCTGTGAGGGGGCGCGGGCCGTCACCAGGCAACGATCGTCTCGGCATTGCCGGAGCCTCCACCACAATGGTTGTCGGGCTCATAGACTATTGCACGTCCAGGGCGGTGCCGCGGTTCACCGGGCAGCCCTCGGGGAACCCATTGGAGGCCAGATTGGCGAACGCCGGACGCGACCAGGCGGGAGCCATGGAGCGGTTGGCGCAGATCGTGTTCGTGCTGACGCGGACGTCGGTGCCTGTCACCAGCCAACGGCTGCTGGATGTCGTGAGCTACGGTGCGGCCGCGCTGGATGATCGCAGGCGCCAACTCGCCCGTGATATGGACCAGCTCCGGGCGGCGGGGTGGGACATCCACAACGAGGTCCCGCTGGGTGGCGACGCCCGCTACCGGCTGGTCTGGCGGGACTACCGGCTTCGCGTGTACTTCGCCGCCGACGAGCAGGCGGAACTGCAGCGGGTCGCCCGGCTCACCAGGCTCTCCGGGTTCGAGAGCGAGCTGCTGACGGGTCCCGTGTCGGTCCCGGACTCGTTCGCGCCGGCCACGGCCGCGGTCGGGCCGCTGGATCTGGTGCTGCACGCCGCTACTCACCGCTGCCTGCTTGCCTTCACCTATCGCGGCACCGCGCGACTGGTGCATCCGCACTACGTCCATTCGCGGTCTGCGGGGTGGTACCTCAGCGCCCGCGAGGACGGCGGGACGGGGTCGAAGGCGTTTCGTGTGGACCGAATGAGCGAGGTGCGGGCGCGGCAGCCGGGTTCTGCGGAGCCGCCGCCGCAGGGTGCCCGCTTGTCGTTGGACCCCGTCACGTGGCAGCTGGACCCGCCGGTCATGGTGGAGGTCGAGACCACGGCCGAGCACCGCCGACAGGTGATCGACATGCTGGGCGCGGCCGACGCTGAATCAAACATGGGAGACGGGCACATCGTGCTGCGGATCCCGGTCACCAATCGCGCCGCGTTTCGCGCCCGGCTGTACGAGCTGGGCGTGCGGGTACGGCTGCTCGGCCCAGACGAGGTTCGCGACGAGGTCCGCGCGGAGCTGCTCGCGGTCGCGGCAGGCAGCCGATGACCCGGCTCATGGGCTATGCCGCCCGCTTCGCCAACGTTCCCCGCGCGTTCGAGGTGCTGCGCCACCATCCGGCCGGGATCGACCTGGAGGTGCTGGCGGCCCAGCTTGGCGTGCCGGAGCCGCAGTTGCGTGAGGAACTCAAGACCTTCTACCTGACCGACGTGGTCGACACGAGCGTCGGGATCCGCTTCTCGGCCATCGAGTTCCTCGGCTCCGACGGTGACGTTGCCGACGCTGACGAAGCCGGCAGGATCCGGCTGGCGGGGCACGAACCGCTCAGCGAGCTGGGCGTCGAGCTGCTCGACGCCCAGCAGTTGGCGCTGCTGTACCGGGCGGCGTGGGAGCTGTCGACGCTGGAGCCGGACAACACCGTGCTGCAGCGTGCCGTCGCGCAGCTGGGCCGCAGGTTGGTACCGACGGCGGCCGACCGGCCGGAGGTCGGCGGCCCGACCGCCGCCCTGCTGCGGCAGGCCATCGACGAGTGCCGCCGGGTCGAGATCGTCTACGCGCGCACCTGGGAGCCCGGCGTCAGCACGCGCGTCATCGAGCCGTACCAGGTGCTGAGCACGCGCCGCGGGTACGAGATCGACGCCGGCGCCGTCGACCGCGGCGGCCAGCTGCGGACGTTCCTGGTCACCGGGATCCGATCGGTCCGGCTGATGACGGAGACGTTCGAGCGACCGGCGGATGTCGAGGAGCGGATCACCGCCAGCCGGGCCACGACGGCCGTCACCATCGTGGTGCCGGTCGACCGGGCGTGGGTCGTCGAGCGATTCAGCGAACGCGTCGAACCCGGCAGGCAGGATTCCGAGGACGTCAGCATCGTCGCCCACCTCGTCCCGCCCGTCGCGCAGCGGGTGGGGCTGATGCTGACGATCGCGGGTCCGGGCTCGTTCGTTGTCTCACCGCCCGACCTGGTGGCCGCCGACGTGGCAACCGCCCGGCAGCTGCTGGCCCACCACCGCCTGGGGTGACTACGGGGCCGGATCCGTGGCCCGCTTGCGATCCGGCAGCGCGTTGGCGAGGAAGTAGATCAGCGGGACACCCACCGCAATGTGCATCACGCACAGCCACAGGGCCGTTGTGGTGTCGGCGGCGGTGAACGGCTGGATGAAGGACACCAGCAGGAAGACCACCGCGACAATCAGGAACGTGATCCGGGGACGCGGTGTGAGCCGGATCAGCAGCGCCGCCACCAGAGCACCGATGCCGCCGACGAGCGCGGCGACGATGACGACAGGGACGCTGACGTCGGCGGCGGCCTGGCCGGGTGGTTCGACGACGAGGTCGCCGCTGGCGGCCTGTGCGATGAGGAAGACGACCACCGCTGCCGCGATGGCGATGACGAGCCCGATCAACCAGCGCCTGATCATGGGCACTCCTTCATGCTCGTGGGAATCTGATGTGCAACATTCAATCGCACCTGGCGTGTCAGCCGCGCGCTTCGACGCGGCGTGGTCTCGGTCTGCGTGCGAGGGTCGTGCGATGGACCTCACCCTGCTGGACTGGCGGAGACGGATCGCGCAGCTGTATTCGAAGGTCCGCGCCACGGCGGATCCCGCAGCGGCACACGAGGTGTGGGTGACGGGGCGCAACGATCTACTGATGAACCACCCGCAGTCCCCGGTACCCGAGCCTGACCGGCCGCGATACCCGGGTGCCCCGGTAGCGTCCTACGACCCGGGCCTGCGCTTCGACGTGGCGCTGGACGTCGACGTCGAACGGGTGATGTGGCAGTTCCCGACCGACTCCGACGGGATGGTGCCCTTCCGGCGGCTCGGGGTGGCATCCCTGCCCGGCATCGGAGCCCTTGACGTGTGGTGGCTGACCTCCTACGGCGGTGGGATCTTTCTGCCCATTCGGGACACCTCACCCGGCACCTACGGTGGCGGGCGGTACGTGCTGGACACCGTCAAGGGTGCCGACCTGGGCGGTGACGCCGCTGCCGGGAGGTTGATCGTCGATCTCAACTTCGCCTACAACCCCTCCTGCGCCTACAACCCCGCCTGGAGTTGCCCGCTGGCTCCCCCCGGCAACGTCGTCGACGTGGCGCTGCCGGGCGGCGAGCGGACCCCGCAGGACTGAGCGCCCCCCGGCCGCTACGGTCGGCTCAGTGAGCGTGCTGAGTGATCTCTCGGCATGGGGGATCGCGGCGCTGGTCGCGGCGGCGCTATTCGTCGGCCTGGCCAAGACCGCGGTGTCCGGGATCGGCGCCGTCAGCGTCGCGCTCTTCGCGGCGGTGCTCCCGGCGCGGGAGTCCACCGGCGCGATCCTGCCGCTGCTCATGCTGGGTGACGTGCTCGGTGTGGCGCTGTACCGACAGCATGCCGACTGGGGCCTGCTCCTGCGGTTGTTCCCGGCGGTCGGGCTGGGCGTCGTGGCCGGGTTCGGCTTCGTGGCCGTCGCCGATGACACCGTGATGCGGCGCACCATCGGCGTGGTGCTGCTGGTGCTCATCGCGGTGACGCTGTGGACCCGGCGCCGACCGCCGACTGTCGATGTCGATGGCGATGGCGATGGCGATGGCGATGGCGGTGGCGGTGGCGGCCGGCCGCGGGTCGCCGCCGCCGGGTACGGCTTGCTGGCAGGTTTCACCACGATGGTGGCCAATGCAGCAGGCCCCGTCATGTCGCTGTACCTGCTGGCGGCGAAATTTGACATGCTGCGCTTCCTCGGCACCATGGCCTGGTTCTTCGCCCTTGTCAACCTGTTCAAACTGCCGTTCAGTATCGGCCTCGGCCTGGTGACGCCCGATTCCCTGCTGCTCAATCTCCTCCTGGCGCCCGCTTTGTTGGTCGGAGCAATATTCGGCTGGTGGATCATCAAGAGAATCGACGAGAAGCTGTTCGAGCGGCTCATCATCATCTTCACGGTGCTGGCCGGTGTGAACCTGCTGCGCTGATGGCGCTGATCTCAATTACGCTGCCGAGATGACGATGCCACGGGTCAACTGGGCGGATACTCACACCTTCACCGCGCCGCGGTTCCATCGGCCGGCGTCGGTGTCGGATCTGCAGTGGATCGTCTCCGGCTCGGTGCGCGCCCGGGCGCTCGGCACCGGCCACTCGTTCAATGCCATCGCCGACACCGACGGGGACCTGATCAGCCTGGCGGACCTGCCGCCCACCATCGAGGTCGACTCCGCCGCGGCATCGGTCAAGGTCTCGGCAGGCGTCCGCTACGGCGAACTGGCCGGCGAACTGAACCGCCAGGGCTATGCGCTGGCCAATCTCGGCTCGCTGCCGCATATCTCCGTGGCGGGCGCGTGTGCCACTGGTACGCACGGGTCCGGCGACGCCAACACGGTCCTGGCCGGCTCGGTCCGAGGGCTGGACATCGTCACGGCCGAGGGGGACCTGGTGACGATCGACGGCGCCCACGCCGAGCAGGTGTTGCCCGGTGCCGTGATCGCCCTCGGCGCGCTCGGCATCGTGACCGGGCTGACGCTGGCCATCGAGCCGACCTACCAGGTGCGGCAGGACGTGTACGCGGGGCTGCCGTTCGCCGCCGTCCGCGAGCACTTCGACGCCATCACCGGCGCCGGTTACAGCGTCAGCATCTTCACCTCGTGGCAGGGCGATGCCGTCGACATGGTCTGGGTCAAGAGCCGCGCGGATCGGCCGGCCGGCGAGGTCGACCTGCGTGAGTACGGTGCAGTGGCGGCCACCGAGCCACGCAATCCGGTGCCCGGGATGAGCGCCGGCAATTGCACCGGGCAACTGGGCGTGCCCGGTCCTTGGCACGAGCGGCTGCCGCATTTCCGGTTGGATTTCACGCCCAGCAGTGGCGAGGAGATCCAGTCCGAGTACCTGCTGCCGCGTCAACACGCCGTCGCCGCACTCGACGCCATCAACGACCTCGGACCTCGCATCTCGCCATTGCTGCAGATATCCGAGATCCGCACGGTCGCCGCGGACGACCTGTGGCTCAGCCCAGCGTACGCGCGAGACAGCGTGGCCATCCACTTCACGTTGGTCCGGGACATGCTCGCGGTGCTGCCCCTGCTGGCCGAGGTCGAGCGGGCGCTGCAGCCGTTCGACGCCAGGCCGCACTGGGGCAAGGTGTTCACGACGCAGCCGGACATCGTCGGGGCCCTCTACCCGCGTCTCGCCGACTTCGAGCAGCTGCGTGCCACGCTGGACCCCGACGGCATGTTCGGCAACGAGTTCGTCGACCGCTACGTGGGCTGACGCAGAGGCTTCGGGTGCGTGGCATGCCTGCGGTCGGCTAGCCAGCCGGCTTGCGCTTCGCCGCAGGTGCCGCCGGCTGGTGCGGTCGTTTGGTCTTGGCATCCGAGCCAGCGCCGTCAGAAGGATCGACGACATTGAGCGAGAGCAGGTGGACCGCAATGTCACGGATACCTGCGAGCACTCCGTGCAGTTGTGCCTGGTCGGCGACCTCGACGGTGAGTGTGGTGGTGCCGTCGTCGTTGCGGACGAGGCAGCTGCTGTCGAACCGTGCCGACCAGTGGTCGTCGAGGTGACCTGCTGTGCGGAACTCGTACGTGGCGGCGTCGCTGACTGGGCTCGCGAGGCGCCTTCTGGGGGTTGTGGTCATGACGATGCTCCTGCGGGCGAGGTGAGCGAGGTTGGGGGTCGTGGTCTGCGGCCCGGCGCTTGCGGGGTGTGGCCGGGCGATGGATGGCCCATTCGGCGACGGCGAGGTTGATGACCCAGCCGGCGCCCTTGGCGAGATCGGCGGCGAGCACGCCGGTGCCGAAGATCGCCCCCACAGTGCTGACCCGGCCCTCATCAGCCCGGCGACGGCCACGACGCGGCCGACGCGGCGGTGCCAGGCCCGGTGCCGGCCGCGAGCGGGATTGCGCTCAGCACAAGGAGCCCGGCCGGGACCGGCCAGCCCCGAGACTGGCCGCTCCCTCGTCCCGTCCGCCGGGCCTGCTGGGTGGTCATCGGATCGCGGGCTGCGCGATCTGAGCGGCGCCCGTCGTGGACTCGTAGGCGCTCGAGCCGGACTGACGCGTGGTCCGCCACAGGGAGACGCCCAAGGCGATGAGCGCGATGCCCTCGGGGACTGCCATCGGTCGGTTGAATGCCTCCGGGAGCACCGCGAGCGCGGCGGTCCCGACCGTGCTGACGGCGAGCAGGGCGGCCGCCCAGCGGGCGAGGACTCCGGTGCGGAACAGTGCGATGCCGAAGATGAGGCCGCCGAGTATGTAGCCGGCTCCCATGAGGTTGAACAGGGTCTGGAGTCCGCCGATGTCACCGTTCGGGGTGCCGCCGACAGCTGCGGCGAGGACGTCGTTGACGAAACCTGGCTGGGTGTCGACCAGGTTGGGGAGGACCGTGGCGGCGATGACCTGGACGGAGAACATGCCCAGGTACCCGGCGGCGAAGAGGAGGTAGCCGACAAGGCCGAGGAGGCCGGCCTTGCGGTACTGACTCAGGTACATGCCAGTGATGCCCGCGAGCGCAAGCACTGCCATCACGGTCTTGGCGGACTCGCGGGCCACCCACTGGGCGGTTTCGGTGGTGAAGGTGTCGGACGCCGGGTGGTTGATCTGGACGGCGATGAAGATCGCCCCGGCGACCGCGGCTGCGGCGCCGGCGGCCTTGGTGAGGCTGCTGCTGGTGACGTTCATGACGGGCTCCTTGCTTCTTGGTTGCCCGGGGGCTCCGGGTACAACAAGGACGCTAGGAAGTGGGTTGGTGACCGCACATCACATGACGATGTGACTCGGGATGTGATTTCGACCCGGCAGACCGGCCTAGCGGAGTACGCGGTCGGTGGCGCGTAGGACAGCAGCCCTGCGGGTCGTCACCTCCAGCTTGGTGAAGATGTGCCGCGTGTGGGTCCGGAATGTGTTGATCGACATGAACAGCTGCCGCGCAATCTCGGGTCCGCTCATGTCGGTCGCCAGCAGGCGCAGCACCTCGGATTCGCGCTCGCTGAGTCCTTCCTCGGACGCGGGTCCAGCGTGCGCGGGTACCGACGGTCCCTGTGCGGCGGCCAGCAGGTGCTGGGCGTGCGTCCGCACGTCGCGCGGCGCGGCGCGGGCCACCTGCCCGAGTAGCTCCGCCATCGGCTGTCCGTCGTCGAGGAAGAGCCGGCAGTAGCCGGCCGGCACTCCATGGGTCAGGGCGACAGCGAGGTCGGCCGCCGCCGAGTCCGCGTCGCCGTTCGCGTGGTGGGCAAGCGCCCGCACCAGGCCCGCCTCGAACAGGCTGCACTCGCGGCCAACCGCGTGCGCGACGTCCAGCACGCGGTCGAGCAAGGCGAGCGCCTCGCGCGGGTCACCCTCGGCGACGAGCAGCCGGGCGAGGGTGAGCTGGTCGTACTCGGCCAGGTAGGTCGGCGGATCAGTCGGCGCGACCCCGCGCTCGCGCCCACGCCCGCGCGTCGTCGAGGCGGCCCTGGACGATCCGCACCCGTGCTCTGGCCGCGGCGATCGGCCGCACGTCCGGGAAGTAGCCGGGCAGGAAGAGCGGCTCGGCCTGGTCGAGCATCGCGATCGCGCCATCGAGGTCGCCTTTCGCCTGCAGCAGTGCGGCCGTCGTGGTGTACCAGCGGTGCCGGTTCTCCAGCAGCGACGCCCGCTCGCCGAGCTCGCGGGCGACCTCGAGGTGCTCAGCCGCCTCATCGAGGTCGCCCTGCTCGCGGAGGACGTCGGCGAGGCCGACGTGCAGGTCGCCGGTGGTGGAGAGCACCGGGCCGGGCCGGCTCTCGGCCGCGGCCAGCGCGCGTTCATAGCGCCGACGCGCCTCGACCGGACGTCCGCGCGCCAGCCACATGTTCGCCAGTACGACGGTCGCGCCCAGCTCGTCGGCGACCATGCCGGCCGAACGGAGGCCGGCGATCGCGTCGGTGGCTCCACCCGACATAGGTGGCGAGCAGCGGTCGGCGACGTACGACGTCGTCGGGCAGCGCGACCAGCCAGTCGCGAAGGGTGCGGTCCTGGCGTCGTCGGCGCAGGTCGGCCAGGGTGAGCTCGACGAGGTTGGCGGTGTGCTCGTGGTCGCCGCTCGCGATCGCGTGCCGTACGGCGTCGGCCAGCAGCCCGTTCTCGGCGAGCCATCGGCTGGCCGCGGCGTGCAGCTGCCCGACCCGGTCGGCATGCCGGGCAGCCAGTCGGGCACGCAATGCGTCGGCGAAGAGGTGGTGGTAGCGATACCACCGGCGCTCGTCGTCGAGCGGGACGACGAACAAGTTCTCGCGCTCAAGGGTCTCCAGCATCGGCTGACCGTCGGAGCGACCGGTCACGGCGTCGCAGAGGCTGCCGGTCAGTTGGTCGAGCACGGAGGTGTCGAGCAGGAACGCGCCCACTTCGTCCGGCTGCCGGTCCAGAACCTCCTCGACGAGGTAGTCGAGGACGATCCGATGGCTTCCAGAGAAGGCCTCGACGAACGCAGCGACGTCTCCAGACGCGTCGGCAGCGCCGGCATGGGTCCGGGCCGACGGTGCCGCCAACTGCAGCCCTGCCGCCCACCCCTCGGTGCGGGCCCCGAGCGCGGCCACGAGTGCGGGCTCCAGCTGCAGCCCCATCACCTCGTTGAGGAACACCTCCGCTTCGTCGGCGGTGAACCTGAGGTCCGCCGCCCGGACCTCCGCGAGCTCGCCACGCGCACGCAGCCGGGACAGCGGAAGCGGCGGGTCGGCCCGAGTGGTCATCGCGAGCGTGACCTGCGGAGGCAGTTTGTCCAGGAGGGAGGTCACCGCCTCATGGACGGCGGCCCCGTTGATGGACGTGGTAGTCGTCGAGCGCCACCACCGTGGGACCGGTGAGGACGTCGAGATCGTTGATCAGGCTGGCCAGGACCGCGTCGGTTGGCGTGGTGCCGCCGGCCTCCAGCAGGGCGAGCGCGTCGACACCCGCCTCGGGCTCGGCGGTCTGAATCGCGGCCACGATGTGGGTCAGGAACCGCCTCAGGTCGCTGTCGCCCTCGTCCAGCGACAGCCACGCCACACGACGGGCCCGGTTAGTCGCCGGGTTGTCCGATGCGAGCCATTGCGTCACGACGGTGGTCTTGCCGAACCCGGCGGGCGCCGAGACGAGCACGAGCCGCGGCATCGCCCCGGCCGCCACAAGTAGCCGATCCGTGAGCCGGGGGGGCGGCACGAGTGGTCGCCGCGACGTCGGAAGGTGGACTTTGGTGCCCAGCACAGGCATGTGATCAGCCTAGGGGGGGTTTCCGTGCCACCCCGGCCGTGAGTTGTAGACGGGCAGGTCAGCGGGGGTGTGGGGGCTGATCTGCTGTACTACCCATGTCAGCGTCGGGGTGCGTAGCGCTCGAGGTTGAATGAGCCAGCCCGGGTTCAGTGCAGGGCGAGTTGTCTCGGCAGCGGTCGCTGCTCGGTGGTGATGTGACGGTAGTAGTCGGCTTCGACCTGGGTGGGGTCTTGTGCTCCAGCGAGGAGTGGATCCTGGTGTGGTTGAACTTATGCGAGTGATCGCGTCAACCCCAGCGTCGTGAGGCCTCGTTGTCGAGCTCACGGGCATGTCCCTGGGCTCACGTCACTCGAAAGACCTTCGCGCGGCCGTCTCATTCGACCGGGACGTCACTTCCGCCTGCGCAGGTACTTGCACGACGGGTGACCGCGGGGCCGGTGTCGACTCCGCGACCAGCTGCTCCCGGGCCGAACGCCGCAGTGCATACGAGGCCAGGCCGAAGGTGGTGGCGGCGACCGCGAAAGTGGCCACACCGGTGGCGAGCATGCTGGTTCGGGCGCCGAGAATCGCGACGACAGGAGCGCTGACGATCAACCCGACGACGTTGGCGCTCTGCAGGACGGCCTGCATTGCGGCGAAGGCCCGGCCGCGGTGGGCGTCCGAGACCCGCGATCGGACCAGCGACTGGATGCACACCAACTGCACCGCGTTGGCCGCACCCGCAAGGCACCAGGCAAGGGCCACACCAGGCACCGTCGCTACGGCACCGGCCAGCACGAAGGCGATCCCCATTGCCAGGCCGCCGACACCGAGGCCGACGACCAGCGCCCGGTCGTTGGTCAGGCGGCCGGCGACCCAGCCGCCCGCGACGCCTGCGAGCGGCCAGCAGGCGGTGATCAATCCATAGCCGATCGGATTCACTCCCAGGTCCTCGACCAGGAAGAAGACCTCCGCGATGTTGACGACGATCGACACCAGGATCAGGACGGCGAGGCCGGGGATGACGATCCGCAGCAGGGTGTCCCGGGCGAGCAGCGTGAAGCCCGACCAGGTCTCCTGGCGGGGCCATCCTCGGCGCGGCCGAGTCCCCTCCCGCGTCGTGGCCACGCCAACCTGCCGCTGCGTGCGCAGCAGCAACACGGCTGCACCCATCACGATGAAGGTCGCGGCGTCGACCAGCAACGCCCCTCGCGTCCCCAGCGTGTGGACCAGCACCCCTGCCAGGGCAGCACCGGCCAGTAACCCGCCCTGATTGAGTGACGCGGCGTAGCCGTACGCCCGGGTGGCACCGGCTTCCCCGCTGATCGCCGGGATCAGGGCACTGACCGTGGGATTGGTGATCGCAGCGGCGCAGCCGGCCAGCACCAGCCCGACGACCAGGACGACCTCTTGCCCCTCGCCCAGCCCGAACCAGGTGACGGCGAGGATGGCGACCGCCTCGAGGCTCAGGGTCGTGGCGAGGAGTTGGCGGTTGGGCAACCGGTCCGCCAGGAGGCCCGAAACCGGGGACAGCACGACGAACGGCAGCAGCGAAGCGGCCAGCACCAGGGCGACCCAGAGCGGTCCGAGCGGCCGGACATGCAGCAGCACCGCTATCAGCGTGACCGAACTGCCGATCGTGGACACCGTGGCGCCGCCCAGCAGCAAGGCCAGGTCGCGACGCACCCTGCGCTTCACCCGTATCCCCCTTCGCACCATTTGCCCGGGTAGCATAGCGTTCTGTTGCGTCATCACTACGCAACGTTGCCCTCTCGGGCTGGCAGGCTGTGCCGAGTGTGGATAGTGCGCCGGGTGCTCGTGACGATCCCGATGATCTGCGTTGCAGTCGCGTTCGTCGGGGCGCCGATCCTCGTGGATCCATGGCAGGTGGACCCTGGGACCCCGGATGACGCCGACGCGATCATCGCCCTCGGTGGTATCGAGCGGACCGCGAGCGAGGGGTATCGACTGGCCGAGACCGGTGCTGCTCCGGTCTTGATCATCGCCGACCCGTACGAGGATCCCGCCGCCGGTGTGGTCACGAGATTGTGCCGGTCCCGGCCCGTCTCGTTCGAACTCTCGTGCTTCGACCCGGAGCCGGGCACCACCCGTGGTGAGGCGCGTGAGATCGCGCGGCTGGCCGATGAACACGGGTGGGACCGCGTCATCGTCGTCGCGCCCGTCTACCAGGTGACCCGGGCAGAATGGATCATCAGTCGCTGCTACGACGGCGAACTCGTCATGACCGACACCGACCAGCGCTTCGATGCGCTCACCTGGACGTACCAGTACGCATACCAGAGTGTCGCCTTCGTCAAGGCAATGGCGTTCCAGTACGGCTGTTGACCGCCTTGGCGTAACGCTCGTGCAGGCGCGCCCGAACCTGCTCGGGGGTGTAGGCCCGGCGCTGCCGCTCGGCGCGGGCCAGCACGACCCCCGTCGCGGTCACCCCGACGATGCCGGCGATCCCCAGTAGCTTCCACCAGCGCACCTGGGCAGGTTACGGCCCTAGGCTGCGGTTGTGCCGGGGTCTTCGATTACTGCCGACCACGCATTCGACATCACCCGGACGGGGGACATCTGGCTCTTCCGCGGCACCAGCACGGCCGACCGGGCGATCCGGGTCAGTACCAACTCACCGGTCAACCATGTCGGGATGGCCGTCGTCCTCGACGACCTGCCGCCGCTGATGTGGCACGCCGAACTGGGCCGCTCGCTGGTCGACATGTGGTCCGGCCAGCGCCGGCGCGGGGTGCAACTGCACGATCTCACCGATGCTGTGCGCACCTGGTCCGACCGCTACGGTCAGCGGGCCTGGCTGCGGCAGCTTGAGCAACCGGTGACCACGGTGATGGAGGAGGCCGTGCTGAGCACGATCGCCCGACTGGACGGCACGCCGTTCCCCAGCACGCTGAGCATGGCGCGGCGCTGGGTCAGGGGTCGAGTGGGCAGCGGGTGGGGCCGCCGGGCCCCGTTCCCCGGCGGTCAGGAGGCGCTGGAGACCGCGTACTGCGCCGAGGTCGTGGCCATCACCTATACCGAGATGGGTCTGCTGCCGCCCCGCAGGCCCGGCTGGTACGACCCCGGACGCTTCTGGAGCGGCGACGACCTGAGCCTGTGCGACGGTTACACGCTCGGCGCCGAGATCGCGGTGACCTCGATCGGCTAGCCGCCGCCGACCGGTTAGGCCTCGTACACCACCTCACCGGCGACCATCGTCATCACGACCCGGGCATCGGCGACCGGGTAGCGCGCGGCCGTGCCGTATCCCGGCGCGAAGATGTCGCGATCCAGTACCACTAGGTCAGCACGCGAACCGACCGCCAACCGGCCCGCCTCGTCGTCGTGGTTGACATATGCCGAACCGACGGTGAACGCGTCGACCGCGTCGTCCAGGCCCAGGCGCTCGCCGGGCAGGAAGGGGGGCGACGTGCGCTCCTCGTGCGCCACCCGGGTGACGGCCACCTCGATCTGCTGCAGCGGGTCGGCGGTCGTCACCGGCCAGTCGCTGCCCATCGCCAGCCTGCCGCCGCAGGCGCGGATGGACTCGAACGGGTATTGCAGCCTCGCCCGCTGCGCGCCGATGAACGGCACCGTCAGCTCGTCCATCTGCGGTTCGTGCTTGGCCCAGAACGCCTGGCAGTTGGCGGTCACGCCGAGCTGGGCGAACCGCGGGATGTCGTCGGGCTGCACCAACTGGATGTGGGCGAGGTGATGGCGCGGGCGCTGTGTCTCGAAGTGCGGTGGCGGCCCGTTGCGGCGGCGGGCTGCGGCGACGGCGTCCAGAGCGTTGCGCACGGCCCGGTCACCGATGGTGTGCATGTGGACCGAGAACCCCAGCGCGTCCAGTTCGGTGACCGCCGCCGCCAGCAGCTCGGCGTCGACATAGGTCAACCC
>Ga0163155_10004348_pt1:0-12500 | contig 14634 bp, 8 predicted proteins | sample OliLakLV19SP4G1_FD_148611 | JGI IMG/M metagenome (GOLD analysis project Ga0163155, IMG submission 148611) | Freshwater microbial mat bacterial communities from Lake Vanda, McMurdo Dry Valleys, Antarctica - Oligotrophic Lake LV.19.SP4.G1 | ecosystem: Environmental > Aquatic > Freshwater >...
CCCAGCAGGTGCAACAGCGTGCTCTTCCCCGCCCCGCTCGCCCCCACGATGGCGACAAACTCGCCCGCCGCCACCTCGAAATTCACATCGGCGAGAATCTGGAGCGTGCTGCCATCGCCCCCGACGTAGGTCTTGCCGAGCGCCTCGGCCCGCAGCACGGCACTCATTCGTGCCGGATCGCGTCCACCGGCTCAAACCGGGATGCCGCACGCGAGGGATGAATGGTCGCGGCCACGGTCAGCAGCAGGCTCACCAGCACGACGATCATGACGTCCAGCGCTTCCACGCGCAGGGGCAGGTGATCAATGAAATACACGCTGGGATTGATTCGGATCCATTGCCCCCGGTCCACGCTGATGGCGATGGCGAGGCCGACCACGAGCCCGATCCCCACGCCGACCGAGCCGATGACCGCCCCCTGCACCAGGAAGATCCGTGCGATCGCGCCACGGGCCAGACCCATGGCCTGCAGGATGCCGATTTCCCGGGTCTTCTCCGCCACGACCATCGTGAGCGTTCCGACGATGTTGAACGCCGCGACGATCATGATGAAGAAGATGATCAGGCCCATCGCCAGCTTCTCGAGTTCGAGCGCGCTGAAGAGCGTGGAATTCTGGGTCTGCCAGTCCAGCGACCGGTAGGGATAGCCCAGACGTTCCTCGATCCGCTTGCCGATCGCCGGCGCCTGCCATGGATCGGCCAGACGGACTTCAAGCCCGCTGACCGCATCGCCCAGCCCGGTGAAGCGCTGTGCCGCCTCGCGTGAGATGACCACGAACTGATTGTCATAGAGAAACATCCCCGTCGTGAACAGCCCCGTCACCTCGAAGCGCCAGTATCGCGGCACGCCAACGCCGAGCGCGCGGTTGATCTCGGGCGGTTTGGCCGGCACCAGGGTGACGACATCGCCGGGATAGACCGTCATCCGTTCCGCCAGCCGGCTGCCGAGGATGATGCCCCCGTCCACGTCATCCCGATCGGTCTGGAACCGGAGATCGCCGCGGGTGATGGACTGCGGCAGCGTTGTGACCGATGCGGTGCCGGTGTCGGGGTCGAACCCGAGCACCATCACCCCCTCGGCGTAGTCCGCCCCAGCCGACAGCACCGACTGACTGAGGACCTCGGGTGCCACCGTGACCACCCCGGGCTCCTTCCGCACCTCGGCCATCAGGTCGCGCCAGTTGTCCAGCCGAAGGCCGTTGCCGTAGGTCAGGATCCGCAGATGCGGATTGGCGACGAGGATGCGCTCCCGCAGATCGTTGCGCAGCCCGTTCATGACGCCGAGGACCACGATCAGCGCGCAGACTCCGACGGCGACACCGCCGGTCGAGATCGCCGTGATCAGCGACACCCGTCCCGAGGCGCGCCGGCTCTTGAGGTAGCGCATCGCGATATCGCGCTCCAGTCGGGAGGGCCAGCGCAATAGGTCCCGGAATCCCGCGCCGGCCGTGCCGCGGCCCGCCGCCACTACTCCTCCCGCCGCATCGCGGGGAACAGGATGACATCGCGGATCGACGCCTGGTCCGTGAGCAGCATGATCAGCCGGTCGACACCGATGCCCATCCCGCCGGTCGGCGGCATGCCGTATTCCAGTGCCCGGATGAAATCCGCATCGTACGGCTGGGCCTCGTCGTTGCCGGCGGCCCGCTGCCGCACCTGGTCGGCGAACCGGGCGCGCTGGTCGTCCGGGTCGTTCAGTTCGCTGAAGGCATTGGCCAGCTCGCGACTCTGGATGAACAGCTCGAAGCGCTCGGTGAGCCGGGCGTCCTGGCGATGCTCCTTGGCGAGCGGCGAGATAATCTTGGGGTAGTCAACCACGAATGTCGGCTGCTCCAGCATCGGCTCCAGGAAGTGGGTGAACATCTCATCCAGCAGCTTCCCGCCAGTAAAGACCTGCACTTCGTCCAGCGGCAGGCCGGCGCGCACCAGCCGGGCGCGCATCTCGTCCTCCGAGGCGGACAGCACGTCGATCCCAGAGCGCTCCCGAATGCCCTCGACAAAGCTCACCCGGCGGAAGGGCGCGGAAAAATCGAGGACTGCACCACCCCGCTCCAGCGTACGCCCGCCGCCGGTAACCTCGCTGACGAGTTCGCCCAGCAGCGTCTCGGCCAGTGCCATCATGTCGCTGTAGTCGGCATAGGCCTGGTACAGCTCCAGCATGGTGAATTCCGGATTGTGCGACCGGTCCATGCCTTCGTTGCGGAAGTCGTGACCGATCTCGTACACCCGCTCCAGCCCACCGACGATCAGTCGCTTGAGGTACAGCTCGTCGGCGATCCGCAGGTACAGCGGCATGTCGAGGGCGTTGTGGTGGGTGACGAACGGCCGGGCGGCCGCGCCACCGTACAACGTCTGGAGAATGGGAGTCTCCACCTCGAGAAATCCGCGGGTATCGAGAAATGCCCGAATGCGGCTCACCAGCCGTGCGCGGAGCCGGAACACCTCTCGCACCTCGGGATGCACCGCGAGGTCGGCGTAGCGCTGACGGTAGCGCACCTCCGGATCCGCCAGTCCGCCAAAGACCCGCGTCTCGCCCTCCTCATCGACCTGCACCTTGCCGCGCGGAAGCGGCTTGAGCGACTTGGTGAGCAGCTCCAGCCGGCTCGCCCTCACCGTGACCTCACCTGTCTTCGTCTTCATCAGCGTCCCGACCACACCCACATGGTCGTCGAGATCGAGCAGTTCCACGAGGCGCCACCCCTCACCCAACGCATCCGCACGGCAGTAGACCTGAATCCGACCGCTGGCATCCTCGAGATGGCCGAAGACCACCTTGCCTTTGGGACGCCACGCTGCCACGCGCCCCGCGATCCGCACTTCCGGGCCGATGTCGCCCATGGCATCGTCGTACAGCGCCAGCGCCGCCGCCGCCGAATGCCGCCGGTCGTAGCTGTAGGCGAACGGCCGGATGCCCAGCTGCTGGAGGGCCGGCAGCTTGGCACGCCGGGCTTCCTCCACGAACGAGCGTTCGTCGCTCATGCGGCCTTCCCGCCGAAACGCTTGAGGAACGCTTCGATGAACTCGTTGAGGTCGCCGTCCATCACCCGCTGCACATCGGTCACCTTGAGCTCGGTCCGGTGGTCGTTGACCATCGTGTAGGGCTGGAATACGTAGGAGCGGATCTGGTTGCCCCAGGAATTGTCGGTCTTCGTGGCTTCGACCTTTGCCCGCGCCGCTTCCTGTTCTTCCAGCTTCTTCTGGTAGATGGCAGCGCGCAGCATCTTGTACGCGGTCGCCTTGTTCTTGCCCTGGCTCCGCTCCTGCTGGCAGGCGACCACCAGGCCGGTGGGGATGTGCGTCAGGCGCACGGCCGAGGAGGTCTTGTTGACATGCTGGCCGCCGGCGCCGGAGGCACGATAGACATCCATCTTGATATCCTCGTCCCGCAGGTCGACTTCGATCGTGTCATCGATATCGGGATAGAGGAAGACCGAGGCAAACGAGGTGTGGCGCCTCGCCTGGCTGTCGAATGGGGAGATCCGCACCAGCCGGTGCACTCCCTTTTCCGCCTTGAGAAAGCCATAGGCGTACTGCCCCTTGATCTCGATGGAGACCGACTTGATACCCGCCTCCTCGCCCGGGAGCAGGTCGAGGACGGTCACGGTGAATCCGCGCCGCTCCGCCCAGCGCACGTACATGCGCATGAGCATCTCGGCCCAATCCTGCGACTCGGTGCCGCCGGCGCCGGGATGGATCGTGAGGATCGCGTCCCGAGTGTCATCGGCCCCCTGCAGCATCGATTGCAGCTCGAAGGACTCGACCACCTGCCCGAGCTTGGCGATCTCCCCTCGGAGTTCCCCGGTCAACTCCTCGTCCGGCTCCGCCTCGAGCAATTCCACCATGGCGCGGCTGTCACCGATGCGGCGCGTGATCTCGGCCTCAGGCACCGTCCACGCCTTGAGCCCCTTGATCTCCTGCACCACTTCCCGTGCCTCGTCCGTGCGAGACCAGAACTGCGGGTCGGCCTGTCGCGCTTCGAGATCGGCGAGACGGCGCTGCTTGTCGGTCAGGTCAAAGAAAACCTCTGATCTGGGAGATCCGGCGGTCGAGGTCGTCGAGGCGTTCAATCAGATCGCGCATGAGTAGGTGCACTGTTGAAGTTGCCGGAAGATAACTGCTCGGATGGGCGGGCTGTGGCAGATCGAGGTCCCCGCGGATCAATGTGACCGAGGGACCTCCGGGACCACCCGTCCGCCGGGCTGGCACCAAAGGTCCCTCGTCCTGCCGGGTGGTGGTGCGGGGCTAGAAGATCCGCTTCCCGCCGGCCAGTATCTCGTTCAGTGCGTCGTTGAAATACGGGGTCGACTCCGCGACCTCCTTGCCCACCTGATCGGTGTACTCCTCCCAGCTCTTCTGGATCTCCTCCTGGAACAGCTCCTTCAGCGTCCCATTGGCGACGCCCTCTTTCCGCCGGTCCGGGTAGTAGACGGCGAGGTCGGAGATCAGGGCCCGCGCCAGCCGCCGGGCTTTCTGGGAGGGATCCTTTGACAGGAACGGATTCACCGGGCGACCGGCCGGACCTGGTGCCGGCGCGGGAGCCGACGGCACAGCCGGGTGCTTGGTGGTCGGTGGAATCGGTGGTTCGAGCACGATCCCCGGATTCTTCGCCGTCGGCGGTACCGGGGGCGAGGCCGGCAGCGCCGGGTTCCTGGCGGTCGGTGCCGACGCCGGTGAGACCGGGATCGCGGGGGCTTTGGCGGTCGGTGCCGTTGACGGATTGACCGGCGGAAGGCCGGCGTTCGTCGGGCGGAAGGCAGGCGGCGGGATGATGGGCCGCCCCCCTGCAGGAGGGAACTGGCGCGGTGCCGTCGGTCGACCCCCAGGCATCGCCACTGCTGGCGGGGCCACCGTCGGCCGTGGCAGCACCGGTGGCGCCGCCGGGTGCGCCGGGGCAGCTGTCGGCGCCCCGTCCGCTACAGGGGCCTCCGGCTCCGCTGGCAGCGATGGCCGGGGCGCCGTGATCTCCTCGGGGGGCACCGCCGCCGGCTTGATCTGCGGCATCACCAGAGGGGCGACTGCTGCCGCAGGCGCTGGTGCTGTCGGCTCAACCGCCGGGACGGGAGGCGCACTGGCGGCCACCGCCGCAATTGGCGGCTCGGCTCGGGCGGCAGGCATCGCCCCCATCGGCCGGGTGACGGGGAAAATGGCCGAGCAGACCTTGCATCGGGCCCGGACGCCAGCCTCGGGGACCTTGGCGGGGTCCACCCGGTAGATGGTCGTGCAGGAAGGACAGGAAACGTTCATTCGTCCCCCTAGCGCGCTGTGCCCGGACGACGCTCGCCGGGCTCTTCGGTGTCGGTCTGTTGCCGGCGGTCAACCACGAAAACCGAGCCGGGCAGCGACTTCGCGTAGCTCTTCATCTCCGTTGCCAGCTCACTCACTTGGGCCGGATGGGTAAATGTCCGGTTTCGGTTAGTCACAATCCCGATGGAAAGTGTCATCAGCGGAACCCGGTGCAGTTGGCCCCGGCGGTCCTTGCCGAAGAAGTAGCCCGCCCGTCGGTCCTGCTCATTGTACTGCAGCGGGACCAAGGTGTCGAAGACCGAGATGATCTCGGTACAGATTTCGTTGGCCGCATCGAGCGGCACCACGAAGAGAAAGTCATCCCCGCCGATGTGGCCCACAAAGCCGCGGGTGTCGAGCAGCCCCTTCACCACGTCGTGCAGGATCCGGGACAGAATGTAAATAACCCGATCCCCGTCATAATAGCTGTACCGGTCGTTGAACTCCTTGAAGTGATCAAGATCAGCGTAGCAGACCGCGAACTCGCCACCGCCATCCAGCTGCCGGCGGATGGCCCGCTCGATCTCGGTCGTTCCCGGCAACCGGGTCGAGGGATGCACCGACACGTCGCGTTCCGTCCGGGTCAGGATGGCATCAATCCGTGCCCGTTGCTCGGCGGCCGAGAAGAGGCTGGTGACCACCTCATCCGTGCCGGCCGCAAACCAGCTCTCCACCTGCGCCGTGTCATGCTGTTCGGCGAGCATCACGACCGGCACGATCGCCGTGAACGGATCGCTCTTCAGCTGGCGCACCAGCGCCACTCCACCGGCGCCGGTCCGGTCGGCGTCGACGAACAGGAAACAGGGAAAGCCTCGCAGGATGATACTGTGGATTTCTGCCGCATCCGCCAGTGGCAGGAGTGGCAGATTCCCCGTCTCGGCCCAGGTACGGACCAGATCGGGCACGGGGTGCGCGGCCGGCGCATAAAACAGGACCGTCGGGCGGGTGCGCACCCTAGGGCTCCACTGAAATTCGTAAGCGGATGACTGAAAGCAACTTACGGACTCCCCTTTCGCCTGTCAAACGAAGAACATCGCGATGGCGATCATGGCGTACAGCGCCAGTAGCTGGACCCCCTCGAACCAGTGCGATTCCCCGTCCAGTGTCACGATCGCCGTCAGGATCGTCGCAAGCCCCATCGCCACGACTTCCATCGGGCTGAAAACAAGATTCATGTAGCTGCCCGTCGCCGACGGGCCCATCAGGGCGCCGACCAGAACGAGGATGGGCGCGATGAGCAGGGCGACCTGCGCACTGGATCCCATCGCGATCTGCAGCGCCAGATCGAACTTGCCCTTCCGGGCCACGACGATCGCGGTCGCATGTTCCGCCGCATTGCCGATGATCGGAATGACGATCAGGCCGAGGAAGGCTTCTGATATCCAGCTCGACCCGGCGGTCAGGCCTTCAACCGCGTGGACCAGGATCTCCGACTCGATGGCGACGCCAACCGTGGCGATGGCCAGGACTCCGATCGCAAGCGGAACGCTCCACAACACCCCTTCCGTCGGGTGGGGCTCGCTGCCAAAGAGCCGCTTGTGAGTCTTGAGCGAAAAGAGCAGCGAGCAGGCGTAGGTCAGCGCCAGCACGATGGCGACCGATTCCGAGAGATGAAGCTCGAGAATGGAACCTGCGTCCGGGTGAAGACTGTGAAAGAGCGAGGGAAACACCAGCCCGGCGACCGCCAGGGACATCATCCCCGCGCTCATTCCCACCGCGGTGCGATTCAGCTTGATCAGGGGCCGGTTGAATCCGCCGGCGAGCAGCGAGAGGCCGAGGATCAGCAGCAGGTTGCCGATGATACTGCCGGTGATCGACGCCTTGACCAGGTCCACCAGTCCCGCCTGCAGGGCCACGATGGCAATAATCAACTCGGCGGCGTTCCCGAACGTCGCATTCAATAGCCCGCCGAGGGTCGGCCCAGTGCGGGAGGACAGATGTTCTGTCGCCTCCCCCATGTAGCCGGCAAGGGGCAGTACCGCCAGGCACGCGGTCGAAAAGACGACCCACGGGGCGAAGGTGCCGGTGGAATTGAAGTAGAGGCTCAGCGGTATCGCCACCAGCGGAAGCTTCCGCCACGTCAGGAACGGCTCATGCACAGGAGCGATCCTGGGCCCGGCGCCCGCACCACGCCGCTCTGGCACCGGCCCGCGGGTGGGGAGCTGCTCCAGCAGGCTGACCGCGAGGTCCGGCGTCTCGACCCGGCCCCGGCGCTCTTCCCGCGGAGGCTTGGGCGCCTTCTCCGGGCGGGGCGACTGCTCCTGCTTCTGCGCCTTCTCCCGCTTGGGTTGCCGCCCATTCGGTTCACCCCGGGGAGCCGTGGCCGCGCGCTCCTCCTGGTCAGGCCGTTCCGGCTTGGGTGGGCGCTCCGGCGCCGGTGCCCGCTGAGGTGCGGTGATCCCAAGGGCCTCACGCACCTTGGCCACCGGCACACCGACATCCCCGAGGCTCGCAGCAATGACTCCCCGCCCGTCACCGAGCAGCGCCGAGAGGAGGTGCTGCGCGTTCGGCTCACCGCCGGCGGTAAGCTTGGCGAGATCGAGCGCCTTCCGCGCCCCGGAGCGAATCGACAGCTCCTCCGCATTGGCGGGAGCACCTCTGCCCTGCGGACTGCGCTGTTCGACCCGCTCTCGCAGGCGCTCCGCGGTCGTGTCAAATGCACCCAGCACCGTGTTGACCGTCGGGTCGTTCCGGGAGAGCAGCGCCAGAAAGAGGTGCTCGCTCCCGATGTAGTCATGCTGCAGCCGAACCGCTTCCGCCCGCGCCTCTGCCAGGAGATCGGTCACAGCGGCGTCGCCTCATCGATGAGCATGATCGGGATGCCATCATCGACGGCGTACACCAGGCGACAGGCCTGGCAGACCAGCGATTCGGGCGCGGTGCGATACTCGAGATCGCCCTTGCACTTGGGACAGACCAGGATCTCTAGCAGCTCGGGAGACAGCGTCATGATCGTTTCGCGAATCCTGTCCTAGACCTCAGGGGGAGTCGAAGGCGCCCGCCGGCGGGCAGGCCGACGGCGTGCGACGGGACGTTCCTCAGGGAAGCCGAGCCGGCTCAGCGCCGCGGCATTGCGTCGCCAGTGCGGGAGGACTTTGACCCAGCACTCGAGGTACACCGGGCTGCCCAGCAGGGCTTCGATCCGCGCCCGCGCCCGCTGGCCGATCGCCTTCAGCACCCGGCCGCCGTGCCCGATCACGATGCCCTTCTGGGAGTCACGCTCGACGTGAAGCGTGACTCGAATGTACACCGGCGCGGTGTGCTCGCGAAACTCCTCCACCTCGACGGCCACGGCGTATGGGAGTTCGTCCTCCAGCATCTCGAAGGCCGCCTCGCGGACGTACTCGGCGGCAAAGAAACGGATCGGCTGAGTCGCAATGTCATCCGGGTCGTGAATGAACGGCCCCTCGGGGAGGAAGGTCCTTGCCCGGGCCAGCAGCACATCCAGCCCGCGACCCGTCTCCGCGGCGACAACCACCGCCTCGCTTCCCAGGTTCGCTTCGGCCTCCGGGCTGAGCAAGTCGCCTTTGGTGTACACCGTCAGGACCGGCACATCGAGGCTGGCCGGGAGGCGCGTCAGCGGCCAGAACGGGGGCGCCAGGCCCTCGGCGGCCGGATGCAGATGCAGCACCAGATCCACTTTGCCGAGCACCTCCTGGGCGCTCGCGAGCATCCGCTGATGCAGGGGATACGCCGGGTCCAGCAGCCCGGGCAAGTCGTGAAAGATGTACTGGGTATCGGCGGTCGTGAGCAGTCCGGTGACCGGGAGGCGGGAGGCCTGGGCGCGGGGGCTGACGATGGACAGGTGGGTACCGGTCAGCGCGTTCAGGAGCGATGACTTCCCCACGTTCGGGACACCAGCCAGCGCGATATCGCCGCAGCGCGAGGGGAGATTCATGGTCACGTCGAAATATCCACCCGCCGACCCGTGAGCGCGAGGGAGTGCCGCGGATCACCTCGCTTCGGGAGGGAATGCCGACGATGGCACTCGGTCGCGGTGACGACTGACCGACGGGGGGAAAAGAATGCGCCCGGAACTCCGTGAGGGGCTCCGGGCGCAATGGGGTGGCTGGCGACGGCCTACTCTCCCACGATCTCTCGATCGCAGTACCATCGGCGCTACAGGGCTTAACTTCCGGGTTCGGAATGGGACCGGGTGTGGCCCCTGCGCGCTAGTCGTCAGCCAATATGGTGGGGTACGACGCGGCGAACCGGGTCGTACCCCGACAACTGGCGAATGGATGGCTCAATATGGAAAACATATGAGAGATCAAACTTCACGGGCGATTAGTACGGCTCGGCTGAAGGGATCACTCCCCGTGCACCTGCCGCCTATCAACCTGGTAGTCTTCCAGGGCCCTTTAGGGAGCTTAAGCTCCAGGAGTGTTCATCTTGGGAAGAGTTTCCCACTTAGATGCTTTCAGCGGTTATCTCCGCGCGACATCGCTACCGGGCGCTGCCCCTGGCGGGACAGCCCGTACACGAGCGGTCGCTTCGTCTCGGTCCTCTCGTACTAGAGACGACGTCCCTCAACACTCCCACGCCCACGACGGATACAGACCGAACTGTCTCACGACGTTCTGAACCCAGCTCATGTGCCACTTTAACCGGCGAACAGCCGGACCCTTGGGACCTTCTCCAGCCCCAGGATGTGACAAGCCGACATCGAGGTGCCAAACCGCGCCGTCGATGTGAACTCTCGGGCGCGATAAGCCTGTTATCCCCAGCGTACCTTTTATCCGATGAGCGATGACCCGTCCACACGGGATCACCGGATCACTTAAGCCGACTTTCGTCCCTGCTTGCGCTGTCGCGCTCGCAGTCAGGCACTCTTTTGCTTATACACTCGACGTGCGATTACCGACCGCACTGAGAGTACCATTGCGCGCCTCCGGTACTTTTTGGGAGGCGACCGCCCCAGTCAAACTACCCACCAGTCACGGTCCTCGCCGGTGTAACCGGCTGAGTGAGATCGTTAGTAAAAGAAGGGTGGTATTTCACTGTTGCCTCCACCCGAGCCAAAACCCGGGTCTCAACGGCTCCCACCTATGCTACGCAGCTTATACCGACGATCAATGACAGGCTATAGTAAAGGTGCATGGGGTCTTTTTGTCCTGTCGCGGGTAATCGGAATCCTCACCGATACTGCTATTTCGCCGAGCTTACGGAGGAGACAGCTCTCAAGTCGTTACGCCATTCGTGCAGGTCGGAACTTACCCGACAAGGAATTTCGCTACCTTAGGACCGTTATAGTTACGGCCGCCGTTTACCGGGGCTTCGGTTCGTTGCTTCGCCTTGCGGCTGACAACTTGCCTTAACCTTCCGGCACCGGGCAGGCGTCAGTGTCTATACGTCGGCTTGGAAAACGCCTTAGCAGACACCTGTGTTTTTGTTAAACAGTCGCTTGAGACGATTCACTGCGGCCCACTTGCGTGGGCACCCCTTATCCCGAAGTTACGGGGTCATTTTGCCGAGTTCCTTCTCCGTAAATCACTCGAGCACCTTAGGCTACTCGCCTCGCCTACCTGTGTCGGATTACGGTACGGTCAACAGCAGTCCTGGTCTATGAAGCTTTTCTTGGCAGCGTGCGTCAGTCACCCTTTGCGGAACCTTGCGGTCCCTTCGGCATCGGCTTTCGACTAACCCCGCGGATTTGCCTACGGGGCAACATCTACCTGCCTTGCAGCGGATAATCCACCCACCCGCCGGTGACCCTGCTCCTGCGTCCCTCCCTAGACTCGTAACGGCCAACTGTTGGTACGGGAATGTTCGCCCGTTTCCCATCGCCTACGCCTCTCGGCCTCGACTTAGGGGACCGACTGACCCTGAGCTGATTACCATGGCTCAGGAACCCTTAGGCTTACGGTGACCGGGTTTTTCACCCGGTTTCTCGCGTACTTAATCCGGCATCCTCACTTCCCATCGCTCCACCGGAAGGCTTCCGCCCCGGCTTCATCGCTCTGGGAACGCTCCGCTACCCCTCTGCACTGAGTGCAGAAGACGAAGCTTCGGCGGGTGGCTTGAAGTCCCGACCATTATCGGCGCAACCTCGCTTGACTGGTGAGCTATTACGCACTCTTTAAAGGAATGGCTGCTTCTAAGCCAACCTCCCAGCTGTCACCGCAAGATCACATCCTTTGCTACACTGAGCCACCACTCTGGGGCCTTAGCTGTCGCTCTGGGTTCTTTCCCTCTCGCCGCTGTACATTAGCGCACAGCGACTGCCTCCCGGACAGCATTCCATGGGCATTCGGAGTTTGGTTGGGGGAGGTATCGTTATTCACGACCCGGACCCATCCAGTGCTCTACCTCCCAGGAACTCATTTTCCGAGGCTATACCAAAATATATTTCGCGGAGAACCAGCTATCCCCGAGCTTGATTGGCCTTTCACCCCTACCCTCAAGTCATCCGAGCGGTTTTCAACCCACATCGGTTCGGTCCTCCACCGCCTGTTACGGCGGCTTCAACCTGCTCAAGGGTAGATCGCCACGGCTTCGGGTCTGCCCCCACGTACTGAATCGCCCTATTCAGACTCGCTTTCGCTACGGCTCCGGCCCTGAGGGCCTTAACCATGCACGTGAGGAGCAACTCGCCGGATCATAATGCAAAAGGCACGCCGTCAGGCACGCTTGCGCGCACCCTCCGACCGCTTGTCAGCACACGGTTTCAGGTTCTGTTTCACTCGCCACCTGGCGTACTTTTCACCTTTCCCTCACGGTACTAGTGCACTATCGGTCATCGAGGAGTATTTAGGCTTGGAGGGTGGTCCCCCCAGATTCGCGCAACATTACACGTGCGCCGCGCTACTCGGGAACTCACTAGGGGCCGTACGCAGCCGGTTACAGGGCTATCACCTGCTCTGGCGGGCCTTTCCAGGCCGCTTCACCCTCGCGTCGTGCATCCCACGTTGTGGTCCCACAACCCCGCCGGAGCAAGCTCCAGCGGTTTGGCCTTTTCCCCGTTCGCTCACCGCTACTAGGAGAATCTCGGTTGATTTCTTTTCCTCCGGGTACTGAGATGTTTCACTTCCCCGGGTTGGCTTCCCTTGCGGGATGACGGGACTCGCGCCCCGCCGGGTTTCCCCATTCGGACATCCTGAGATCACAGCTCGTGTGCAGCTCCCCCAGGCTTATCGCAGCTTACCACGTCCTTCATCGCCTCTCGATGCCAAGGCATCCACCGTGTGCCTTATTGCGTTTGATCTCGTATCTACCTA
>Ga0163155_10004357_pt1 | contig 14611 bp, 12 predicted proteins | sample OliLakLV19SP4G1_FD_148611 | JGI IMG/M metagenome (GOLD analysis project Ga0163155, IMG submission 148611) | Freshwater microbial mat bacterial communities from Lake Vanda, McMurdo Dry Valleys, Antarctica - Oligotrophic Lake LV.19.SP4.G1 | ecosystem: Environmental > Aquatic > Freshwater > Lake >...
GATTATCTTCGCCTTACCCGGCATGGTAATCGTTACCGCCTTCGTCACCATGCCATTTGTCGCTCGTGAGGTCATCCCAGTTTTAGAAGAGATGGGATCTGAGCAAGAGGAAGCGGCAAAAACTCTCGGAGCCACCGATTGGCAAACCTTCTGGCGCGTCACGCTACCTAATATTCGCTGGGGTCTGCTATACGGGGTGATTTTGACCAATGCCCGCGCCATGGGAGAATTTGGTGCGGTATCGGTCGTATCTGGCAACATTGCGGGCAAAACCCAAACCATGCCGCTGTTTGTCGAAGAAGCCTATAAACAGTACAAAACGCCGGAAGCTTATTCAGCCGCCGTGATCCTGGCATTATTAGCTGTTGTTACTCTAGTTTTAAAAGAGATTGTAGAGCGCAAAAGCCGAATTACTGATGTGCAGGAGTAGGGTTGGGCAATCGTGTTTTCAGCAGCCACATTTCCTGTAGAGACGCGATTAATCGCGTCTCTACGGGACGTTTCTGTTGAGCAGATGGCAAATATCGCCATCCTAGGCCATACCGTTTTCGATCGCCCAGCGAGCTAGCTCTGTGCGATTGTGCAAGCCTGTTTTGCCCAGCATGTTGCTGACATGGCTTTCGATGGTGCGCTGACTCACATTTAGCTCTTCAGCAATTTCGCGGTTTGCCATGCCTCGGGCAACAAACTGCACAACGCGCAGCTCGGTAGGGGTAAGCTCCACATCGAAGGGAACCTGAATTTTAGGCGAATTGTCTAACCCTTTATCTTGCCGCTGAATTAGCCGTGACGCCTGCTTCAGCGATGATTCCACCTGAGCCACTAGCTCTTCCGGTTCAAACGGCTTCACCATGTAGACATCGGCTCCGGTGTTCAGCCCCTTAACCCGATCTTGGCTTTGCCCTTTGGCAGATAGAAACAGTACCGGAATCCAGCTCGTGCGTGGATCTTTCCTCACATGCTCTACCAATGAATACCCATCCATCTGAGGCATCATCACATCACAGATAATCATGTCTGGCGTGTCTTTTTGCAGCACATCCAGCGCTTGCTGACCGTGTTCTGCGGTAATAACTTCATATCCGCGAAATTCTAGATAATCTTTGACCAGCAAAATTAGGTTTGGGTCATCGTCAATCAACAGTAGTCGCTTGTGTTCTCCCACACTGGCTTCCTTTATCATGCTAGGTTACTCGTCATGCCTGAGTTGAGATGAAAACTGGCAGATAATGATATCCAGTGGTCGTAAATAATGTGCATAAAGAGTGTGAAGTTTGACTTTATAGGTAGCGTCAAAAAATGACATTGACTGCTTCTAAAGGATGAATCTGGGCGATCGCACCGCGCCTTATACTCATCTGCACCAACTAATGCACACCAATAGCGTAATCGAGGGGGTTCATACCTCATTACATCATAACTATAGCGATCGCAATCGTCCGGCAGATTCATACCCTTTTGGCAAATGTAATGTTTTGTAGCTAGATTGCTTCAGTAGAACCCTCTAGAGGTGGCAAGGGATGCACCAAAAATGCATAGTCTTGCACGATTTGATTCCCTACTAAGTGTTCCCCAATAATACGCTCAAGTATCTCAGGGTTCACACTGTGATACCAGACGCCATCGGGATATACCACTAAAATGGGCCCCTGCTGGCATACTCGTAAGCAGTTTGCTTTCGTGCGAAACACGCAAGATGGCCGATCTGCTGTAGGTGTATCTAACCCTAATTGCTTCAGGCGCTGCTTCAAGTAGTTCCATGCTACTAAGCTTTCCTCTTTGCTACAGCACTTAGGTACCGTCTGGTCAGCACAAAGAAAAACATGCCGCTGAATGTGGGGCAACCCTAGCGCCTTGGAGCAAGCTAATAAACTGTCGGATGCCTGGGACGGGGAATCGGAGGAGGGCATAAAAGAAGTATGGGGGTAGGGTATGGTTGAAAGTCTGCTTACCAAACCATCGTACAGATTGCTAGAAACAGCGCTTCTGTCCACTCCACGACAGCTCCGTAGGTGTCTCCGGTGTGGCCGCCCAGCTGGGTATGGAACCAGGCGGCGGTGAGTAGGGCGATCGCTGCCCCCGCAACGGCAGCAGTAAGACTTTGCCGCCAGTGGTCTGGCTGCATGAGGGCAGGCAGACTACTAACTCCTAGCAATAGCAGCAGGCTGGGAACTGTATGCCACAGAGAGGGCAAGGCGGCTTTGTGAAATGCGCCTTTGCCAGTCGGTTTGAGATAGGGGTAGCGGGCGATCGCCACCTGCTGACCCCAGCGCCCCCACCCTGCCGCTAGCACCAACAGCAGCCAGCGAGATCCGGACAGGTCGGATAAGGCGGCAGTTTTGAGCAATAGCAGGGCGATCGCGGCCATGACGCCAAAAGCACCGCTGTGGCTGTCGGCCATCACCTGGAGACGGCGCGGCGGATCGAGGACGGCTAAGCCATCTGCTGTATCCATTGCTCCATCCAAATGCAGCCCGCCCGTGATGCCCACCCAGGTCAACACCACTCCAGCACTGCGGGTCAAGTTGGGCATGCCCAATGCCTGCAAGCCGCTATCTATCAGCCCTAAAATGCCACCTATCAGCAGGCCAATTAGGGGGGCTAGGCGCGATACTCGCTCAAATTCAAGCGCTCTGTGCGCGGGCACCGGTAGGCAGGTATAGAAGGCGATCGCGGCCAAAAGGGAGGCGATCGCCTGAGACATGTTCTGAATCACCGGTCGGCTCGGGGGGTGTATCTACCCGGCATACCATATGGCTCAAAAAATAGGTTCAGCCAGAAGGCGGAATCTCGTTCCGTAAATTGCCATCATAATCTGGGTAGTGCTGTTGCAAGGGCACCCGCCAAAATTCCTAAAGTAATTTCCAAGCTTTACTTTTAGGATTTTGTATCAGGCTACTCAGAAAATATTGAGATACTATTGGTAAATACTTCGTCTCTCTGGGAGGCTTTTCTCTTCCAGGGCAGCTGTGTTTTTTGGCAGTTCGCCAATACAGGCTCACCGGATGACTGATTGCGCCGCTAGTATATCCCTTCAGTAGGTTGCCTTACCCATCCAAAAATGTACCATTACCTGACACCTTTTTGAATGTTGATTTAATCAAGATACTGTTCAAATTCTCTGCTTCATTTACACTAAATCTCTCTCCGGTGTGCAGGCCACCCTCCCCTGCCAGTCATACTGTTTAATTTTTCTAGACTTTTAAGTCTGGCTACCTTGTAATATTTTCTAGATATGAGCCACAATCAATCCTCCGGAAACGCTAAGCTTCCTGCTCCTTGTATTGTTGACACAGGTATTGTGGTTAACAAGCAAGATATTCAACGTCTGCTCTCTGACCTGAGCCGTGTGCGCTATTGCTACATTCAGGATGGCGTTGTTGGCAGCGAGAGTGATGGGTATGTAATGGAGGTTTTCTCTGACCCTCAATGCTCGACGTTGGTGGCTAATCGAACTCTGTACCTCAATGTCCACAGCTTCGATTATTTAGAGCTAAAGCAGCTAGACAACAATCAATCCTGTTTTGATTTGGTTCAAGAGAACCGTCAGCTGCGTCTGATTCCGGTATCCAACCCCGTAGAAGAACAAAGTACGCGACGGTTAAATGCGGCGGCATTGGAAGCCGTTGTCACAGAAGTGCTTTCTGCTGGATGGGATGTTCGCATCGACGATGAAGAAAATTTTTCGTTTTGACCCGCTTAACAAAACTACAGAACTTTGGGTTTTGCCAAAACTAAACGTGTTTACAGTTTAGGATCGTAGACTGACTGAAGCCTGAGCGTTTTTGTGAAAGCGGTGTGAAACAACCTTCCACAAGAACCAAGCAGACGTTAATTGGTTCTCGATCCTTATTTTGGAGTGATGTTTTAGTCACGTGGGTTTTTCATTTCAAAAACAAGCTACCTGTAGTCATACGAAAGCGCGAGCGGGTGTTTTCTCCACGCCCCACGGCATCGTAGAAACGCCTAGGTTTATGCCAGTTGGAACGCTGGCCAATGTCAAGACCGTTGCGCCCGACCAGCTCCGAGCTACGGGAGCACAGATGATTTTGGCCAATACTTACCACTTGCATCTGCAACCAGGTGAAGGCATTGTGGCGGCGGCGGGCGGGCTACACCGCTTTATGGGTTGGGATGGGCCAATTTTGACAGATTCAGGCGGGTTCCAAGTATTTAGCCTCAGCGAGATGCGCTCGATTACCGAGGCAGGCGTGCAGTTTAAGTCGCCCCGTGACGGGCAGATTATCAACCTGACGCCCGAACGGTCGATGCAGATTCAAAATGCCCTCGGTGCCGATGTGATTATGGCGTTTGACGAATGCCCGCCCTATCCCGCCGAGCGGGAAGCCGTCAAGCTGGCTACCGATCGCACCTATCGCTGGCTGGAGCGCTGTGTGGCGGCACACCAACGTCCGGATCAGGCGCTTTTCCCAATTGTGCAAGGGGGGGTGTATTTAGACCTACGCCAGCAGGCTGCTGCGGCGATCGCCCAACTCGATACTCCTGGCTATGCCATTGGCGGGGTTAGCGTTGGTGAACCCGCCGAGCTGATTGAAAAAATTGTCACAGCAACGACGCCCTTACTGCCAGACGACAAACCCCGCTACCTGATGGGCGTGGGGACTCACCGCGAAATGGTGCAGGCGATCGCGGCTGGGATTGATTTGTTCGACTGCGTGATTCCTACCCGGCTGGCGCGGCACGGGGCGGCGTTGGTGCAGGGCGATCGCTGGAACCTAAAAAATAATCGCTTCCGGGAAGACTTTACGCCGCTCGACGAAACCTGTCCTTGCTATACCTGCCAAACCTTCAGCCGTGCTTATCTCAGCCATCTGCTGCATGCCCGCGAGCTATTGGCGTTTACCCTAATCTCAATCCACAACATCACCGAACTGGTCAATTTTACCCGGCGAATTCGAGCAGCGATTTTGGGCGATCGCTTCACCACCGAATTTGCTCAGTGGCTGAATAAGCAGGAGGAGGAGTGAGGGATACGGGATGTTCGCGTTGGCGTACTCGTCCCGAGAAGCAAGCTACGCGAATGTGACTACTATTACAGGCTCCCCAGACAAGGGGCTTAAGCAGACAAGGGGCTTAAGCCCCTTGTTCAAATGTAGGCAAACTTCCGCTGTGCAGTATTAGGGCGGATCTATCTCTACCCCTTTCTGCCAAAACCGCGTCCTCGGTTGGTGGAGGGAACGCAGAAGCAGGCTTCAATTTGCGATCGCAGCATGTCGTGGTCTAGATTTTGGCCAATCAGGACGAGCTGGTTTTTGGGAGTGGTTTTCCATTCGCTGTCGTCTAGGGAGAACCGCTTGCCGCTGAGGTGGAAAATGTGGCGTTTGGGGCTTTCATCAAACCAGAGGATGCCTTTGGCGCGAAAAACCGAGCTGGTGAGCTGGTGATCGAGGAAGTTCTGGAATTTCTTGATGGCGAAGGGGCGATCGCTCTGGATGGAAACGGAGGTAAACCCATCGATCGCTAAGTGATCGGAGTGGTGGTGCTGTGGCTCGGCAGGGTCGTGCTCACAGTGCCCGTGATCGTGGTCGCAGGCGGAGTGATCGTCGTGCTCGGCATGGGACTCATGTCCGTGGTCGTGGTCATCGTGCCCGTGCTCGCTGTGGCTATGCGCAGGGTCGTGCTCGTGATGGTCGTGCTCATGATGAGCATGATCGTGGTCGTGCGCTTTAGCATCGGCACCAAAATATTTATCGGTTTCAAATAGACCCACGCTGAGAATCAGCGGCAGGGGTACTTCCGAATGATTGGTGCGCAGAATCCGCGCCCCTTCTTTCACATCTCGAATTTTGACTTCGAGGGAGTCCAAGTCTGCCTCGTCTACCAGGTCTACCTTGTTGAGTAGAATGATGTCGCCGTAGGCAATTTGGTTGTGGGCGGCTTCGCTATTGAACAAATCCAGGCTGTAGTTTTCCGCATCTACCACCGTCACAATCGAATCTAGCCGGGTGAGGTCGCGCAGCTCTGTGCCTAAAAACGTGAGGGCGACCGGAAGCGGGTCGGCTAGCCCTGTTGTTTCTACTACTAAGTAGTCAATTTGATCTTGCCGCTCTAAAATCTTGTAGACGGCTTCCATTAAATCGTTATTGATGGTGCAGCAGATGCAGCCGTTGCTCAGTTCTACCATGTTGGTGTCGGCGTCGGTAGAGACAATCAGTTCGTTGTCAATGCCAATTTCACCAAATTCATTCACCAAAACAGCAGTTTTCAAGCCCTGCTGATTGGTCAAAATGTGGTTTAGCAGGGTAGTCTTACCGCTGCCCAAAAAGCCCGTAATGATGGTCACTGGAAGCCCCCGCTTAGAGTCATCCATGACGGGGGACAGAGGAGACGATTGCTGAGGAGTAACGGCGGATTGCATGGTGCAGCAAGCTGAGAACGTCAGGGGATTGATGGTTAAGACATCCAGCAGAGGAGTATGCTAGCAAAGGAGTTACTCCCGCTATGCAGAGTCCTCGCCGAAGCGGCTTAAGCATTTATTATATAGCGATTCACTACATAGCAATTTTTAGTTGCCAGTGGCGCGGGTTGTTGGGTTGAGAACTACCCGGCGCGAGGCCGTTAACGAAATAAACTAGCGAAATAAACGAAAGCACGGTATTCCACAAACTTGACGTCCCCTCCCCAGCACTCATGACCCTAACGCTTTATAACACTCTCACCCGCCGCAAAGAACCGTTTGAGCCGCTAGAGGCTGGCAAGGTGAAGATGTATTACTGCGGCGTGACTGTGTATGATCACTGCCATGTTGGTCATGCTCGGGCCTGCATTATTTGGGATGTGGTGCGGCGATACCTCGCATGGCGCGGCTATGAGGTGCGCTATGTGCAGAACTTTACAGACATTGACGACAAGATTCTCAACCGGGCACGAGCTGAGGGATCGTCGATGGCAGCGGTATCGGAGCGCTTCATCCAAGCCTATTTTGAAGATATGGCGCGGCTGAATGTGATGGAGGCGGACGAATATCCACGGGCGACTCATACGCTGGATGGAATTAAGCGGCTGGTGCACGAACTAGAACAGAAGGGCTACGCCTATCCGGCCAACGGAGACGTGTATTATGCGGTGCATAGCTTTGCGGGCTATGGCAAGCTGTCTGGCCGCAAGCTAGAAGACATGCAGGCAGGCGCTAGCGGCCGGGTGGATGCAGCCGATCTTGATGCGCCGAAGAAACGAGATCCGGCTGACTTTGCCCTGTGGAAGGCGGCGAAGCCAGGAGAACCGGCCTGGGAATCGCCGTGGGGATCGGGGCGTCCGGGCTGGCACATTGAATGCTCGGCCATGGTGCGCGATCGCCTCGGTGACACGATCGACATCCACGCGGGCGGCAATGACTTAATCTTTCCACACCACGAAAATGAAATTGCCCAGTCTGAAGCGGCGACCGGGCATCCGCTGTCGCGCTACTGGATGCATAACGGCATGGTGACGGTGAATGGTGAAAAAATGTCCAAGTCGCTGGGCAATTTCACCACCATTCGCGACCTGCTGGATCGAGATGGAGCCAACCCGATGGCAGTCCGGCTATTTATTTTGCAGGCCACCTACCGCCGCCCGCTCGACTTTACAACGGAGGCGATCGCCTCCGCTCACAATTCCTGGGACACCATGCGCGACGGGCTGCTGTTTGGCTATAAGCACGGCCAGCAGTTGGGCTACAGCGATGTAGGCGACAGCTCCTTTGGCAATCCTGAATATATGCGGATGCCACAAGACAGTGAGGCCGTGCGCCGATTTCGTGAGTCGATGGATGATGACATCAATACGCCGGGAGCGCTGACGGTGCTGTTTGTACTGGCCAAAGACTTGCAGAAAGAAAGCAATCGCCTCACCCACGACGGCAAAACCCTGGCTGATCCCCAAACCCTGCGGAGCCAGTGGCAAACCCTGGTGGTACTGGCACAGATTTTGGGATTGGCCGCCAGTCCCGACGTGGGGGCGCAGCGCGCAGCGCCCCTACAGGAGGCTGAGATTGCCGCACTGATTCAGCAGCGGGCAGTGGCCAAGCAAGCCAAGAACTGGGCAGAGGGCGATCGCATCCGGGATCAGCTAAAAGCCAAAGGCATTAGCCTCATCGACAAACCGGGCGGGATCACCGACTGGATTCGCGAGTCAGGGTGAGCCGTAGGGTTTAGAAGAGATTAGTTTTGAGGAGATTAGTTTTGAGGAGATTAGTTTGGAAACTGTAGACACGTTGTCGTCCGTAGATGGGATGCCCGCTGAGGAACTGTTGGCGATCGCCCGCGCCCTGGGCTGGGGGGCTGCCAAGATTTTGCGCGCCTACTATCGGGGTGAACCCTGGCAAGACGGCACCGCCCGCGAACTGGACATCCAGAACCAGAAAGATGGCCCTGTCACCGCCGCTGACCTAGCCGTGAACCGCTACGTGCTCGACCATCTCCATTCCGTACTGGGGATGGAGAATTTTGGCTACCTGAGCGAAGAAACCTACAAATCGCAGGCGTCGTTTGCCCCGTTCCCACAAGAGCGGGTATGGATTCTTGACCCGCTGGATGGCACCCGTGACTTTATCGACAAAACCGGAGAATATGCCTTTCACCTGGCGCTGACCTATAGCGGCAGACCCGTACTGTCGATTGTCACCTGCCCTGAGTTAGAGCGCCAGTATTTTGCCACGTTGGGCGGCGGCGCGTTTGTGGAAACGCCGGATGGCACGGTGCAGCGGTTAAGTGTGTCGAACTGCGATCGCCCCGCAGACCTCTCGGTAGTGGTCAGCCGCACCCATCGCGACGAGCGATTCAAAGCGATGCTGCAACAGCTACCTTGCCAAAATCAGCTTCAGGTCGGCAGTGTGGGCGGCAAAATTGCGGCGATCGTCGATCAGCGCGCCGATGTCTATATTTCCCTGTCAGGCAAATCTGCCCCCAAAGATTGGGACATGGCCGCACCCGAACTGATTCTCACCGAAGCGGGGGGGAAGTTTACCCACTTTAATGGCGATCCCCTGACCTACAACACAGGCGATGTCAACCAGTGGGGTGGGCTGATGGCCAGCAACGGAGCCTGCCACGAGCAGCTCTGTGCCGCCGCCAGCCGCATTCTAGACGAGCTAGATCGAGCGTGATGCCTAACCAGCCTTACTCACTAGCTTCGCTTGCTCAATCTCGCAGCGAATCACCTTCCCATAATCGTCGGTTAGCTTGAGGTAGCGCAGCCCGACATCGGTGACCTGAAACCGCTGCCCGCGCACTTCCACCAGATCGCCAAAGTCAATATGTAGCGGCAGCGGCACAAAAATGCTTTCAGACCGCATTTGGCGTTCAATTGCCTGCTCGACTAGCGAGAGTTGCTGCTCCAACTCTTGGACTTGACTGCGGCGATGGATGCGCTCTTGCCAATCGCGATGGCGGGCGCTACCCGATAGCCCCAGTTGGCGATCGCGCATGGGTAGGTTAGTACTCACTAATAGCCAGTGTTTGGGCGTTAAAAAGTCAGGTTCAATCCGAATGCCGGGAGGCGCAATTTCGCCCGATTCACGAATTGCATTGATCTGTGCCACAAGACGCTCTTGTTCGGCTTGCAGATGGGGGCTACTCATACGCTAATAAACCCTTGAGAAAATTAATTGAACTGATACGAAAATCAAGGCAGGCAAAGACGATAGTTCAGTCGCAGATATGCCAGTCATAATATCAGCCACAATAGCAGTCTGAAAAATGTCTTGTCTGCGCTCCGTTAGCTAACGAAACAAAGTCGTCGGCAAGGCAATAGTAACGATTTGTTAGCCGCTAGGTTAGCCAATGACAGCGGCGGACGCACCAGAGAATTTTGTAAACTGACTAACAAACGGATTGATCTTGAGGGGGCTGGAGTGCAACTGTTTAAAACCATTGCGGGGCTGCGCTCGTACCTAAGGGTGAGCCGGAAGCGGGATGAGAACAGATCCAGGGACAAAGAACAGATCTGTCCCGTGGGAGTTGCCCCATTGGGAACAATTTCGGTAGGATTAGTGCCAACCATGGGTGCGCTACATGCGGGTCACTTGAGCCTGATTCGGCGGGCAAGGCAGGAGAACGATTGGGTGGTGGTGAGCATTTTTGTCAATCCACTCCAGTTTGGTCAAACCGAAGATTTTCACAAATATCCCCAAACGTTGGATCGAGATTGCCAGCTATGTGAAGCCGCCGGGGTGGATGTTGTCTTTGCTCCCTCGGCAGCGGAACTGTACGGGTCAGAATTATATGGCGCACCAGCAGCAGATACCTCAACGACAAGCGATCGCCCTTCCTTTACCCAAGTGCTGCCGCCAGAGTCGATGATGGCGGTACTGTGCGGCCCGGTGCGACCGGGGCACTTTGCCGGAGTGGCAACAGTCGTGACAAAACTGCTGGCCATCGTCCAACCGGAACGGGCTTATTTTGGCCAAAAAGACGCGCAGCAGTTGGCCATTTTGCAGCGATTGGTGCAGGATCTAAATCTTCCGGTTACCTTGGTGCCATGCCCCACAGTGCGGGAACCCGACGGCTTGGCCATGAGTTCTCGCAATCAGTATTTGAGTGCAGAGGAGCGATCGCACGCTACAATCTTGTATCGCAGCTTACAGGCAGCCGCCCAGCAATTCCATCAAGGAATGCGGCAGTGTGCCGAGTTGATTGGCGCGGTAACGGCGGAACTCACCACCGTTTCGGCCCTTCAACTGGACTATGTAGAACTTGTACATCCAACTACCATGACACCGCTGAAGCAAATTGAGGACACCGGACTGTTGGCGATCGCCGCTCGACTTGGCTCCACCCGCCTGATTGACAACATTGTATTGCGCCACCGCCAGCCGATTGTGGCGATCGATGGCCCCGCTGGAGCCGGAAAATCCACCGTGGCTCGCCAAGTCGCTCGTCAACTCGGGCTGCTCTACCTCGATACAGGAGCAATGTACCGTGCCGTCACCTGGCTGGCGTTGCAGTTGGGCATTGGGTTGGACGATGAAGCCAGCGTGGCAGAAATGGTCAGCCAGTGCGACCTGCAATTAGCTGGGGATCATCTAGCTGGGGACTATCTAGCTGGGGATCGGCAGCTAGACGAGGCGCAGCCGCACTCCGCTGCCCTGCCCACGCTGCGGGTGACCATCAACGGCCATGATGTGACACAGGGTATTCGTAGCCTAGAGGTAACATCGCAGGTGTCGGCGATCGCGGCTCAATCGGCGGTGCGCACAGAGCTGGTGAAGCGCCAGCAAGACTACGGGCGGCGCGGCGGCGTCGTCATGGACGGGCGAGACATTGGCACCCATGTGTTTCCAGATGCGGAAGTGAAAATATTTTTGACGGCATCGGTGCAAGAGCGCGCTCGGCGGCGGCATCATGACCTGAAATCGCAAGGGCTGAGCGACATCAACCAGGATGAGTTAGAACAAGCCATTTACGAGCGGGATCAAAAAGACAGCAACCGGGCGATCGCTCCCCTCTGTAAAGCGGCAGATGCGATCGAAATCAATACCGATGCCCTGACGATTGAAGCCGTCACCGCCAAAATTGTCAGCTTCTACCAGGAGCAGCAAAGACAAGCTAGCGATCGCGACCAGTAGGGAACGCGGTTTTTTTGGTTAGGATTATGGATTTAATCAGGCCGGGAATTTGATTACTGGTAGGGGCGAACGGCCGTTCGCCCTTACGGAAGAATAGCGGAGTTATTTAATTCTCATTCCAGAGGGGCTTGGCAGGTCAAGCCCCGCCGGGGTTACTGAGGCAGCAGTTGGTTGAGTTTGTTCTTTGCATTCAAAAGCAGCACTTGAGCCTCAGGATAGACCGTTGTACTGGGCTGCACCTGTTCGAGCTGATCGACAATGCGTTGTAATCGGCTGATCACATCATTGCGATCGCCAGCCCCGTACTGGGGAACCGACCCTTGCAGGTAGCTAACATCAGCCTGTGCCTGCCGAAGCAACTGCACAGCATTTTCTTCTGTTTGCCTACGAATCCGAATCTGCGCCAGATTTGACTGATAGCCACCCAGAATTTTCCGCGCTTCGGAGTAGCCTGCCAAGTCCGTCGTCGGGATGCTAGCTAATTGGGCGATCGCAGTTTCCCAGAGCCGTTCAACTTCTGCCCACTTGTAAGTAGGGTGAGGCGGGTTTTGCCCCATCAGCGCCGCCTGCATCCCAGACTGTTTTGCCCCATCGATCAGGGCAGCAGTTTGCTGACTTTCGGCTGCTAGTCCTACGGTTTCTTGAAACTCTTGCTGATTTGCGTCTAGCTTTTGACGCGCCGTTTTACCCGCCAAGGTTTGGCTGGGCACTAGCTCAAACTGGTTCAGGGCAGCCCGCCACGCCGTAATCGCAGCTCGGGTATCGAGTGGAAGGGTGGCCGTTTGATACTGTTGACGTGCCGTATTCAACGCCTGCTCTGCTGTGGTCAGCGCGGTGTGGGCATTTTGCTCTTGAAAAACCTTTGCCGTCAGACGACCAATCTCAGCCCGCGCCGTGTTGAAGGCGATCGGACTCAGCCGCCAGTCGCGCCCCCAGGACGCATAGCCATCCCAATAATTCAACAGGTCAATTGGTAGGGCGTCCAGCCGTTTTTGGGCTTCTGCTACCTTTTGTGCCCCAATCTCAATGTCGGCAAAGCTGGCGGCGTTGTCGATTAGCTGGGTGGACTGCTGGGTGAGGGCGATCGCCGCTCGAAAGTCTTGGTCCAAGTTGATGTAACTCGGCAGCAGCAACAGCGGCATTGTGCGGGCAATGGGACGACGAATCGGTGGGTAAGGTTGGTTCACGACCCACAGCCCCGCTGCCGGAATCCCCACCAACAGCCCCATCCAGGCCAGTCTGCTGACAATGCCAGATCGGCGGGTCGGTGGAGTCTGTCTTAGAGGCCGCGTCGGGAGGAGTTGACTCGCCTGCTGGGCTGCCATTTCTTGCTCAAGTTGCACTAGGGTTTTGCGCGGCGGCGAAGGGACGAGCTGTCCTGGAGAGGCCGCAGCAGGGATAGGGCTGGGAGGAGTCGAACTGGAAGCGGCGGGTCGTCGGAACAGGCGATTGAACAAAGCCATAGGAAATGACGTGAGGAGCTGAACTTAAGTATGCCCACCTTAAGTATGCCCACAGTGGCCGGATCGATCGATTCTAACGACGTCTTAGCCAGTTTGATGGGCACTTCAGACTCCAAACAACGGTAGCAGATGGCTTGAGACCGTTGCGGCAGCACCAGAGCCGCTACCTGCCCATGCCAGGAATTAGCCCGGTGCTCAGCCGTTGGAGCGCATGACTGGCTACGTCTCCATAGCTCAGTTTGCCACAGAGGATTTGAGCCATCCGCTCTGTGGCAGAGGGGCGTTTAACCCCCAGCTGATAGCCCACACCTGGCACTCGGTAAAATACTCCGGCTAGGCGCTGTGCCCACACCATCTCTTTACCCAATTCTGCTTGAATCACCTGGGTGTAGGTGGCGATCGCGTTACTTGTCCCGCCTAAGGCAGCATCGATCGCCTCTGCCGCTTTGACCCCCGTAAACATAGAAGGGCGAATTCCTTCAGCCGTCATTGGGTCTACCACACAGGCCGCTTCTCCAGCGAGCAGAGCATTTTGGGTGTGCAGTGTCTGGTCGCCATCCCAAAGGCACAGGGGGTGGCCATACTGCTGCGTAGAGGCCAGCTCCACCCCAAATAGCGTTGCATATTCGCTCAAGATGGCTTTGAAGTTTTGCGCTTCTCCACCGCGAAAAGTGCCAATGCCGATTGAGTAGCCGTCGGCCTTGGGAAAGTTCCAAATATAGCCGTTCTTCACCATGCCAAACTCAAAATGGCACGAGTGCGGATCTTCGACGTTGGCCTTGGCTTCTACCTCTAAGGCACCGCCCAGTCTGCGCTTGCGTTCTTTGAAGCCTAGCCATTTTGCCATAGAGCCTTTAGCCCCATCGGCGGCAATCAGATAGCGGCCGATAAACGAGCCGTGAGCCGTGTTCACCTGCCAGCGATCGCTCTGCCATTCAATGCCCTTGACGGCAACGCTGTCCTTTAGTTCAGCGCCTTGCCCTTGAGCCTGTTGAATCAAAAAGTGGTCAAACACATCTCGACGCACCATCCAGATTGGCTCTAGGTGGTCGAGCTTCGCGGCAACCGGATCTTCCATCTTCCAGGTATAGCGGATGGTATTAATTTTGAGAGAGATTGCAGGACTAAAATCAAAATCAAACCATTCTGCTACCTGAGGCGACACGCCACCGCCGCAAGGTTTATAGCGAGGAAGTGATTCTTTTTCTAGCACCAGTACCGATCGCCCCCGCTTGGCTAAATGATAGGCAGCACTGCCACCCGCTGGGCCTGCACCGACAATAATGCAGTCGTACATAGGGATCACGTCCTCATTCCTAAGCTCAAAAATGTCTGTTTGATCTAACTCTTAGAATCTAGGTGCAGGGGTAGCCTGCTGCCTAAACTTTACTGAGAGTTTATAGCTGGGCAGGGTTTATGAACTGTTGCTGAAGCTAGGGAAAGCCCATACTAGGTCGAAAGCATAAATCGTTTCCCAGCTTCACCAGGAAACGATTCACGCCAGAAATTTATGCGTTAACCAGTTGTTTAACCAGTCTATGATCGCCTAAATCATCCCCGATCGCCCACTACACCGTAGTAA
>Ga0163155_10004359_pt1 | contig 14604 bp, 16 predicted proteins | sample OliLakLV19SP4G1_FD_148611 | JGI IMG/M metagenome (GOLD analysis project Ga0163155, IMG submission 148611) | Freshwater microbial mat bacterial communities from Lake Vanda, McMurdo Dry Valleys, Antarctica - Oligotrophic Lake LV.19.SP4.G1 | ecosystem: Environmental > Aquatic > Freshwater > Lake >...
CCGAACGGTGTCCGCTGCCGCGGCGTCCGCGGCGGAGTCGCTGCTCCAGAATGCTCCCGTGCCAGTGCGCGCACGCACCAGACGATCAACATCCGAAAAACCATCGCGGGGCCTCGCACGCGCGCAGCCGCCAAGGGCGGTGACGAGGAGGAGGCCCAACGCGACCGATCGCTGCCGAACGCGGCTGACATTCACTGCAACACGAACGGACACCGGAGGTGCAAACACCGTCACACGACTCACGGCATCGCCGGATCAGCAGGGCGGCGGGGACGCGCACTCGTCTGCGTATGACGGACCACCCACTGCCCCGCCGTATCGCCAGCGCGCTTCGGCATCTTCTGCGTCAGGATTGCGGTACCGCGGCCCACGACGTCGACCGCGCGACCCTTGACGTCGGCTTGCAGGGCGTATCGGAACTCCGCCCACGCCATGTCACCGGCGACATGCACCATGATCTCACTGGGACGGTAGCGGAAGTTCTTCATCTCCTTCATCTCAGGCATCAGATGATAGTCACGGTAGTCGGACCAACCGCGATTGATGCCGGCGCCCTCGATCACGGTCAGGCTGTCGCCGGCGTAGAGCGTATCCAGCGCGGCGTAGTCATTGCGCTCAGCGGCTGCGAAAAGAGCGCGGATCGTTGCCTCGACGGCACGGGCCGACACCGGCGACGCTGCGCCAGGCATCGGGTGTGTCATGCCTTGCGCGTGCGCGTCCGACACTGATGCGAGCACCAGCAAGGCAGTCGCGACAGTGTGTGGCAGCACACGCAATGCGCGGTTGAAAAGCGCAGATAGCGCTCGGCTGGTCGACATGGTGGATCTCCGATGTGAAATGGGCTGCGCGGATTCTGAGGTCGTCGCAGACAAACCTCGATGGGGAAAAGCGACTGCCTACTTCCGGCCACCGACGGTGAAGACGTACGACCCGCCCATCGGGTGGCCATCGTGTCCCGCGACGCGATACTTGACCGTATAGGATCCTGGCTTCAGCGACGTCGTGATGGGCACTACCAGAATCTGGTGCGCGCTGGAGTCATGCGCGATCCGTCCGGTCACCACTGTATCCCGACCGCCGGCCAGCACGGTGACACGTGTGAAGGGCATCTCGATGGCTTCGCTGAACGTGAGCCGGAGCTCACGCGGCGACTCAGCCACGGTCGCGCCAGCGGATGGCGCGGAGGAGCGCAGGACCGCGTGGAAGAGCGCGTAGGCCGGCGTGGCAACGAGCGCCAGCAGGAATACCAGCCCGGCTCTCGGACGACTGAATCGTGCGCGCACTGCGATTCGTGAAATGGAGGACATGACCGTTCCTGAGAAAGTCTGCAAGGAGATGCACCGCGGGTTCCCGAATGGAACACGCAACGCTGGTGCATGGGCGACATCGGCACTTCGGTGGTACCATTGACGTGGTGACTACATCTGCAGGTCCGCGCCAGCAGGGGTCGCGACCAGGACCGCCGTGATGATCAGTACGATGAGGCCGATGAGCACTTCCATCGACGCCGTGCGCCTGATACGCGGCGCCACAAGCGCGGTTCCGAGTGCCGGCTTCACGCGCAGCCAGTTGTACCCCCCCGTGCCCGCCACCAGCGATACGACTGCGAGTTTCGCGAGCAGGATCCGGCCGTAGGTCGTCATCCACAGTGCACTGACCGATCCGACGTGCAACCACGCCGCGAACACACCGGTCGTCGCGACGATGCCCGCGAACACCAGTGCCGTCGGCGAAAACGCGTTGACGAGATCGGCAACCGCTCTACCCCGTGAGTCCTCCGGCAGCACCCACGCCGCCGGAATGCCAGCCAGCACCACGACCGACAGGCTGCCCAACCACCCGCCAGCACCGAGCACATGGAGCCCGTCGGCAACCATTGCGAGTACACTGAATCTCGGCGCCGACGCAGCGTGACTGGCGAGGCCGGGCGTGAAGGCCAGCGCCACCGCGCCCAGCGTCGCGACAGACCAGCCCCACCACGGCCACGGTGCGCGCCGTGCGAGATCTGGATCCGCCGGTGCCCTGCGCGACTGCCGCGCGGCCATGGCGACGCCGACGCCGGTCAGAATCACGGCCATGATCTGCAACAGCCAACCCGTTCCCCACGATGTGTCACGCAGCATGCTCGCGACGTTGGTCCACGTGAATGCGGCGGTTGTCCCGTGCATCGCGTAGAGCTGTGCCACCAGGCGCAGCCCGGCCGACAGCATGACGAGCATCACGCCACTCAGCGCAATACGCGTGGCCCGTATCCGAGCATCGCGAACGAAACCCGCATCCACCGGGTGCGACCGCACCATGGAGCCGATGACCAGCGTGCCGAACGCCGTGCATCCGATGACCGTCAGCAACCCGATGTATTGCAGCCATCGGACCGCAGCGTACAGCGGCGACTCCGACCCGAACGCGTCATCATCGTCGGACTCGGGCATCAATGACGGATCGTGGTGCGTTGCAGCAGTGTCGGACTCCGCACCAGACGTGGACTGTGATGTGGAAGCCCGCGAATCAGACGGCGCGAAAGGCGCCATCACGCTGCCATCAGCCTGCAGCAGCACAATCGACGCATCGCCGCGGTCCGGTCCCTCGGAAATCGTCAGGCGCACAGCGCGAAGCGCGACATCACCCGGCGCGACATCACCCGGTGCGACATCGACCATGACGCCAGCACCAGGAGATGAGTGCAACGGACGCATCTGCGCGTGTGCACCCGACGGTACCGCGAGGGCGAACAGAAACAGACGAACGGCGCGGCCACAATGCGACCTCACGCGCCCACCGCGCCCAGTGCGCATCAGCCCGTCGTGCACTGAGCAGGCTGCGATCCGAGACGCGGAAACGAGGAATTCCGGGGGCGGCACCAGGCGGTGCGTCATCGGTGACCGGCCACCGCGACGTGGATGCGCATACCACACGTGAGGCACCAGGCTGTAACCGACGACCGTAGCATTTTACGAAGAGTAAAGCACCCGCGACTCGCCGTCAATGATTCCGTCGCGCGCCACGCGCGTTACTGGGAATGACCGTGCGGACACTCGACCGCTCCGGTGACGCTTCGCGCCGCCTCCCGGAGACAGAACAGGTGCCAAAGCGCGCTCACATCGGGGTGCTCGCAGTGCGCGACGCCTGGCGCGTGGGCCATCCCCGGCATCGGATGAGCAACGATGACGCCGGAGCCCCACACGAGTCCGAGCATCAGCGCAGCGCCAAGCAGTGAACGCCGAGTCAGGCGCGTTGCCACCGGGACTGACTCACCGGCGAGCCGGCGAATCCGCCGTTCGAGCAACGTATCGAAGCCACCGGCCGCGCGGCGACCGCCGGTGCTCATCAACCCGGTCACATCGCCCGCACTCAGGCGATTGAACGACGAGCGACGCGACACATCCCGCCACTGCGCCAGGGCCAGGATGGCAGAGGCCAGCGCGAGGGGGTTCTCGCGTGCCGCGGCGTCGTCTGCGGCAATCTCGGTCTCGTCGGCCACATCGGCGGCGAGCCGGCGGAACGCCGGAATCCAGAAAAGCGTACACGCCAGAAATCGCAGCAAGGAGAGCCGAAGAGGATCGCGCTGGCGAACGTGTCGTGCCTCATGCTGGAAAACCGCAGTCAGTTCTGCGGTGCTGAGCGTCTCAGGCAGCGTGCGACAGATGAACACCATGGGCCGAAGAAAGCCCGCCGTGAACGCCGGATTCGGTAAACCGTCCACGACACGTACCTGCCCGCGCGTCAGCCCGGCGCGGCGGAGGCTCGTATCGAGGTTGGCGTGGGCGACAGCCGAGGCCGGCACGGGCAGCCATGACAGCGCCCGACGTACCCGGAGCCACGCCCGACCGCGATCCCAGATCGCATACCCCAATCCGGCGACGAGCAAGCCGTGAAACGCGGAGTGAATCGGCGCGACCAGGAGGTGCAGCGCGATCAGGCACATCCCCCAGAGATGATCTTGTCCAATGACGGCAGCATCGACGCGCGCCGAAAGATGATGCCCGAAAATCGGACTCAGGCTAAGCAGGACCAGCCCGCCGACTCCGCCAAGCACCACACGACGGTGGCGCTGCTCGCGGTCGCGCATGGGTGGCGCAAGGAACGATGCGGTCGTTGCCATCTGTCTGTCTGCCGTCCGTCAGCCTTGTTCGCGCAGACGACGACGTACCAGGCGGCCCAGTTCTTCCAACTGCTCCGGATTCTGCTCCGCCAACACATCCACCAACGAACTGGCCACCGCCTCTGGACCGAACGAAAGGATTCCTTCGACCACGCGCCGCGAGACCAGCGCCCGAAAGGCAGACTCAGACAGAATCGGCGCGTAGTGATAAAGGTCGTTGCGTTTGAGTCTGGTCAGCACGCGCTTCGTCACCAGCTTGTTGAGCACGGTGATCGTCGTCAGCGGCGAAACGGCGTGCTCGGCCGCGATCCGTTCGTGGACGACTCTTGCGGACGCAGGCACGCCGAGCGCCCACATCGCCTCGAGGATGCGTGCCTCGAGATCACCGAGAACTTTCGCGATGCCATGTGCGGCCAGTCGGAAGGTGCCCTGCAGCAGGGGCGTCTGAACCACCTCGGCGGGCCGCGTCGAACGGGCTGATGGGTTCGGATCCTTCGGCAACGGCGATGGGCTCGGTGTGGTCCAGGCAGTTCGGCTTGATGGAGCATAAAACTGTCGGGCCCGAAACGCTACGGGTTCCGAGTGCTGCGAGCCACGCAGGGGTGAGATCGTCGACGCCCAGGCAGGAGATCCACTCGTGATCGGGCAGGGATGGCCGCTGCATGCTTGCTGAATGTCGTCAACGGGATTGCCGTCGCGGGCCAGACAGCCGCGGGTGCCCGTCGGTCACGCGCACCATCCGTCTGCAGGATGCGACGATGCCGACGCTTGCTCACGCTCGCCCGTCAGCGTGCGGAAGGCGGCGGCGGTGAGCATGCGCGCGGCAACGCGAGCGAGCGCACCGAGAAGGCGACGACGAGACAGGCACCCGACACGAGGCATCCTGGAAATGGTCAGCACCACCAGTCGGTGCGACACGGGCGCCAATAGTCTCTTTTCGAGCACACCCATTTCGATCACAGGAATGTGGTGCGGCAGCTCGCGCTGAGGTACGACACTTGCACGAAACTTACTCATGGCTGGATTAGCAGCGACCTCGACGTTGTCTCCAGAAATCCAGCCATCTGGAGTGTGTCACATGCTCGCTGTGATGACACCGCTTGAGGGAGTATGCTCGCACACCCGTGCCTCATGCGCTTGCCAGCGACGTCACGTCACGCAAGATGAGTCGACATACGCGCCCACATTCGTCGCAGCCACTTCGGAGAAACCATCATGAAGATTCGTTCGGACGATGTGTGCCAGAACGTCTCTCCCACATTTCGACCTTCCCGTGCGTCAGTGTACGGTTGTATGCTCACGGTCCTTGGGGCTTGCGTCAACGCAGAACTGGCTCCGAGTGCACCAGAGCTGATCACCACGTCCTACGATCACACAGTGGACAACACCACTTCGATTGTCTGTGATGCTGACAACGGTGGGTTGGAACTTCCCTCGGGCTTTTGCGCAGTGGTGGTGGCGAAGGATGTGGGCCGTGCGCGTCATATGGTGGTGAACACCAACGGGGATGTGTATGTCGCACTGGACAATGCACCCGATGGCAGTGTCACAGGGGGCATTCTGGGGCTTCGCGACAGCAATGGCGACGGCCGAGCCGATGTGCAGGTGCGATTTGGACCCACCGGCGGCAACGGCATTGCGCTACGCGGCAATCATTTGTATTTCGCCCCCGACGACCGCGTGATCCGGTACGACCTTGGCAATGGTGCCTTGCTGCCCGCAGGGCCGCCAGTGACTGTGGTATCCGCGCTGCCAACTTCTGGAGATCATCATCGCAAGACGGTAGTCCTTGACAATGTGGGCGGCATGTTCGTCAACATCGGGTCGGGAAGCAACTCCTGCCAGGTGCAGAATCGGGTGCCTTTTTCGCCGGGCATCGATCCGTGTCCAGAACTGGCGATTCGAGCCGGCGTCTGGCACTTCGATGCCAATGCAACCGGACAGGTGCAGGCAAGCGGCAGTCGTTTTGCCACTGAACTTCGCAACATGAATGCCTTGGCCATCAACCCCACAGACGGCGCACTGTACGGTGTGCAGAACGGCCGTGATCAACTGCTCGAAAACTGGCCGTACCTGTTCACTGAACGCGACGATGCCAACATGCCGGCGGAAGAACTGTTTCGCATCGACCGCGGACAGGCGTACGGATGGCCCTACTGCTTCTACGACGGCCAGCGCAAAAAGAAGGTGTTGGCACCGGAATATGGAGGCGACGGGAAAATCGCTGGTCGTTGCGGCACGCGAGCGCTTCCGGTTGACGAGTATCCCGCACATTGGGCCCCGTTGTCCATGCTGTTCTATACAGGAACACAATTCCCCAGACAGTACGCAGGCGGGCTCTTCATTGCTTTCCATGGATCACGCTTCGACACGGCGCTCCAGAAGGAGGGTCCGGGCTACGTCGTGACGTTCGTACCCTCGCGCAATGGAAAACCAGACGGGCGCTACAGGACTTTCGCTGATGGCTTTGCGGGGGGCACACCGACACCGACGGGCGCGGCTCATCGCGCAGTTGGCCTGGCACAGGCACCCGATGGTTCGATCTACATTTCCGATGACAAAGGCGGATGGATCTGGAGGGTCGTGTATACCGGACTGAGGGAAAAGTAAACGCACGCTGCATGCTGGCGTGTGGTCATCACCATGCGCCATGGGACTTCGCTTTCACGGTCACTGCATCGTAAGATCTCTTGCCGATGGGTTGGGCCTCACCCATGGACCGCACCTTCTTGCTTCGTGTCGTTGGCATGCAGCACTGCCTTGCCCATCATCAGAACGGACGCGCCCGAACTCGAAGTTGAAGAGTGGGCGCGTTCGACTAGGTGTGTTGTATGCATCCGGGATGCGTGGGTTCTACACGAGCGGTTGGCGATGGGCAGCATCGACGAACGCAGTCGCCGCAGGGTCCGCCGGCACGAGTGGCCAATTGGCTTGACAGATGACGTGCGCCCACCGTTTCAGCAGCGGCTCCGACCGGGACACCATGTCGAGGCGAGTCCCCTCTCGCGCTTGCGAACAATTTAGCCGAGTTGGCGCGCCCTGAACTCCGCTTGCCTCTGTCATTGAGGTGACCCTCGGCTGTACCAAACGACGAAACGAGGCGAAGCCGTCAATAGCAACCTCACGCGCCGGCGGCTCGGCTGATTTGCTTCACGCTGGTAACCAACTTCATCAAGCATCGTACGACGAGGGCTCGACGCGATCAGGTACGGCAATTGCACCCATTTTGAACAGTCGCGCAAGACGCACTGTGCAGCAACGCACCCGGATTCCGGAGCCTATGCATGAAAGTCCTATCCTTTGGAGCGCCTTCGGCTGGCGCCAGCATGATTCCCATGACGTTCAATCGCATAGACCCACGAGCGGGAGAGGTTGCGATCGAGATTACCCATTGCGGCGTTTGCCATTCCGATCTTCACCAGGTGAACGATGACTGGACAACTTCGGTGTGGCCGTGCGTGCCAGGGCACGAAGTGGTCGGCACTGTTTCCAAGGTCGGAATCGGCGTGACCAGGTTTGCCGAGGGCGACATTGTCGGTGTCGGTTGCATGGTGGACAGCTGTCAGCAATGCGACCAGTGCAAGATGGGCGACGAGCAATTTTGCACCGGCCCCAGGAGTTGCACGTTGACCTATAACGGCCCGAAGAAGCCTGACGGTACCAATACCTATGGCGGCTATTCGACCGCCATCGTCGTTCGTCAGGAGTTCGTCCTCTCCATCCCCGATGTCATCGATCCGGCCGAGGCCGCACCGATTCTGTGTGCGGGCATTACAACCTATCAGCCGATGAAATATTTCGGGCTCAGGAAAGGGCAGGTCCTTGGTGTCGCCGGTGTTGGCGGCTTAGGCCATATGGCAGTCCAGATCGGCAAAATGCTCGGAGCAAAAGTCGTGGCGATGACCACCAGCCCGGAGAAGGCAGAGGCCATCAGAAGCCTCGGGGCGGACGAGGTGATCACGATGGATGACAAGGACGCGCTCGAGAGACATGTGCAGAGTATGGATCTGATCGTCAATACCATCCCTTACAAGCATGACATCAATCCGTACCTTGCCCTTGTCGCACCCAAGGGTGCGATTGCCGTGGTCGGCAACTTTCTCGGGTTCGACAATGTCGACTCTGCAACTATGGTCTTCCAGCATGTGACGCTGGCGGGTTCGCTGATTGGCGGCGTTGCCGATACCCAGGAGATCCTCAACCTGTCGGCGACCCATGGCATTCGCCCGCGGATCGAGAGAATCCGGATGCAGGATATCGGCCATGCCTTCTCGCGCATGAAGAACGAGGATGTGCGTTTCCGTCAGGTCATCGAGATGGCCAGCCTCAGGAACGATGCCACTGCACATGAGAAGGCGATCACGATCGCTGATCCAACACTCGGCGAAGCCGGGATGGCATGAGCCGGGTCGGCATGGCACTCAAGGGCGAATGGAGCGAGCCAGCACGTGGCGCACAGATTGGTGGGGCGAGCGGGGGAAAAGACCCCCGGTGACCGAATGAGACGCCTCTGCATTGCGCGAGATCGCGGAACTCGTCATCTGATCAGCGACGAATACTGCCACGCACAACAGTGCTCCCGCGTCCGTTGTGTACGAGGGACCAGTGTGATCTGATGAGCAACGTGCAGGAGAAACGACAACATCACCAGCAGGGTGGCCACAAGGGTTGCTCGTGCGAAGGCCAGGTGGCTACCGCCGTCCTTAAACTTTTCAGCCACTCCGAGCGAGCGAGACGGTGCCTGGCAAAATACCGATAGTCGTCGCTGTGAGATATGCGCGTCTACGGAGCGCTGTAAACCCCCACCCGATGTCGATCGCGTCGAAGGGACGACCGGCACCTGCCATAAACGCAGCAGTGTGGCGAAACTCTGGTCTCGCATTTTCGCTTGGCAGGCAACTTCCTCGAGGCCACCTCGCCAAACGAGGTGAAGCGCGAAACCAAGCTCGAGACAGTGACGGCGCCGGTTGGGGTCGGAATATGGGCCGGAACGGATGAGGCAGGACGTGACGATGGCATGAAGATCATCGACGTAGTATTGCTTCATAACACGCTCACGTATCACGGCCGTGTGGCTCACTCCAATGTCAATGTCAATGTCCATGCGCACCTCACGCCAGCGTCATCAGCAGTCTTTCTTGTCCGCACCGTTCGCCACCGTCATCGGGAGCGTGGCAATTGTATTCGCGGCTGGGTGCCGCCCCTCAGACGTCCGGGAAGCGCAGGCTGCCGCAGCGCCGGTCACCGTGTTCACGCCCCCGCCCGTGGCCGTGGACTGGACGGCAGTCGACGCCGCCATAGGGCGCCGTGGCGTCGCGCAGCCTGGTGAGGTGCAGCGCTACAACTTTCCGCGAACGGACCTCAGTGTAACCGTCCGCGATCCCAAGGGCGACGTGAAGCTCGAGCCTTCGTTGGCGCTCAGCGGCTGGATCGCGATGCACGGCACGAGTTCGGGGAACGAGGTGATGGCTATGGGCGACCTCGTGCTGACCGAAGACGAGTTGCCACAGGTCATGTCGCGCCTTCAGGCCGGCGGCCTCGAGCAAACCGCGGTGCACCACCATGTCATGCGCGAGTCGCCGCGTGTGTTGTACATGCACGTGCACGCACATGGTGACGCGCTGAAGCTGGCGGAAACGGTGCGCGCCGCGGTAGCCCTTACCAAGACGCCAGCGCTTCCACCGTCCGCCGGCACGTCGCCCGCCATCGCGCTCGACACGCTCGCCATCGCGGCCGCGCTCGGACACACGGGACGCGGCAACGGTGGCGTCTATCAGGTGAGCGCGCCGAGGCCCGAGGCGATCCGTTCCGGCGGCATGATGGTGCCGGCATCGATGGGGCTCGGCACCATCATGAACTTCCAGCCGACGGGCAGCGGCAAGGCCGTGATCACCGGCGACTTCGTGATGCTGGCGCATGAGGTGAACCCGGTGATCCGCGCGCTTCGTGCGAATGGCATCGAAGTGACGAGTCTGCACAATCACATGCTCGACGACGAGCCACGGCTCTTCTTCATGCACTTCTGGGCGAACGACGACGCGGTCAAGCTTGCTCGCGGGTTGCGCGCGGCGCTCGACAGTACGGCCATCCGTCCGCGTTGAGGGCTAAGGTCGACATCGGATACCGCGGCACCGCTGACGCGACGTACGCTGCTCGAGCGCGTCGCACTCAGTAACGGTGCGTTGTTTCCCAGCATCGCAGCGCTGGCGATGGTGGACCCTGACCGTGGCGAGACGAATCAGAGGCTATTTTTTCGCGCACTCGGACCGTGCTGTCTACAACACGTGTTCCTCCCCGGCATCGGTGCGACGATGCGCTATTGGGAATTCGTCGTGGGTGCACTCGCCCGCCGCCGCAGCTGCTCGTTGAGCGTCGCCGCGAATACCATTATGGCACAGACCGCCGGTGTGAGCAGCTCAGCCATGGTGCACGCTCACCCGCAGCGAGCGGAACTGCGACACCAGTGAAGGGCGCGTCGCACCAGCGCTCGCGCCCCCTGATGTCGTTGACGAGTATGGTGATCGTCGTCAGTGGTGATACGCTTCTTCGACGGCTGACGTGATCCTCCGATCGGATGATCGGCCACGAGTCGCCGCTGAATGACGGTGTATATACATTCATGGAATGCAGGGCTGGTGCGCTGCGTGTGGGCACGGAGGACTTTCCGCCTGGGGCGGCAGAACGCTGAACATTCCGGAGGCGCATTTACATGTCATCGCTGAGCCGTACGATCAAGGCCGACGTACTCCTTCATCACCTGACGCAGGACGAACGAATGCTCGACCCCGACCTGCTCGCGCGCAGCGGTCGCACCGCACGCACGCTCGTCAAGGAGGGGCCGCTGCGATTGACGGTGTTGGCGCTGGCGCCGGGCGGTGACTTGCCGGAGCACGGTACCGATGGACCCGTCAGCATTCACATGCTCGAGGGTAGCGCCATCTTTTCTGCACTGGGCAACGAATACATGTTGGCGACCGATGACATCCTTGTCCTCGCACCCGGCGTACGCCATTCGGCGCGTTCCGAGAACGGCTGCTCATTCCTGCTGACAGTCGTCCACAACCCATCGGCAGGATCACTCGCGCCTGACGCGTGACGCAGTACACTCACGTTCACCGAGGAACACGAGATGCAGAATCTGATCTTTGATGTCGAAGGGATGACGTGCGGTGGTTGTACCGGTAGTGTTCAGCGCGCTCTAAGCGCGATAGCAGGCCTCACCAATGTGCACGTCTCCTTGCATCCCGGTTCGGCCACCATGGATGCGGATACCGCGCGTGTGACTCCGGAACAGATTGAGGCCGTGATCGGCCGCGCGGGCTATCGCGCCAAGGCGCACGTCGCCGTGTAGGCGTGAGACCGCACGCACACCCGTGGAGCGGGAGCGCCGACAGGCAGCACGGCGTGGCCCCCCTCGTCGGCCGGCCATGCGAGGGGGTGTTCAGCTCACGACGTGCCAACTCTGCCAGGCGATCTCCTCCTCTTCCTTCGCCCTCATGACGCGCACGACCGAAGCCACGTCCCGCACACCGAGCGCGGTCAGGCCTTCGCTGATCGTCAGTCGAACGAAAGCGTCGTGTTCACCGATGCCTCCGGTGAACACCAGCAGATCCAGTCCGCCCAGCACGACCATCATGGCTCCGATCTGCTTCCGCACCGAATAGCAGAACATCGCGATCGCGAGACGCGAGTCGGCGCTCGTCACCGACTCCGATGCGGCATCGTTGTGCAACGCGCGCATGTCGCCGCTCACGCCCGAGATCCCGAGCATGCCGGACCGCATGTCGACCAGCGACTCCAGTTGCGCTGCGGTGTAGCCGTGTTCACGCACGACATATGCAAACACCCCGGGGTCGAGGTCTCCGCACCGCGTACTCATGATCACGCCACCGGTCGGCGTGAGGCCCATACTGGTGTCCACAGACCTGCCGTGTTCGACGGCGGTGACGCTGGCACCATAGCCCAGGTGGGCGATGACCAGTCGCCTCGGTGTCTCGCTGCCAAGTCGTCGGATGATCGACTCACACGAAAGTCCGTGGAAGCCGTACCGCTCGATGCCGAGGGCGCGGAGCTCGCCTGGCAGCGGCAGGGTGCGCGCGACGTCGGGCATACGGGCATGGAACGCCGTGTCGAGACACGCGACGTGAGGAGTGTCCGCAAATGACACCTCTGCCGCATCCACGAGTGCCAGCGCCTTCGGCACATGCAACGGGGCAAATGCCTTCGCGACCTCGAGCTGCTGCCGCACGGCCGCATCGATCCGCGCATGATGCCGCAGCGCGGGCCCGCCGTGCACGATGCGATGCCCGATCGCGTCAGGCCTCGGCACCCCGTTCGCGGTCAAAGCTGCGGCGATGCGCGCCACTGCGTCCTCCGCATCCCCGACCATCTCCTCTGCCCCGGCGAACAGTGTCTGGCTGCCAATCGCGCTGACGTCGTACACGCCAAACTTGAGCGACGACGATCCCACGTTCAACGCCAGCACTGTCGTCATGTCACTGGCTCTGCCATGGCGTCCACCGCCAGTCACGCACTTCCGGCACGTCTTCACCATGCTCCATCACGTACGCCTTGTGCCGCGCAATCGTGGCATCATACCGCACTCTGGCCCCGGCAACGAGATGCTGCAGGCGCGGAATGCGGCGGATTGCGTCCAGCGCCAGCTGATAGCGATCCAGGTTGTTCAGCACGAGAAGGTCGAAGGGCGTGGTGGTCGTACCTTCCTCCTTGTAGCCGCGCACGTGCAGGTTGCCGTGATTGTGTCGGCGGTACGTCAACCGGTGAATCAGTCCCGGGTAGCCGTGGAACGCAAAGACAATCGGCCTCTCACGCGTGAACATCGCGTCGAAGGTGTCGTCGTCGAGGCCGTGCGGATGCTCACTCTGTGGTTGCAGCGCCATCAGGTCCACCACGTTGACGACGCGGATCCGGATGTCAGGGACGTAGTCGCGCAGCAGTGTGACAGCCGCCAACGTCTCCATCGTCGGCACGTCCCCTGCGCACGCCATCACGATGTCCGGCGTGCCGGCGGGGTCATCGCCCTCGTTCCCGGCCCATGCCCAGATGCCAGCACCAGTGCCGCAATGCGCAATCGCTGATTGCATGTCAAGCCACTGCCACGCTGGCTGCTTGCCCGCGACGATCACGTTCACGTAGTTGCGGCTGCGCAGGCAGTGATCGGTAATTGACAGCAGACAGTTCGCGTCCGGCGCCAGATAGATCCGGACCACGTCCGACTTCTTGTTCGCAACGTGGTCCATGAAGCCGGGATCCTGATGCGAGAACCCGTTATGGTCCTGGCGCCAGACGTGCGACGTGAGCAGGTAGTTCAGCGACGCGATAGGAACACGCCACGGGAGCTGTCGCGTCACCTTGAGCCACTTGGCATGCTGGTTGAACATCGAGTCGATGATGTGGATGAACGCTTCATAGCACGAGAACAGCCCGTGTCGACCCGTCAGCAGGTAGCCCTCGAGCCAGCCTTCACAGACGTGCTCACTGAGGATCTCCATTACCCGACCGTCGGCCGACAGATGCATGTCCACCGGTTCGACGTCAGCCATCCACGCCTTGCCGGTGACGTCGATGACGGCGTCGAGGCGATTCGATGCCGTTTCGTCAGGCCCGAACAGTCGGAAGTTCCGACTCGCGAGATTGAGGCGCATCACCGACGCCAGAAAAGCGCCCAGCACCCGCGTTGACTCTGCCTCGGCGCCGCCTGGCGTTGGGACGGTCACCGCGTACTCCTGCACCGACGGCATGATCAGCGGCTGCAGCAGCCCTCCACCATTCGCGTGAGGATTGGCACCCATGCGACGCGCCCCTGCCGGCGCGAGCGCGGTGATCTCGTCATGCACACGTCCGTCCGCATCGAAGAGTTCCTGCGGCCGGTAGCTGCGCATCCAGTCGTCGAGCTGACGGAGGTGTTCAGTATTGCTGACGTCCGGAATCGGCACCTGATGGGCACGCCATGTTCCCTCCACCGGCAGACCATCGACTACTTTCGGTCCTGTCCATCCCTTTGGTGTCTGGAACACGATCATCGGCCACCGGGGACGTGGCGGCGGATTGCGCGAGCCCGCCACACGTGCCTGCCCTTGAATCGTGCGGATCTTCGCCAGCGCCAGATCCATGGTCGTGGCCAGCTGCTCATGCATGACCAGCGGATCATCCCCGACCACGAAATGTGGCTCGTGACCGAAGCCGCGGAGCAGGTCCGTCAGCTCATCACGCGCGATCCGCGCCAGCACGGTCGGGTTGGCGATCTTGAAGCCATTCAGATGCAGGATGGGAAGCACCGCGCCATCGTGGGCCGGATTGAGATACTTGTTCGAGTGCCAGCTGGCCGCGAGTGCCCCGGTCTCCGCTTCGCCGTCGCCCACGATGCAGGCCACGATGAGGTTGGGATCGTCGAATGCCGCACCGTACGCATGGGCGAGCGAGTAGCCGAGCTCACCGCCCTCATTGATGGATCCCGGCGTCTCCGCCGAGACATGACTGGG
>Ga0163155_10004363_pt1 | contig 14589 bp, 7 predicted proteins | sample OliLakLV19SP4G1_FD_148611 | JGI IMG/M metagenome (GOLD analysis project Ga0163155, IMG submission 148611) | Freshwater microbial mat bacterial communities from Lake Vanda, McMurdo Dry Valleys, Antarctica - Oligotrophic Lake LV.19.SP4.G1 | ecosystem: Environmental > Aquatic > Freshwater > Lake >...
ATGGCGGCCGACGCCGGCGCTTTGCGCCTCGACCCGGCCGCCATGCAGCTCGACCAGGTGCTTCACCAGGCTCAGACCGATCCCGAGCCCGCCGCGCGAGCGGTCCAACGCGCCTTGCACCTGCGCGAACATGGCGAAGATGTTGGGCAGCTCGTTCGCCGGAATGCCGATGCCGTTGTCGCTGACGGCGATCCTCACCTCGGCGTCGTCCACCTCGACCGCGAGATCGATGCGGCCGCCACGATCGGTGTACTTGGCGGCGTTGGTGAGAAGGTTGATTAACACCTGCGAGAGACGGATCGGATCGGCGTCGAGCGCGATCGGCGTCTCGGGCAGGCGCAGCGCCAGCGCGTGGCCGGATTCGAGGATGCTCGGCCGGCTCGACTCGACCGCCAGCTCGATCACGCGCGCCAAGTCGACGCGTTCGCGGCGCAGCTCGATCCGGCCTTGGCTGATGCGGCTCACGTCCATCAGGTCGTCGATCAGGCGCGACAGCATCCGCACTTGCCGGGTGATGATGTCCCGCGCCTGGCGCGCCGGCGGAGCCATCTCCTCCTCGAGCCACAGCAGCTGCACTGCATTGCGCACCGGCGCCAGCGGGTTGCGCAGCTCGTGGGCGAGGGTGGCGATGAACTCATCCTTTCGCCGCCCGACCTCGCGCAGGTCGGCCTCGAGCTGCTCCAGCGCCCGGGTGCGCTCGCCGACCAGCCGGTCGAGGTTCTTGTTCATCTCCTGCAGCTGCTCCTCGGCGCGGCGACGCTCGACCACCTCGACGAGCAGGGTGCGATTCGAGGCCTCGACCTCGCGACTCTTGCGATGCAGCTCGACGAACACCCTCACCTTCGAGCGGAGCACCGTCGCATTGACCGGCTTCTGCAGGTAGTCGACCGCGCCGCTGCCGTAGCCCTCGAGGACGTGCTGGTCCTCGTTGTAGAAGGCGGTGAGAAAGATGATCGGCACGCGCGCAGTCTTCTTGCGACCCTTGATGATCTGGGCCAGTTCGAAGCCGTTCATGCCCGGCATGCGGACGTCGAGGATCAGGAGCGCGAACTCCTCGGCCACGAGGGCGAGCAGCGCCTGGTCGGCGGACTCGGCGCGCACCAGCCGGTAGCCCGGCGAGTCGAGCAGGATCTCGAGCACGGTCAGGTTCTTCGGATCGTCATCGACGATCAGGATGTTGATCGGCGCGTCGAAGATGGTCGACAGCACGGCCCCTGAACGGGCCGGCTCGTCGCTCGATGCGGACATGCTGCCTCCAGTTTGAGCTTCGGGGATCATCGCGCCATCTTGCCGAACGACGGGGGCCTCATCGGAACAACCACAGCCGCATCAACGACAGCAGCTGATCGGTGTTGACCGGCTTGGCGATGTAGTCACTGGCGCCGGCGTCGAGGCACTTCTCGCGGTCGCCCTTCATCGCCTTGGCGGTGAGCGCCAGGATCGGCAGGGTGCGAAAGCACGCCTCGTTGCGGATCTCGCGCATCGTCTCGTAGCCGTCCATGTCCGGCATCATGATGTCCATCAGCACCATGCTGATGTCGGGCGTGCGCAGCATCAGATCGATCGCCTGGCGGCCGTTGGTCGCGCTGATCACGTCCATGTCATGGTTCTCGAGAAGCGAGGTCAGGGCGAAGATGTTGCGCGCGTCGTCGTCGACGACCAGCACCTTGCGGCCGCGCAGTACCTCCTTGCCGCCATGCAGGCGCTCTAGCATCTGCTGCTTCGCCGGCGGCAGGTCGGTGACGACCCGATGCAGGAAGAGGGCCGTCTCGTCGAGTAGCCGCTCCGGCGACTGCACATCCTTCAGGACGATGCTCTTCGCCATCGCCTTGAGCCGGACCACTTCATCGTCGGTGAGGTCCTTGCCGGTGAAGACGACGATCGGCACGTTGACCAGGTCGGGCTCAGTCTGGAACTTCTCGAGTAGGTCGAAGCCGGTCATGTCGGGCAGGCGCAGATCGAGGACGACGCAATCGAAGGACTGGCCGCGTACCGCCGCCAGCGCCTCCTTGCCGCTACCCACGGCCACCGTCTCGAGGTCCCGGCCGTCGAGCAGCTCGACGATCGAGGCGCGCTCGATGTCGTCGTCCTCCACCACGAGCAGCCGCTTGGTGTGCGTCGCGGTGTATTCCTTGATCTTGCCGAACGCCACCTTCAGGCCGGAGGTGGTGGGCTCCTTGACAATGTAGGCAAACGCGCCGCGCGCCAGCCCGTGCTGCCGCTCCTCTTCGAGGGTGACGATCTGCACCGGGATGTGACGCGTCGTCGGGTCGAGCTTGAGCTGGTTGAGGACGGTCCAGCCGAGCATGTCGGACAGGAAGATGTCGAGCGAGATCGCCGACGGCCGGAACTGGCGCGCCATCGCCAGCGCCTGCGCGCCCTTGGTGGCGACGATACCCTTGAATCCGATATCGCGCGCCAGCCCGAGGAGGATGCGCGCGTAATGCGGGTCGTCCTCGACGATCAGCAGCACCTGGTCGCCGGCCTCGATGCCATCGCGGTCGTCGGCGACCTGATCTTCGCGGGCGACCGGCAGAAACGTAATTTCGTTGCGGGCATCGACGGCGGCGCCGTCGCGGCGCGCGATCAAGCGCGACGTGCTCGTGCCGGCGTAGCGCAGCGGCAGGTACAAGGTGAAGATGCTGCCTTGGCCGTGCACGCTGGTGAGCTTGATCTCGCCGCCGAGCAGCACCGCCAGTTCGCGGCTGATCGCCAAGCCCAGGCCGGTGCCGCCGTACTTGCGCGAGGTGCCGGCGTCGGCCTGCTGGAAGGCCTCGAAGATCAGCCGCTGCTTGTCCGGCGGAACGCCGATGCCGGTGTCTTCCACCGTGAACGCCACCACCTGCTGGGCACTGCTGAGTATTGCGTGGTCGGCGCTCCAGCCGTTGCTGGCGACCTCCACCCGTACGTGGACATGGCCGTGGGAGGTGAACTTGACCGCGTTCGAGAGCAGGTTCTTCAGGATCTGCTGCAGCCGCTTCGCGTCGCTCTCCATCGCCCGCGGCAGGGCCGGGTCGACGCGGATCTGGAACGGCAGGTTTTTCGCCTCCGCGACGTGGCGGAAGTTGCGATCGATGGTCTCGCGCAGGCCGGAGAAGGTGATGTCCTCGATCTCCACCGTCACCGTCCCGGACTCGATCTTGGAGAGGTCGAGGATGTCGTTGATCAAGTGCAGCAGGTCGGAGCCCGAGGAATTGATGTTGCGCGAGAACTCGACCTGCTTGCCCGACAGGTTGCCAGGCGAGTTCTCCGCCAGCTGCTGGCTGAGGATCAGGATCGAGTTGAGCGGCGTGCGCAGCTCGTGCGACATGTTGGCCAGGAACTCGGACTTGTACTTCGAGGTCAGCGCGAGCTCGGCCGCCTGCTCCTCGAGCGCGCGGCGCGCCTGCTCCACCTCCGCGTTCTTGCGCTCGACCTCGGCGTTCTGCTCGGCGAGCAGCCTGGCCTTGGTGCCGAGCTCCTCGTTGGACTGCTGCAGCTCGCTCTGGCGCGACTGCAGCTCGACCGTGAGCTGCTGCGACTTGGTCAGCAGGCCCTCGGTCCGCATCGTCGCCTCGATCGTGTTGAAGACGGCGCCGATGCTCTGCGTCAGCAGGTCGAGGAAGGCGAGCGAGCCGAGGCTGAAGTTCTGCAGCGAGGCCAGCTCAATCACCGCCTTGGTCTGGCTCTCGAACAGCACCGGCAGCACGACCACGCTGACACGCTGCGCCTGCCCCAGGCTCGAGCCGATCCGGACGAAATCGGCCGGCACGTCGCTGAGCAGGATGCGCTTCTTCTCTGCCGCGCACTGTCCGAGCAGGCCCTCGCCGATGCGGATCGTCGCCGCGAGCTGCACGCCCTGCGCGTAGCTGGACAGCAGCTCGAGCTCGGCGTCGCCGTCGGTGCCGGCCAGGTGATATATCGTGCCCTGTTGGGCGTTGACCAGCGGCGCCAGCTCGGTCAGCAGCAGCTGGCCGACGGTGCTCAGCTCGCGCTGCCCCTGCATCATGCCGGTGAAGCGCGCCAGGTTGGTCTTCAGCCAGTCCTGCTCGCGATTGCTCTCGGTGGTCTCGCGCAGGTTCGAGATCATCGTGTTGATGTTGTCCTTCAGTTCAGCGACCTCGCCGCGCGTCTCGACCTGGATCGAGCGCGTCAGGTCGCCCTTGGTCACCGCGGTGGCGACCTCGGCGATGGCCCGGACCTGGGTGGTCAGGTTGGCGGCCAGCAAGTTGACGTTGCCGGTCAGGTCCTTCCAAGTGCCTGCGGCGCCGGGCACGTTGGCCTGGCCTCCGAGCCGGCCGTCGACGCCGACTTCGCGGGCCACGTTGGTCACCTGGTCGGCGAAGGTGGCGAGGGTGTCGGTCATGCCGTTGATGGTGTCGGCCAGCGCCGCCACCTCGCCCTTGGCCTGCACCGTCAGGCGCTGCGTCAGGTTGCCGTCGGCCACCGCGGTCACCACCTTGACGATGCCGCGCACCTGCTCGGTCAGGTTCGAGGCCATGAAGTTGACGTTATCGGTCAGGTCCTTCCAGGTGCCGGCGACACCGCTCACCTTGGCTTGGCCGCCGAGCTTGCCTTCCGTGCCGACCTCGCGCGCCACCCGCGTGACCTCGCCGGCGAAGGCGTTGAGCTGATCGACCATGGTGTTGATGGTGTTCTTCAGCTCGAGGATCTCGCCCTTCACGTCAACCGTGATCTTGCGGTTCAAGTCGCCGCGCGCCACAGCGGTGGTCACCTCGGCGATGTTGCGCACCTGGGTGGTCAGGTTGTTCGCCAGGCCGTTCACCGTGTCGGTCAGGTCCTTCCAGGTGCCAGCCACGCCCGGTACCGCCGCCTGGCCGCCGAGCCGCCCTTCGGTGCCGACCTCGCGCGCCACGCGCGTCACCTCGGAGGCGAACGATCGCAGCTGCTCGACCATCGTGTTGATGGTCTCCTTGAGCTGCAGGATCTCGCCGCGCACATCGACCGTGATCTTCTTCGAGAGGTCACCGCTGGCCACCGCGATCGTCACTTCGGCGATGTTGCGCACTTGACCGGTGAGGTTCGAGGCCATCGAGTTGACGTTGTCGGTCAGGTCCTTCCAGGTGCCGGCCACGCCCGGCACCGCCGCCTGGCCGCCGAGCTTGCCTTCGGTGCCGACCTCGCGCGCCACGCGCGTCACCTCGGAGGCGAAGGCGGAGAGCTGCTCTACCATCGTGTTCATGGTCTCCTTGAGCTGCAGGATCTCGCCCTTGACGTCGACCGTGATCTTGCGGCTGAGGTCGCCCTTGGCGATGGCCGTGGCCACGTCAGCGATGTTGCGCACCTGGCCGGTGAGGTTCGAGGCCATCGAGTTGACGTTGTCGGTCAGGTCTTTCCAGGTGCCGGCCACGCCCGGCACCGCCGCCTGGCCGCCGAGCCGCCCTTCGGTGCCGACCTCGCGCGCCACGCGCGTCACCTCGGAGGCGAACGATCGCAGCTGCTCTACCATCGTGTTGATGGTCTCCTTGAGCTGCAGGATCTCGCCCTTGACGTCGACCGTGATCTTGCGGCTGAGGTCGCCCTTGGCGATGGCCGTGGCCACGTCAGCGATGTTGCGCACCTGGCCGGTGAGGTTCGAGGCCATCGAGTTGACGTTGTCGGTCAGATCCTTCCAGGTGCCGGCCACGCCCGGCACCGCCGCCTGGCCGCCGAGCTTGCCTTCGGTGCCGACCTCGCGCGCCACCCGGCTTACCTCGCCGGCGAAGGCGTTGAGCTGGTCGACCATGGTGTTGATCGTATTCTTCAGCTCGAGAATTTCGCCGCGCACGTCGACCGTGATCTTCTTCGAGAGGTCGCCGTTGGCGACGGCGGTGGTCACGTCGGCGATGTTGCGCACTTGGCCAGTGAGGTTGGTCGCCATTGCGTTGACCGAGTCGGTCAGGTCCTTCCAGGTGCCGGCGACGCCCCGCACCTCCGCCTGCCCGCCGAGCTTGCCCTCGGTACCAACTTCGCGGGCGACGCGCGTCACTTCCGAGGCGAAGCCGTTGAGCTGGTCGACCATCGTATTGAGGGTGTTCTTCAGCGCCAGGATCTCGCCCTTGACCTCGACCGTGATCTTCGACGACAGGTCGCCCTTGGCGATGGCCGTCGCCACGTCGGCGATGTTGCGCACCTGACCGGTCAGGTTCGAGGCCATCGAGTTGACCGAGTCGGTCAGGTCCTTCCACGTGCCGGCCACGCCCGGAACCTGCGCCTGGCCGCCGAGCTTGCCCTCGGTGCCAACCTCGCGCGCCACGCGCGTCACTTCCGAGGAAAAGCCGTTGAGCTGGTCGACCATCGTGTTGATGGTCTGCTTGAGCTCGAGGATCTCGCCCTTCACGTCGACGGTGATCTTGCGCGAGAGGTCGCCGCGCGCGACGGCCGTGGTCACGGTGGCGATGTTGCGCACCTGGGCCGTGAGGTTGGTCGCCATCGCGTTGACCGAGTCGGTGAGGTCCTTCCACGTGCCGGCCACGCCCGGCACCACCGCCTGGCCACCGAGGCGCCCGTCGGTACCCACCTCGCGGGCGACCCGGGTCACCTCCGAGGAGAACGAGCGCAGCTGCTCGACCATCGAGTTGGTCGCCTCCTTGAGCTGGAGGATCTCGCCGCGCACGTCGACCGTAATCTTCTTGGAGAGGTCGCCGTTGGCGACGGCGATCGTCACTTCGGCGATGTTGCGGACCTGGGCCGTGAGGTTGCCGGCCATCTGGTTGACCGAATCGGTGAGCTCCTTCCACACGCCGGAGACGCCCTTGACCTTGGCCTGACCGCCGAGTTTGCCCTCAGTGCCGACCTCGCGCGCCACCCGGGTGACCTCGGAGGTGAACACCGAGAGCTGTTCGATCATCGAGTTGATCAGCTTGGCCGAGCGCAGGAACTCGCCCTTCAGCGCCCGACCGTCGACCTCGAGCTCCATCGACTGGCCCAGGTCGCCCTTGGCGACGGCGCCGATGGTGCGAGCGATCTCGGTAGTCGGCCGCACCAGGTCGTCGATCAGGGTGTTGAGCGCGTCGACGGTGCTCGCCCAGCCGCCCATCGCGCCGGGCAGCGACATGCGCTGCTTGAGCCGCCCTTCCTTGCCGACGCTGGTGCTCAGGCGGCCAACCTCGCGCGAGATCCGGTCGTCGTGCGCCAAGGCGTGGTTGAACGCCTCAGCGATCCGCGCTTCGGTGCCCTCCCAGTCGGCGGGCAGGCGGACCGAGAAGTCGCCGTCGCGGCAGGCGGTCATGGCCGTCAGCATCTGCCTGAGCCGCGCTTCGGCGGCCTCGCGCGAGGCGCGCAACTCGTGCACCTCGTCCTCGCTCGACACCGACGGCTGGTAGGCGACGGTGGCGAGCGTGCTGGCACGTTGCATCAGGGTTCGTCCTCAATGACTGGCGGGCGTACGGTCCGATCTTGCAGCGAAATATTGCAAAGCTTCAAACCATGGGGAACCCGCGCTTCGCGATCAGTTGGCTTCGGGCGTCCTTGCTGCACAGATTCGCGCCGGCACATCGCCCATCGGCGCCCGGATCACCTCCTCCGCCAGCGCGTCCATCGCTTTCGGCCCCTCATCGACGATAACAAAGTCGGCGCCAGCGCGCGACTCGATCGGCACCATGTTCGCCACCGGATGCACCTGCACCGTCGTGCCGATAGCGAGCAGCAGTTCGGACTCGGCGGCCACCGTCATGGCGCGATCGATCACCTCGGGAACAAGCGGCTGGAGGGACGAGATCGTGTCGGTCTTCAGGATGCCGCCGCATGCCGGGCAATGCGGATCGTGCTCGCGAGACTCGTCAGACCGCGGTGACCCTTCGTCGCAACCCGGGCGCGCCGCGATCGGCTCGTCCGACAGCACCAGCGGGTCACGATTGAGCTCCCGTTGCCAACGGCTCGGCTGCGAATGCCGCGTTAAAGAATTGATTTCGTTGACGTACCAAGCAGTTCGTAAGTATGTATACATGTCAGGCTGCGTAACGGGTGTCGGGGGCTTGGAAGAAACTGCGTACGCGGGCCGGGCTCTTTTGTAGAAATCGTAAACGGCTGACGACGGCACGGTGCAAATCTTCCGGCCCATCGAGCCTGGATCGACCGACGGCGTTGTTCTTCACGTCGTTCCAGACCAGTTCGTCGGGATTGAGTTCCAGGGAATACGGAGGCAGGAAGAACAGTCGCAATTTGCCAGCGAGGCTTTCGACGTAGCTCTTCACCTTCTTGGCGCGATGCGCCGGGTGACTGGTTGACGACAATTAGAAATGCCGGCGCATTGCCTCGCTTGATTTGCTACCGAAGGTAGCAGCCGTGGAGGCGACCATGTCACGAGCACTTACGACGGCAGCACGGGACGAACTGGTTCAGGCAGTCCGCGAACGATATCGCGCTGGATCTCGTGAGGCGAAGAAGCTGATTCTGGGGGAGTTTGCAGCGGTTAGCGGCTATCACCGCAAGTCGGCGATTCGGGTTCTCAACGGAACGCCGTGCGACCGCGTGTGCGGCAAGCGCCTCAAGGCTCTGTTCGCCGTACTGTTCCCCGCACTTGAGCGCAACGATCACCTGCAGCTCGACGAGGGGATCCGGGCGAGGTTGATGGCCATGAGTGCGGCAACCATCGACCGGCTTTTGCGCGAGGTCCGTTCCGTCTCCGGCCGCAGCCGAGTCAGGATGACGCCGACAGCGCTGCGCAAGAGTGTGCCTATTCGCACGTTCGCCGACTTGCACGAGCCTGTTCCGGGTTTCAAGGAGATGGATCTGGTCGCGCACTGCGGCGACGTCGCAGCCGGCGGCTTCATCCACACGCTCACAGTGACTGATATCGCCAGTGGCTGGACGGAGTGTCTCCCGCTGCTAGTCACTAACCTGCATGGGCGGAGCCTTGCGCAGGCAGAGGAGTGACGCGATCCTCAGTCAATTTTCGCAGTGAAACAGATGCCACGCGGAGTGTCCTCCGGGAACCGCGTGAGTCGGCGGATATCCTTGAGGAGTTTCAGGATTGCCTTCTCGTGGGTCGCCAGCTTTTCAGACTGTCGTCCGAGGCGTCGTCTCAGTTCTTGCTGAAGGGCGCCAAGGCGTTGTGCGAGGTCGTGGTTGGCAAGGACGGCGGCGCGAAGAGTGACGAACGCCCTGACGATCAACACGCTGATCTCGACGGCGCGGGGTGATCTGAGTACGTTGGAAAGCATCAGGCAGCCATGCTCCGTGAATGCGTGCGGACGCAGGCGAGGGTCTCGATGTCCTGGCGCACCCATCACAACCTGCAACAGGTTCAATTCCGCGACTTCTGCAGCCGTCAGTCGGAACATGAAATCGCTGGGGAATCTCGAGGGGTTCCTCTTGACCTGCTGGTTTAGGCGGCTCGTCGTGACGCTGTAGTGCGTGGCCAAGTCAGAGTCGAGCATGACTCTATGCCCGCGGATCACGAGGATGCGTTCGCTGACGTATTCGACGGACTGCAGTTCCGTCATCAAGGCTGCACCTCTTGGAGCTGAAGTTCGATTTTCGACTCTAGACGTACGCCGGCCCAGATTCGAATCCGTGCGAGTGACGCAGTTTCGCCGCGAGAAGACGCAACGGACGCTCATGACCCCTGTGCTAATGAAAGCGGGGGGATGTCGGCTTCTCGAAAGCCTCGAGGCTCTCCCGCCCGGGGCAATCGATCGTCTCTGGCTGCAAGAGGCCGAACGCCGCGCTGGGCAGATCGATCGTGGCGAGGTGGCTCTCGTACCCGCAGCCGAGGTGTTTGCGAAGGCCCGCGCGCTCCTGAAGTGACTCTCGGGTTCCATCCCGGGGCCGAAGCCGAGCATCTGGACCAGGTGGCGTGGTACGAGTTGCGGCAAGCTGGTTTTGGAACGCGCTATCTCGCCGAGATCCAGGCTGCCGTGGAAAAAATAGTCGAGGCTCCGGAGCGCGTTCCCGTCACGCACCGCCCGTCTATTCGCCGTGCTGCGGTCGCAGCGTCCCGTCTTGCTGGAAAGGGTAGCGTCCCCTCTTGCTAGCTGCCGCGGTTGTTGATGGCTCCTGTCGCGATGAGTTCGTCGAGCAGCGCCATCGTGGTTTGGCCTGAACAGTGGAAGGGGTCGAGCTGCGGAGTTTCCGAATATTTCAGCATCAGCGCAGGATTGATCTCCTGGATGTTCACCTGTCCCATGGTCCAGTTGCCATAGCGCCGTTCGAAGATCTCCTCGTAGCTGAGGAGGCGCACGTTGACGTGGCGTTCGTCGCACACGATCGCGTTGTACAGGTCGCAGACCGAATCGCGTCCTCCTTCGAGGACCTGGACGAAGAGATCATTGGTGAAGCACAGCAGGCCGGTGATGCCGCGCGCTGGGTTCTTCCTGGAGGACTGCACCAGGATCGAATCGAGCGCCTCCGCGGAGAGGGTTTTCGCAAAGCGGCTGGCATAAAGACAACGGACGAGCATCGGAGCCTCAGTTTTTCAGATTGATGAGGGACAGGAATTCGCGGCGCAGCGCTTCGTTCTTCAGGAAGGATCCACGCATGACGCTGTTCACCATCTTCGACGCCGTGTCCTTGACGCCGCGCCAGTGCATGCAGAAATGGTCCGCCTCCATCACCACCGCGAGGCCATCGGGCTTGACCATCTTGACGAGCAACTCGGCCAGCTGCGAGATGGCTTCTTCCTGGATCTGCGGCCGGGTCATGATCCATTCTGCGAGCCGCGAGTATTTCGACAGCCCGATCAGGTTCGAGTGCTGATTTGGCATCAGGCCGACCCAGAGCCGACCCATGATGGGGCAGAAATGGTGACTGCAGGCGCTGCGTACTGTGATCGGGCCGACGATCATCAGTTCGTTGAGGCTGGAGGCGTTCGGGAACTCGGTCACCGGCGGAATCGGCGTGTACCGACCGCGGAACACCTCGTTGACGTACATCTTGGCCACGCGGCGTGCCGTATCCTGCGTGTTGTGGTCGTTCTCCGTGTCGATCACGAGGCTCCGCAGGACGAGGGTCATCTGCGCGGCGACCTCGTGCATCAGCTCATCCAGCTCACCCGGCCTGACGAATGCGGCAATGTTGTCGTTGGCGTGGAAACGCTGCCTGGCCTGCGTCAGGCGCGTCCGGATCCGCTCCGAGGCCGGCAGGTTGGCATTCTCGTCAGGCCTCGGCAGGGCATCCTTGTCGTTCATGGGGTCCTTATAGCCCAGTGTCAGGAGTCCGTACAGCCGTGCCTGACGCCGTCGCCGACCGCATGCTCAAGCCGCTCGGCCTGTCCTGCGGCGCGGGAGACGTCCACGTCCCGCGCAACGTCCACATTCGTTGTCTCGAGGATCGCTACCAAGCCCTCGACCCCACCTGGCAATGAACCGTGCGCGCTCGGGTGGCCTTGCTGCCGCCGGGATCCAGATCCTGCGGGTGCGTCGAAACCCGTGCAGAATCGGGCCCGAGTATGCAAACGGTGCCGGATCACGGCCTGCAGGGAGTTTGGGATGACGCAGCGACCGTCGCCGTTTCGGCCGTGCGGATGGGTTGCGGTGCAAACGCGTCGCCGACCACCACAACGCCAGGGCTCGTTGGCGCATGGCGCCTGACGCAGGAATGCCGCCGCTGCGCATCCGCGTCCGCTTCGGTCTCGACCTCGACGGGGCCCGCGGCTGGCCGCCGGCGAACCGCCTGGGCGACTCGACGCTCGGGCCGATGGGTTTCCTGACCCTGCTCGAGACCCAGCTCGGCATCCGGCACCTGCTAGCGCGCGACGGCGAACGCGTCGTGGCCTATCGTGCGGCGCTTCAGGCCGCGAATTCTCCTGCGCGCTTCTATCACGCGTCGTTCGCGGCCGATGCGCTGGGCACGGCCGCCACGCTGCTCGAGTGGCGGGATCTCTGGTGCCTGCATGGCTGGACAGGCTCATTCGCGGCAGGCGTCGGCACGCGGCTGCGCGATCTCGCGGTGATCGAGCGGGCGCTGGGCGGTGAGCTGGCGCTGTCGCTGGGCGAGCGACTGGCGGCTGTGGCGGAGACGCTCGCCGTGCGGCCCGCACCCGTGCACGAGGTCGTCGTCGTCGATCCCGACGCCGCGTTGCCGAAACGCTGGCGCGAGGTGCTGGCCCGGCTGCCCGTGAACGCGCCTCCCGCCGCGGACGCGGCCCATGCGCCGGGGTTGCTCGGCGAGCTGCAGCGCGTGATGGCGCCGATGGCGTCGGGCGGTTTGCCGCAGGAACGCGTCGCCTGGCGCGACGATGGCACGGTGCGCGTGGTGCGCGCCGAGACGCGCCTCTTCGCCGCCGAATGGCTGCGCGGTCCGCTGAGTTCCCGTCCCGGCAGCACGGTGGTCGTCGCGGACCGTCATGGGGTCTGTCTCGATGAATCGCTCGCGCAGCACGGCGTCGCGCGCAATGGCTTCCGCGAGACGAGCACGTTCCGTCCGGCGACGCAGGTGCTCGCGCTCGCGATGGGTCTGCTCTGGGATCCGCTCGACGTCGGTGCCATGGTGCAGTTCCTCACGCATCCGGTTTGTCCGCTGCCGCGCTTCGCGGCGCGCAGGCTGGCGGAAAAGCTGGTCGAACGGCCGGGCATTCGCGGCGCTGCCTGGACCGAGGCGCTGGCCGACATCGCCGATCACTACGGCGCGGAGTCCGCGTGGGTGCTCGGCGAAGTGCAGCGCTGGGTGGAATGCGAGCGTCACCCGCGCACCCCGGGCGTGACCCGCGAAGGGGCGTGGGCGCGCGCGGAAATGATCCGCCAGTTCCTGCAGGATCAGCTCAAGACGGACGACCGCGCCGAGCGCGCGGCCTATGCGGCGGCCTACGACCAGGCGGCCGAGGTGGTGCGCTCGCTGGAGCGGCTGCGCCTGGAGGGTGGCGGGCCGATCCCGCCGCGACAGCTCGAACAACTGCTGATGCAGACCGCTGCGCGCGGCCTGCCGCACCCGCTGCTCGAGGCCGAGCTCGGTGCGGCCGGGGTCGCGCACTGTCCCGCGGCGGTGATCGAGCCGGCGGATCTCGTCGTCTGGTGGCAGATGGCGGCGCCGGCGATGCCGGTGCGCGATCCGTGGTCGCGCAGCGAGATCGAAGCGCTGCGCGCGGCAGGTGTCGAGTTGCCGGACATGGACGGGCAGTTGAAGGCGCTCGCGGCCACCTGGGTGCGGCCGGTGCTCGCCGCGCGCCAGCAGTTGCTGCTGGTGTTGCCGCCGCACGCGGAGGAGTCCCACCCGCTGTGGTTGATGATTCGCGACCGCGTCGAGGGCCTGCCGGTCGTGTCGCTCGAAGACCTGTTGCAGGCACCGCGTGCCGTGCCCGTGGTGGAGTCCGCCGAGGTCACACCTCGGCCGCTGCCGGGCCGGCACCGATGGTGGCGCCTCGCGGGTGGCGTGCGCATCCCGGTGCGCCCCTCGGAGTCGTACTCGGCGCTGAACCTGATGCTGAACGATCCCTCGCAATGGGTGCTGCAGTATCCGGCAAGCCTGTCGCGCTCGCCGATCCTGAGCCCGCCGGATCGGCCGCGGCTGTTCGGCAACCTGGCGCACCGGCTGGTCGAGCGCTGCTATCGGCAGCCGGGGGCCGTGCACTGGACGGCGGACGACATCGACGATTGGTGCGAGCCGAACTTCCGTCGCGTGATCGAGGAGGAGGGCGCCACGCTGCTGATGCCCGGCGAGCGCGCCTACCTCGCGGATTTCCAGCACCGGCTGCGCGGAGCGATGCGGCGCCTGCAGCAGGCGCTGCGTGCGGCGGACATCGTCGCGGTGGAGCCGGAGTGCCGGCTCGCGGGCCGATTCGATGGCGGCGATCTCTCCGGGTCGGCGGACCTGCGCGTCGTCCGCGACGATGGGCAGAGCGCGATCATCGACATGAAGTGGTCGGGCAGCAAGCGCTATCGCGAGCGGCTCGAGCAGAACCGCCACCTGCAGCTCGTGCTCTACGGCTGGTGCGCGCGCAATGGCGCGCCGCAGCTGCCGGAACTGGCCTACCTGATCCTCGACAAGGCGGACCTGATCGCCTGCGACCAGCGGTTCTTCCGCGATGCCCGGCCGGTGATCGTCAAGGATCCGCAGACGCTCGATGCGCTGTGGAATCGCTTTGGCGCATCCTGGCGCTGGCGCCGCGCGCAGCTCGATCGCGGCGAGATCGAGATCGTCGGCGAGGAGATCGAGCCGGAGCAGGCGGCCGAGCCACCCGCGGACGGGTTCACGCTCGAGGAACTGAAGGAAGACTACAACGCCTACCGCCATCTGCGCGGGTGGGCTTCATGAGTCTGCCGTCGACGATCACCTTCATCAGCGCCGGTGCAGGCAGCGGCAAGACCTACCAGCTGACGGAGCTGCTGCTCGAGCGGCTGCGCGCGCGCTCCGCCGAGCCAGCCGGCGTGATCGCCACCACGTTCACCAACAAGGCCGCGCACGAACTGCGCGAGCGGGTGCAGACCGACCTGCTGAAGGCCGGCGAGCATGGCTATGCGCAGGCGATGGGCCAGGCGCGGGTCGGCACGGTCAACAGTGTCTGCGGTGCGCTGGTCGGGCGGTTCGCGTTCGAGCTCGGGCTGCCGCCGGTGCTCGAGGTGCTCGACGAGATTGCGGCCAAGGCGTTGATCGCGGAATCGATCGATGCGGCGATCGAGGCGCCGCGGATGGACGAGATCGGGGAGCTCGCGCGCCGCCTCAGTACGGAAATCG
>Ga0163155_10004364_pt1 | contig 14589 bp, 12 predicted proteins | sample OliLakLV19SP4G1_FD_148611 | JGI IMG/M metagenome (GOLD analysis project Ga0163155, IMG submission 148611) | Freshwater microbial mat bacterial communities from Lake Vanda, McMurdo Dry Valleys, Antarctica - Oligotrophic Lake LV.19.SP4.G1 | ecosystem: Environmental > Aquatic > Freshwater > Lake >...
TGTTCGTTCCTTTTTCACACGCCACCGCCTCCTGCTTTTTTACTTCCGATGCCTCCACCAGCAACAATGTGCCGAGTTCGTTCTGTGGCATGCGCGTTCGCATTTCAAAATGTGACACCGCAGCAATGGACGCCAGTGCCTCGCCTCGAAAGCCCATCGTGCGCAGGGTGAATAAGTCTTCGGCTTTTCGAATCTTTGAAGTGGCGTGGCGTTCCAAACTCATCCGCGCATCGGTTTCGCTCATGCCATTGCCATTGTCGATTACCTGAATCAACACCTTGCCTGCTTCTTTTACAATCAGGGTTATTTCGGTCGCTCCGGCATCAATGGCGTTTTCCATCAGCTCCTTAACAGCCGATGCCGGGCGCTGCACCACCTCGCCAGCCGCAATTTGGTTGGCAATGGAATCAGGAAGAAGACGAATGATGTCGGGCATCTAGTTGGTTATGTGTTTGCGGCTTAGCCTGCCAAAAAACGACTCACTCACTCTTTTTAAAATTCTTAAATTTCGAATACAAATAAATGGGAACCAAAATCAGTCCACCATATAAAGCGGGCTTGCCCCATTGCAAAAATGCGATCAGTAATAATGCAATAAATAAAAGTACGCCAAACCGGAGTAATATGGCGCTAGTTTGGGAGGTAGGTTTAGAACGCTTCCGTGCCGCCTGAAAAGATCCCGCAATTCTAGACCGGTACTGCCCATCATTTTGTGAAATCCCTCGCTCGCGATCAACTTCTTTGCGAATCCGCTCTTCTCGCTCGCGCATTTCATCTTTTTGCGGATCGTAATAGCGCGGACGGTAGCTGAACCGCTGATGTTGAGGCGATTTAGTAAATAACGATACTATCTTCATAGCCTTCTATTTTCAGTTATTTGGCCTTCAAGAAATTTTCAAATTGTATTCTAACGTTTGTCCGAGTTTTAATTTCATTTACACGAAATCACAACTAGCTTCGCAACGGCAAAGTTACAAAAACCAAACGGCTCAATGCGTAAAAAAGTTTTAGCCAATTTCCATCAAACTTCACAAGCGCCTCTTTCGCTTTCACACTGTCGTAGGGTATCCACTCCTGTCCCCGTTCCTTCAGCAGGCATGCTTGGCCAATTGCCGGATCGGTGTTATTCAATTGATCGGATGTTTATCTCCCCGTTTTCTATTGCATCGCCTTTTTCGAGAGACGGTGCTAACCAAACTCGGCATGGGTTAAGAATATTTTATTTTGCGTTATTTCTGTTACTTTTTTTCAAACTACCTTCAGGCTTTGCGCAAACCCAAAAAACAAAATGGGTGGACAGCATCTTTCAAACGCTCACCACTTCCGAAAAAATCGGTCAGCTTTTCATGGTTCCCGTATCTGCCTATTCCAATTCGGCTGAAAAAGTATTGCTGCTGAACCAGCTAAAAAAATATAAACCCGGAAGCGTATTGATAACCAAAGGCGGGCCTATTAGTCACAGCCTACTTCTCAATAAATTACAATCCAACTCAAAAGTTCCGTTACTGGCTGCCATCAATGCGGAGTGGGGTCTTGGTCAAACGTTGGATAGCACCCTCTCTTTTCCCAAACCCTTGGCTCTTGGTGCTATCAAAAACGACAGCTTGATTTTCGAATTAGGTCGAGAAATAGGAAATGAAATGAAAGCGCTAGGACTGCACATGAATTTTTCACCCAACGCAGATATTGATGTGAACGAGGATTTCTACCCAGCAACACTTCGGTACTTTGGCGACAATAAAAAAAGAGTAGCAGCCAAATCCATTCAATTTATGAAAGGGCTTCAAAGCACGGGCGCAATAGCCATTGCTAAGCATTTAGCAAATCCAAAAAAGGATCGGCACCTGGCGACCAAAGACAGTTCGGTTGTGTTCGATGCCAATCAAATAGATACAGTTGGCTTTTTTCCCTATCAAAAATTAATCACCGAAGGAGTTGGCGGTATCATCACCTCGCATCTTGACTTTGTATTGTTGGGAAAGAAAAAACCCGTCCCCGCCCCGATTTCTGAATTATTTCTTTCTGGAGTGATCCGCGAAAAATTAAACTTCGATGGATTAACGCTGGCAGAATTACCATATCTAAAAAGAGTGACCGGAAAATCAAGGAAGGGCGAAGCTGAGAAACTTGCCTTTGCCGTAGGCAACGATATTATCATTCAACCAGAAAATATACAGGCAGCGATCAAGAAGATTTCCAAAGCCGTAAAAAATGACAAAAAACTTTTAGCGCAACTCAACGCCTCCGTTAAAAAAATGTTAGCCGCAAAATTTGACGTAGGGCTGAGTTCGCGAAGGCCAATTGTAACCGACAGTTTGTTGGCAACGGTCAATTCTCCAAAAGCACACCTACTTCAAGCCAAATTGGTTCGAGCTTCCTCCACATTGATAAAAAATTCATCTGCGCTCGTGCCCATTCCATCTTTCGAACACCAAAAATTCGCTTCAATAAGTTTTGGAAAATCTGAAGACAACGAGTTCAATCATTATTTGTCCAAATACGCATCTTTTCAAAAGATAGCTGTAACAACCTTAACTGATACGTTGCAGCTAAATCAAAAGTTAAAAGAAGCCACCGTCATTATAGTTGGTCTGTTTCCTGCAGCCAAAGGCTTTATGCTTCAGATTGCGCCCATCCTCGAAAAGCTCTCGCAAAAACATTCAATCATTATTTGTGGATTTGGTGACCCCGAAGATCTAAAGTTCGTGAGCCATCACTCCACGTTGTTTGCAACCTACTCCGATGACGACATCAGTCAAAAGATAATGGCGCAAATTATTTTTGGCGCACAGCAAAGCGATGGAGTATTACCCTTGTCCATCACTGATTCTTTGTTTTTTGGAAAGGGAATCCAATCACAATTGAAAGATCGATTTTCCTATTCGATACCTGAAGACGCGGGAATGGATGCCAGTAAGCTCGTTAAAATAAGAACGATCATGCAAGAGGCCATTGACAACGGAGCTACTCCTGGGTGCCAAGTGCTGGTAGCCAAAGATGGAAAAGTGGTGTATGAACAATCAGCTGGTTTTTTTACTTACGACAAGAAAATTCCGGTAACGGACGAGACCATTTACGACCTTGCCTCGGTGACAAAAGTGGGTGCCACCTTGCAAGCCGTCATGTTCATGCAGGAGCGTGGCCTGATAGATATTAATAAAAAAGTATCCGTCTATTTACCCGAACTTAAAGATTCAAACAAAAAAGACTTTACCATTAAAGATATTCTTACCCATCAAGCCGGCCTTTGGCCGTTCTTGCCTTTTTGGTCACAAACGGTGAAAGACTCAACATTGATGAACAAATACTACCAAACGAAAAAAAGTGAGGACTATCCTTTTCCTGTTGCCGATAGCTTGTTCGCGCACAAAACCATGAAGGACTCTCTATGGCAATGGATCATCAAAGCAAAAGTTAGAGAAAAACCCACGCGCACTGTTTTCGACTATCGCTATAGTGATATGGGCTTTTATATGCTGCAACACTTGGCTGAAAAGTTGCTGAACCAGCCCATGAATGTATTCTTGGAACAAAATATTTACGAGCCGCTAGGTGCATACACCATGGGTTATTTGCCGAGGGACAAATTCGTGCCCTCCCGCATTGCACCAACCGAAAACGATAAACTTTTCAGGAAGCGACTTTTGGTTGGCTATGTCCATGACCAAGGAGCGGCCATGCACGGTGGCGTGGCGGGCCACGCAGGGTTATTTGGAAGTGCCAATGACTTAGCCAAGCTGGGGCAAATGTGGTTGAACAAAGGTACTTATGGCGGTCAAAAATTCTTTGAGCCAAAAACTTTTGAACTTTTCACTACTAAACAATTTAAAGATAGCCGAAGAGGATTGGGATGGGACAAACCCGTGCTAGGTGATCCCGCTGGGCCTACTTCAGTTTACGCTTCCGCAAAAACTTTTGGACACACGGGTTTTACGGGTACGTGTATTTGGGTTGACCCCGAGTTTAATCTTGTTTACATTTTTCTGTCCAATCGAGTATACCCGGATATGACCAACAATAAAATATTAAACGGCAATATCCGTCCACGGATACAGGATGTGATTTATCAATCTATTCTGCCCAACAAAAAATAACGGCAAGAACACGGTAAAATAATCGAAACTTTACAGGGCATAAATGGGTTGAAGTGGAGAATAATTTAAATTAACAGAATGAAAATCGGCATTGTTTGTTATCCCACGTTTGGGGGAAGTGGCGTGGTGGCCACTGAGCTAGGAAAAGCGTTGGCCAAAGGAGGCCACATGGTACACTTCATCACCTATAGCCAGCCCAGCAGGTTGGATTTTTTGAATGAAAATCTTTTTTACCATGAGGTAGATTTTAGGTCGTACCCCCTTTTTGAGTATGCTCCTTACGAGCTTGCCCTTGCCAGCAAAATGGTGAGCGTGGTAAAAAATGAAAAACTGGATTTGCTGCACGTACATTACGCCATTCCGCACGCATCAGCAGCCTACATGGCCAAGCAAATTTTAAAAACGGAAGGCATTTATATTCCAGTGGTAACTACCTTGCACGGGACCGATATTACCCTTGTCGGGAAAGACCCCTCGTACGAACCAGTCGTTACGTTTAGCATCAACCAATCTGATGGCGTTACTTCTGTGTCCGAAGATTTGAAAAAAGAAACGTATCAATTTTTCAGGATTACGAGAGATATTGAAGTAATCCCGAACTTCATCGACTTGGAGAAATTCAAAAAGCAAAAGAAAGATCACTTCAAAAAAGCCATTTGCCCCAATGGTGAATCGTTGATCGTGCACACCTCTAACTTTAGAAAAGTAAAACGGATTGGTGACGTGATACAAGTATTCTATAACATCCAAAAAGAAATTCCGGCTAAGTTGCTGATGATTGGCGATGGCCCTGAGCGCGCCAAAGCCGAAAAGCAAGCGCAAGAATTGGGCATCCCCCATGATGTTCGTTTTTTGGGGAAGCAAGAAGCCGTAGAGGAAGTGCTTTCGGTAGCTGACTTATTTTTGATGCCCTCCGAAAAAGAAAGCTTCGGATTGGCTGCATTAGAAGCAATGGCATGTGAAGTTCCCGTTATCTCATCCAACACGGGGGGAATTCCTGAATTAAATATTCAAGGTATCACGGGCTTTATGAGTAATGTCGGGGATGTAGAAGACATGACGCGTAACGCACTTTTTGTACTGGACAAAAACAATCTGCCGAAATTCAGAGAAAATGCGCTGAAGCGTGCCAAGGAGTTTGATATTTCTAACATTCTACCGCTCTATGAAAGCTACTACAAGAGGATTTTGGAGCGATCGACAGTTGAAGCTAACTGAGCTTTAACTTCCGAGGTTAAGCGATACGCGAAGAAATAAACCGTTGAATCTAACTGAGCTTAAACCTTCGAGGTTTAGCCACACGCGAAGAAATAAACCTCGGAGGTTTCAAAATATATCGGAAAAAACAGCCGAAATTATATTCTGGATTGCTTTACAGACTTAGTTTGGGGAGCTTTCGAGTAAGTAGGGCAAGTGTACGAGCTACAAGCCGAAACCATGGTGGCTACCACTAAGATTATAAGCACAACTGATTTTTTCATGTTCATTAGATTAAAGTTGACGCAAATGTAGATGCAGCAGTGGTATAATTATTGGTGGCAACGGCAAAATACTTACATAAGTTCCATAAACGGTCAATTTTACCTGTTCAATTACATCATCCAAACAAAGTTTAACTAATTCGGAAACAGATTGCTCAATTATTTGGTTATTCAATCGCTAAGATTCAACAAAATGCTAGGCCAACGATTTTCAAAATACACACCTCCCCCCGACAGCGAAAAAAGCGACTTCGAACGGTTGCTGAAGATTTTTATGCAACTGGTGCTGCTCACTGCCGGAAACGCAGGAGAAGCACTTCAATGGCTGACGGAAGTTGACAAACAATACGGTCTTACCAACGATAAATATGGAATTGGCGATTTCATCGAAGACCTGAAAAAGAATGGCTTCATCAGTGACAAAGGGCCTGACGGGCAGTTCAAGTTAAAAGCAAAGGCCGAGCAAAACTTACGTCAATCGGCATTGGAAGAGATTTTTGGGAAACTAAAAAAATCCAAAACCGGAGATCACAAAACGCCCCATAGTGGTAGGGGCGATGAATTTACAACCGATAGGCGCGATTATGAATTTGGCGATTCGGTAGAGCAGATTTCCATGACAGAGTCGCTGCGCAATGCACAGATCAACCATGGGTTGGAAGATTTCCGCTTGACAGAGGGCGATTTGGAAGTGTTGGAGAGTGAATACAAAACGCAAACCTCCACGGTGTTGATGATCGATATTTCGCACTCTATGATTTTATATGGCGAAGATCGGATCACGCCAGCTAAGAAAGTGGCCATGGCATTGGCCGAACTGATCAAGACAAAATATCCGAAGGACACATTAGATATTTTGGTTTTTGGTGATGATGCCAGGCAAATAGAAATCAAAGACCTCCCCTATTTGCAAGTTGGCCCTTTCCACACCAACACTGTTGCTGGGCTTGAGTTGGCGATGGATATTTTGAGAAGGCGGAAAAATGCCAACAAACAAATTTTTATGATCACCGATGGCAAACCTACCTGCATCAAACAAGGAATCAAGTACTATAAAAACAGTTTTGGGCTTGATCATAAAATTTTAAACAAGACCCTCGACTTAGCCACACAACTTCGAAAAATAAAAATACCGGTCACCACTTTTATGATTGCCACCGATCCTTACTTGAAAGCCTTTGTAAGAGAATTTACCAAAGCCAACAATGGCAACGCCTATTACAGCAGCTTGCAAGGATTGGGTAATTTAATATTTGAGGATTTTAAAAAGAATAGAACGAAGAATTTATAATAATTAGTTGTTGGTTGTTCGTAAATTCTGCCTCAACCAACTAATAACTACCAACTATCAACTAAATGAAAAAATGAAAGAACACCAAAACATTAAAACACTCGCACAACTAAAAACATCTGGCCACAAATTCAAAACCATCAAAGACGAACTGCGAGCAAATTTGATCCATAAGTTAAAAACCAAAGAGAATGTATTCGAAGGCATTTGGGGATATGAAGAAACTGTAATTCCTGATTTGGAAAGAGCCATCTTAGCAGGGCATGATGTAAATTTATTGGGTTTGCGCGGTCAGGCTAAAACTCGCTTGGCGCGATTGATGGTAAATCTGCTGGATGAATACGTTCCCGTCATTGAGGGCTCAGAATTGAATGACGATCCACTCCATCCTATATCACGCTTTGGAAAGGATAAAATAAAAGAACTGGGTGATAATACTCCCATCACATGGCTTCATCGGGATGATCGCTATACAGAAAAACTCGCCACGCCAGATGTATCCATTGCCGATTTGATTGGCGATGTCGATCCCATCAAAGCCGCGTCTTTGAAATTACCTTATTCAGATGAGCGCGTGATTCACTTTGGCCTGATCCCTCGCTCACATCGATGCATTTTCGTCATCAACGAGCTTCCTGATTTGCAAGCCAGAATTCAAGTGGCGCTATTCAACATTTTACAAGAAGGCGATATTCAAATCCGCGGATTTAAACTACGCCTGCCGTTAGATATTCAATTTGTGTTTACGGCTAATCCGGAAGATTATACCAATCGGGGAAGCATTGTTACCCCACTGAAAGATCGCATCGATAGCCAGATCATCACCCACTATCCGAAAACGATGGACATTGGCAAGAAGATCACCCAACAAGAGGCGAACATCCGCGAAGAGCAAAAGAAAATGGTTTCTGATACTGAGATCACCAAAGACCTAGTTGAACAAATTGCCTTTGAAGCGCGCAAGAGTGAATTTGTGGATTCTAAAAGTGGCGTCTCTGCCCGCTTAACAATTTCGGCTTATGAAAATTTAGTAGCCGCTGCAGAACGTAGGTGTATTATCAACGGAGAAAAGAATACCAACATCCGTGTATCTGATTTTATTGGAGTCGTTCCCTCCATTACGGGAAAAGTAGAATTAGTATATGAAGGCCAGCAAGAAGGGCCCGGCATTGTGGCGCAAAATTTAGTGGGCAAAGCCATCCGCAGCCAGTTTGTAAATTACTTTCCCGATCCTGATAAGTTTAGAAAGCAGAAAGAAAAAAGTCCGTACAAAAAGATCACCAATTGGTTTGGAGATGGTAACACTATCGATTTGCTGCACGACATGAACCAATCGGATTTTGAAAAAGCGTTGAAGTCAGTGCCCGGGTTAACGGACCTTGTTAATGAATTTCACAAAGGACAAGATATTCCGATGAAGTTATTTTTGATGGAATTTGCGTTGCATGGATTGGCCGAGTACAGCTTGATCAGCAAACATAATTTAACAGTTGGTCATCAGTTCAAAGATTTGCTCAGTAGCATTTTCAGTATGCCCAAACCCGATCAAGATGAACCAGAAGATGATGATGATGAGGCCATCGGAGGCGGTAAGTAGTGATGAAGCTGAACTCGCTGAGCTACGTAAATTAGCGTTACAAGGCGAAGGCATTCAGCTCGAGTTTAAAAGAAGAGCAACGCACCCTGAGAAGATTGTTCGCGAAATGATTGCGTTCGCCAATACACATGGCGGCACGGTTTTGATCGGGGTGGATGATGATGGCTCCATCCCCGGTCTAAAATATCCGGAAGAAGAATGGATCGGCATCCATGACGCACTAAATCGGTGCAGGCCAAACATTCTCTATCACGATACTCTTTTGGCGCTCCCCGACAATCGTTTTATCATTCGAATCGATATTCCGGAAAGCGAAAGACGCCCGCATCTTTATTCGGTTGACGAAGAAACGGAGGAAACGTTTGTGCGCGTAAGGGATATGAGTATCAAGGCAAGCGCGGAGATGCAAGAAATCATCCGCAGGTCGAAAAAGAAAAAAGACATGCGCTTCACCTATGGCGACCATGAAAACATGCTGATGAAATACCTGGCTGAGAAAGAAACGATTACACTGCCCCAATTTCGTGAGTTGACCGGCCTTAATCGATTTAAAGCATCGCGCAAATTGATATTGTTGGTATTGGCAGATGTGCTAACGATTACGGCAACTGAAAAAGGAGATATGTATGCGAGGGTTTAATTAAGCTTTAACTAAGCCTCTTCAAATCAAGCTCAAAACCTGGTAGTATATCTTCTCCTCTGAGCTTGTTATCAAAACCTATGATTTCTTGAACTTCTGATTTCGGTCTATATACATACGCTTGCTTTTCAAGGGGATCAATCAACCAGGCTAATTCGCAGCCATTGGCAACCCATTTTTCCATTTTATTCTTCAGTTGACCTAACGAATCAGATTTAGAGCGGAGCTCTACTATAAAATCAGGACAAATAGGGGCAAATTTTTCTTGAGCTTCCAACGTCAAGGCCTCCCATCGCTCCTTTTTTATCCAAGCTGCATCGGGGGACCGCATTGATCGGTCGGGCAAAATAAAACCACCAGACGAATCAAACCCATAGCCTAATTGAGAATGAGACTCAACCCAAACCCCAAAAATGCTGTTTAAGATAAAATTTCTATTACTTGAAAAACTTCCCGCTGGTGACATAATTATTAGTTGACCTTCTTCATCGCGCTCAATTCTTAACTCTTTGTTAGCTGAACATATCCTGAATAGTTCATCATCACTTAATCTGTCTTCGTCAGGTATTCTTAGAGTTAAAGCATCCATTTTTCAAATTTAAATAAAAATACAACATTTACCATTTTGGCGAATTCCGTCAATCTTCCAATCATAACAAAAAGATCAACGCAAATTGTTGGTTTTCTCACTGCGCTTTTGTTAGTTTATCCCATTGAATTGATGTCGCGAAGAAACGTTTCATACTTACAGTTTTTTTAACCTCTGTAAGAAGCGTGTCTCCGCGATTTTTATTTACAGCCAACCCTCGCCCATGAGCAAACTGAAAAAAGACAAAGAAAAAAAAATTTTCGTTCTCGACACCTCCGTTATCATCTTCGAACATAATAGCATACTCAATTTTGACGAACATGACATTGGGATACCTATTACCGTATTAGAAGAGCTAGATAATTTCAAAAAAGGAAACGACACCAAAAATTTTGAGGCACGCGAGTTCATTCGGCTGATCGACAAATTGGCGAAAGACCAAATGCTGCACCGGTGGAATCCCATCAACGGAAAAGGCAAGGGAAATTTTAAAGTGGTGATGGACACGGGTGGCACCAGTCAAGCAGATGCCAATCTAATATTTAAAGAAGATAAGGCAGACCATCGCATACTAAACGCAGCGCTATTACTCCAAAAAGAAGAGAAGGGCAGGAAGGTGATTTTAGTTTCTAAAGACATCAACCTTCGCCTGAAAGCGAAAGCACTTGGTCTTACGGCCGAAGATTACACCACCGGAAAAATCCAGAACATTAGTTCACTGCACACTGGCAGAACGATTGTTGACAATGCGACTTCTGATGCCATTGATCTGATCTATGATAAAGGCTATTGTCCACCTGAGGACGTGCTTGGGAAGCAGAAGCCAATGAAAAACCATTACTATATCTTGCGAAATGGGAAGAAGTCAGTACTGGCTTTCTTTAATTCAGCGAATGGAATGGTAGAGCAAGTGGAAAAGCGCAATGCCTATGGAATCAAACCTAGAAATGCAGAACAGGCATTTGCTATTCATGCCGTCCTTAAACCGGAGATCAAATTGGTTTCCATTCAAGGAGTAGCTGGAACCGGAAAAACATTGATTGCACTGGCCGCTGCGCTCGAGCAAAAGCGCGAGTATAAACAAATTTATTTGGCGCGGCCGATCGTTCCGTTGAGTAATAAAGACATCGGCTATTTGCCCGGTGATATCAAATCGAAATTGAATCCCTACATGGAACCACTATGGGATAACTTGAAGTTCATCCAGAACCAATACAGCGAAAGCGATAAAGAATACGCGAAGATTACCGAGATGGTGCAAAATGAAAAGTTGGTGATCACACCGCTTGCTTATATTCGTGGGAGAAGTTTATCCAATATTATTTTCATTGTGGATGAAGCCCAGAACTTAACTCCACACGAAGTGAAAACCATTATCACACGCGCAGGAGAAAATACGAAGATCATTTTCACGGGAGATATTCACCAGATCGATACTCCGTATTTAGATTCGCAAAGCAATGGGCTCTCTTATATCATCGATCGATTGAAGGATCATGAACTGTATGCCCACGTTACATTAGAAAAAGGCGAGCGCTCTGAATTAGCGAATTTGGCCAATCAGCTTTTATAACATTGAGATGTGGTAACATCCAGAAAGTGAAGATTCATTTACGCTGCAATATTTCAATCGAAATCACCCAAAAAAGAAAAAAGAAAGCGCCATTCAGGCTTAATTCCAGTTATTGGTCAGCCGAGTGGCGGGTAAGATTTACTTGATTGTGGTCAACAACGGACTGCCACGGCAATAATTCGACATTGCCTTGCTCCATGATATTCCTTGCGGCAGTAGTGCTTTCGATAAAACTCTATCCCTAGCCGTATCTATGCAAAAAAAACGCGCTATGATCTTCAAATTTTTCTTCAAGAATTTCACAGAGTTGAAAAAACTTGACTACACCAGAGAGAACGGTACGCTATTGGGAACACGCACTAAAAGCGACCGGAAAGTATTTCTTTATATGGTAAAAGATTTTTTTGTTGAAATACTTTACAAAAATGATAATAGCGATGATGGCGCTGAAAGCATAAATACCTTCACAAGCCTAGATGGGCTAAACTCTTATTTGGAAAAGGAATTTAAAACAGCTTTTTAGAGCCTATTTGCCCAAGGCCTTTAGCATCGTATCACCAATCAGCGCGGGTGAATCCACAACATGAATACCGCACTCTTGCATGATTTTCATTTTTGCTGCAGCGGTATCTTCAGCTCCACCAATGATGGCACCCGCATGACCCATTCTTCTTCCGGGAGGCGCAGTTTGACCCGCAATGAAACCGACCACAGGTTTCTTGTTTCCGTTTTCTTTAATCCAACGAGCAGCAACTGGCTCATAACTTCCGCCAATTTCGCCAATCATCACGATGGCGTCCGTTTCAGGATCGTTCATCAAAAACTCAACTGCTTCTTTAGTGGGTGTGCCTATGATTGGGTCGCCCCCAATACCAATGGCTGTGCTAATACCTAAGCCTGCTTTTACAATTTGATCGGCAGCTTCGTAAGTCAACGTGCCCGACTTAGATACAATTCCTATTCTTCCTTTCTTGAAAACAAAACCCGGCATGATGCCCACTTTCGCCTCTCCCGGAGTAATGACCCCAGGGCAATTAGGGCCGATCAACGTCACTTTTCTATCCTTCACATATTGCTTAGCAATCATCATATCCTTTACGGGAATGCCCTCTGTGATAGCCACAATCACTTTGATGCCGCCTTCCGCTGCTTCCATGATCGAATCGGCCGCAAAAGCTGGAGGTACAAAAATGATAGAAACATCTGCGCCCGTTTTTTCAACCGCTTCCTTGACTGTATTAAAAACAGGCCTGCCCAAGTGTTCTTGCCCACCTTTACCGGGAGTAACGCCACCCACCACATTTGTTCCATACTCAATCATTTGGCCAGCATGAAAAGATCCTTCTGTGCCGGTAAATCCTTGAACAATTACGCGGGAGTTTTTATTGACGAGTACGCTCATAATGCATTGGGTTAGCTCACAAAATTAGGATAATATAGTTGTGGGGCAAATTAGCCTCGAAAGTTCGAGTCTACTCTAGGATTAATTGATTTAACCTATTTAAAACAACAAATAGCTCAATTCATGAAAAAATCACTCCGACATAATTTTTAAATCCCTACGCAAAAAATATCGGTAGCTGGCTATAATTATTAATAGCACATAACAAAAGGGCAAAAGACTGTTGTAAAAAGAATAACTGATGTAAGAAACAGTGTATCCCCTTACGCTTTCTGAGTAAAGCATTCGTATCATTTCAAAAGGGCCCAAACGTATTGTACTATCGAAAAACTTATTGGCGACCATAGTAATGATACTATCTACTTGGGGAATAATATACAGCAACATTGTGGATAAGATTGGTTTCCTAATTAGAAAAACCAAGGACAGACACACCAATGAATACAAAGTATAAACAGTCCATAACTGGGGTACTAATTGTAGAAAAAAAGTAGTGTGCTCATTTACTTGATCAAATAATATCAATCGAAAGGATAAATAAATTGTTAAAAGGCTCAGAAAAGTAAAATAGGCTGAAACCAACAAACAATACACAATTTTTGAAAAAAAATAATGACTACGTGAATTTGCATGAATAAATCTAGATACGTAATTCATTGAAAACTCCTGACCAACAAAAACAGTGATCCATAGCGGAAGCAAAATGATCGAGGTTGTTAGCAGAATTACCATCGCAGCAACATCTGCAATAGGTGCAGCTGAACTAAATTGGATTTCGTTATAAAAAATAGAGATAAAAGCACCTATTAATAAGGGATATGCAATCGTGGTAAGGGTTAATAGAAATAATAGATACCTCCGCCTAAATACTTTAAATATCTCAATTTTCGCAAAATAAAATACCAAATTCATGCTTTGGAAACTATCATTATACTTTTATATGCATTTTCAAAATCGGCAAACTTCAATAGCAGTTCAGTTGATTTCTCATCCAAAAGGATCTTCCCACTCTTAATAAAAATTACCCTGTCACAAATTTTTTCAAGTTCAGAGAAACTATGGCTTGCGACAAGAAAGGATACACCTCTTTCTTTCAATTGCGCTACTGTATCTCTGAGAATAATAATAGAATCTATGTCAAGATGATTTGTAGGTTCATCTAGTAATATTAGATCACTGTGACCCAAAAATGAAGCTGTTAACGCAACTTTCTGCTTCATCCCTGCTGACAAAGAATAAAATAGCTTATCGAAATAATTAATTTTAAAAATGTTTTTATTGTTTTCTATTCCAGAAATGTCCCGCTTAGATAAATGACACCTTAACTTTAAGTTGTCTCCAACTGACATATCATCAAAAAATTCGTTTCTCGTAATAACATAATCCAGCTTAATACCTTTTGAAAAAACTACGTTTCCCGAATCAGCCTTCAGAGATCCTGTCAGTATATTAAACAAAGTCGTTTTTCCAGCTCCGTTTGGACCTACGATTCCTACTACTTCCCCAAGATTAATGTCAAATGAAATATCCTTTAAAATCTCTTTGTAAAGAAGACTTTTGGTCACATTTCTAATACTTACTATCAACGGATGAGCTTGATGATTTAAGAACACGTAGATATTTTATGGTGAGTGGCTTTTGTCAGTAGATGTTAAAAAAAACAATTACCAAATAATTTTATCTGGTAATTGTTGTTTAATTTAGAAATCTATTTTTTTTACTACAGGTTTTTTTATTAGAGGATATTCAAATAAAAAACATATTAAATGGTATCATTATTCTTGATGCCGCCTTCCGCTGCTTCCATGATCGAATCGGCCGCAAAAGCTGGAGGTACAAAAATGATAGAAACATCTGCGCCCGTTTTTTCAACCGCTTCCTTGACTGTATTAAAAACGGCCTGCCCAAGTGTTCTTGCCCGC
>Ga0163155_10004380_pt1 | contig 14552 bp, 10 predicted proteins | sample OliLakLV19SP4G1_FD_148611 | JGI IMG/M metagenome (GOLD analysis project Ga0163155, IMG submission 148611) | Freshwater microbial mat bacterial communities from Lake Vanda, McMurdo Dry Valleys, Antarctica - Oligotrophic Lake LV.19.SP4.G1 | ecosystem: Environmental > Aquatic > Freshwater > Lake >...
GAGCCCGCTGCCGCGGCTCTGCTTTCTTTCGATGCCATTGAAGCGGCTGCCGTTCGCAGCGGGGATGAAACAGCCCGCCCGCTCATGCCGCAGGCGCTTTCTGAAGCCATGCTGCTGTCCAAATGCAATGGTCGGATAAGCCGCGCACCCTTGAAACGGTGCGCGGGCCGGTCACGGTCACTCGGCTGCATGGCTACTGCCGCGTCTGCGAACGCGGCTTTTTCCCCTCGGACCAGATGATCCCGTTGCCCGAACACCCCGAAGCGTTGTTGCAAACCGATCTGGCGAGGATGGACGACATCCACGTTTTCGGTCCGATGCTGCGCGCCGAAGCCGAGCGCCGCGGCATGGCTCAAGCCCGCGAAGTAATCGGATTATCGGATGCGGGCCACGGGCTGCCGGCCATGTGGGATGAACACTTTCCGAGCATGGAATGGATCATTGATTTCTCGCACACCGCTGGGCGCCAGGCAGATGCAGCCTGATGAAAAAAAGCGGCGGAAACTTTACCATCGCCTGAAGGGACAGCTTTTCAACGGCCAACTGAACAAGCTGTTGCGCGAATTGGCCGGCGATGCAAAAGCGCTGGCCCCACGTCCTGAAAACATCGCGTCACTGCCAGCCCAATCCGCAGCGCGAATCCTGTGGACTCACATTCAATACATCGAAACCTATCGCGAGCATATGGACTATCCGCGCTACCGGCTGCGGGGCTGGCCGATAGCCCGTGGTCCTGTGGAAGCGACATGCAAACGCATCGGCAACAGGATGAAGGGGGCGAACAAACGTTGGACGCGGGCAGGCGCCGAAGCCATCGCCGCCTTAATCCGCGACCGCGCCAGTGGCGACAAACGCTGGGAGAGCCGTTGGCCCCCGCAAATTTTAGCCGCTTGATTCAACCGAGATGACACAGACCCCTTGGGCGCTATTCAGAACCGATTAACACTTGACCGCGATCCGGGGTACGAACTATAAAAAGAAGATCATGCAGCGTGTAACAGCTCTCTTTATCTCAGCGGCTATCCTACTCCAGACCCTCTGGACACCGGGGCATTTGCTGAACGAGCACCATGATCAGATCGCGATCACGCAGGCGCATGAACATGATCTGCACCACGGTCACGGTGATCATCAGGATGAGAGTCGCCCTGGACAAGATCATCAGGAACATCCGGCATCGGATCATGACCTGAGCGCGACTCTACTGCGTCACGTTGCTTCAGTGTCGGTCGTCGCTGACTTGCCGCCGGTACGAAAAGTATATGTCTCTGAACTGCGACCTAAAATTGAGCACGCCCCTAAAGAAGAGTTTCGCCCACCCGGTGAAGCTGAAACTCTTGTCTTGCAATCCCGCGCTCCGCCCTCCGTCTGAAAATCTATCCATAAAAACCGAAGCTGACCGTTTCGACGCCGAGTAGGCGTGTCGCTGCTTCGCGCTTCATGTTGTCTTGTTTCTTCTTTGGGGGGGGGATATGGGCCTTTTAAGGACGTGTTGTCTGATGCCGTTGATTCTTCTGTTTGTCGCCGGGTGTGAGAAGTACCACGCCAGACCGCTTACACCGAGCGTGATCTTGATGGATGTTGAACGTGCGCGCCACTTGGCAGCGGAGAACGAAACTGCGTCCAGTGAACCATTCACATTCAGCCGAGCCGTCGAACTTGCGAGAGTTCACAGCCCAGCCCTTAAACAGACTCGCGCCGAATACGAAACTGCGCTGGCTCTGGCTAAAGTCAGAACGCCATTCCCCAACCCGGCGGTTGAGGTCGGGCCGCAATATGGCTTTGGTCCAGATGTGGCCTCAACGAACCGCCTTCAGCCATTCGGCTCGATTGGTTTCACAATTCCCACTGGAAGGCGCCTCAAGCGACAGGATGAACTCAATCAGATGCAGGCCGAGTTGTCACGAGTAGAACTGCTGGTGCGAGGACGCGAGCTCTATCTCGAACTGCGCGAGTCGTACATACGATTGGCCGTGAGCAAGCAGCGGATAACCGCGCGGCAAGAGATCGCTGAGTCGGCTGAGAAATCTACAACCGCTACAAAACGCCTGGTAGAGGCAGGCCAAGGCACCGGTCTGGATGTCGGGCTAATCCGCCTTGAGCAGGCACGCTTAAGGACGGACGCATTGGCGGCGGAGACGACATTTGCGCAGGTGCTTGGCGAGCTTTCATCACTGATAGGCGTTCACTCGAAACATTTCGAAACGATCCCCGAGTCGTCACTGCCACCAATGAAGGATTCGCTTCCGCCATTGTCGGAACTACAGACGTTGCTGTTGAACAATCATCCGGAGCTTGCGCGTGTTCGAGCGCAATACGAAGTCGCAGAGCGTCAGCTTCATCTTGAGATCGCGAAACAGTATCCGGATTTTCACATCGGGCCGAGCTTTCAACGCGACGTAGGTGAGAAGAAGAATGTACTGGGTCTGACGCTGGGCATTGAACTTCCCGTCTTCGAGCGTAACCAACAGGCCGTTGCGACTGCAAAACAACGGCGTGAAGAAATCAGAGTGAAGTACGAAACGGCCGCCAATCGAGCGCTGGCCGCTCTGGATCGGGCACACCGGCAATACCACCTCGCGCTGGAAAGGCTGAAGCTGCTACAGACGGTGGTTGCGCCGATCACCCGGGAAAACATCGAACTTGCTCGAAAATCATTCGAAGCCGGCGCCACGGATTTATTGCGCCTGCTTGAGACTGAACGTGGGCAGCGGGCTGTTCAGTTGGACGCACTGGAGAGCGAGCTTTCCGTGCGAGCCGCATGGCTTGATTTAGAAAAGGCTACCGGACTTCCCTTATTGCTGTTCCCGTCAGAAACCCATGAGTTAACTCCGCCCGCACTTCCGGGAAGCGCCGAAAGTACGCATGAAAAGCCTTCGGAAAAGGAACCCTCCAAATGAAAAGCATCCCAATCCTGATTTTATGTGCCGTTTTAACAGTACTGGGCGCGGCCGGCGGATGGTTCGCTGCATCTCAAAAGAGTGAAGGGGGACCCGCAGCGGCGGGTGGACACGGGCACGCACATGGCCCGGACGGCGGGCACGTGGATGGTGGTGCTGGCCATGGGCCAGCCGCAGCCAAATCAGCGCTCTCAGCCCAGGCGATCAAGAACCTCGGAGTCACGGTCAAAGACGCAGAAACCGAAACGCATTATCGCTATACCTCCATCCCGGCGGTGATCCACGAAGCGCCAATTCAGTTGCAGCCTGTTTTTGCGCCGGTCGCCGGAACCGTAGTCAGCATTCACGTTCAGCCTGGCGCAATCACTCAATCGGGGAGCGCAGTCGTCAAGATTGCGCGTGATTCATTGCCTCGTCCGTCGTTGCGGCTGACGGAACAGGTCATCAAACCAGCAAGCGAGGAGTTGCATGCCGCAATCAGCTCAATTCGGACTGCAACAAAAAATATCAGCCTTTTGAAAGCGGAAATGGAACGCATCCGTCCCTTTACCTCACCGGCTGAAGGCGCCCCTGTACTTAGCAAGAAGACGGAGATTGATCTGCGCAATGAACTGGCGCGCGCCGAGCAGGAATCGAGCAATGCCCGCGAGACTCTTTCCCGGCAGGGTTACGCGCCCGATCAAATTAAAGAATTTGAAAGCGGCGCTTTGGTGCCTTCGTTTAATGCGCAAGTTTGGCAACGTGCTCTAAAGCAAAGCGGATTCTGGCCGGAGTCTGCGGATGCCGTTTACGCCGCGCTTCCGCCGGAACTGAAAGGCTCGCCGATGACAGTGGCCGCTATCGGAGAGTTAAGCGCCTCCGGCATCTCACTGGCAGACCTCGCTGGCTGGCTGAAAGCGGAGTCGCGTGCAAGCACGCACTTCATGGCGATAGCTGGACTGCTTCAAGAAGGTTCAACGCTGGCCAAAGTGCAGACACTCTACGCATCGAATGCGCTCGAATCTATCGTAGAGCTCAAAGCCCCGGACACGGCGCCAGATTGGGATGTTCAGCAGATCGATGTCAAGGCGGGACAGCGTGTTGAAGCCGGAACTCAGATTGCGTTGCTGTCAAATCCGAGGCAGATGTTACTCGTCACGGAGCCCATAGGCACAGAGACCACGGCGCTACTTGAGGCACTGAAACAGGGACAAGAGCTCACTGCCACGCCGCAGTTAAAAGGAGGCGCCGCGCCACTCAGCGGGCTCAAAGTTTCAAAGGTGACAGGTAGTCCGTCCGGCGCAGCAGAGCGGTCCAAAGGCGTAATGGCATACCTTCGCGTGAGCAATGAAGCGCTCACAGTTCGGGACGAAGGCGCCAATGGCCAACAGCGCACCTGGAAATTCTACGCAGGGCAGAAGTACATGCTGCGCGTTCCAACGCAGAAACTGGCAGACGTTTTCGTGCTGCCTTCTGATGCGTTGACAACAGACGGTCCCGACAAAATTGTGTTCGTTCAGAACGGGGACCGCTTTGAGTCGCGCAAGGTTGTCGTTCTCCATCAAGACAACGAAATCACCGTACTTGACAGCAAATCGTCTGATCTTTTCTCGGGGGAATCGGTTGTCCAAAAGGGAGCATTCGGTTTGAGACTGGCATTGAAAGAAGGCAAGGGCGGTCAGGAAGAAGCTGGCCACCCCCACCCACATCCTCACTAAAAAGGTTGACTCATGCTTAACTGGATCATTGCATTCTCACTGAAGAATCGCGCGTTCGTTTTAATCTCGGCTCTGCTTATCGCAGGTTTCGGCGCATACACGGCCACACGGATGCCAATCGACGTCCTTCCGGATTTGAACCGGCCGACGGTCACCATCATTTCCGAAGCACACGCCATGGTGCCAGAGGACGTCGAGCGCCTGGTGACGCGTCCGATTGAACAGATGCTTAATGGTGCAACGGGCGTCACCCGTGTCCGTTCGACATCAGCGCTGGGATTATCCGTGATTTATGTCGAGTTCGACTGGAATACCGAGATTTTCAGAAACCGCCAGATCGTCCAGGAGAAGTTGCAACTCGCGCAATCGAAACTTCCACCAGACGCAGTGGTGCAGATGGCGCCGATCTCCAGCATCATGGGCCAGATTCAACTTATTGGAGTCCAAAGTAAGAGCGGCGAGACCGATATTTCAACGTTGAGAGCCATCGCCGATCAAACAATCAAGGCCCGCCTGCTTTCTCTCAGCGGCGTATCGCAGATGGTATCGATCGGCGGTGCGGCGAGGCAGCTTCAGATAACTGTGGATGCAGACAAACTGCGTGATTTCGATGTAACGCTTTTGGAAATTGAGGAAGCAATCAAGAAGGCAAATGTCGACGCCTCCGGCGGCTTTCTCAATCTCGGTTCAATTGGGCCTGTGATAACCGTGCATGGCAGAGCCGTTGCCGAAGAGCACATCGCCGACGCGGTGGTGAAAGCCGATTCACTACGGCCGGTTCGCGTAAAGGATGTGGCCGATGTTAAGTTCGGGCCTGCGGCCGTTCTGATTGGTGAAGCGGGTGTCAGCGGCAAGCCCGGCGTTATCATGACGATTTTTAAGCAGCCGGAAACTGACACAACGGATCTCACCAACAGGATCAATATTGAATTGGCGGAGATTCAGCGCACGTTGCCGCCGGACGTCTTGATCGTAAACGACGTCTTCCAGCAATCAGCGTTCATTCATAGAGCCGTCGAAAACGTGCGGGACGCGGTGCGTGATGGTGCGATTCTTGTTGTTGTCATTCTGTTTCTGTTTTTGCTCAATATACGGACAACGTTCATAACGCTGACGGCCATTCCGTTGTCTGTCGCCATTACGGCGATCATTTTCGCGGCCTTCGGACTTTCAATAAACACCATGACCCTTGGCGGGTTGGCCGTAGCCATCGGCGCATTAGTGGATGACGCCATCGTCGATGTCGAGAACGTGTTCCGCCGCTTGCGCCAGAACGCTGTGACTGCAAAGCCAGACAAGCCATTGCTTGTGATATTCAGAGCGTCGAGCGAGGTACGAAATCCAATCCTGATCGGAACTGTATTGGTGGTGGTCGTTTACTTCCCACTGTTCTACCTCACCGGACTCGAAGGCCGGCTCTTTACGCCTATCGGCATTGCCTACATCGTCAGCATCCTGGCGTCGTTGGTCGTCTCGCTCACTGTAACGCCAGCGCTTTGCTACTACCTGCTCGGTACTACGTCCGCTGAGCATGCTGTGGATAGCTGGCTCGTGCGCAATCTGAAGAGCGCGGCAGGCGCAACCATCCGGCTTAGCATGAACAACGTCATCCCGATTCTCGGCGTGCTTATAGCGAGCGTTATCATCGGCGTACTTGTGCTCTCCACTCGCGGATCGCAGTTCCTGCCAACGTTCAATGAAGGGACTGCCCAGATCAACATGATTCTGCCGCCGGAGACGGGCTTAAAGACATCAGACGAGTACGGCAAGCGGCTGGAAACCCTGTTGATGTCGGTCAAAGGCGTAAAGAATGTCGGTCGCCGGACAGGGCGTGCCGAAGGCGACGAGCATGCCGACGGCGTGAATGCGTCAGAAGCCATCGTCACTATTGATCCCGCGGTAGAGCGCAGCCGCGAAGATATTCTAAATGAGATTCGGGCCAAGCTCGCAGACGAGTTTCCCGGTGTAGCGACTGGAGTTGATCAGCCGCTGGCACACTTGCTGAGCCATTTGCTTTCAGGCGTAAATGCACAGGTCGCGATCAAAATCTATGGGCCGGATCTGGATGTATTGCGACGGACCTCGGAAGAGATTGAGAGTGCTATTAAACCGATCCCCGGTGTGGCGGACTTGTTTGTCCAGCCGCTGGTGTTGATTGATCAAATATCAGTCGAGCCGAACCGGGAAAATCTTGCAAGGCTCGGATTGACCGTTCGCGACGTGGCGGAAACGTTTGATCTTGGCGGCGGTGGCGAAGAAATTTCGCGCATTTCCATCGAACAAACTACATTTCCGGTTGTCGTGCGCCTCGAAGAGAGGGACCGTAACAACCTCGACAAGCTGCGCAACTTACAATTACGCGGACCCGATGGCAGCCGCGTGCGTATGGCGGATGTCGCAGACGTGAAACTGACCAAGACTCCGAATAGTATCAGCCGCGAAAACGTCTCAAGAAGGGCGGTGGTGCAACACAACATCGCCGGCCGTTCACTGGGGGAAGTGGTGACAGACGTGGAAAAAGCATTGGAACCCATCCGTACACGATTAGCCGCGATGCCTGGTTATTCAATTCGCGTCAGTGGTCAATTCGAAGCGCAGGCGGAGGCAACTCGCTTGATCACCATTCTCAGCGTTGTCTCGCTGCTGGGGATGTTCGCGATTCTCTTCATGCACTTCCAGTCAGTGAACCTGAGCATCCAGGTGATGCTCAGCATACCGATGGCGTTCGTGGGTGCTGTTGCTTACATCGTACTCAGCCGGCAGACAATGTCTGTTGCGACGCTCGTCGGTCTCATCTCGCTCGGTGGCATTGCCGCTCGTAACGCGATTCTGCTGCTGGATCACTACCTGCATCTGATGCGCGAAGAGCGCGAGCCGTTCAGTCAGGAAATGATCGTAAGAGCTGGGCAGGAACGAATGGTGCCGGTGCTGATGACAGCGTTATGCAGCGGCATCGCACTGGTTCCCTTGGCGCTTTCGCCGGATCAGCCAGGCCGAGAAATTCTGTATCCCGTGGCGACCGTGATTATTGGCGGCCTGATCTCAAGCACATTGCTGGACTTTTTGGTCACACCCGGTGTGTTCTGGATGTTTGGAAGACGCGACGCGGAGCGTGTAGCCGCAATTCCGCATCACCTCGATAAAGCGACCGAGGCGATGGCGGATGAACTTGAAGAAGAGCCGCAAGATCACTCGCGGCCAAGTCCGCAAAGAGAGGAGATTGTACATGTGTAAAATAAAATGGGGTGGCGTCGCGGCCATGTTGGTGCTGTCGATGGCTCTTAAAGCAGAGGAGAAAAAGGCCGACCACCATCACGATGAGGCCGGTCCAAACGGCGGCGAACTTCAGGACGTCGGCGATAAGGACGGACACCACGTCGAAGTAAAGCATGACCATACCAACGGAAAAACTGCCTTCTGGGTGATCGCGAAGGACGCCAAAACAGCGGTAGCGCTATTGTTAAAAGAGCCGCCAAAGGTCAATCTGAAGGCCAAAGATGGCAACAAGCAGATCGAGATGAAGCCCGTCAATGAAAAAGATGGGAAGGCAACGCACTGGACAGCCGCCGCCGATGGCTTCAAGCAGGACCCACTGGACGGGCGTATTCAATTTACTTTACCCGATGGAAAAAAATACAACGTGAAACTAGATCCGCACTTTGGCATCGAGCATAAAAAATAGCGAAGTAGCCATGTGACCTATGCTCTACTGGCGGCTCTCTTTTGGAGCCGCCGTTCCATTATCAAAAGCAATTCTTGGCACCGGTTGGAGCGAACTGCCGCTGGCAGGGACGCTATACCTCGCTTCCGAAGTGGGATTGACCATAATGCCAGGAGTAACAACAAAGAGATTCGTCCCGAACAAACTCCAAGCCGGCATTCTCAGCCCAATGCCGGCATTGCGCTGCTGTTGGACGAATCGTTATCGATGGGCCTCTTGGCGTGCTCTCGTCATGCTTCCAGTGAATGATGCCGACAAATCCTCCCGGACGTAATGTGCGCGAAGGCTCGCGCAATAAAGTCACTGGATTCTCGACGTGGAGAATGTTGAAAAGTAAAGCGTAACCGACCGAGGCATCTGGGCAGCCAAATCCATCTTTCAAAAAGTCACGTTGCTGAAGGACCACGTTGGTTAAACGAGCCTCCGAGACCTTCAAGGCGGCGGCAGCAATCATTTCCGGGTCAATGTCGAAGGCGAAAACACGCCCGCTAACCAGTGACGCCGCCGGGATTGTGAACGTCCCATATCCGCATCCAAACTCAACAACATCGCCGCACGGACCCGCGCAGCCCAGTCGCTCAACTATTCAGCGCGGTTAAGACGGAGTGAGCTTCTTGACGAGGCCACGAAAAGAAGGTAGGTTTCGGCTACGGGCGTTTAACCAATTTCAACAATGGATGGGACATCCCTTTTGGAAATCCGGGATCGGGGAAAACGCATCTGCTCTGCGGAATCGGGCAGGAACTGATCCGGCAGGGCCACTCATGTTTGTTGCAGCTATTTTAATGTTCTTGAATTTGCGGGAAAAATGATTGGGAGGATTTTCGGGCAGTACATTCTATTCATTCGGATGGCCGTGCAAAATATTACGCTGCGATTTGTATTACAACGGATTGAGGGAGTCCTCTCAATGGAAAGCGTCAACGATTGACGTCGCGGTCAACGCTGGCTGCGCCACGATACTCTGCGCACTCACTGTGTTCGCTTGTGAACACCTCATCCGCCGCCAAACCCGCAAGCAGTAACCGCCGTCTCTGCGACTCTGAGGTGAAAATAACTTACTCGTACCGCAGCGCTTCGATCGGATCGAGTTTCCCCGCCTTCCAAGCCGGGTACGTGCCGAATGCCACGCCGTCCAGCAGCGACACCAGCATCGCCACAACCATGCTCCACCACGCCAGCGCCGTTTGCCACTGCGTCAATTGGTGAACCAGGTAGGTGAAGCCCACGCCGAGCAAACACCCCAGCAGTCCGCCAAGAAGGCAGATGCTCAAACTTTCAAACAAAAATTGCTGCAAGATATCGGCCTGCGTCGCGCCCACCGCGCGCCGGATTCCAATCTCACGCCGACGCTCCGTCACGTTCGCCAGCATGATGTTCATGATGCCGATGCCGCCGACGACGAGCGAAATTCCCGCCGAACACGCCATCACATAATTAAAAATATTCTGCGAATCTTCAGTCTGCTTGATCAGATCCATCGCCACGCCAACCGTGAAATCGCGATCCTCGCCGCGCACGGATTCCATGTTGTGCGCCTTTTCAAAAAAGCGGTTGAGCAGCACCTGCGCCTGCCGGATCTCGCTCGAATTCCGGCACATGAAAATGATCTCGGACAGATCGTCGCTCAACGGTTCCTGCGTCGTGCGCGCCAGCGCCGCGGAAATAGGAATGTACACACGGCGGTTGAGCTGTTTGATATCGGCGACGTCGTATTTCTGATCCGACGAGGATTCTTTGCTCTCCAGCACGCCGATAACTTCATAAAATTCGTGATCGATCACCACCGTTTTTCCGATGGGCGACGCCAGTTTGAAATATTCCTGCCGGATCGCGTCTTCAATCACGCACACGCGCCGCGCCGTCGATTCATCCGCAGTCAAAAACCAGCGGCCTTCACGCAATTTATAATTCATCACCGTAATGAACGACGGTGTCGTGCCCACGATATCGGCCGAAATCGGCACCTCGCCCACGCGCACGGACGCCTGCACTTTCCGCAGCGGCGCGTGATCGGCGATCAACGGGCAGGCTTGCACGGCCGCCTCCGCCTCACGCAGCGTCAACCCGCGCGAATTCAGCCGCGCGCGTTTTTTCAGATCGCGTTTCTCGTTGCCGCCGGCGCGCCAATCGAGCCCCTTCACCATGATGTTGTTCGCGCCCATCGCCGCCAGCTGTTTCATCACCTCGCCGCGCGCGCCTTCGCTCACCGCGATTACCGCGACGACCGACGCGACGCCGAAAATAATCCCCAGCATCGATAGCGCCGCCCGGAATTTATGGACCGAGAGCCCCACCAGTCCAATGCGCGCCGCGTTTTTCCAATCAACCATGAAGACCTCGTAATTCATGATGCATAATTTCATAAACGGCGCGATGTCGCCGTTTTCTGTAATGCATTATGCATTATGCATTATGCATTATGCTTAAGTGCTCAGTACCAACTCTTCCGCGATCCTTCGGTCTCGAACAATCTCCACCTTCTCCACTTCGCCGTCCTTTAGATGAATGATGCGCTCGGAGTACTCCGCCTTCGCGCGGTCGTGAGTCACCTGCACGATCGTGCGGCCCATTTTGTGCAGCGCCTGAAACAGCGACATGATTTCTTCGCCCGTGCGGCTGTCCAGATTTCCTGTCGGCTCGTCAGCCAGTATCACAGCAGGTTCCGTCACCAGCGCCCGCGCGATCGCCACCCGCTGGCTCTGCCCGCCGGATAGCTCCGACGGCTTATGGTGCAGCCGGTCGCCCAATCCCACCAGCGTCAGCATTTTCTTGGCCGCTGCGCGGCGCGTGTGGATTTCGACTCGCGAATAAACCAGCGGCAGCGCCACGTTATCGACGATGTTTTCCTGCGAGAGCAGATTGAATTTCTGGAACACAAATCCAATTTTCTGATTTCTCACGTGCGACAAATCATCGTCGTCCAGCGCGGACACTTCCACGCCGTCAAGCTTGTAACTGCCGCTCGTCGCCCGGTGCAGGCAGCCGAGCACATGCAGCATCGTACTCTTGCCCGACCCGGACTGGCCCATGATCGAAACAAATTCGCCCTGACGCACGGCCAGTGACACGCCTTTCAGCGCCGTGACGGCCCCGCCGGCCATTCCGTACGTTTTCACCAGATTTTGAATATCGATGACCGGCTGCAAGCCGGAGTCAGTGCGAAGCACGGCTGGCTGGTTCACGAACGCGCCCCCGCGGGCTTGGATGCCTGAGTCTGATCGTGGACCTGCTCGCCTTCTTTCAATCCCTCGAGCACTTCAACGCGCTCGCTATCGTTGCGCCCCAGTTTCAACGCGCGCCGCTCACGGCCGCTGCCGGCCTGAACGTCAGCGAACGGCTGCGTTTTTTCGTTGTAGCGGATGGCGGCCCAGGGCACGGTCAGCGCTTGCGATCGCTCCGTCGTTTGAATGTAGACGTGCGCCGTGAATCCCACGCGAATCAAGCGGCGCTGCTCTTCAGTGAGATTGATAAAATCGAGTTTCACCGGGACCACATTTACAAAGGCTTCACCGGACTTCCGCAGCGCCAGACTCGAGAGCGCCGCGTTTTTATCCTGCGCCATCACCGCGATTTCCGACACCACCGCCTGCAGCGTCTGTCCCGGACAGGCTGGAAGCGTAATGTTAGCCGGCTGATTCAGCGCCACGCCTTTCACATCCGCTTCGTTGACCCAGACGCGAACCCTTAGCGACGAGGTATCGCAAATCGTGCAAAGGTCCGCGCCCGCCGTTCGCGATTCTCCGACTTGAATGGGGGCCTTGATTTTAAGCGAACCCTTCATGACTTCGGTGAAGACCACATTGCCCTTGATCGGTGCGCGAACCGTCGCCGCTTCGAAATCGCGCTTCTTGCGATCCAGTTCGCGTTCAAAATTGACAAGATCCACGCGCGCCAGATCCAGCGTTGCCCGGTTGACGGCCAGATCCGCATCGCGGTTGAACGTGGAGATATTCGTCCGCTTGCGCGCGTCGGCGACGGCAAGATCCGCGACGCGCTTGGAATCCGGCGTGTAGCCTTGCAGCGTCAGATCGTAAATCAATTTCGCCTTCGACAGGTTCACGCGAATCGTGGCCAGTTCCAGTTGCTTCTTTTTTCGCGCGGCTTCCGAGACAAACCCCTGCACCGCCAGATCGTCGTAGCCTTTCATTTCCAGTTCGGCCTTGTCCGATTCCAACGTCGCCGATTTCCACGTGAGTTCCGCGTCAAGCCGGTCCTGCTCGGTGGGGTCTTCGTAAATGCGTTTGCGTTCAATCTCCGCCAGACCCTGCGTGATTTCGGCCTGCCGGATCAGGTGCCGGTAGCGTTCGGTGGTGACGACGATATCTTGTTCGGCGCGGCGCACCGCATCGCGTTTATCCAGCAGGTCTTTTTCGCGCTGCCATAAATCTTCCTGCGCCGTCTTGACTTCAAAACGCACGATCGGCTCGCCTGCTTCCACGGCTTTGCCGTCTTCTGTTTTCCAGACGATGTCCCCGGCAAACCGCGTCAGCACCGTCGTTTCAGAAAGCGCTTCAATCGTTCCGAGTTCATGCAGCACGCTGGCAAAAGGCAATCGTTGCACGGTCATCGTGAGCGACCGGACAGATTTCCTTTCGTCTGGCGGCCCCATGATGGAGAGGAAAATTCCCAACACCACCAGCGCGATGGCGCACGCGCCGGCAATCCACCAGATCGTGTTGCGGCGCGGCTCTTTTGTATCCCGGCCCGGTCTGCGTTCGCCCACCGAAACCGACAGTGAAACGACAGGCGCGCCATCGAGTTTTCCCGCGCGCAGCACCGGCTCCGTCCGCTCCTTGGCGGCGATGGTTTCCCTCGCGTCACTCACGCCCGAATCGCTCCTTATTGCCTGCACTATCTTGTTACCGCGGATGCTCCGCAACCCACACCCGTTCACCGTCGTCGATGCCTTCAACCGCTGCGAACAGATCGTTCTCCGCGATCACTTTTACTTTCTTGGGCGCGCTTGTTCCGACCGGGTAGACCACCATCGCGCCGTCCTTGTCGCGCAACAGTGCCGTTCGCGGAACGATCACGGCCTTCGGAATGGTTTGCACGACGATCTCAACATCCGCGCGCAGGCCAGGCCTCAAGATGGATGCGGAATCCACGATCTCGACTTCGACTTCAAATACCTGCCGGTTGGCCGTTCCAATGATGGCGATCGTTTCATCCTGAAACACTTCGAATTCATCGCGGCCCTTTTCGGCAACGCTCGAGACGCGCCCCTTAAAGGGTGCGCCCGACCAGCCGGCGGGAAGAATCTCCGCCTCCTGCCCGGCCTTGATGTTGCCGATGCGGGCTTCATCCACCGTCATCGCCACTTTCATTTTGGTGAAGTCCGGCAGCGCCATGATTTCCTGCCCGTTCCAGACTTCACGCCCCGGCGCAAACGAATACCAGCGCGCACGGCGGTGAGTCACCACGCCGGGTCCCGGAGCCAGATGCACCGTCTTCTTGACGTTCTGCGTCAGATCCTCCAACCGTTCCTTTTCACGCTGCATCTTCTGTTTATGGCGTTCGTCATCGCGCTGAATATTCCGCTCCAGCAAGGTCACTTTCTGCATCGCCGTATCGCGCATCTTCGTCGCGTCTTTCACCTTCAAATCCTGATCGGCCAGCTTAACCGGATCGATGATGTCCAGCCGCCGGTTCTTGATCTTGGCCTGTTCCACGGATAGCTGCTGTTCAATGACATCCAATTGCTTCTGGCGCACTTCTTCCTTGGATGCAAATCCCAGCTTGGCCAGACCATCCAGCACTTTCATTTCTTCGTCTTTGGCTGTCATTAAATTCTGTGCATTTTCCAGAGCCACGCGCGCGTTCACCACGTCAGTCGCGGTCGCGCCTTTTTTAATTTCCTCAAAGCGCATCTTTTCCAATTCCAGACGCAGTTCGTAGCTCGTCACATCTTCGCGCGCGGCATTCAGAATTTTCGCCGTTTCCTGCTGCAGCTTTTTGTACTCCGCTTCCTGCTCCATCATCGCGGCTTCCTGAGCGATGCGCAGGTCCTCGTGTGGTACGGGGTCCAGCCGCAACACCACTTCATCCCTGGCCACAACTTTACCCTGCGGCGCCATCGCCAGGATCACGCCACCAACTTTCGCCAGAATGCGCTGCTCTTTCATCGGCTTGATCGCGCCGACGCGGCGCACCGACTGCCGGAATTCGCCCGTCCGGGCCGCTACCGTTCGGAAGTCATTGAGATTCGCGCTCGCGTTGCCGCCTCTAAAC
>Ga0163155_10004384_pt1 | contig 14548 bp, 11 predicted proteins | sample OliLakLV19SP4G1_FD_148611 | JGI IMG/M metagenome (GOLD analysis project Ga0163155, IMG submission 148611) | Freshwater microbial mat bacterial communities from Lake Vanda, McMurdo Dry Valleys, Antarctica - Oligotrophic Lake LV.19.SP4.G1 | ecosystem: Environmental > Aquatic > Freshwater > Lake >...
ACGCACCTTCCCCGCCCAGGTGGCCATCACGCCGCTGGCGCTCGATGGGCAGCATGCGTGGGCGGTGTTCGTGTACGATCTGACGGCGCAGCAGCAGACCGAGACCGCGCTTGGCGATGCACGACAAGCTGCGGACGACGCCAACATGGCCAGGACTGCGTTCCTGGAACGCATGAGCCAGGAACTGCGATCACCACTCAGCTCCATGATCGGCTTCACCAGAATCGTGCGCCGCAGCAAGAGTTCGGAGCTGAGCGAACGCGATCGCCACTATCTGGATCGGGTGCAATCCAGCAGCGAACACCTGCTCGGTTTCGTCGAGGATATCTTCGACCTGTCGCGCATCGAAGCCGGTCGCGTGACCATGGTCGTCGTCCCGACCGACGTCGTGCCGATGATTCGGGAGATTGTCGAACAGTTTGAATCGAAGGTTGCCGATCGACCCGTGGTGCTGCAGGTCGACCTGCCGGAGAGTGAGGCCGTCGCCCGCGTCGACGCGGCGCGCCTTCGTCAGGTGATCACCAGTCTGGTGGACAACGCCGTGAAGTTCACCGCGCGCGGCCGCATCACGGTGTCGGTCAGGCGGCATCACACCACTGGTGCGGCCAGTGCGATTCTGGTCACGGATTCGGGAATCGGTATTCCTCTCGAGCGCCAGGGACGGATCTTCGACTCGTTCGAGCAGGGGGGCGACGAAACGAGCCATCGCTATGGCGGCAGTGGACTTGGTCTGGCGTTGTCGTGGCGGATTGCGAGGCAGATGGGGTGTATGCTCAGTGTGGAAAGCACCGCCGGCGCCGGCAGCACCTTCACGCTGGCCTTCGAACGGGCCCCCGTGCCCGGCGATTCGATCCTCGCGCAGACGGCAGGCAGCACCGCCTGACGCTGGCGGCGCCCCGGTACGCTCCGGTATCGTGCAGTGTGCCCACTCTCCATGCCACGCCCGAGCTGCAGACCGCCGCTCCAGGATTGCGACGCGTGCTCGGAGAAGGCGCGCGACGCACGCTCCACGCCGCGGTACAGCGTATCGTTCCCGATGCACCCGAGGATCTGACCGCCCGCGTCGAACATCGGATCGCGGGCCTCGCGGTGCACAAGATCGACGAGGTGTGTGACGGGCTGCGCCTTTTCGGCGGTGTGCTGGCGGCGGTGGTCAGTGTGCGGCGGTTCGCGCCATTTCATGCCCTCGCACAGGTCGAGCAGGACCGGATGCTGCACGCCTGGAGCGACAGTCCGCTGCCGCAGGCGCGAACGCTGTACCAGCTGCTGCGGCGCCTGAGTCTCCTGACGCACTACGGCGATCCGCGCTCGCACGCCGCGATCGGGTACCGCGGCGCACTGCACACGCGTCACGCGGCCGTGTCCTGGGAAGGACCCGCACCCTCCGGTGCGGTTGGGGCCGAGGATGGCGCAGAGCCTGTCCTGCGAGCGCCCGCCGTGGCACCAGTGCCGGCATCACGTGCCCTGCCTGACGGCGTGATCACAGCCGCCACCTTCCGTGTCGCATCGGTGATCACGGCCGACGCCATCGTGATTGGCTCTGGTGCCGGTGGTGCCGTCGCGGCCGCGCGCCTGGCTGAAGCGGGAAAGCGCGTGGTGATTCTCGAATCGGGCGAGTTCGTGCCCAGCGACGAATTCACCGAGCTCGATGGCCCAATGACCGAACGGCTGTACGCGGAGGGGGGGCTACGGGCGACCGACGATCTCGCGGTCTCGATGGTCCAGGGCGCCACCGTCGGTGGCAGTACGACCGTGAACTGGATGATCATGCTCCGGACGCCGCCGCATGTGCTCCTCGAATGGGCGACACGCTTCGGGCTCGAGGGAATGGATGCCGCGGCGATGGCGCCGGTGTTCGATCGCATCGAACGGGACGTGCACGCGCGGCGTGTGCCTGACGATGCCCATTCACCGAACAATCGGCTCCTGCTCGATGGCGCATCCGCACTTGGCTGGCGCGTGGAATCTGCGCTGATCAACGCACGAGGGTGCGTGCGCTCCGGATTCTGTGGTCACGGCTGTCGCTACGACGCCAAGCAGGGCACGCAGCAGACATACCTGCCACGAGCGCTGGCGCACGGGGCCACGCTCTACGCCAATGCGCACGCGTCGCGGATCGAGATCGTGGGGCGAAGCACGGACTCCAATGCGGCGATGCCGACCAAACGCGTCACCGCCACGGTGCGCCGCGTGGGTGACGGCGCCCCTGCACGCACCCTGACGCTCGAGGCGCCAATCGTCATCGTCAGCGGTGGCGCGGTGGAAACGCCACTGCTGCTGATGCGTTCCGGCATGGGCGGCGGCGGGGTCGGCCGGTACCTGCGTCTGCATCCCACGACGGCCGTGATCGGCGTGCACGATCGTGAGATCTACGGCGCCGCCGGCATTCCACTCAGTGCGATGTCGGACGAGTTCATTCAGCGCGATCACAACGGCTACGGTTTCTGGCTGGAGTGCCCACCGCTGCATCCGTCGATCGGGGCCGCGGCACTCTCGGGCTTCGGCGCACCGCACGCGGCCCTGATGCGTCAGTTTCCGAACCTCGCGTCGACCATCGCTCTCACGCGCGACGGCAGTGAGCTGCAACAGTCGAGTGGTGGCGTGACCCTCGATCGCAAGGGGAATGCACACATCACCTACGCATTGACCAACGCCGATGCCGCAAATGTCAGGGCATCCGTCGAGGCGGCAGCGCGCCTGCAGCTTGCAACCGGCGCGCGCGAAGTGCACACCCTGCACAACAAACCGATCGTCGTTCGGCGTGAAGCGGATCTGGCACAGATTCGCGAGCGGGCCGTCGATGCGAATCGCCTGATGCTCTTCAGTGCCCATGTGAACGGCACCGCGCGCATCGGCACCGATCCCACCACCAGCGGTGTCACGCCGGACGGTGAACGGCACGGCGTGCCAGGCGTCTACGTGTTCGATGGCTCGATGCTGCCCACTGGCGTGGGCGTCAATCCGCAGGAGACCATCATGGCACTGTCGACCGTGCTTACCGAACGCCTCCTGACACGTTGGCCCTGATGCAGCAGCCACGACCGACGGCATGCCTCACGCGTCGCCACACCGACGCGGTGGAGAGGGCCTTTGCGGAACACTTCGAGGTTGGCCTCAACATCGATGACATCCCCCGGACGGCCTCGGAACTGTCGCGGATGATGCAGCAGTGCGATGTGCTGGTGCCGACGGTGACCGATCTGCTCGACGATCAGCTCTTTCAGCACGCACCGTTTCGCACGAAACTGATCGCCAGCGTGGGTGTGGGAACGAACCATATCGACCTGACGGCCGCCGCACGCGAGGGCTGCGTGGTGACCAACACCCCGGATGTGCTGACCGACGACACCGCCGACATTGCCATCGCGCTGATCCTGATGGCGTCGCGCCGGCTCGGCGAAGGGGAGCGTGTCGTCCGCGCCAGCCGCTGGCACGGCTTTGCGCCGACCTGGCACCTGGGCCACACGCTGCGCGGCCGCACGCTGGGCATCGTTGGCTATGGTCGGATTGGACGCGCCGTCGCCGCCCGCGCTCGGGCCTTCGGCCTCCGGGTCCAATGGGTCGGACGCGAAGCGGGAGGGAGCGTGCCTGCCGATGCGGAGATGGCGCCATCGCTCGATACGCTGCTTGCAACCAGTGATATCGTCACGCTGCACGCCCCAGCCGGCGCCGACACCCACCATCTCATCAGTGCGGACCGGATCGCCCGGATGCGCCCAGGGAGCATCCTGATCAACACCGCGCGCGGATCGCTGGTGGACGAGCGGGCGTTGGCCGAGGCGCTGAGCGAGGGACATCTGTTTGCCGCCGGACTCGACGTCCACGAGTTCGAACCGAAGATCAACGCCGGCCTCATGCGACTCGAGAATGTGGTGCTGCTGCCCCACCTGGGCAGCGCGACCGTCGAGACGCGGACCGCCATGGGCATGCGCGCACTCGAGAACGCACGCCAATGGGCGGCGGGCCACGAGCCGCGGGACCGCGTCGTCTAGTAGTCACAGCGCCGACTCCCGAGGGGAAATCCCCGGAACAGGTACGTCCGCCGTGCCCGACACACACGCTCAATCTGATCACGGTATCAGGGCTGGCTTCCCGCGCCTAACTTTCAGCACTGCACTGCACTGCACTGCACTGCGCTGCGCATTCTGCGCTGCTTCCGCGTCCTCGCCGCCTGCCTCCCGTGACTGCCCTCGCCGCTCCAGCGTCGCTCGATCTGCTCAGCATCAACACCATTCGTACGCTCGCCATGGACGCGGTGCAGAAAGCGGAGTCGGGACACCCCGGCACGCCCATGGCACTGGCGCCGCTCGTGTACCGCCTCTTCACCGCACACCTGCGCCACGACCCCAGGGCGCCCCACTGGCCCGATCGTGACCGATTCGTGCTGTCGGTGGGTCACGCGTCGATGGCCCTGTACGGCGCGCTGCACATGAGTGGCTACGATCTCTCGCTCGACGACATCATCAATTTCCGTCAGTGGGGCTCCAAGACACCCGGGCATCCCGAAGTGGGTCACACCGCCGGCGTCGAGACGACCACGGGCCCGCTGGGTCAGGGCCTCGCCAATGCGGTCGGCATGGCGATGGCAGAAGCCCATCTCGCCGCAGTCACCAACACCACCGAACACGCCGTGGTCGATCACTACACCTACTTCATTGCCGGCGACGGGTGCCTGATGGAAGGCATCAGTCATGAAGCGGCGTCGTTTGCCGGACATCAGAAGCTGGGCAAGCTGATCGGATTCTACGATGACAATCGCATCACGATCGATGGCAGCACCGATCTGTCGCTGAGCGATGACGCCGCACAGCGATTCGCATCGTACGGCTGGCAGGTGCTGCACATCAGTGACGTGAACGATCTGGCTGAGATTGACGCCGCGATCGCCGCAGCCAAGGCGGAGCACGGCCGACCGACGATGATCATCACGCGGACTGTCATCGGCTTCGGCAGTCCGAATCGCGCAGGCACCGCCAAGGCGCACGGCGAGCCGCTCGGCGCCGAGGAAATCATCCGGACGAAGGATGCCCTGGGCTGGGTGTCGCACGAACCGTTCTTCGTGCCGGAAGAGGCGCACGCGCACTGGCGGGAACAGGTCGCACTGCGTGCCGCCGTACACACCGAATGGGCCACCCGTTTCGCCGCCTTCACCGCCGCACACGGCGCCCAGGCCGCAGAGTTCACACGGCGCATGGCCGGTGAGCTGCCAACCGGCTGGGACGCGGCATTGCCAGTGTTCACCGCCGAAACCGGGACCGTCGCCAGCCGAGCCGCGTCGGGTGCAGTGCTCAATGCGATCGGCGCCGGCATTCCCGAACTGCTTGGCGGGTCGGCCGACCTGTCAGGATCCAACCTGACGCTGCGCAAGGGCGATCAGCCCTTCAGCGCCGGCAATCGAACCGGCCGGTACGTCTACTACGGTGTCCGCGAGCACGCGATGGGCGCCATCATGAATGGCCTGTCGCTGCACGGTGGCGTGGTGCCCTATGCCGGCACCTTCCTGATCTTCAGCGACTACATGCGTCCCGCGATCCGACTGGCGGCGCTGATGAGGACGCAGGCCATCTACGTCTTCACCCACGATTCGATCGGACTCGGCGAGGACGGACCCACGCATCAGCCGATCGAACACCTCTCGGCGCTGCGAGCGATTCCGAACCTGCTGGTACTGCGGCCGGCAGACGCCAGCGAAGTTGCCGAGTGCTGGCGCGTCGCCATCAATCACCGGACCGGTCCGAGCGCGATTGTCCTGTCGCGGCAGAAGCTCGGATTCCTCAATACGGCTCCCGCGACCGTCCGCGCCGGCGTCGAGCACGGTGGCTACGTCCTGGCCGACTCGAGCGCGTCGGCGAAGATTGCGTTGCTTGCCACGGGCAGCGAGATCGGCCTGGCACTCAAGGTGCGCGATGCATTGGAAGCCGGTGGCATCCACACGCGCGTTGTGAGTGTACCATCGATGGAGCTGTTCATGGCCACCGACGCGTCGTATCAGGCGTCGGTGTTACCGGCCGGCGTACCGCGCCTGGCGATCGAAGCGGGACATCCGATGTCATGGTGGCGGCTGATTGCCGGTCAGGGCGACGTCGTCGGTCTCGACCATTTCGGTGCCTCGGCACCGTTTGACCGACTCTACAAGGAATTCGGTCTGAGCGTCGACGCGATCGTGGCACGTGCCATTAAGCTCGTCTCACAATAGGATCCTATGCGTTTGCAGAGTCAATTGTGCGTTGCGCGCCGTCATTGGCGCGCAACGTGTTTCAACACAGCGATTTACGCCGTGGGTGTTGACGCCGAGGGCACGGCGGGTTCGTATTAGCAAGCAAGTCCACCGCAGGACCAGCAATTCCCGCGCACGCCAGAAGCCGAATGGACACGATCGCACTCGCTGTGCCCGTGGTTGTCGGTCTTGAGGTTTGCTCCACGCTGGGACTTGCGTGGGTCTGCTGGCGACTCGGTACGCGCCGTAACCTCATGGCGCTGCGCGATATTGCGCGCGCGTTCGTTGCGCTCGGCGTTGCGGCGGCGATGCAACTGTTCAACATGCGCATTTTCGACGGCGCCGACCCTGCACTTCGTGATCTGGGACGGTCGCTGTCCATCTGGATGTATCTCGGCTTCATGGTGCTCGGTGCGGCCGAGCTCGCGACGAACGACATCGTCACCGACAAAGTCCGGCGAGATGCGATACGGGGCGCCATCATTGCCGCGGTGCTGACGGCCGGGATCAGTCTGCTCGCTGCCAGAGATCCCATCGCGCAGGACATGGTGCGCCATGCGCTCCGCGCAGGTGGCACACTGACGGCGTGCGTGATCATTGCGCGGATCGTGTCGAATGTCAGCGCACCACCGAAGATGGTGCTCGGTGCCAGTGTGGTCCGGATCGCACTCTGCGTGGTGGCGCTCTGCGCCGCACTGCGGGCGGGAACTGCGCTCTCGCACTGGTTCAATCCGCTTGCGTCCGCAGTGAACTGGCAGCCGTTGCTCACCGCCGAGTTCCTGTCGCATTGTGCGCTCTGCGTTGGCCTCGTCGTGTGGATTCTCGACCGCGACTGGGCGCTGGCCGATGCCTCGGTGGAGTCCGCCGAACACCGGGCGGCGAGCGATGCGCTGACCGGGCTGCCGAATCGCACCATTCTGATGGACCGTCTCGAAATGGCGGTCGAATCTGCCAAGCGGAACGGCACCCACGTCGGCGTGCTCTACATCGATCTGGACGAGTTCAAGGAGGTGAACGATCGACATGGGCATCTGGCCGGCGACGATGTGCTGAAAGCAGTGGGCCATCGTCTGCAACACCTGCTGCGCGCCTCCGATACGGTCGGCCGAATCGGCGGCGACGAGTTCGTGGCGATTTCACCATACCTCGGGCAGAGCAGTGATCTGGACGTGGTGATAGCCAAGGTCCGCGAAGCACTGAAGCACGTGGTCGATCACGACGGTGTGCAGATCAGTGTCGACGGCAGCGTGGGCGCTGCGCTGTTCCCTCGAGATGGCGATACGCCCACGGCCCTTCTCGCCGTCTCCGACAGCGCGCTGTACCGTGACAAGAGCGCCAGACGAGTTATCCGGCGTACGATCAGTGGCGCGCATCCCTCCATTCGAACGGCGTGAGCGGCTCAATGTGGAAACGACGGCGAGACCTTCGCTGTTGACTCACCGTGGCACAGCAATCAACACCAGTCACGAGCGGTCGTACGCTCGTCTTCGTCGCCCCGTGGGAATGCTCGCGAGCCATCGCCCAACTGCCGCGGGCACCAGACGACTGCGTCATCGCCTGCATCATCGAGTCGGTCGAGAAAGGGGCGGCACTCCCGTGGCACCGCCACAAGCTGGTCCTGATTCTTTCGGCCATGCGCCACTTCGCGGACGCGCTGCGGGCGGCCGGATATCGCGTCGACTATCGCCGCGCGGCGAGTTATGAAGAGGGACTGACCGCCGCGGCGCTGGAGCACGGCGCAGGCCAGGTCGTGGCCACGGAAGGGCGCGAGTGGGAAATGGTGGCCTCGCTGAATCGGGCCGCAGCGTCATTGGAGAGCCACGGCATCGCGCTCGAACTCCGTGCCGATCGCGGCTTCCTTGCCAGCCGCGAGGACTTCGCACTCTGGTCGAAGAGCAAGAAGGAGCTTCGCATGGAGTTCTTCTACCGCGAGATGCGCCGCAAGCACCGGATCCTGATCGAACCCGATGGCAAGCCAACGGGCGGCGCCTGGAACTTCGACGCGGAGAACCGCCGGCCGTGGCCAAAGCAGAAGGTCGTACCCGCGCCTATGCACTTCGCGCCCAATGAGACCACTCGCGACATCATGCAGCGCGTGAATGGGTGGAAGGATCGATGGGGAGCCGCCGAGGGCTTCGCATTGCCGGTGACGCGGGCTGACGCGAAGGTCCTGCTCGAGCGCTTCATCACCGAGCGCCTGCCCGAGTTCGGTCCCTATGAAGATGCGATGCAGCATGGACACCCCGATCTGCTGCATTCCACATTGGCGTCCGTGATCAACGTCGGCCTGCTGCATCCGATGGAAGTCATCCAGCGGGCCGAAGGCGCCTATCGCGAGGGGCTGGTGGCACTGCCAAGCGCCGAGGGGTTCATCCGGCAGATTCTTGGCTGGCGGGAGTACGTGCGCGGCATCTACTGGCATCAGATGCCCGGCCTGCGCACCGCGAATGCGCTCGACGCCTGGCTTCCGCTGCCGATGTGGTTCTGGGCCCCCGACGGGGAGCCGGGATACGCCGGCAAGCCCGCCAGCGCCGCCTGTGAGATGCGCTGTCTGTCGGACACCATCCGCGCCGTCCGTGATACGGGTCGGGTTCATCACATTCCACGCCTGATGGTGCAGTCCAACTTTGCCACGCTCCTCGGCGTCACGCCGGCGGCCCTCAACCGCTGGTTCTGGGCAGGGTTCACCGATGCGTATGAATGGGTGACGCTGCCGAACGTGGTTGGCATGGCCACCTGGGGCGACGGCGGTGTGATGGCGTCAAAGCCATACGTCGCCAGCGGCGCCTACATCAATCGCATGAGCAACTACTGCAGCAGTTGCCGATACGATGTGAAGGCCAGGATCGGGAGCAATGCCTGTCCGTTCAATCTGTTGTATTGGGACTTCCTGGCCCGATACAGGGAGCGTTTCGCAAACCATCCGCGGATGGCGATGATGATCCGCAACCTCGAGCGGATTCCCGAGTCGGAACTGGTGCAGATCCGGCGCGCGGCAACGGAATTCCGCGATGCACTTGCCTACGACGAGTCGCCATCGACGCCTGGTCACGTGGCCTGACAACGCCAGCGCGACGGGCAACCGCCTGAAGGCAGCACCCTGTACCGGGAGCGGGAGGCATCAATGCACGTCTGCCGTGCGTGTCCATCTCGTATGCAGTGCGGTCTGCGCCCAGCACACACAACGACGACGCGACCGCGCACAAATGACATTCCAATCTCGAGTTTCCGCCAGGTCCATCCCTCACGTTTGCCTTTGCGTCTTTGCGTCTTTGCACCTTTGCGTTAAGCCAGTTATGCAGTTATGCAGTTCCGCAGTTGTGCACTGACGTCCGCGGATGCGTCACTGCTCCGCACCATCGGCAGAACGGGTTCTCGTTGTAACGTCAGTCGACGCGCATGACGCAGAAGGCAGCGGCGGTGTTCGCGGCCGTCGCTCGATTTCAGCCGGGGCAACCAGCCTGCGTCGGCGGTGCGTGAAACTCAGCGCCCGATGTACGGCAGCAACGAGCCGATCATCGGTACCGCGACATAGCGCCGCTTTCCAAGGACACCCCCGATCGTCAGGCGGGCATACGCACCCTTCAACCCGAGGTCGGGCGCACCGATCACATTTTCCGGACCCGAGCGCCACTTCGTGTCGCCGAGGCGTGTCATGTAGCCGGCACGCAGCCCGATGCTCATCAGCAGGTTGGGCCACTTCGCCTGGAAAATCTGGTCGATGCCAAGTCCCACATGGCCCTGATAACTGCGCGCGGTGATGTCGACATTCCGCCCGCCGGTGGACGGGATGTCACGGAAGTTCGTATTGAAATCGACCGGCCCGTTGCGACGAAGCGTCACCGTCGTGTTGCTCAACCCAACCCCGACCATCGGATACACCATCGTCTTTCGCGCGAGGATGACCGGAATGCCGATATCGATCGTGCCGTACGCACCATCAGTTTCGGTCGTGAAGTTCGTCGCCGCCGCTCGCACCGGAACGTAGGTGTGACTGCCGGCAAGCAGCATCACGCGGTTCCATCGCACCCAGCTTTCGACGCCAAGGGTGATCGCGCTCTTTTTCAACCGGCCGCGGCCCTGGCGCGCGAGTTCGGTGTTGAACGCCCCGCTGCCAAGCCCGATCTGTCCGCCCTGAATGCTGATGCCCGCCACTGGCGGAAGCACGGACGTATCGGCAAGCACCTTCTGCGCCGTGAGAGAGCCGGCGGTCGCTGTCATCGCGAGTGCGATAGCAAGAGCGCCGCGAAGCGAACAGGCGGTAGGGACGGTCATGTTGGTTCGTGGATAAGTGCGGGTGTCGCGGAAGCCGAACGTACACGGCGCCAGTCGAGTGTGATCAGGAGCGCATCGATCGCGATCGCGATCGCCGAGACCGCGCACCACGGGCAGAACGACCTCAGGATAATGAACTCCGCATACTTCAGCCGGAGCGTGAACAGCACCGCACTGTAAATCAACACCATCAGCGCCTGCGTCGGCCAGACCGCGTCTTCCAGCGACTCGAGGCTGCCCGCGAGCGCCAGCAGGACGATCAACGCATAGCCGACCGTGCCGATCAGCGCGACATCCACGCCCAGAAACCAGCCGTATCGGCTTCCCTGTATGTACTCGCAGCCGTTGCCGCTGCCGGTGCACGCCAGCGTCCCCATGTAGCCCATTTTCCAGAGCGCGAGGTAGAGGGCGACCATGCAGCTGATCAGGCTGACGAGGGCAATTGCGCGACGATAGGTCATGGCAGGCATGATGGAGGGTCTCCACGGCCCCCGCTACTCCTGCGGCGTCGGTTCGCGTACCCTTCTGGTATGCCTGAGATCACCGATGTCACCGTAGAGCGCTGTGAACGTCCTTCAGAGGATGAGCTCGCCTGTCTCGAAGTCCCCTACCGGCCGTTCGCCGAGGGTAATGGGTGGTATGCCCACTTCTTCTATGAGTCCAGCGGTGCGCCGGCCTTCAAGCGGTTGACCCATGGCGACCACGCCGACCTCTGGTACCGGGTGGCGAGCACTGACTGACCTGGGTGATCGGCCGGCTGGTGTGCCCTGCCAGCATCGACCTGATTGTCAGGCACGGGGTATGTCTCCGTCGGGGTCTCCCCCGCGTACTTCTTTTCTGGAGTCTGATTCACGATGAAAGCCTCGAACCCAGTCCTCTCCCGCCTCGCTGAGGCGGCCCGCGACACCTTGGCAACGACTGCCCGCGGTGATGTGATGACCCGCGCCGGCACTGCCGGCAAGTCGATCATCCTGCTGGCGCTCTGCGCGTTTTCGGCCTCGTTCACCTGGTCGCAGGTGGTGGCCGGCAACACGGGGATCGTCATGCCGTCCCTGCTGGTCGGCGGCCTCGGCGGCTTCATCGTTGCGATGATCGTGTCGTTCAAGCCGAACACCGCCCCGATCGCCGCCCCGATCTACGCCGTGCTCGAGGGGCTGTTCCTCGGCGCGATCTCCGCGCTCTACAATCTCAAGTACGCCGGCATTCCCCAGCAGGCCGTCCTGCTGACGTTTGCCGTCGCACTCGGGGTCTTCACGCTGTACCGGATGAACATTCTCAGGGCCACCGAAGGCTTCCGACGGATGATCGTGGGCGCCACGATCGGCATTGCAGTCTTCTATCTGGTGAACATCGTACTGTCACTGTTCAACGTGAACCTCGGCTACAGCATGTCGTCGAGCCCGATCGCGATCGGTATCAACCTCGTGATCGCCGGTGTGGCCGCCATGAACCTGGTCCTGAACTTCGACGACATCGATCAGGCCGTGCGGATGGGTGCGCCGAAGAAGATGGAGTGGTACGGCGCCTTCGGTCTGATGGTCACGTTGGTGTGGCTCTATCTGGAACTGCTGCGCCTGCTGGCACGGCTGCAGGGTCGTCGCGACTGAGCTTGCAGCTGGGGTTGGTGGTCATGCGGGCGCTTCCAGTGGAGGCGCCCGCGTTCTTTTGTGACAGACCATGGGTCTTCCGCAAGCGCCGGATCGGGCGCAATGTGAGTCAGGGCCATACCGGATAACCAAGTCCGAACGCCTACCGCGCCGCTGCGGAGGAATCCATGAGTCGCCGTACCATCACCCGTCTGAAGCCACTCCTGATGCCGGGTATCAGCGCCCTTCTGGCGCTGCTCTCACTGACCACCGCGCCGCAAAGTGCCCGCGCGATGGTACACACCATTGCCCGCTGGAGCGCCGAGCTGGCGCCACCGAATGGCGCACTCGGGCCGCATGGCTCAGTTGTGCTCGAGCGTGGCAAGCGACCGAATTACACCCGTGTTCGCGTGGTGATCAGTGGCGATACGCCCGGGGCGGTGCGGCCGTGGCATCTGCACGCCGGCATCTGCGGTGAAGACGCCCCGATCGTCGGCCCTGAACAGGCATACGCCAGGATCCGCATCAACGCGCGAGGCAACGGCGTCGCGGTCATCGATCTTCCCATTCCCTTCCCCGAGGCGGGCGCGCTCTTTGTGAACGTGCACGAGTCGCCCAGAAAAATGGATCGAATCGTCACGTGTGGTCAGTTGGTTCGCTGAGTCACGCAGCGGTTTCGGGTGCGAGGGAATCCTCGCGGTCTGTCGGTGTGCCGCGCTGAGTTCCGGTCGCCCGTCGCCGTTGGCTGACGCACGGTGCGAGACCTTGGCGGCGTAGAGGCCGACGGCCGCAGACCGTTAGGTGACGGTTGTAACGCGCACTGTCGCTCCGACCGTCACACATCGTCCACGGTGACTACCTTCGTCTGACCGCCAGCTGGCGTGTGGCCGCCGTCACCCAATACCGTCCGCGTGCGATCGTCGTCCCGATTCGTTTTTCTGGTCAATGCCGCCGCTGGCACCGGCAAGGCGCCTCGCCGTCTCGATGCGCTGCTGCAGCGGCACCCCGAGGTGGCGCAGCGGTCACGCATCGTTCGATCATCATCCGCGGCCGAACTGGATGCCGCGCTACGACTGAGCGCTGACGAGATCCCGACGGCAGTCGGTGGTGACGGATCGTTGAATGCACTGGTGACGCTGCTGCACCGTCGCGGCGAGTTGCAGCGTACCCTCGCGCTGGTCCCGTTCGGAACAGGCAACGCCACCGCTCACACGCTCGGCCTCAGCTCGGCGCAGGTGGCCATGGCGGCGCTGGAACGGGGCGACACCGCGTCGATCGACATCATGCGTACGTCGATCGCGCAGACACCGATTGCACTGGTCAGTTGCAGTACCGGCTTCGAGTCGAGTTTTCTGCAACGGTACGCTGCGGTTCGATACTCCTCGCGACAGTGGGCGGGATGGAGCGCGCTGCTGCTCAATCTCTCCACGCAGCTGCGTGGCGTATCGCTCAGCATCGACGGAACTGAATGGGTGCCCCCGACAGAACTGGTGCACAACGTCGGCGTGTACAACATTCCGCACTACGCCTTCGGCAAGGTGATGTGGCGTGGCATGCAGTCCGACGACGGCCTGGCAATCGCCGCCGTGGTGCGTTCGCCGCTCTGGTACTGGAACCTCATGGCGCGTGGTGTTACCGCACCCATGGAGCTCAACTCGTCCGAGTATCGACTGCCCGGCGTGCGCACCGTCCGCTGGCGGACGGCCGAGCTGCGCTCACCCCTTCCACTGCAGATCGATGGTGAGTCGATCGATGCCCGGGAAACATCACTCACGGTCGATTCACGCGCCGTGACCATCGTGTGCGCGTCACCGACGACGCCGATCGTGTGAGCCCTGCGGGTCAGCGGAGGCCGTCAAAGGTGAACCCTGTCCCGATCACGACGACCCAGCCCGCGGGTTGACGGTCAGTCGCGAAGCGGCGCACGAGATCGAAGCGGCCCGCCCCGATGTTCGATGCCGAGCGCAAGGGCGCGTACCGAAATCCGATCCCGGCATCGCTGCCGCTGCGCTGCGGTGAACCGCTGTACCACGCCCCGCCAGTCTCGGCGAATACGGCCACGCCAGCGGCGAACGCGCCAAGAATGTTCGGCAACGCGGTGTAGCGATACTCGAGCACCGAGAAATGCTGCCGATCACCGGTGAAGGAGTGCAGCGGAAAAGCGCGCGGTCCGCGAAACAACCCGAGATCGAACTCTTCGCCCGGAAAGGGATTCTTGTCCCATCCGCGCATCGTGAAGGCCACCAGCAGGTGCTGACGATGCGGCTGGAACGCCACCGTCGCTGACAGCTGTGCGGTACCGCTATCCACGGCCCCACCGCTCGCGAGGCCGGAGACGCGACCAGTCACCGTCGCAAATCCATGTGGCAACCGGGTGCCCGTCTGCGCGAAGAGCAGTGGCCCAACGCCAGTGCGATCATACCCCAGCGCTGACGGCGCCACCGACACGCCGAGCCGGATCGTGGAGCTG
>Ga0163155_10004385_pt1 | contig 14544 bp, 18 predicted proteins | sample OliLakLV19SP4G1_FD_148611 | JGI IMG/M metagenome (GOLD analysis project Ga0163155, IMG submission 148611) | Freshwater microbial mat bacterial communities from Lake Vanda, McMurdo Dry Valleys, Antarctica - Oligotrophic Lake LV.19.SP4.G1 | ecosystem: Environmental > Aquatic > Freshwater > Lake >...
ATACACATTAGTAGTATATTGAGTTGTAATTTAGTATCATTTATCGAAGCTAGCTACCGTTCGAGGCGTTGGAAGGCCTTAGGGGAGACACTCTATGATTGAAGTTACGGAAATTGCTCTGAAGCAAATTAAGACGCTACAAGAGGAATCGGGAGACAAGAATTCCGGGTTACGTATTGGGGTTGTAGGCGGTGGGTGTAGCGGGCTTTCCTACAAGCTAGACTTTCAAAAGGAGCCCCTGCCGGATGACAAAGTGCTCGAAAAGGAGGGAGTGAGACTTTTCGTGGACCCCAAGAGTTCTGTCCTCATCAATGGACTGGTTCTCGATTATAGTGGCGGATTAAACGGAACTGGTTTCACTTTTAAAAACCCCAACGCCACGAAAAGTTGTGGCTGTGGAACCTCCTTTGCCGTTTGATATCCAATGGAACCTGATCATCTTTTAAATCAAATTGAGGAAGTGTTTGAGTACCATGAACTCAGTAAGCACCAATTCCACCGATCTGCCCCCGGCCCAGGCTACTTAGACTGGGCTAACCAACCAAACCCCTTTCGAAGATATCAGGGAGCAAAAGAAGTCCCCCTTAAATTATTCTCCGAAAATTTAGGTCCAGACTATGAGGGAGTCCTGAGCCGTTCTGAAACAATCGTTCAGCGCCCCACTTTTGACTCCATCTCCCAGCTTTTTCAGGATTGCCTTGGCCTTTCTGCTTGGAAAAGCTTTCAAGACTCGGCTTGGGCTTTACGGGTAAATCCCTCAAGCGGAAACCTTCATCCCACCGAAGGCTATTTGATTTCGGGTCCGGTAAAGGATCTTAGCGATAGCCCCGTTGTGGCACACTATGCTCCCAAAGAGCATGTGCTCGAAGTCCGGGCTCGCTTCTCCGATTCTCTGTGGAAAGATCTCACTAGAGATCTTCCTGAAGGTACTTTCTTTGTTGCGCTCTCCTCCATCTATTGGAGAGAGGCATGGAAATACGGTGAGCGCGCCTTTCGGTATTGCAATCATGACGTAGGGCACGCCATTGGAGCCGTTACCATTGCCGCTGCAGTTTTGGGTTGGAGGACTCGACTCGTCTCCCATATTGGAACTAAGGAATTAGAATCCATGCTGGGCCTTAGGAATCAATCAGGACCGGATAGGGAACATCCCGATTGTTGCCTCGCTATTTTTCCACAAAGTTCAGAACCTCCCAATGCTATTTTGGAGAGCCAATCACTATTTGATGCGTTTGATGCGCTCGAGTGGCAGGGAATTCCAAATGAACTGAGTCCCGAGCACGTGAATTGGCAATGGGTAGAAAAGATGTCGGAACTCACCCGAAGGCCATTTGAAAAACAGAAGCTGGAACAGCTTAAGTATGATGAACGGACAATAATAGTTAGGGATATCGACCCTCCAATTCGAAAAATGATTCATCAAAGGCGCAGTGCTATTGCTTTTGACGGAGTATCATCGATGAGTGCAAAGAATTTCTATTCCCTACTAGAAAAGACACTGCCCGCGAGAGGAAGAGTTCCCTTTGAAGTGCTTGATTGGGAGCCCAAAGTTAATTTTCTCATTTTTGTTCATCGTGTTGAAGGATTGAAACCAGGGCTCTATTTCTTCTTTCGAAACTTAAGTCACCTGCCGTACTTTAAAGAAAACTCTCGTCCAGAATTTTCTTGGAGTAAGCCAGAAGGTTGCCCTGATGGCCTCCCGTTTTTCTCCCTTATAAGTGGTGATGCACGCGAAGCCGCAAAAGCGGTGTCCTGCACACAAGATATCGCTTCCGATGGTTGTTTTAGTCTGGGAATGATTACCCAGTTCGAAGGACCCATTCGGGAAAATGGGCCCTGGTTTTATCCTCGTTTGTTTTGGGAGAGCGGGCTTGTCGGCCAAGTACTCTATCTTGATGCCGAGGTAGTAGGGATTCGATCCACCGGGATTGGGTGTTTTTTCGATGATCCTGTGCATGATATGTTGGGACTAAAAAACAGAGGATTCCAGAGCCTCTACCATTTTACTGTTGGCCACCCGGTGGAGGACACAAGACTTATCACGCTTCCCCCATACTCCGAGGAGCTTAGTTCAAGAAGAGGGTATGGCCGCGGTTGAAACACGAGGATGACTACTTTTATTGATTGGAAGACAAGAAACTTAAGAAAGCACTCGGCGACTTGCACAGGAACTTCTCTAAAGTGTTGTGAAACGAGACCCAGATTTTACTTCTATGACGATTGTCGATAACAAACCAGATGCCACTGATACATTCGCGTTCGATAACTCTTACGCTCGCCTACCGGAGCACTTTTATGCCCGCCTGAATCCCACGCCGGTTCGCGAACCCCGTATGATGAAGTTCAATCAGCGACTTGCTGAAGAACTTGGGCTTGATGCGAAGCGACTGGATAGCGAGACGGGGGCAGTGATGTTGTCGGGCAATCAACTAGCACGTGGGGCGGAACCCATCGCAATGGCCTATGCTGGTCATCAGTTTGGTCATTTCGTATCGCAGCTGGGCGACGGGCGGGCGATTTTGTTGGGCGAAGTGATTGGCCGCGATGGCAAGCGGCAGGATATTCAACTCAAAGGCTCCGGCCAAACACCATTTTCGCGCGGTGGTGATGGTCGCGCGGCAGTTGGTCCCGTCATTCGGGAATATATCGTCAGTGAGGCGATGCACGCACTTGGCATCCCTACTACGCGCGCATTGGCATTTGTCACCACTGGCGAGCCGGTGTTGCGTGAAACGGCTCTGCCAGGGGCAGTGCTAACGAGGGTGGCTTCGAGCCATATCCGCATCGGCACCTTTGAATATTTTGCCGCGCGCGAAGATACGGAGGCGGTAAAAATACTGGCTGATTACGCTATGGATCGCCATTACCCGGAACTTAAGGCGGAACCTAACCCATATTCTGCTCTGATAGAAGCGGTGCTACAGGCTCAGGCTTCACTTATTGCTCGCTGGATGCATGTCGGCTTCATCCACGGGGTGATGAACACCGACAATATGACCATCTCCGGTGAAACCATCGACTACGGTCCGTGCGCGTTCATGGATGCGTATGACCCCGCTACGGTGTTCAGCTCCATCGACCAACATGGCCGCTATGCATATGGCAACCAGCCACGCATTGTGCAGTGGAACCTGGCGCGGTTTGCAGAAACATTGTTGCCCCTGCTGCACAGTGATCGACAGCAAGCCATCGCCATCGCGGAAAAAATAATCAACAAGTTTCATGAAACCTTTGAGTGCTACTGGCTGTCGGGAATGCGCCGCAAGCTGGGGCTGTTGACTGTGGAGGCATGTGACCTTGCTCTGGTGCAGTCCTTGCTCGAAGTGATGCAGAAAAATGCTGTTGATTACACCAATACGTTCCGTGCGCTGTGTAATGCGGTAGAGCAGCCTGAGCATCATCAGGCATGGCGAATCCTCCTTCCCCAAACCAAAGACTGGGATGACTGGCTGGTACGTTGGCAGGTACGGCTTCGCTCTGAGCAACAAACACCGCACGTGCGCGCTTCTGAAATGCGCAGGGTCAATCCTGCCTATATCCCGCGCAATCACCGCGTGGAACAGGCGATCAATGCGGCAGTGGAGGAGGGGAATTTATCACTGTTTGAAGAACTTCTCGTCGTTCTCAGCGATCCGTATGAGGAACAGGAAGCCTTCAGCCATTATACCCAGCCGCCAGCCCCGAGTGATCGTGTATATCAAACTTTCTGTGGCACGTGATAATCACGGCCGGTTCACGCGAGGCGTGGAAGCCCTCAGGCTCACGAAATTGCAGGCGTCAAAGTCTTCAGACTATCAACGGCATGCACCGGTGCCTTGTCACCCTTCATCAGGTCCGCGATTGCGCTGTATACCATGCGCTGACTCTCGAGCATGCTTTTGCCGGCAAATGCAGGCGACGTCACCTCGATTTCGAAGTGCCCACCCTCGCCATTTACTTTTGCGTGGGAGTTGGGAATTTGCTTCTCGATGTTTTCGCGCAGAGCTTCGATGACGGACCCTTGGAAATCAGTCGGATGCGATGACATTGGGTATTCCTTTCGCCTAACTCTGACTCTGGAGTGACTTAATGTCCGCCAGCAGAACGGCTTCGTGCCCTTCGGGGTTTACTTTTAGATACACCTTACGCAGAACGCCCTTGGGATCGATGACGAAAGTCGTTCGATCCCAGTACTTGGTGCCTTTCCAATCGCTCTGGCCGACGTTAGCTGTCGTTAGGAACTGCGCTTTGGGATCGGCCAACAGGTCGATCGTGAAAGAGAACTTATTGCAGAAGTTCTTGTGGGACTGGACATCATCGGCACTCAAACCGACCACGTTAATTTCGGCCCTATCAAACTCCGCCTTGGTAGCGGTAAATGACTTGCCTTGAACGGTGCAGCCCGGGGTGTCGTCCTTGGGGTAGACATAGAGCACCAGCCACTTACCGGCATAGTCCTTCAGAGTTCTGGTCTTGCCATCCTGGTTAGGCAATGAAAATTCGGGGAATTTTTGGCTACTCACCAACATCCTGTCCTCCTCTTAATAAGATCGAATTTGATTGTTGTTCTGTGCCAATAATAAATCAATACTTATTAGTATTTATTTCGTTGTTGAATCTACTACTCGCTACTAGGTTGTTTAAAACATCTCTCTAGAAGCGAATGGAAAAGAGGAGCTGAGCCATGGCAGAGCCAAATTCCCCGGACTCACAAAATGCATTCTTCCAACGAGCCCGAAAAGGCGTGGTAAAATTCCTCGTCGATCAAGATGGAAAGGCCGCGTTGGGAGCAATGCACAGTTTCAGCGAGACGAAATTCTTCATTGGGCACCAGAATTTTTCCAAACTAATGGAATCCCTGGTCGATGAGAAGCTAATTGAGTTCGATCAATCGACCGGTACGGCTACGGTGACCGAGGCCGGGAAGTCCTTCGCGACCAAGATCTAAGTTTTTGGGACGACGCTGGAGTTCACGGCCTCGAAATACTTGAAAAACTGATAATCCGTGGAGCTCTTTTTATTTTTGAGGTTGGATGAGTTCGTGCACGTTCCCAAAGGGATCTCTAAATGCAGCAAATAATCCTGCCGGAGAACGCCGAGAGACCTTATCGATAAATTCAACCCCCTTCTTTTGCAGTGAACTCATAGTAGAAGTAATATCATCCGTCGCAATACAGATAAGGGTTTGGCTCACTCGCGGGTAATCAATATTTGCTGGGTGAAGGACCTTATGGAGCACAAGGCGGCAGCCTTCGTGGACGAGATCCACCGAGAAGGGAAAGTGGTTATTCTTGGAACTCATTTCAAAACCAAGCTTGTGGCAGTACCAATCGATAGCTTCTTTTAAGTCGCTAACGCTGATTTGTATCATGCAGATTTGAGGCATCGGATGCCATCTCTCTCAATTCTTTGGGCAATGGAAAACTGACATTTTCGTTTCGAATGGTTCGCGTCTCGACCGTGGCACCGAAGCGTGCCTCAAGATGGCGAACACACTCCTGCACGACCAGGTCCGAAGCACTAGCACCGGCGGTGACAAGCACCGTTTCAATGCCGGCGAACCAGAGATCGTCCATTTCTTCAGCGCCGTCAATGAGATGGGCTGGCTTCCCGCAAATCTCGGCGATTTCCGCCAGGCGGAGGCTGTTGGAACTGTTTCGGCTGCCAAGCACCAGGACTAAGTCCACTTCCGGGGAGAGTTCCTTGACCGCCTCCTGCCGATTCTGCGTGGCGTAGCAAATGTCACTGCGCGACGGTCCTGTAATCTGCGGATAGCGCCGCTTAAGAGAGTTAATAATCACGGTGGCATCATCGACGCTCAGAGTGGTTTGCGTTAAGTAGGCGACCTTGGCGTCAGCGGGAAGGCTCAAGCGCTCGACATCGGCCTCGTTCTGCACAAGGTGAATGCAGCCGGGCGCTTGCCCCATCGTGCCGATCACTTCGTCGTGGCCTTCGTGGCCAATAAGAAAGATCTGATAACCCTCCCTCGCGAAACGAACCGCCTCGAGGTGGACCTTGACTACCAGCGGACAGGTGGCGTCGATGGCGTGCAGACCGCGCTCTTTCGAGTGTTGTCGAATCGCCGGTGCGACGCCGTGAGCGCTGTAGAGAAGGTGGGATCCTTCCGGGACATCGCGCAAATCATCGACAAAGACGACGCCGCGCCGGCGGAAGCTTTCCACCACCGGGCGGTTGTGAACAATTTCGTGGTAGACGTAGAGTGGCTCACCGCAGAGATCGAGCGCTCGATCCAGGGCCTCAATGGCCATGACAACGCCAGCACAAAAGCCGCGCGGACTAGCGAGGATGATCTTCATAAGACTAGATTTTCTGCCATTTTTCGAATCGGTCTTCACTGTCCTAGTTAAAACAATATTCTTACTTACAAGTTAATTTGTGACGGTCTCTGGCGCGGAACCAGAGTCCTTCTGTTTGATGCACAGAGCTGATTTTCCTATTACTTAGTTCCATAGTAAAACTCTATTGTATTCAGGCAGTGTATTCACTACTGTATCGTATTGATTAATACCCTCAAGCAGGCCGATAATAGGGGTAATGAGATCCGAAGCTTCTTAGGTATGAGAGACGTTTATGCCGCTGGGTTCAAATGTTGTGCTGCTTGGCAGCGCGGATGGCACTCTGAAGTGGGAACGAAGTAGTTCCCTGTGGTTGTTTAGATTTGTTTCCTGCAAAGGAAGACGAGGGCCTAGCAAAGAACTTGGGTTGTATAGTCTTTTGAAGAAAGGGACGGATGAACAAAGGTTTCGATATGCGATACATACACGTATTGAATTTAATCAGGTCCCAAGAGGTAACCTTTTAAACAGGACGGAATAATATGCGGATTTCGACAATAGAAGAATACGGTCTGCGATGTGCCTTACAGCTTGGGCGCGTCTATTTCTTCAAGGAACAGCACTTAGCGGCAACCGAGATTGCAAAGCGAGAAGGAATTTCAGTTCGTTACGTGAGTAAAATTATGTACCTACTTCGCAAGGCCAAACTTGCAACGGCAGTCAGGGGAACCACCGGCGGTTTTTTGCTAAGTAAAGCACCCGATCAGCTCGCCCTTAAAGCGATTATCGATGCCTTGGGAGCAAAAAAGGAAGTTTGTGCTGATGACTTTTGCACTCAATTTAAAGGACTTCTCTCAGATTGCATCCATCTTTCGGAATGTTCCGTGCGGCCTGTTTGGCTGGTTTTGGCTGGCTACTTTGATCAGGTATTGGGCGCCGTCACTCTCCATGAGCTTTTGGCCAGAGAGTCCGAAGTGAAAAAAAGTATGGAGGTAATAGCTTTTAGTAAAGCCACCTCTGTAAAGGCATCCCTAACAAAAACGATCCGCTCCAATGTCAGGGGAGGACAGTCATGAAACTGGGTAGCCATAACGCATCTGAATTGATCGATCAGGAGTACAAGTATGGTTTTTCCACCGAACTCGATTCTGATTCTGCTCCAAAGGGTCTTAACGAAGATACCGTTCGTCTGATCTCCGGAAAAAAAAACGAACCTGAATTCATGCTCCAATGGCGGCTGAAAGCGTACAAACATTGGCTGACTTTGACGGCACCCACATGGCAGCACGTTACCTACGCACCCATTGATTATCAGGACATCATTTATTACTCGGCACCCAAATCCAAAACGGATCAACCTAAAAGCTTAGATGAAGTGGATCCGGAACTTAGAACGATGTTCGATAAGCTCGGCATTTCTCTCCGAGAGCAAGAACGGCTTAGCGGTATTGCCGTAGACGCCGTTGTGGACAGTATCTCCGTTGCCACCACCTTTAAGGCGAAGCTAGGTGAACTTGGAATCATTTTCTGCTCATTTTCCGAGGCCGTAAGGGAACACCCAGATCTCATCAAGAAATACCTTGGAACGATTGTGCCCTATACGGACAATTTTTTCGCGACCCTAAATTCCGCAGTCTTCAGTGACGGATCATTTTGTTACATCCCAAGAGGTGTGAAATGCCCGATGGAGCTATCGACATATTTTCGAATCAACGCCGCCGATACTGGCCAGTTTGAACGAACGCTCATCATTGCTGAGGAGGGGAGTTCTGTTAGTTACCTTGAGGGATGTACTGCTCCCATGCGGGACAAAAACCAGCTCCATGCCGCTGTGGTTGAACTCATTGCTCTTGATAACGCTGAAATTAAGTACTCTACCGTCCAGAATTGGTATCCGGGAGACAAGCAAGGGAAAGGTGGAATTTTTAACTTCGTAACAAAGCGAGGCAAATGCAAGGGGGTTAATTCCAGGATCTCTTGGACACAAGTAGAAACAGGATCGGCCATCACGTGGAAGTACCCGAGCGTAATTCTTCAAGGGGACAATTCGGTGGGCGAGTTCTATTCCGTCGCACTCACAAATAATTACCAGCAGGCCGACACCGGAACGAAGATGATTCATCTCGGCAAAAACACAAAGAGCACCATTATTTCAAAGGGAATCTCTGCCGGTCATGGACAGAACACCTATCGAGGGCTGGTAAAGATCCAAAAGAACGCCACTGGCAGCAGGAACTATTCGCAGTGCGACTCACTTCTTTTGGGCAGCCGATGCGGCGCTCATACTTTTCCTTATATTGAAGTTCATAATTCGTCCTCTCAGGTCGAGCATGAGGCATCGACGTCGAAGATCAGTGAGGACCAGCTCTTCTATTGCAAGAGTCGAGGAATTCCAACGGAAGATGCCGTTACGATGATTGTGAATGGCTTTTGCAAGCAAGTTTTTAAACACCTTCCAATGGAATTTGCCGTAGAGGCACAAAAGCTTCTCGGGGTCAGTCTTGAGGGGGCGGTCGGTTAGGCATACGGAGACAACACATGCTTTCTATCAGAAATTTACATGTAGAAGTGGATGGGAAAAAGATTCTAAGCGGCCTTAGCCTTGAAGTTAAGCCGGGCGAAGTTCACGCCATCATGGGACCGAACGGCTCGGGTAAAAGTACACTCGCCCACGTGTTATCTGGAAAGGACGGATATTCGGTCACCAAAGGAGAGGTTTTCCTAGACGGCGAATCCATCCTTTCACTCTCTGCCGAAGAGCGAGCCTGTCGCGGTCTTTTCTTAGCATTCCAATACCCCGTCGAAATTCCAGGGGTGGGAAATCTCTACTTTCTTAAGGCCGCAGTGAACGCAATCCGCAAAAATAAAGGGCTTGTTGAACTTGATGCGGCAGACTTTCTACCCCTTGCGCGAGAAAAGATGAAAGAGCTTGGAATGGATGAGAGTTTTCTTAAACGGTCAGTGAACGAAGGTTTCTCCGGGGGGGAGAAGAAGCGAAATGAAGTATTTCAGATGGCGATGCTAGAGCCACGCTACTGTGTGCTCGACGAAACAGATTCGGGCTTAGATATCGATGCGCTAAAGATTGTGGCCAAAGGTGTCAACGCATTAAGAAGCAAAGACCGGGCTTTTATCGTCATTACCCATTATCAGAGGCTTCTTGAATACATAGTTCCAGACCGGGTTCACGTCCTAAGCGGTGGTCGTATCGTGGAATCGGGGGACCGCTCTTTGGCTTTACTGCTCGAAGCTCGGGGGTATCAAGGGTTCACCGAAGTAAAGAACCTCCAAGAGAGGGGGCAACTTCCGTGACAACCCTCGCTTCATCTCGGGAGTTTTACCTGAACAGTTTTCGAGATGCCGAAAAAATTCTATTTGCGAATGGGACGAACTGGCTGAGTGAGCACAGAACTCAGGCGATCGCTGATTTCTCATCGGTTGGCTTTCCCACAAGTCAGCTAGAAGAGTGGAAGTATACGCCCACACGAGAAATCCTCTCAGTGCCCTTTTGCTTTTCCAATGCTGTCCCGAGCGGTTCTCTGGATTTGCTCACAAAAATGGGATTGGATCTGGGGGGCCTGCAAAGAATCGTGTTCTTGAACGGCCGCTACTCCAGGAGCCTCTCCATCCCGAGCGTTTATCCCCAAGGCATTTCTGTGAAAAGCCTTTCTGACGCTATTGAAGAGAACAGCGATCTCATTAGAGACCATCTTGGAGCTGATTCTAGTTCGGGTCAAAATGGATTTTCCCTTCTTAATACTGCTTTTTTCCAGGACGGAATGTTTCTCCATCTCTCTCGTGGTTGTACCGTTAAGGAGTCGCTACACCTTATTTTTTCTCAATCGACCGATGAAGAGAATGTTGTCTTCTATCCGCGGAATCTCATTGTTTTGGAAGACGATGCGAATCTGACACTCGTTGAATGTGCCATAGGTAAAGGGAGTTACTTGAATAACTCTGTTTCCCAAATCTTCCTGGGCGAACGCGCCTCACTGACACACATAAAGCTCCAGATCGAGGGAGAGGACGCACTACATATCGCGAGCGTCAAAGTCCATCAGAAGGCTCGAAGTACATACGCTTCACACTACGTTTCGTTAGGGGGGCGTTTGGTAAGAAATGAGATTACTGCCCAGCTTGAAGGTGAGTACTGCAATACCACACTGAATGGGCTTTTTGTTGCAAGCAGGAACCAGCATATGGATAACCAGACGCTGATCGATCATCAAAAGCCCTTCGGGACGAGCCGCCAACTTTACAAAGGCATCCTGGGAGATAGCGCCACCGGCGTGTTTAATGGAAGAATTCAGGTAAAGAAGGACGCGCAAAAGACAGATGCCGTACAGGGTAGCAAGAATCTTCTTCTTTCAGAACAGGCGACCATCAACACGAAGCCGCATCTGGAGATTTATGCAGATGATGTGAAGTGTAACCATGGCGCTGCCATAGGGCGCCTCGACAAGGAGGCTATGTTCTATTTGCGGTCGCGGGCGATTCCCGAAGACAGTGCGCGAACTATGCTTACCGAAGCATTTGCCTCTGAGGTGATTGATCAAGTGCCTCGAGCAGAGCTACATTCTTTTATCAAGCGCCAACTCTCAGCTTTCTTGGGGCGCGGGCGAGGACATCGTGTGGACTGAAATGGAACCTATTTCCAAATTAACGCCTTCTCAGAAGCCTGGCTTCGATGTCTCGACGGTCCGCCGAGATTTTCCTGCGCTCAGTCTTAAGGTACACGGGAAGCCTTTAGTCTATCTCGACAATGCGGCGACTACTCAAAAGCCGCAAAGTGTCCTCGATGCACTTTCACGTTACTACACGGAAGAGTGTTCTAATATTCACCGAGGCATTCATCTTTTGAGTGAGCGGGCGAGTCAGGATTACGAAGAAGCGAGACTTAAGGTTCAGCGGTTTTTAAATGCGAATCGCCCAGAAGAGATCATCTTTGTTAAAGGCACAACCGAGGCTATTAACCTCGTTGCTCAAAGTTACGGAAGGACTGAGCTTCGCCAAGGAGATGAGATCATCATCTCCGCAATGGAACACCACTCTAATATCGTACCCTGGCAGATGCTCTGCGAACAAACCGGAGCTGTACTGAGAGTAATTCCCATTACCGACACTGGCGAATTGTCCTTCGGTGGGTTCGGCCGCTTACTCAACGCCCGAACCAAGTTCGTTGCCATTACCCACGTCTCAAATGCTTTGGGCAGCATTAACCCTGTGAAGAGAATTATTGAAATGGCACACGAGCAAGGAGTGCCAGTGCTTATCGATGGGGCGCAGGCAGTCCCCCACCAAAAAATAGACGTACAGGCGCTGGACTGTGACTTTTACGCATTTTCTGGCCACAAGCTTTATGGCCCAACGGGAATTGGAATCCTCTATGGGAAAACCGAATTGCTCGACAAGATGCCGCCCTATCAAGGCGGCGGAGATATGATCAGTTCCGTCACTTTTGAGAAGACGACCTACAATAAGCTCCCGTACAAGTTTGAAGCTGGAACTCCAAATATAGCAGGTGCCATCGGTCTTGGAGCAGCCATTGATTATGTAATGAAGGTCGGACAAGCCACTATTTCTACCTATGAAAGTAAGCTTCTACTTCATGCCATTTCCTCTCTTTCTGAGGTGGCTCTGCTTCGGCAAATTGGTACAGCGAAAGAAAGAGCGGGAGTAGTGTCTTTTACATTGGGGGACATTCACCCACATGACATCGGTACTATCCTCGACAGGGAGGGGATTGCGATTCGCACGGGCCATCATTGTGCACAGCCTGTGATGGCGAGATTCAAGGTTCCCGCTACCTGCCGGGCTTCCTTTTCCTTCTACAATACGATGGAAGAGGTGGACGCTTTAGTCAGCGCACTCGAACGAGTCAAAAAGGTGTTTCATTGATGGACGATGTAAAGGAACTATATCAGGAGCTCATTCTCGATCACAGTCGATCTCCTCTGAATTTCCATAAACTAGAGACGGCCAACCGGACTGCCCTCGGATATAACCCTCTCTGTGGGGATCGGATCTCAGTTTATCTTGAAGTCGACTCCGACAAAATAAATAAAGTCTCCTTTGACGGAGACGGATGCGCGATCTGCAAGGCGTCGGCTTCCCTGATGACACAAGCCGTAGGTGGAAAAACACATAAAGAGGTTTTATCGCTCTTTGAGCGGTTTCATAAGATTATCACCGGAAAAAAAGACCCCGATTCAAGTACGCTTGGAAAGCTTGAAGCCTTTCGTGGTGTCTCTGAGTTTCCGCTCAGGGTGAAGTGTGCGAGCTTGGCGTGGCACACACTTAAAAGTGCTCTCGAAAACGGAGACTCAACAATTTCGACCGAATGATGGATCAAATGGAACATAAGCACCACATACTCTCTCGCGACTGTGACGCCGTCCAGATTCCAAGCGGCGACAAAGTTAAGCTGGCATCAGGAAGTGGAGTTCAGATAACCCAATCACTGGGCGATACCGTTACGGTGATTACCGATGACGGCCTCATGGTACGTCTCTCTGGCCAAGATGCGGTTGTTTTAGGTCTCAAGCTTGCTCCCGAAAGCGGAGCACCGTCCGATGCTACAGGAAAGTCCGTCGAAGAACTCGCGTGGGATGCTCTCAAAACTTGTTTTGACCCGGAGATTCCGGTCAATATCGTCGATTTGGGACTTGTTTACGTCTGTAAAGTTCATCCCGTGACTAACGACGCGAATAAGGTGGAGATTCGTTTTACCCTCACGGCGCCTGGATGTGGAATGGGAGATGTTCTAAAAGGTGATATCGAGTCAAAGTTAAAGCAAATTCTCGGAGTCAGTGAAGTCGACGTGCAAGTCGTTCTAGAGCCTGTTTGGGATAAGAATATGATGAGCGATGCAACGAAACTTCAACTGGGGCTGTTATTTGAGTAGGATTTCGCGTTTTCACGGAGGTAATCAATGGGCGAATACATATCGGCTCTCAAACGAAATGAGATTCCAGAGGGCGGTGCCAAAACGGTCGAGGTAAAGGGCAAACAAGTTGCCGTCTTTAATGTTGATGGAAACTATTTTGCCATTGATGGGCAATGTAGTCATCGAGGTGGGTCAATTTCAGAGGGTACAAGGAATGGAAATGTGGTCATTTGTCCTTTGCATCGGGCCACCTTTGATATCACGTCCGGAAAGGTGCTTTCGCCACCTGCTACAAGAGATCTCACTTCTTATAAGGTAAGGGTGCAAGGAGATGATATTCAAATTGAGTTTTCTTAAAAAATGGGGATTCAAACAGAAGGAGAGCTATAAAATGGAAGATACGAATACACAAATAAAAGAGACGGTCGAGAGTCATCCAATTGTCCTATACATCAAGGGAACTAGGGAAGAGCCGCAGTGTGGATTTTCAAACGCGGTAATTCAGATTTTCCAAAAACTGAATGTCCCCTTTGAGACCGTGGATGTACTTTCTGATCCTGCAATCCGGGAAGGCGTCAAAGAATTCACGAAATGGCCGACTGTGCCCCAAGTTTTCATCAAAGGGGAATTTATAGGTGGATGCGACATCGTAAAAGATCTTTATACGAAAGGGGAGCTTGAGCCCATGGTCAAAAAGGCTCTGGGTTAGGAATGAGGCAAGTATTTCAACGTCTGACTGAGCTTCTGCGTCCTCGATGGCATTACAATGCCTATTGCTGGATTGTCTTATTGATCCTCTTCTTCGTTCTTCTCGCTCGTACCGGAGGAGGCGATCAAACTCAGGAACAACAAAGGGCATTTATCTCAAGAGGCTTCGCCGAGAGGGAACAGACTCCCGTTGAGTTGAGCGGAGCTGCGACTAACCTCAGAAATGGACGGGGAGGCGATACAGCCCCCGAGATGAAGACCCCCACAGACGGAGGAGAAGTTCGATGAGTTATTATGTTACTCAGCACTGCGTTGACTGTAAATATACCGACTGTGTCTCCGTCTGTCCCGTGGATGCCTTTCATGAAGGCCCACGAATGCTTTATATCAACCCGGACACGTGTGTGAATTGTGATGCCTGTGTGCCTGCATGCCCCGTGGAGGCGATCTATGCTGAGGAAAACCTACCTTCGAATTTCCAGCACTACTTGGAGATAAATCATGAGGGCGCAAAGAAAGGTCCGGTTATCAATCAGAAGAAGGATGCTTTGCCTGCGGCAAAGACAATCGATGAGCTTAAATTACTCGATAGCCAGGGTTTCGTTCCGAAGGATATCGACAAACTGGTCTGATGCTTATGTCTGTTTTAATGAAAGAATTATTTCAGCACAAGGC
>Ga0163155_10004390_pt1 | contig 14530 bp, 7 predicted proteins | sample OliLakLV19SP4G1_FD_148611 | JGI IMG/M metagenome (GOLD analysis project Ga0163155, IMG submission 148611) | Freshwater microbial mat bacterial communities from Lake Vanda, McMurdo Dry Valleys, Antarctica - Oligotrophic Lake LV.19.SP4.G1 | ecosystem: Environmental > Aquatic > Freshwater > Lake >...
AAATATTCTTGTAACCGGTTTCTTTACTTCCGCAACAGATTTTGATCCCGGGTCGGGAACTTTTACACTTACGCCAATAAGCGGAGTTGATATTTTTATTGCGAAGTTCAATTCTAACGGAGACCTTATTTGGGCCAAGAGAATTGGAGGAAACGATCCTCAAGATGAAGAGGTGAAAGCCCTTGAACTGGACAACTCCGGTAATGTTTACTTGACCGGACAGTTTTATGGAACGGTTGATTTCGATCCTAATGCAACCGTATTCAATCTCACCTCAGCGGGATCTGCGGATGTATTTATTGTAAAACTTACATCCAATGGAGATTTTGTTTGGGCTGGTAGAGTTGGCGGAATACAGCATGACCAAGGCTATGATATAGTGGTAGACAATTCCGGAAATGTATTTACAACCGGAGATTTTTCCGCCACGGTTGATTTTGATCCGGGTCCGGGCACAGTGAGCATAACACCAATCCAGTCAGACGTCTTTGTGTTAAAGTTAGATGCCAATGGAAATTATCAATGGGCAAGGAATTTTGGAAGCGTTGAAGGTGAAGAATCACACACGCTTGGCATTGATGGGTCAGGTAATCTCATCATAACAGGTGGATTTTATGGCTATGTAGCACCCTTTGATTTTGATCCAGGGCCAGCGATCGTAACACTTACACCCGCAACAACATCGGGCCAATGGGATATTTACATCGCGAAAATAAATAACACTACAGGAGATATAGTTTGGGCTAGAGCGATCGCTGGCCTCCTGTGGGATAGAGATGAAGGTATTGCCATTGATAACCTGAATAACATTTTAATAACCGGATACTTCCAAGCCACTACGGATTTCGATCCAGGTTCAGGAATTTTTGAGCTTACCGCTGTTGGGCAAAGAAGTCCATTTATTGTAAAGTTAACGTCAGCGGGGGATTTTGCTTGGGCCAAAGCAATGCCCAACTCCTCTGCAATAGGAGCTCCCGATAGTCGTGGAGATGCTATTACAACTGATCTGGCAGGTAATGTTTATGCTTCCGGACAATTTCAACGTACGATAGATTTTGATCCAGGGCCTGGAGTGTTCAATTTGGTATCCAAGGGACAAAGTGATGTCTATATTTCCAAGTTGGATGCAAGCGGCAATTTCGTTTGGGCCTATAGCATTGGCAGCACTAATTTTGATTTTGCGTTGGGTATTGCAGCAACCACTTCGGATGAGGTTTATGTTGCAGGATCATTCTCTTTAACTGCGGATTTTGATCCCGGTGCATGTACGTTTAACATGACCTCAACCGGAGGGTACGATGCATATATTCAAAAAATAAAATTTGGAGCTACTCCTACCGATCCTACAATCAGTTCATTTTCGCCAACGTCAGGACTAATCGGCATAACCGTGACACTTAACGGAACAAACTTTGACACAACTCCGGCAAACAATGGAGTAACATTTAATGGAACAGCTGCAGTCGTTACTGCTAGCACTGCAACCAGCATTACCACTACGGTTCCTGTTGGAGCAACAACCGGAAAAATTTCTGTAACCGTAAATTGTGTTGCGGTGCAATCAGCGGCCGACTTCACTGTTGGTGGTGCAGTTGCACCAACCATCACTTCCTTCGCTCCTGTCTCCGGGCCGGTTGGTACAACCGTTACCATCACCGGAACTAACTTCAGTTCTACACCCGCTAATAACATTGTTTACTTTGGGGCTACGCAGGCGGTGGTAACAGCTGCAACGGCAACACAACTAACTGTTACAGTTCCAGTTGGGGCAACCTATCAACCCATAAGCGTATTGGTAAATGGATTACTTGCCTATTCCAGCAAACCTTTTATCACCACGTTTGCTGGCGGTGGAACAGTCGATGCTTGTTCATTTGCCCCCAAGCAGGATCTCACTGCTGGCATGCTTCCTGTTTCAATCGCATCGGGCGACTTTGACGGGGATGGTAAAGCCGATATGGCTGTGGCCAATTATGATAACAACATACTATCGTTGTTTCGCAATACCAGCAGCATTGGTTCTATTTCCTTTGCCGCTAAAATTGACATTACATCAGGATCCAACACTGATCACATTTCTACCGATGATTTGGATGGTGATGGTAAACTTGATTTGGTGGTAACCGATGGAGGAGGTGCTTCTGTATTTCTTAATACCAGTACCGGAATCGGTACTATCAGTTTTGCTGCGCGCATCAGTTTTGCTGCCGGAGGTTCAGACCCTCGTCATCTTGCCATAGATGACTTTGATAAAGATGGTAAGCCAGACCTGGTTGTGGCAAATTATGGCGCTGGTGTTAATACAATTTCAGTACTTCGCAATACAAGCAGCGGTCCTGGTAATATCAGCTATGCACCTAAAGTAGATTTTGCATCAACCGTACGTCCCTCTTCTGTTTCAGCTGGTGATCTTGATGGTGATGGCAAGGCGGATATTGCAGTTGTAAACCAGAATAGTAATACGCTATCAGTGTTTCGCAATACAAGCACAGGAGTGGGTAACATAAGCTTTGCAGCAAAAGTAGATTTTACAACCGACTCGAATCCTCTCTTTGTTTCGATTGGAGACCTCGATGATGATAACAAACCAGAATTAGCTGTTGGATATAGTTTGGGAAACAGCGTTATCTCGGTTTTCCGCAATCTTAGTAGTGGTATCGGAAATATTAATTATGCTCCTAAAGCAGATTTTGCAGTTGTGTCAGTTCCATTTTCAGTTCATATGGGTGATCTCGATGGTGATGGTAAACTTGATCTTGTTGCAACAAGCGTCAGCAGCGGTAATGCTTCTGTATTTCGCAATACAAGTAACGGGATCGGCACTATTAGTTTTGCAGGTAAAGTAGATTTCACCACTAATTCAAATTCGCAATCAGTTTCAATCACCGATTTTGATGGAGACGGCAAACCAGATTTGGCAGCAACAAGTTTCTTTGGTGTACATGTATTACGTAACACAATTTTTCTTGCCCCTACCATTACCAGTTTTACACCAGCTACCGATGCAGTAGGAACTTCTGTAACTATTACCGGAACAAACTTCAGTGCTATACCCTCAAACAATTTTGTTCAATTTAATGGCGTTGATGCAACTGTAATTTCCAGCACAGCAACCAGCATCACAACCGCTGTTCCCTCTGGCGCAACAACCGGAAAAATTTCTATTACGATTGGATGTAATACTGCCACCAGTGCAAATGATTTTACAGTAACCACTAACCCCAACAATCAACCTCCTGTTATTGAAGCCAGCACGAGTGCCGCCCCGATAAACGGAATTGTTACCATAGATCTCTTACGATTAATCAGCGACCCCGATGACAACCTCGACCTTTCAACGCTAAGTTTAAATGACAATGTATCAGAGCAAGGCGCAGCGGCAAGTATCACTCAATCATTCGAGTTAGTGCTGGATTATGGAAGCGTAGCCTTTGCAGGAACGGATCGTATCTCTTTATCGGTTTGCGATTTAGTAGGCGAATGCGATCAACAGAACCTAAGCATTGAGGTACAAGGCGATGTTACTATTTACAATGCAATTTCTCCTAACGGTGATGATCTAAACAAAATTTTCTATATCAAATACATTGACTTGCTACCGGAAACTCAAAAAAACAAAGTCACCATATACAACCGCTGGGGTAGCCAGGTGTTTGAAGTAACTGACTATAACAACACCACAAAAGTTTTTAGTGGGTTCAACAATAATGGAGGCGAACTTCCATCGGGTACGTACTACTACAAAATAGAATTCGCTGCTGGCAAACCAAATAAAACAGGGTACCTCGCACTGAAACGGTAATAATGGAATTTTATGAAAAATATTCTACTACTCGTTCCCTGCTTCGTAATCAATCTAGCTCTTTCGCAGTCAATTCTTTATTTCAAGCATCGTCTCCCGCCTCGGATACAATGCGCAGGGGTTCGATTGCCCAATTGGTGCTGAGATTACGAGTCTCGTGGTAGTGTAACCTAAGTTTTTAGAGCAGCCACTCGCCCATAATGACATTCTTGTGGGGTTAGGTCTTTATTTCAAGCATCGTCTCCCGCCTCGGGGACGATGCGCAGGGTTCGGTTAAGTTGCATGGGGTGTGATCTGGATTACTTTAAATCAGTTATTCACTTCAAAAAATCATACTCAAGCAGTATCGCCCCTGAGGCGGCAGACGATAGATGAAAAAGAGCAACACTAGTGGCCTAAATGCTGATTACACAGTGGCCAGCGGGATCGAGTTTGAGATTCAAACAGAAATAGGGCACCGTGGTTGGGTGTACGACAATTTTGCAAACCTTTGGATGACTGCTTCAACAAATAAGGTAATAAGGTTTTTCTCATCAGTACTGCAGTCTTTTACTAAGGTAATAAGGTCTAATTCATGCTAATTGATAAAATAATTGGCTAACCAGAGGTATCAACCTTATTACCTTAGTAACAACAAATAATGAAGACAAAATGACCTTACAGCATGCTGTAGTATTTGCAAAACTGTCGTACACCCCTGTGGTTAGCAATTTTATTTCAAGCATCGTCTCCCGCTTTTCGGGGACGATGCGCAGGGTTCGGTTAAGTTGCACGGGGTGTGATCTGGATTACTTTAAATTAGTTATGCACTTCAAAAAATCATACTCAAGCAGTATCGCCTCCGAGGTGACAGACGATACATGAAAAAGAGCAACACTAGTGGCCGAAATGCTGATTACATGGTGGCCAGCGGGATCGAGTTTGAGATTCAAACAGAAATAGGGCACCGTGGTTGGGTGTACGACAATTTCAAAATAGTCCATCTTTGTTTATACATTTCTCGCATAACTCTAGTTTGTTATTTTTGGCTTAAACTACCCTACAAATGACAGATTAAGCCAACAATAACAATTGCTAAAAATTAAAACAACTGATCGAGCACCACTACTTTATCAATTATCCCTGCGCTATGTTGGTTGGTTTTCAGGCCATAGGTAGTAATCAACGTGTTGATTAGATATTTTTTAGTAGCTGTCTTAGCTCGAAATACCTCCCGCCTCTTCCGTAGCACCTCGGCTTCTTTTCTGGAGAGCTCATACTCCGAACCATAGAATTTCATCTCGCAGATGTTGATGCAGTTATCACTTCTGTCAATCAGCATATCAATCTGAAAACCCTCTTCGCGCCTGCTACCCTTAAAATAATACGAACTCTCTTGCGAAAAGATACCCGATATGCCCAATGCTCGCCTTATTCTATGACTGTGCTTGATACACACCGACTCGAAAGCAAAGCCCGCCCACGATTTGTATTTGGGTGTAGTACTTATTTTTGTAAAACTACCCACCGGGTTTTTTTGTGGATTAAACTGAAAATAAAAAACAGAATATTCATCTACGAGCCTGTACAGCATATCTTTTTTTTCTTTAGCGAAAGGTTGAAACGATTTGATAAAAGAACTCTCCTCCAATTCGGTGAGCATTCTGGTAAGGCCACCCCCATTGCTAATATCGGTGGCTTCAATAATTTCTTGACGGGTAAGTCCCTTCCGCTTGGTGGCCAATACTTTTACAATGCTTTCATAATTTTCATAGTTGTCGAACAAGGCCTTGTATAGATTTTTAAATTCGTTTTTTAACGAGCTCTTTTCGCTAAACAATATCCGGTCAATATTCTGTATGGCCGATTCTCCTTTTCTCACTTCATTCAGGTAATACGGCACGCCACCCAATGCCATATAAATCTGTACGATTTCGTAATGCGGCAACGGCATGCCTTTTGCCAGCAGCAATTGCTTCGTCTCTTTTAATGTAAAGGGTGCCAGGTTAATGTATTTAGTAATTCGGTTGTGCAGACCGGCTTTATTGTTCAACACATTTTTTATCATCCAACTTGTGCTAGAGCCGCATAATACAATGATGATATTTTGATCTACCGCCCAATCATTCCAAAAATATTCAAAGGCTGGCAAGAACCCCGACTTGTGCGAATCGATCCATGGAAACTCATCCAGAAAAATAACTTTCTTTTTTTTGCTTTTAGTGCGTGAGAGGTAGGCCTTCAATAACCTGAACGCGTCCATCCAATTTTGTGGCGAGGCTTTTGCAAACTTAGCCGGGGCAAGTGTCTTTAGCTTTTCGGTAAACTCGGCCAAAGCAATTGTTCTATCGGCATCCTTTATGCCAGTGAAGTGAAAATTGAGGTGATCGGCATACACTTTTTTTATAAGATATGTTTTGCCCACCCTTCTCCTGCCCAGTATGGCTACCAACTCAGCTTTGTTGTGATGCAGCAACTCAGTCAGCACTTCAATTTCTTCTTCTCTGCCTGCAAATATTTTTTTCGAATTGTCCATTACTTTCCTTAGTCTTACAAATATACAACCAAATTTAATGTTGGCTTAAAGTGGGTAAAAATGTGTAGATTAAGCCAACAATAAATATTTACTGAAGAACCAAAAATAGAACTAATCACTGTTAAGATTGACAATACGCATTTGACAAAATCTAACGCGGAAACGACCAGATTGGTAGTTAATTGAAACGGTTGCCAATGGCTATTTGTCAACTGAAAATTCACTCATTTCTGCCACTTCGGATTTCTACTAAGCTAATCAAAGGCAAGGCTCGTGTCTTCGCGAACCTCAGTCGCTAGGTTAATTTTGCTTGGTTCTTGGGGACACGAACCTAGGCTTTGGCTCAAATCGTAAGCTCCCTCACATGATCATGTGATACCCCAGCAAGGTAATTTTGAGGAGATTTGGGGTATGAAAGATTTACTTGTTTATATCTATACCAAAAATCGGCTATTTCGATTTACCCTTCTTATTTTGTTCAGCACGGTTGCTTTACAAACTTCCTCTCAAAATCTAACTATTGTAAGTATTAGCCCTCAGCCGAATTCAAACAACACTGCTTTAAATGATAATATTAGTATCGCTTTTGATTTAACGATAAATAACGCCACTCTCACCTCTTCAAGTGTTAGAGTCACAGGAAGCCAAACGGGTGTCATTAATGGAGTGCTCTCGGGGGGCGGAAGCACAACTATCACTTTCGATCCTACTAACAATTTTAGGTTAGGCGAGATTGTCTCTGTTACGGTAAACAAAACCCTTCTTAGTCAAAGCGGTTTTTCTATGGCTCGCGGACACACTTATTCTTTTACAGCGATAAGCGGGCCACCTCCGGCAGCAACAGTTACGTTAGCACAGCGCCATGTTGCCTTCGATTTTATCAGACCAGAGAACACAGCATCAATAGATTTTGAAGGTGATGGCGATCTTGATTTTATTGTTACGGGTGAAGTTGGGCTTGGCTCACAATACACTTATCTATATAAAAACGATGGCAATCAGGAATTTTGTAAAAGGGATAAACCCGTAGGTTACAACATCAATGTAATTATATGATATTGATGGCGATGGTGATCTGGATAGCTTTTCCCCAGGTGGCAATGGCGTGAATTTAGACTGGTATAGAAACGAAGGCAATGAAGGTTTTTTTACCAGAAGACCCATTATAACAAACAATGATATTGCCTGGACGGTGAGAGGAAACGATCTTGATAGTAATGGCGATGCTGATCTTGTGGCCATGATGGGCAATGGTAATGGCACAAGTAATATAAAGGTGTACCGAAATAATGGTGCAGGGGTTTTTTCATCTCCACTAAATCTTTCCACACCCACAAACGGAACTGAATCTGAAACCTATCTTCACTTAGCAGATATTAATACTGACGGAGCTATGGATATTCTGGCCTATCGCGACAACAGCAATAACATAGTTTGGTATCAAAATAATGGGGCACTGATATTTACTGAGAAAATAATTAGTAACAAACCTGAAAATCAAACGCTCTCTTCGGCCGATGTTGATGGAGATGGAGATATAGATATTTTATCAGTGGGTACATCCTCTATTCTAGAATTAGCCTGGTACGAAAATGATGGCAACGAAAATTTTATCACACATCCTGTTACCGTAACAAATACAAAAGGGGTAAGGTTAGACCATGTTAAGGCTACCGATGTTGATGGCGATCTTGATATGGATCTGGTGTCTGCTGCATATTGGTTTGAAAATGACGGATTGGAAAATTTCACCCAACACCCGATTAATGAAGGCATGAACACAGGCCTTAAAGCAGCTAGTTATGGCGATTTGGATAACGATGGTGATATGGATTTGATATCAACCGGAACGGGCTATAACTGGCACGAGAATGTAAGCTTTATGAAAGTTACCGCTATATCGCCAAATAATGCTGGTTTTAGTGTTGCCGCCAATACCAACATATCGATAACTTTTGATCAATTGATCAATCAGGCAACCCTCAGCACAAAGTCGATTGTTGTTACCAGTAAGTGGCGCGGTGTTATACCTGGCACATACAGTGGTGGCGGAACAAATACAATTACGTTTAATCCCACTACCGATTTTTTGCCAGGTGAGGATATTGAAGTAGCTGTTACAAAAAGGGTACGCAGCAACGCAGGTCATGCTCTGGAAATTAATTATGGAATAGATTTTAAAGTTAAAGTTTCGGTAGCGGGTGCGCCTACCTTTTCAGCGTCTCAAGTTACTACCCATACAACTGCTCCAACAGGAATGGACATAGCCGATATGGATGGAGATGGCGATATTGATGCTGTATCCTGTTCATCAACCGAATTACTATTACACATAAATGATGGCCTTGGAAATTTTATCACAACTGCCATACCCATCACGGTTGCACCTAAAACAGTACATGCTACTGATTTTAATAAAGATGGAAAGATGGATATTATGGTAAATGCAAACCTAACCTATATATACCTTAATGACGGCAACCAGAATTTTATAGAAACCCTGCTGTCAGTGCAAGGAGGAACACTCAACATGCATGGGCTTGGTGATGTTGACCGTGATGGTGACACTGATATTATTTATAGCAATAGGTGGTCAGACCGTACCTGCGACTTTTTTAATTCAGGTTCAACCGTGACTACAGGCACAGGGCGCACAGAAAAAATAGCAGACCTAGATGGTGATGGAGATATCGACTTTATGAAATCCACTACAATTTCTGTACTTAACCTGAATAACGGTTATCTAAACTGGACAGCATTGAATATTGATGTTAGCACGGTATCTGCAGATCTTGCCGACTTTGATGGTGATGGAGATTTCGATATAGTATCTTCACTAACTAATTCAACCCTTGCGTGGTATGATAATAATTTGAATACTGTTAGCAAAAATTTCGGAGTACGAAAACCATTTGGCACATCCCTAAACCATAGCTGGGTTGCAGCTGCTGATCTTGATGGCGATGGCGATACAGACGTAGCCGCAGTTAGCGCAAGTGCAGGCAGGGTAGTCTGGCACAAAAATCAACTAAACGAAGCTTCAAATAATTTTAGTGCCGCCCAATTTTTACCCAATTCTGGTAGTCCAATTATTGTTAGAATTGCCGACCTGAACGGAGACGGTACTATGGATTTAGTCGTTTTATCCAATACTAACAATCAATTGAATTGGTTTGCTAATTCTTCTTTTCCATTACCCACCATAACAAGTTTCTCACCTGCCAGTGGAGTAGTAGGTACTACCGTGACAATCAACGGTACTAACTTCAGCGCAACCCCCGCTAACAATACTGTGAATTTTAATGGAGTTTTAGCTAATGTTACTGTAAGTACCACCACGAGCATCACCACAACTGTTCCGTTAGCAGCCACGACAGGAAAAATTACGGTAACCGTTGCCGGGAATACTGCTACCAGTGCTAGTGATTTTACGGTAACAACAACTTCGCTTCCGACAATCATATCGTTTACGCCTGCTGCAGGAATAACTGGTGCTACAGTGACAATTACCGGAACAAATTTCAGCACCACACCTGCTAACAACACCGTAAAGTTTAACGGAACTACTGCAATAGTTACGGCAAGCACAGTAACGAGTATCACGACAACTGTTCCTGCAGGTGCAACTACGGGGACAATAACCGTGGCCGTGGCCGGCAATACCGCCACCAGTGCAACTAATTTTACGGTAACAACTCCTGTTTTACCCACCATCACATCCTTTACTCCCGCCTCTGGCTCAATAGGTACAACCGTCACCATCACCGGAACAAATTTTAGTACAACACCGGCCAACAACACCTTACAATTTAATGGAACAACAGCAAGTGTTACGGCAAGCACAGCAACGATAATTACGACAACAGTTCCTGTAGGAGCCACAACAGGAAAAATAACTGTAACTGTTGCCGGAAACTCGGCCATTAGTGCAAATGATTTTACAGTGAACACAAATCCTACGAATCAACCACCCCTTATCGCATCGAACACAAGCTCTGCACCGATCAATGGAATTGTCACCATCGATCTAGTACCACTGCTCAGCGACCCCGATGACAATATTGATTTATCAACGCTAAGTTTAAATGACAATGTATCAGAGCAAGGGGCAGCCGCCAGTATTACAGCTGCATTCGAGTTGGTGCTGGATTATGGAAGCGTGGCCTTTGCAGGAACGGATCGTATTTCTTTATCGGTTTGCGATTTAGCAGGCGAATGCGATCAACAGAACCTAAGCATTGAGGTACAAGGCGATGTTTCTATTTACAATGCAATTTCTCCTAACGGTGATGATCTAAACAAAATTTTCTATATCGAATACATTGACTCGCTACCGGAAACTCAAAAAAACAAAGTCACCATATACAACCGCTGGGGTAGCCAGGTGTTTGAAGTAAAAGACTATAACAACACCACAAAAGTTTTTAGTGGCTTAAACAACAGTGGAAATGAACTTCCATCAGGGACTTATTACTATAAGATTGAATTCAACAATGGCAAACCAAATAAAACAGGGTACCTCGCACTGCAACGGTAATAATGGAATTTTATGAAAAATATTCTCCTACTCGTTCCCTGCTTGCTAATCAATCTAGCTCATTCGCAGTCAATTGCCATTGACTAGGTTAATCTCGACAAAAAGATTGATTCTCTTTTCCAATCGTTCAATAATAAAAATTCACCCGGTTGCGCGATTACCATTATTCAAGATGGCAACGTGATTGCGAAAAAAGAGTATGGTATGGCCAGCATTGATTATGGAACAAGCTTCCGGAAAAAATCTACCCGACTGGATAAACCAACGAATATTCGAGTCTTTAAAAATGAATAATACGCGAATGCAAAAAAATGCGCAGGATATTGTTCCTAACCGTGCAGCTAAATATTCTTATGAAGGGAATAGTTTTAAACTTGATAATGTGCAGAAGACATCACCGGGGGAAGTTATTATATACTTACGTGTGCTGATGACCTGGACAAATGGTCAACAGCAATTGGCGACCCAGGTCCGGAGTTCAATGCTGCCTTCGAAATGCTATTGAAAAATGTACGCATGATACCTGGCAAAAAGAATCACTTTGTAACAGGCCATAGTATTTATACCCTTAATAGTCACAGAATCATTATTCATGAAGGCGTTAATGGTGAAAATTATCTTAGCCGTATTCCTTCCAAAGGATTGGCGATTATAACTTTTGGCAATATGGATGGAGAAGGGTTCTCAGAGCAAAATAAATTGCTTCGTGATTATCTAATGAATGTAAAAAAGGCTCCATCCGTAAGCCTGTTTTTGCAACAAAGAAATTACACTCGGTATTCTCTTTTCTGCTTTCAGCTTCCACGAACGAACAGTTAGTAATTTTTAAACCCAGATTATGCATTAGGATGCAATCTGGGTTCAACGTAAGTATTTGATTTTCATTCGTCAAATTATGCAAGTGCATTTCTATTGCATAATGTGAGTTAAAGAGCTGAAATGAGAGAATTTCAAAAATTTTGGCATCCCCTGATATTTCTATTGAATAATCGAGCTTAAAGTGCATTTTCGTATTATACCAGATACTAATCCAAAATGGTCACTAACATTCTCAGCAATTTTCATGAAATTTGTTTTATACTAGTCACCCTAAATTATTACCCATGAACCCGAAACATTTATTCTTATGCTTTTGTCTTTGCGCAATGGCGCGGCTTGGTTATTCACAAAAAGACATTGCAAAATTCTTTCCTGCCGCTGCCGTGCCTTCCGGTGGAAGTTCAAATCTTAATGGCCTGATCAGCGGCTACATTGCACCGATTGCTAAAGATTACGGACAGTTGGCAAATAATGGCTGGTACACAACAGCTGCCGTACATAAGCGTTGGGGTTTTGATTTAAACGTTACTGTTACTACCATCAACATCAATAGTGAAGCCGAAACATTTGCCGCTCCGCCTCTAACGGGTGTAGCCTACCAAGGCGGAACCACACCGCTGCAAACTGCTTACGGTACGGCAGGAGTTTTTCCAAATTTTCAATTCAATGCCGGGCCCAATAGTGGCATTTCTTTTAAAGGCACCGATGGCGCAGAACCTGGCAAAGATTTGCCGGTAGGGTCATTGGTCATTCCCACACTTCAATTTGGACTGGGGATTTTCAAGGGAACAGATTTACGAATCAGATATACCCCAAAAATAACTATTGGCGATACCGAACTCGACAATTGGGGCGTAGGTATTATGCATGACATTAAACAACACATTCCCGGTTTGCGTGAAATTCCGTTTTCACTTTCGGTTTTTGCCGGTTATACCAAACTTAAGACTACGGTAGACTTGAGTGGATACTATGCGGGTAGCGGACAAGAAGGCGTTGGTGAGTCGAGCAGTTACACGATACAAGCGCTGGTAGGCAAGGATATTAAATTCCTTTCCGTTTATGGTGGCGTGGGGTACAATGCCTCCTCTACTGATTTTACTATTAACGGTACCTATCAGGTAACTAGTACCGATACCAATCAACCTTTGACAAGCCCGGTAACGCTTACTGATCCTTTCAGCGAAAGTTTTTCCATAAATGGAATTCGCGCCACCGCAGGGTTACGATTAAAGTTCGGTCCTATCACGTTGAATGGCGACTATACCTTTGTAGGTAAACAGAGCTTGCTTACGGCCGGCTTTGGGATTACCGTGCGGTAGCCTCGGAATTTTATTAATTTTCTTTTTGATCGACCTTGAAATAGTCAAATACGATTTGACTATTTCAAGGTGATATCCTTACGTTAAAAAATATTTTCCCCGCTGCTCGACATTTGCATTGTCAAGCTAGAGATAAAAAGGATTATAAATCCACTTGATCTGTCGTTCGACATTGCAAATGTCGAACAGCATGAGTGATATCCTTACGTTAAAAAATATTTTCCCCGCTGCTCGACATTTGCATTGTCGAGCTAGGGATAAAAAGGATTATAAATCCACTTGATCTGTCGTTCGACATTGCAAATGTCGAACAGCATGAGTTATAATAACACTACAAAAGTATTTCGTGCATTGAAAGAGAGTGGAAATGAACTTCCATTGGCTACCTACTTCTATAAAATAGAATTCAACAGTGGAAGAAAAAGCAAAACTGATTATCTCTCTTTAAAAAAAACCTAGAGGTCTAGCACCTTGCCTGCGACCTCACAGACCGAAAGTAAACGGATATAGTAATAAATAAAAATTACAGACAAGAAAACTGCAGCCGGTGGGGATGGAGCATAGGTGAGTCGTTGTAGTGAGATGATTTTAAAATCCCCTTTTTGGGGGAGTTATCTTTCCGAAAATCTTACGTTATTTGACACAATAAAGTCAACTAATTTATGAAAAACCTACTCCTTGTCTTCCTCCTTGCTCTTGCCACAACGGCCAACGCCCAAAACATCTTGCGGGTAAATAATACTCTAGGCGTAAACGCACCTTACGCTACTATTGCTGCTGCAGTAGCGGCTGCGGGGGTTAATGATATTATACAGGTAGAGGGCTCGATTACGAACTACGGTGGTATTACTATCACAAAAAAAGTTAGCATAATTGGCCCTGGTTTTTTTTTAAATGAAAACTCTGGACTTCAAGCAAACCTGAACCCTGCAAATTTCGGAACCATAACACTTAATACAGGGGCGAGTGGCTCAGTCATTCAAGGCTTACAAATGACTGGGCTCGTACTAGCTGGCGATATCAGCAATTTTACCTTTACTGGAAATTATGTCAATGGAAATGTTCAGACTGGAAATGGAAATGGAACAAACCACTTATTTAATAGTAATTATATTTTTCAATTCAGCGGAGACTTCCAGTCACCGAATTATACTAATGTATTAGTTACAAATAATTATATTGGGTTTAGGTTTGGAGCCAGCGATAACGGAATATACGTGGTATCTAACAATGTAATTGCTCTAACCGCAGTTAGTAATTTTAAAAATGCTGAGGTACAGAATAATATTTTTTTTGGAGGGTCAGCCGTTATTAGTCTTTCAGCAAATTCCATCCTCAAAAATAATATTAGCACCAGTACCGTTATCGCAGGTGCGGATCCTATCAATGTTTGGAATGCTTCAGCCTCATCCCTTTTTGTTGGCCTCACTGGAAACACTACCGATACTCAATGGAGATTAAAATCAGGTTCGCCCGCCATTGGTGCGGGTGAAGGCGGCATTGATTGCGGTATGTATGGGGGTTCAGCGCCTTAC
>Ga0163155_10004393_pt1 | contig 14526 bp, 13 predicted proteins | sample OliLakLV19SP4G1_FD_148611 | JGI IMG/M metagenome (GOLD analysis project Ga0163155, IMG submission 148611) | Freshwater microbial mat bacterial communities from Lake Vanda, McMurdo Dry Valleys, Antarctica - Oligotrophic Lake LV.19.SP4.G1 | ecosystem: Environmental > Aquatic > Freshwater > Lake >...
GTGGAGACGCAGTCGGTTCATGGCGCGGGGCGGGCGGCGACCGCCCAGCGCGCATCGCGCGTCTTGTCCACCAGCACGGAGCGCACGCCCTCGACGAAGTCGGGATGGCGCAGGATCGCGCGCGCGGCCTCGAGCTCGTGGCCGAGGCAGCTGGCGAGCGACGCCCACTGCCCCGCCACGAACAGGGCCAGCGTTACATCGAGGCTGTGCGGTGAGGCGCGCGCGAGCTCGGCGAGCGCTTCGGCAGCGAAGGCGCCACCCTGGCGCTCGAGCAGCTGCTGCAGCGAGCGGCGGTCGGTCGCGACGCCGAAGCTCGCGGCGCAGTCCGCCGCGATCGCCTCGAGCCGCAGCGCCGCGGGCGCCTCCGCGAAGCGTTCGAGCAGCTGCGACACCGGTTCCGCGCCGCGCTGCGCCAGCGCCTCGAGCAACGCTTCGAGCCGCGCCTGCGGCACGAAATGCGTCGCGAGACCGAGCGCCGCGGCTTCCTCGCCATCGAGCCGGGCCCCGGTCAGCCCGAGCCAGCGGCCGAGTCCGGAAGGCAGGCGCGGCAGGAAGAAGCTGCCGCCGACGTCGGGAAAGAAGCCCAGCGAGGTCTCGGGCATCGCGAACACGGCGCGCTCCGTCGCAACCCGGAACCGCAGGTGCACGGAGAGGCCCAGTCCGCCGCCCATGCAGATGCCGTCGACCAGCGCCACGCCAGGCTGGTCGAGGCCGGCCAGCCGGCGGTTCAACGCGTATTCGGCCGCGAAGAAGCGCTCGGCCTCGGCGTGCTCGCCTTCGAGGCAAAGCTCGCGGATCCGCCGCATGTCGCCGCCGGCGCAGAAGGCCTTCGGGGACGCTGAGCGGATCACGATCGTGCGCACGGCGTGATCCTGGCCGAACTCATCGAGCCCCCGCTCGAGCGCTGCGATCATTGGCGTGGTCAGCGCATTCAGCGCGCGCGGACGGTCCAGCGTCAGGACGCCGGCGGAGCCGATGATCGAGGCTGAGACTGAATCTTGTTCCAAGTGAACCATGGGGCCAGTGGCACGGGGCAACGACCCGGATGTTACCCGCGAGTCATCGCCATGTCCGTCGCGGAGGCCGCCTCAAGCGACGCGTACCGCCGGCAACTGAAGCTCCACCTGCAGCCCTCCGCCGTCGCGCAGGCTCGCGCCGACCTTGCCGCCGTGCGCCTCGGCCACGCGGCGCGCGATCGCGAGGCCGAGACCGGTGCCTTCCGAGCCGTCCGGCACTCGCACGTAGGGATCGAAGATCCGCTCGAGGAACGGCGCCGGCACGCCCGGGCCGCGGTCCGAGATCCGCACGCGCTGCCATTCGGCATCGCGCAGCACCTCGATCAGGACGGCCGACCCCGGTGGCGCGTAGCGGATCGCGTTTCGCAGCACGTTCTCGGTCGCGGTGCGCAGCAGTTCCGGATCGCCCACCACTGGCGGACCTGGCGTGGCCAGCAGCTCCAGCCGGCAGCCGCGACTGCCCGCTTCGAGCTCCTCGTCGCGCACCAGCGCCTGCAGCAGTTCGTCCAGGCGCACCAGCCGCCGCTGCACCGGCGTCGCCGCATCGAGCCGCGAGAACTTCAGCAGGTCGCCGATCACACGGTCCATGCGGCCGATCTCGGCCTCGATCCGCTGCACTTCCCCTGCGCCGACCGAGCCGCGATGCGCGACGAGCGCGAGCGCAGCCTGCAACCGCGCGAGCGGCGAACGAAGCTCGTGCGACAGCTCGCCCATCAGCCGCGAGCGGCTCGCGAGCAGGCCGGAGATCTGCTCCGCCATCCGGTTGAAGTCGGCCGCGAGAGAACCGAGCTCATCGCCGCGCGCCGCGATTTCCGGCGGTACCCGTGCATCCGTCTGCCCGGAGGCGAGCTCGCGCACCACGCGCTGCAGCTCGCCGACCGGCCGGCCGACCGAGCGCGCGATCCACCACGCCACCGTCGCGATCACGAGGATCGCGACGGCCAGTAGCCCCACCGTGGTCAGCGCATTGCCCGCGAGCGTGATGCGGTTCGGCAGCACGAGGAAGGTGTAGAGCTCGCCCTGCGGCCCCACCAGCTGCGGCGCGAGGCGGACCGGACGGTAGCGGCCATCGGGATCCTCGGCCGGCCCGACGACCGAGCGCCGCACGAAGTCCGCATACAACCGCGGCAGCGGCTGGCCGCGGATGTCGACGCTCTGCGCGTCCAGCACGTAGACGGTGACGTCGTGCGGGATCGCGGCCTCGCGATCGAGCCAGCGCACCAGCTCCGGGCGTCCGCCCTCGCCGAGCACGCGCGCCGCCTCGCGGGCGAGGCCGCTGTGCTTGGTGGCCGTGTAGTTCTCGAGCTCGCCTGCGGCGACGAACCAGACGCTCGCCAATGACAGGACGACGAACGCGACCAGCGCGGCACCGATGTACAGCGCCATGCGCCAGTAAAGACGTGTCGAGGGCATGCGCATCGCCTCACTCCGTGCCGTCGTGGCCCGGGTCGAGCACGTAGCCGTGCCCGCGCAGACCGCCGATGCAGCGCGGCGCGACGCCGGCCGCCTCGAGCTTGCGGCGCAGCTTGCTGACCAGGGTGTCGATACTGCGGTCATACGCCTCGATCGGCCGCCCGAGCGCGAGCTGCGTGAGCCGTGCCCGCGAGAGCACCTCGCCGGGATGCCGCATCAGTTGTTCGAGCACCCGCATCTCAGCCGCCGTCAGTGCCAGCGGCCGCCCGAGCGCGAACGCCTCGCGGCGGCGCATGTCGAGCCGCAGCGATCCCGCGACCAGCACCGCTTCCTCGGCCGGGGCCGGCGATGCAGCGGCGCGGCTGCGCTTCAGGATCGCGCGGATCCGCACCGCCAGCTCCAGCGGGCTGCAGGGCTTGGCGAGATAGTCGTCAGCACCGTCCATCAGGCCGAGAATCCGCTCGGATTCCTCGCCACGCGCGGTCAGCATCACCACCGGCAGATCGTGCCGCTGGCGCAGCCGCTTAAGGGCCTCGAAGCCGCTGATCCCGGGCAGCATCACGTCGAGCACCAGCAGGTCGGGCGGGTCGGCGTCGAGGCGCGCGAGGCCGGCTTCGGCGTCATGCGCCAGGGCGACCGAGAAGCCCTGCAATTCCAGGAACTCGCGCAACATCGACGCCAGGACGACGTCGTCGTCCACCAGCAGGATGCGCGGGGCACTAGGTTCCATGTGTGACATCCTGCCTGACGATTTCCCGGGGTTTCGCATTGTTGACGTGCTGTTGACACACGGCTCGAGCGCGGGGGCCTAGAGTTCCTGCACACCCCGGGGCGCAATGTCGCGCCTCCCACGGAGCCCGGACCATGAGTACGCCCGCTGCCGACCTGCCCGCCGCCCCCTTGGCGGCAGCACCACGGGCCGCCGCCCCCCAGGGTCGGCTGATGAGCCTTCTGTACCGCCCTCCTTGGGTCGGCCTGCTCGCCTTCGTCGTCGTCTTCATCGTGCAGGCCCTGGGCCACACGGTGATGATCGTGATGGAAGACGTCTGGCCGGGCCCCGATTACATCTACCAGTCGGCCTTCGCGATGGGCGCCCTGGGCGCCGTGCTGCTGTTCCTCGGCATGCGCTCCCCGAAAGAAGTCGCCGCCACGTGGTACGGCTTCTGGGCCGGCACCTTCCTGTGGACCGGCTGGATCGAGTTCTCGTACGTCTGGTCCGCCAACTACCTCGGCGTGCCCGACCTGATGGATAAGAGCGTCGCCGGCGCGATCGCCACCAAGGCCGAGTACCTGGTGATGATGTCCTCGATCGGCGTGATGGGTACGACGCTCGTCTATTTCCTGCTGAACAAGGAAACGAAGTGCAACTTTTTCCTATGGTTCCAGCGCAACCTGCACCTGAAGACCGGCAAGCCCAGCCCCGGCTACCAGCGCAACTTCGCCGCGATCACCGCGCTCGAGACTGTCTACGTGATCTGGTTCTTCTATCTCGTGCTGCTGTTCATCTACGACGACAAGATCCTCGGCGACCGGCACCCCGTCACCTACGGCATCTTCTTCGTCAATGTCGTGTGGGCGGTCTACCTGTGCCAGCGGCTGATGAAGTTCTGGAAGGTCACCACCGCGATCCGCTACGGCATCCCCACCGCGATCGTCGCCTGGAACGCCGTGGAGATCGCCGGGCGCTGGCACCTGTTCACCGAGTTCTGGGAACGGCCGCAGGAGTTCGCGCTCGAGATGTCGCTGGTCACCGTGGGCTGCATCGTTGCGGCGCTGCTGGCCGCGCGAACGCCGGCGCACCAGAAGGCCGAGCTGTCGCGCCAGAAGCTGGCCACCGCGTCGGAGTAACCGGCTGGCGCGGGCGGCCCGGTCCGCGCTCAGCCCGGCTTGCGGTAGACCCCGCGCTCGTAGAGGCGCTGCTGCACGTCGGCGAGCCCCGTGACGCGCTCGCCGATGCGCGCATAGGGGTTCTGCATCGGGTCGCCGCGCCAGCCGTTGTTGGCGATACCGAGGCCCTGCAGGTAGGCGCCCGCATAGGCACCCGGCTCGTCCCAGATCGCCGTGTTCAAGCGCAGGTCGCGGCGCGCCGCACGCAGCGAGACCATGTCGACCGGGGCGATCAGCACCGCCGGACCATTGCCGGCAAGACGATCGCGTTCCCGGCCGCGGAAATCGATGAACTGGCTCTCGCCGTAGCTGACCCAGGGCTCGCGCTTGGCCGGGTCATAGGCCTTGTTCGAACACAACAGGTAGGCCTGGTTCTCGAACGCGCGCTTGCGACGCAATGCGTGCCAGGCGCTTCGATACGAGCTGTAGCCCTCGGCCGTCAGGTGCAGGATCACCTCGACGCCCGCATTGGCGAGCGCCCGCGAGATCTCCGGGAACACGATCTCGAAGCAGATGATCACGCCGATCTTGCCGAGCGGCGTGTCGACGATCCGGTAGAGGTGCTCGATGCCGTTCTTCGCGACGTAGTCGTCGTAGATGCTCCCGGGCGTGGTGTCGGGCAGCGCGCCGTAGACGTCGACGCACTGCAGCTTGCGATGCGACAGGATCAGCTCGCCCCGGTCGTCGATCAGGAACGCGCTGTTGAATGCGCGCTGCGGGAACGCCGGGTCGATCTCGAGGAATTCCGCGGCGGCGTAGATGCTGTTGTCGCGCGCCCACTGCCGCAGCTTCGCCACTTCCGGGCCCGCCGCGTCGACCGAGGCGCTCAGCAGGTCGGGGACGGAGCGATAGCCGGCGCCGGTGAAGCAGAACTCGGGAAACAGCGCGACCTTCGCATTCGGCGCGGCGGCCAGCCTGCCGACCTGGCCGATCGCCGTGTCGACGTTCCGCGCGAGCGCGGCGCGGCGGCCGTCGCCGGGCAGGCTCGCCATCGTCGCGGGCTGCACGATCAGCGCGAGCCAGGAGTCGAGCAGCGCGCTGTCCGGGGTGCTGCGCCGTTCGCGCACGGCGAGGCGTCGTCGCGCTTCCGCATGCCAGCCAGCGCGCGTCGACGGGCTGGGGACCGCCTCCACGGTGGCGGCCTGGTGCTCGAAGATGCGGCCGAACAGCTCGTCCCTCAGCCAGAGCGGGAAGTTGTCGTAGAGGTCGGGTGAGACCTTCGCGCGCGCGCGACGCACCAGCTGCGGATCGAATCGCACCGCAACCCATTCCAGCCCGCGTTCGCCCGCGACCTCGTCGAGCGTCAGGTCGCCGTAGCGAGCCTCGCCGTCGCGCGTGGCCAGTGCAACCGCGCACCAGTTCTCGTAGCCGATCGAAGTCGGCAACTCGCGCACGGCCGTGGCCGTCCCGGGCGGCGAACCCGCAAAGGGCGCGAGCAGCAACTCGGCACCTGCGTAGACCGTCGCACGCACCAGGCCCGGCATCAGCAGGTCTTCGCCGGGCAGCAGCCCGACCATGCCGAACGGCGTCGCCGCCGCGACGAAACGCCGCGGCTCACCGAGCGTCGCCGCCGCATCGCTGAAGCCGTCGGCCAGGTCGGGCGTTACCTTGGCCGTACGCAACGCGATGGCGCCGTCGGCACCGATCAGGAAGCCGATCGTGCGGGTCGTGCCGCCGTCCCGCAGCGTCGCGGCGCCCGCGAGCCAGGTGCGATGGCGCGCCGCCAGCGCGCCGAGCGCCGCCAGTGTCCGGGACTCCGGTGGCGCCGCGCCCGCCGGCGCCAGCGCCTGTGGCAGCAGCAGCAGGCGGTGCGGCTGATCGTCCGCCAGCGCCCGCGCGGCGCGCGCCAGCAGCGGGCCGACGGTGCCGGCGGCGTCGGCCGCGTTCCAGGGCGTCTGCGCAAGCAGGCACTGCACTGCCTCGCCGCCGGAGCGGGACGCGCCATCCTGCGAAGCCAGCCGCGCCACACCGGAAAGCGCATCGGCCGCGACGGCCGCGTGGCCCGTCAGCACGCCGGAAACGATGCCGGCACCGGCCAGTTGCAGGGTGAGGCGGCGCGTGAGGCCCTGGTGCGAGGACATGTCGGGAGTTCCAGTGGCGGCGCGCAAGGGTCCGCCGCCGATTCATCCTATTGCAGTCACGAGCCCAATGCAGTCACGAGGCGACGCTCGGCGCGGCATCGAGCGGTCGCGCCTGCCGGACCCGGTCACGGCTGAACTGCCAGAGGGCCCAGAACGCCCCGCCCTTGATCAGGAACTCGCCGAGATTGTCGAGCTTGTACTTCGCGAGCGGCGGCGTCGCGCTGATCAGCATCAGCAAGCCGCCGAGGAACAGCCACGGGAAACCGCGCCGCACCCACAGCACGAGGCCCGAGCCGATCACGACGAAGCAGGTGATCACCGGTGCCAGCGGAAAATCGCCCGGAGCGGTCAGCGCCTGGTCCGGGAAGCAGCGGGTCGCCTCCTTGACCGACCCGCCATAGCGGATCAGGTCGTATTCACAGACCGGGTAGATGTCCTTGGTCCAGAAATACGGCAGGTCGTACAGCATCAGCGCCACGGCGACGAGGCAGAACAGCGCCATCACCGCCTTCGGCTTCGCGAAGCCGATGCCCGCGAGGCGCAGGATGCCTCCCGAGGCGATGATCAGCCAGGCTCCGGCGAACCAGTGGATCCAGAAGCTCGGCCAGCTGAGCCAGTACAAGACGTCGCCGAAGCCGAGCAGCGGCCCGACGGCGACGCGCCAGTTGTCCCAGACCAGGAAGAACTGCGGCAGGATCAGCAACAGCGCGACCGGCTCGCGCGTCTCGCGCCAGATCCGCAGCAGCCAAACGAAGAGGCCCAGCTGCATCAACCCGTAGACGAAGAACAGTGCCGAATACATCCGAGCCCTCCATTGCGGCGCGGCCTGTCGGCCGGCTTGATGCCCGACGGTATGCCAGCACCGGGCGAGGCACCAGCAGTAGACATCCGCCGGCCACGTCGTGGTCCGCGAGCCGCCGCTGCGTCGCCGCACGGCGACCGGGTATGATCGACTCGCGGACGGGCTGCACGGTGTGCCGGGGGGATGCATGGCTCGAGGACGACTGCCGGACCGGAGGGACGTGGCCGGCTGGATTGCGGGTGTCGCGGCGGCCGCCACGCTGCCGCGGCTGCGCGCCGCGCATGCCGCGGTCGACGGCGACGACCCGGCCCTGCCCGCAGGCACGCGCGACAGCGCCGAGTGGCTGGCGCTGCCGGGCAAGCAGCCGCTGATCAAGCGCAGCTACCGACCCCCGAACCTCGAGACGCCGCGCCGCTGGTTCAACTCGGTGCTGACACCGAACGACGCGTTCTTCGTGCGCTATCACCATGCCGGCATACCGGAAGTCGCGCTCGCCGACTGGCGGCTCGCGCTGGCGGGTCCGTCGATCGCAAAGCCACTGACGTTCACGATGGATGATCTGCGCCGGCGCTTCGAGCCCGTCGAGATCACGGCGCTCTGTCTGTGCTCGGGCAACCGTCGCGGGCTGTTCGAGCCGCATGTCACGGGAATCCAGTGGGGCCGCGGCGCGATGGGGAATGCGCGCTGGCGCGGCGTGAAGCTCGCCGACCTGCTCGCGGCGGCAGGCCTGCAACCCGGCGCGCTCGAGGTCGTGCTCGATGGCACGGATACGGCGCTGCTCGGCGGCCCGGACTATCGCAAGAGCCTGCCGGTTTGGAAGGCGAACGACCCGAACGTGATCGTCGCCTACGAGATGAACGGTGCGCCGCTGCCGCACTGGAACGGTTTCCCGGCGCGCCTGGTGGTGCCCGGCTGGACGGCCACCTACTGGGTCAAGCACCTCGCCTCGATCGAGGTGATCGAGCGCCCGTTCGACGGCTTCTGGATGAAGACGGGCTATCGCATCCCGCGCGCGAAGTTCCCGGTCGTGGAGCGCTTCGTCTCGCAGGAGAGCGAGACCACCACGCCGATCACCGAGATCGCGATCAACACGCTGGTGACCGCGCCGCAGCGCGGCGCGCGGCTCGCCGCGGGGCGGCCCGTGGTCGTCGAAGGCATGGCCTGGGATGCCGGTTATGGGATCGATCGCGTCGAGGTCTCGGTCGATGGCGGAACGAACTGGCGCAACGCAAGCCTCGGCGACGATGCCGGGCGCTTCTCGTTGCGTCCCTGGCGGCACGAATTCACGCCGGCCGCGAAGGGCCCGCTGGTGGTGATGGCGAGAGCGACGAACCGCATCGGCGTCACCCAGGCTGCAGGACCGATCGCCAATCCTTCGGGCTACCATCACAACGTCGTCGAGCCGATCGAGCTGCTCGTGACCTGACCCGGCACTCCGCCACATAACCGTTCAGGGGAATCGCAATGTTTCGTATCCGTCCTTCGATCCTGGCCATCGTCCTGCTGGGAGGGATCGCCACGCTTGCGGCGGCGACACGAGAAGCCGCCCAGCCCGCAGCGGTCGCTGCCGTTGCCGGCGACGCGCTGGCGGCCGCGCGCGATGCGATCTGGGAAAAGGAAAAGAAGATCTATTTCGGCCGCGCGAAGGGCGGGCTCACCTATTATCTCGAAAATACCTCCGCCCGCTACGTCGGCTGGCCGCCGGGCACACCGAAGCCCTCCAACCTCGAGGCGCTGCGCAAGAACGCCGAGAAGATGAGCGGCAACAACAAGGAAAAGCTCGAGATGAGCCTGACCGACTTCACGCTGCAGGATGGCACGGCGGTGATCTACTACGAGACCCATCGGACCATGCATCCCAATGGCACTCCGGTCGACCAGCACTTCGAGGTCATCCACGTCTGGGTGCGCGAGGCAGTCGACTGGAAGCTGATCGGCGCGATGGCGCGCCTGCGGCCGTGACGGCGCCGCGCTTCCCGCGGCGCGGCGTGGCGCGGGCGTTGCTCGGCGGCGTTCTCGCCGCGACTCTCGCCACGGCGGTTGCCGACGAATCGAGGCTGCAGCTCGCCGTGGCACCTGGCAGCGACCTGGTGACCGCGCGCTGCGTCGTCTGCCACAGCATCGACTACATCCTGATGAACGCGCCGATCCAGGGCCGCGCCGGATGGGAGGCGACGGTGAACAAGATGATCAAGGTCATGCAGGCGCCGATCACGCCCGACGAGGCCGCGACGATCGTCGGCTATCTCGACGGGCAATATGGCAACTCCGCAGCCGCCGACCGGCGCTGACGTACGGGCGCCTCGCTGCGCAGGCGGCAGGCGGCAGGCGGCAGGCGGCAGGCGGGTCGGATAACATGGGCGCATGCCGTCGACCTGCGCTCCTCGCCCCTCCGAAGCCGCCCGCCCCCACATACTTGCCGCACTGCGACGCCTCGTCGGCCGCACGCCGCTGATCGAAGTGCAGTGCGAGTACCGCGGCAGCACGCATCGCATCTACGGCAAATACGAGGCGATGAACTTCACCGGCAGCATCAAGGACCGCATGGCGCTGACGATCCTCGAGCGCGCCTACGCGAGCGGCGAGATCGAGCCGGGCGATGAGATCGCCGAGGCGACCAGCGGCAACACCGGCATCGCCTTCGCGGCGATGGGCCGCGCGCTCGGCCACAAGGTGCGCATCTACATGCCGGACTGGATGAGCCGCGAACGGGTGCTGGTGATCCAGAGCCTCGGCGCCGCCGTGATCCCGGTCTCGCACGAACAGGGCGGGTTCCTCGGCAGCATCCGCATGGCCGACGAATTCGCGCGCGACACGCCGCGCGTGTTCCGGCCGCACCAGTTCGACAGCCTGGAAAACGTCCGCGCGCATCAGGAAACCACGGCCCCCGAACTGCTGCTGCAGCTGGACGCGATCGGCCGCAAGCCGACCGCGTTCGTCGCCGGCGTCGGCACCGGCGGCACGGTGATGGGTGTCGCACAGTGCTTCCGCGAGCGCGGGATCGGCGCCGCGGTGCATCCGCTGGAGCCGGCGAACTCCCCGACGCTGCGCACCGGCAGCAAGGACGGTCGGCACCGCATCCAGGGCATCAGCGACGAGTTCGTACCCTCGATCGTCAAGCTCCGGGAGCTGGCGCCGATCATCGACATCTGGGACGGCGATGCGATCTGCATGGCCCAGGGACTCGCGCGCGAACTCGGCCTCGCGCTCGGCATCTCGAGCGGCGCGAACTTCCTCGGCGCACTGCAGGTCGCCGACCAGCAGGGCGCCGATGCCTGCGTCGCGACGATCTTCTGCGACGACAACAAGAAATACCTTTCGACCGACCTCTGCAGCGACGAGGAGTGCAAACCCCACTACATGTCGAACGAAGTGCAGCTGCTCGGCTTTCGCGTCATCTCCTGCGCATGAGCCCTGCGCATGAGCCCTGCGCCTGAGCGCAGTTCGCCTCAGATCACGACCAGCGGCCCGTCCGCGGTCGCCAGCGGCTCGAGACCGGTCTTCGTGACGACCAGCAGGTCTTCGCAGTGGATCGCGCCCCAGCCGAGCAGCGACGTCGGCAGGTCGACCGTCAGCGTCATGTTCTCCTCGAGCGTCAGGTCGTCGCCGACCACGAACGGCACACCGTCGCGATACGGCTGGTCGGTGTGCTGCAGGCCGACTGAATGCGGGCCGGCGCCGAAGCGGATCGGGATGCCGCCGGTATAGGCCTTGGTCATCGCGTCGCCGACGAGCTGGCGCAGCTGCGAATATTTCATCCCGGGCCGCGCCTTCTCCAGCACCGTCGCCGAGCCGACGCGCAGCGAGGTCATGCAGGCCTGCAGTTCCTTCGACGGTTCGCCGAGCACCACGGTGCGCCCGAAATCGCCGTGGTAGAAATTCCGCTGGCTGACGGCGTCCACCATCATCGGCTCGCCTTCCACGACCTTGCCCTGCGTGAGGCCGCCGATCGTGCCGCTCGCAATCCACATCGCCTTGGCGCCGCGCTTGGCCGCCTCCACCATGAACAGCTCGTCGATCTGGTCCTTGGTCGTGCCGCGCCGCACCTGCCGCAGCATCGCCATGCAGGCATCCTGGTTGATGCGGGCAATGCTGCGCATGTGCTTCAGCTCGACCTCCGACTTGATCAGGCGGATCTTGCGGAAGGTGTTGTCGCCGGGTACGCAGGTGACGCTCGTGCGGCCGAGGGAACGCAGCACGTCTGCGATGCGCATGTCATCGACCGCGACCTTGCCGCGCGCCAGGCCGGCGAGTTCGAGTGCGCGCACCAATCCCCACTCAGGAGTCGCGGCACGGCGCGAGGCCAAGCGCTGGCCGAACGCCTGCCATTTCCGCTCCTTCGGCTGCAGGCCCGACTCCAGCACCGCGCCGGCGCCGCCCGGGGAAGCCTGCGGCTCGACGCTCCAGTCGCCCCTCTCGAGATACTTCTCGATCTCGACCGGGAACGTGTAGGGAATGATCTCGGGGTATTCGCGATCGCCGTTGGCGAGGAACAGCAGGTCGGTGCCCGCCACGACCAGGAACGACGGCTGCTTCGGATCGCGCGGCATCACCGCGAAGCTCGGGATCGCACGCAGCTTCTGCAGTTCGTAGCCGAGGTAATTGCCGAGGTAGAACACGTTGACCGGGTTCAGCGCGACGATGCCGTCGAGCCCCTCGCGTTCCATCACCTCGTAGGCGCGCGCCTTGTTGACCAGCAGCCGCCCGTCGTAGCCGGACGGCGGCACCGGTCCCGGCGCGACCATGCCCCAGTTGGCGCGCGCCTGCGGCGCAGCGGTTCCGAGCAGGCCGGCGCCCGCGCCGGCGGCCATCGCCGAGAAAAAATCGCGTCGTTCCACAGGCTGGCTCCTGGCTACGTAGTGGCTGCGCCGACGTCCATCATAGGCGATCGTCGCCAACGACGATCGAAATCCGGGCTCCGCTGCCGAATGGATCCGGATCTGGCCGGGCGGCGCACGCGATTGATTCTGGATCCAGCGGCAGTCCAACACTGGATGCCTTCCTCACGACAGCGAGTCAACCATGCGCGTTCGAGCCTGCTTCCTGGCCTTCATGCCGGCCTGCGTCCTGATGGGCGCGACCGCCGAAGCAAAGTCCGCGCACGACTATCTCGACGACCTCGGTGATTACGCGCTCGCGCCACTGCACTGGGACGCTGCCGACTGGACCCGCGCCGGCGAAGCCGCGGTCGCGATCGGCGCCGCCTATTCGGCCGATAATCGGGTCCGCGACCATTTCGTCGACGGAGGCGTACCGGCAGGCCAGGATCCGCATGCGTGGCGCGACGCCGCGCCCATGCTGGCGCTCGCCGCCGGCACCTTTGCGATCGGCAAGCTGCACCACGACGCGGCGACCGCAAGCATCGGCGCCGACATGGCGGAAGCAGGCGCACTCGGTCTGCTCAGTTCCACCGCCCTGAAGTTCGCCGCGGGGCGTGAACGCCCGAATGAGACCAGTTCGCGCTCCAGCTGGCACGAGGGCGGCGACGGCTTTCCGTCAGGTCACGTGACCGCGGCATTCGCCGTGGCGCAGGTGTTCGCGGACCGGATGCCCCGGGAGCAGTGGGGCTGGCGCGTGCTCGCCTATGGCCTCGCGGGCGCGACGGCCTACGCTCGCCTCGACAGCAACGTTCACTGGATGTCGGACGTCGTGGCCGGCGCCGCGCTGGGTTTATCGACGGGCCGGTTCGTGTCCGGACGCGCTGCCGCAGGCCCCGCGGGCCGGGTCACGCTCGGTGTCCAACCGCTCGATCGTGGCGCCCTTCTGACGGTGCACGTCCGGACCGACTGAGCTCGAAACGCGCCGCCGGGGTACGGGTTTCGCGGCGCGGCCCGCCGCCAGGATCCGCGACCGTGCCGATAGCCGACCGTCCCGGCGCAGGCCAGGGCTCAGACTAGCCCGAACGCCGCCAACACCGCCAACGCACCGATGCAAACTGCAACGAGGCTCGCGAGCAGCACCGCCCCTGCGGCGCAATCCTTGGCGATGCGTATGCCATCGTGCTGGTCCGGATGCAGGCGATCGAGGGCCTGCTCCAGCGCGGTATTGACCATCTCGGCGACCAGCACCAGGCCGGCGGCGAGCAGGCTCAGCGCCCACCAGAGCGGCGGCGGCCGCAACCAGGCCAGCACCAGCAGCGCCAGCAGGCCGAGCGCGATCTGGCTGCGGAAGCTGCGCTCGTGCGCCGCCGCGAACCGGACGCCCGCGCCGGCGAAACGCAGTCGCCTCAGGAAACCCTGGTTCTTCAACGCCCGATCCTCCACGCCGCAGGCGGAGTGTACGGCACCTCGCGCGTCAGCCGGCGAAGCGGGCCCCGGAAGACGCCGACGCGACCCGGTGGTTCGACATCCACTCGCCGAATGCGTCCGCCTGCATCGGCCGCGAGATGTGATATCCCTGCACCGAATCGCAACCCGCCCTCGCGCAGGTACCGCACCTGCTCGGGCGTCTCGACCCCCTCGGCGATCACGATCTTGTTCAGGCCCTGGCCCATGTGGATGATGGTCTCGACCAGCTTCTCGGCGGATTCATTGCCCGGAATGTCGGTGATGAAGCTGCGATCGATCTTGACCGCATCGAGCGGGAAGGTCCGCAGGTAGCTCAGCGACGAATACCCGGCGCCGAAGTCGTCGATGGCGAGCCGTACGCCGATTTCCGCGAGCGCGGCGAGCGCAGTGCGTGCCGCTTCGCCTTCGGTGATCTCGACCATCAGGTCGCGCGGCGCGAGTCCATGGCGCTCCAGGGCACCGCGCGTCGTCTGCGCGCAATCGGGTTCCGCCAGCTGCCGCGGCGAGACGTTCACGGAGACGTAGGGCAATGGCAGCCCCTGCGTGCGCCAGTCACGCAGTTGGGCGCAGGCGCGATTCAAGGCCCATTCGCCGATGCCGACGATCAGGCCGGTCTGTTCCGCGGCGCCGATGAACTGCGCCGGGCCGCTAACGTCGGCGGGCGCGCCCGGCCAGCGCAGCACGGCCTCGGCGCCGGCGAGGCGCCAGTCCTGCGCCGAGACGATCGGCTGGTAATGCAGCTCGAACATCTGTCCCTGCAACGCGCGCTGCAGGCCACTTTCCAGCGCGATGCGGGCCTCGACGCGGGCGTTCATCTCGGGCTCGAAGTACACCATTCGGTTGCGACCGGACTCCTTCGCGCGGTACATCGCGATATCGGCGTGCTTCAGCACCTTCTCGAGGGTCGTATCGAAATCGCCGAACACGGTGATGCCGATGCTCGCGGATACGAGGTGCTCGCGCTTGCCGACGCGGATCGGAGCCGCCAGCGCCATCAGCACCCGCTCGCAGATCTGTCGCAGTTCGACGGCGCTCGAGCC
>Ga0163155_10004396_pt1 | contig 14523 bp, 10 predicted proteins | sample OliLakLV19SP4G1_FD_148611 | JGI IMG/M metagenome (GOLD analysis project Ga0163155, IMG submission 148611) | Freshwater microbial mat bacterial communities from Lake Vanda, McMurdo Dry Valleys, Antarctica - Oligotrophic Lake LV.19.SP4.G1 | ecosystem: Environmental > Aquatic > Freshwater > Lake >...
CGCCCGCATGGCCTGTCAGCTGCGCCACCATCTGTTCAACTGGTCCGCCGGGCGCGAACTGGATAATACAAAAAGATAGCAACATGATCCCGAACAGCGTCGGGATGATGAGAAGGACACGTTTCAGGAGATAGGCGGCCATGTCGTTATATCCTGTGTGTCGTGGCGGGCCAATTCCAAGCCCGCCCAGCCTATTGCGTTCTGATGGCCTGAGCCTTGGCGGTATCATACCACCAAGTGTCGGGTGCGCCGCGATCGTATTTCGGCTTGGTCGCCGGCCAGGAGAACCGGTTCCAGTGAGCGAGCGTATGCGAAGCCTTATACCAGTGCGGCACCCAATAGTGCCCAGACCTGAGCACGCGGTCGAGAGCCCGGCATGCAGCAATCAGTTCGGCGCGGGTCTTTGCCGCCATCGCCTTATCAACCAAGGCGTCAACCACGGGGTCGGCCACACCCGACAGGTTGAAGCTCCCGTTGATGCCGGCAGCCGCGCTCGAGAAAAAGTTCTTGAGCTCGATCCCCGGCGTCAACCGCATCGCGTAGCGCTGGATTGTAAGATCGAAGTCGAACGTCTTTGTCCGATTCTGATATTGCGCTGGATCGACGCGCCGAATAGTCGCCGTGACGCCAAGCTTTTCAAGTCGGCCAATATAGGGCTGGATGACGCGATCGAACCCCTGCTCGAACGTCAGGAATTCGATGTCGAACAGCTCACCTTTGGGCGTGTAGCGGCGCCCGTTCTTAACGGTGAAACCAGCAGCGTCGAGCAGGCCAGACGCCTCGCGCAGGAATTTACGCTCGTCGCTGCCCGTACCTTCGGTCATCGGCGGCCGGTAGGGCTCCCCGAATACCTCGGCTGGCAGCTTCCCACGGAACGGCTCCAGCAACGCGATTTCATCGGTACTGGGCGGGCCGGCGGCTTTCATTTCGGAGTTTTCAAAGTAGCTGTTGGTGCGTTGATAAAGACCGTAGAACAGGTTTTTATTCGCCCATTCGAAATCATAGGCGATGTCGAGCGCTTTGCGAACGCGAATGTCCGAAAACTTCTCGCGGCGGCTATTGATAAAGAAACCCTGAGTCCCGGACGGCCGGGCATCCGGCAACGTGGCGCGTATAATCCGCCCGTCTTTGACCGGCGGCTTATCGTAGCCCAGCGCCCAGTCCTTCGAAGTAAATTCCTCGCGGAAATCGTAGGTGCCGTTCAGCAGGTTCTCGAGTTCGATCGTGCGGTCCCGGAAATATTCATAGCGTACCATATCAAAATTAAATCGGCCGCGCGTGACGGGAAGATCCCTGGCCCAATAGTCCGGGCGGCGTTGATAGGCGACGAACGATCCAGGCTTGAAGTCACCGATCTTATAGGGACCTGAGCCAAGCGGCGCGTCGAGCGACATCTCGAACGGCTTGGCTGAATAATAGGCCTTTGACAGGATCGGCAGCGCTGCAACTTCAACCGGGAGGTCGCGGACGTTGTCGCCCTCGAACACATAGCGGACGGTTCGGGGGTCGATGACCTCGGCAGATTTTACGTCACGCAGCACCAGGGTAAAGCGCGGGTGGCCTTTCTCCTTCAGCGTCGTCAGCGTGAAAGCAACATCTTCGGCCGTGACGGGCGAGCCATCGGAAAATTTGGCAGCCTCGCGCAATTTGAATGTCACCGACCTTCGATCGCTGGCAACCTCTGCGCTTTCCGCGACAAGGCCGTAGACGGCATCTGGCTCGTCGACAGCGCGCACCATCAAGCTATCGAACAAAAGTTCGAGGCCGTTCGCCGGATCGCCCTTCAGAATGAAACCGTTGAAACTGTCGAACGTCGTGATCGAGGTGCCACCGATCAGGCTGATGCGACCGCCCTTGGGGGCCTCAGGATTGACGTAGTCGAAGTGCTTGAAGTCCGGCGGGTACTTCAGATCGCCGAACACGGAGATGCCATGGCGCGGTCCGGGAGCTGCAGATGTTGCAACGGCAGGCGACCCGGCAAAAACGAGTAATGATGCCAGCGTGGCAACACGCGCGAAGACGGAAATCCTGCAAGCCGAGTTTGCTGGCGTATACATGGTTAAGTTCCCATTCTCAACGGCCGCGTAGGGCGTCGATGGCAGCCTTTTTCGCCGGATCGACCCACCACGCGCGCACGAGCGAAGAGTTCTGCGACGGCAACCGGGTCGGCCGACCGAAGATATCCCATGTCGCCAAGCGTTCGTAGGGGTAACCCCACTGCGGCACGACATAGTGGTTCCACAGTAGAACACGATCGAGCGCACGTGCGGCAGCAACAAGTTCGCTGCGATCTTTAGCGAAGATCACCCGCTCGACCAGGGCATCCACCGCTGGGTCTTTGATACCGGCTGTGTTGCGGCTCCCTTGACGATCGGCGGCGGCCGACCCCCAAAAATCGCGCTGTTCATTGCCGGGTGAATGCGACTGTCCAAACGTTTCGACAATGGCATCGTAATCAAAGGCATCCTCGCGCGCCTTGTATTGCGGCGGATCGACCCGCCGGACCGTCGCCTTGATGCCGACGAGTTCGAGGTCCTTGGCATAGACGAGGAAAACCGGCTGGAAGCTATCGTCGGGGGTCAAAAATTCAATGGAGAAATCTTCGCCCTTGGCATTTTTGAGAACGCTGCCTTGGGCGGTCCAGCCGGCGGCGTTGAACAGCTTCACCGCCTCGGCCATATTTGCGCGGCGGGTCTCCGGCGAATTGACCGGATTCTTCCATTCAGCGCTGAAGACTTCGGCTGGAATTTTGTCCTTGACGGTATTTAAGATGTCGAGTTCGAGGCCAGAAGGCAGGCCGCGGGCGGCCATGGATGAACCTTCAAAGAAGCTCGATGTCCGGACGTACTGGCCGTAAAAACGAGATTTGTTGAGTTCTTCGAAGTTGAAGATCAGGTTCAAGGCTCGGCGGACGCGGGCATCTTGAAACTTCTCGCGGCGCAAATTGAAAACAAATGCCTGCATCCCGGACAGGCGGTCCTGGGGCAGCTGTTCTTTGTTGACGTGGCCATTTTTAACGGCGTCGAATTCATACTGAGTGGCCCATGCCAACGCCCGGTTTTCAGGCCAGCTGTCGATTTTTCCGGCCTTGAACTCTTCGAACGCAGGTGTTCGATCGCGGAAATACGTGAACCGGATTTCGTCGAAATTCCATTGGCCGATCATGGCCGGCAGATCCTTCGCCCAATAATCCTTCACGCGCTCGAAGACGATGTCGCGCGTAAGATCGACCGACTTGATCCGATACGGGCCGGAACCAAGCGGGATCTCACTCGTCGTCTTGGTAATGTCCCGCGTCTCGCCATCGGGCCCTTTTGCCGTCCACCAATGCTTCGGCAGGATCGTCAACTCACCGACAATGTGAGGCAATTCCTTATTGCCAATTGCATCGAACGTGAATTTGACCTCATGTGTGCCAAGCGCCTCGGCTTTGACGACGTTTTTCCAATATGTGGCGTACTGCGGATGAGCAGATTTGAGCGCGTCGAGCGAGAACACGACGTCATCAGCCGTAATGGGCGCGCCATCGTGCCAACGGGCGGCGGGGCGCAACTTGAACGTAACGGACGAGAAGTCGGCCGGATGAGACATGCTGGCCGCGATCAAGCCATACTGAGCCGTGGGCTCGTCGGGGCTTGAGGTGAACAGTTCGTCGTAGACCAAACCGTTCAGCCCCGTAGCCGGTTGCCCCTTGTAGGAAAACGCATTGAGGCTATCGAACGTGCCGATCGCGAACTGCCGCAATGTGCCACCCTTGGGCGCATCGGGATTGACCCAATCGAAATGCTTGAAGTCCGGGCCATGCTTGACGGCACCCATCAGCGACGCAGCGTGCGCATCCCGGACCTCGGCAGCAACTGTACTGGAGATCGCAGACACGGCCCCCATAGCCAATGACACGGCGAAGACGGCCAAGTTTGCGGACTGACGGAACAGCGTCGTGGCTCTCTTCACTCTCGTCTCCATGGCGCTGGCCGAACTCGACCCAGGACGGGTAGGCATCAGGGCAGGCACGAGGTCGTTGGACATGCAACGACCCTGCCAATCCCTCGGCAGGGTCGCAAATCTCACGTTGTCTTGCGAGTTACATTGCCGTCATTCAGGCAACGAGCTTATCGCCGAATGCGAAGATCGCAAACTCAGTTCAGCTTCGTCGGGCTATCCGACAGCGTTGCGAGATAGGCGACGAGCTCGGCCAGCTTTTCAGGATCCTTGAGGCCGCCGTAGACCATCTTAGTGCCAGCGACATAACCCTTCGGATTGTGGATGAAAGCCACGATGTTCTCCGGCGTCCACTTGCCGCCCATGCCCTTCAGGGCTGTCGAGTAGGCAAAGCCGTCGACAGCGGCCTTGTCGCGCCCGACAACACCCCACATCGCCGGACCGACTTTATTCGCGCCGCCCTTTTCGACCGAGTGGCAGGCCGCACATGCCTTGAACGTTGCCGCGCCATTTTCTGCCTTGGCAGAAACCAACAGTGGCTTGACGGCATCAAAGATATTGACAGCTGTAGCTGTCGCAGCGCCGCCAGGAGCCGCTGCTTGCCCAGAAGGAGCGGCCGGAACGCCGCCACCGATCGCTGCCAGTTTCGTATCCGCCGGTTTGGCTGTGCCGCCCGCAGTCTTGGCACCTTCGGGCATCGGCAGCGTGTAACCGCCGCTGTCGCCTTGGCTTTTGCCTAAACCTCCGTATAATTCGACCAATGTCGGCGGCAAAACGATCGCCAAAGCCGCGAGCAAAACGGCACCGGCCAACTTGTTGAATTCCCACGAGTCCATGAAAGTTCCTCGACTTATCGCGGCAGCTGCCAGCGCACGTTGCAGACGGATTGTGTTCTGGCGCACGTAACTTGCAGCAGGGCACGCTTGCAAGTGGCCGCCGCGCCGCATTAGAGCAGGGTCGGATAAAATGAAAACGATCGGCAATGCCGATCACCTCCAGTTGGACCGAAACTCCTGCCCTAACTATATGACATCGTAGACAGTTTACCGGATGTGGTGCAACGCGGCGATGTCTGCAAGCCGCCTCGCACCCGATTCCCGCAGGCCAGACGCCATCATGGCGAGACCAATTGTCACCGATGTATCTCGACTTGATGCCTGCCGACTGGAGCCCGCCCCGTGAACCCGCTTATTCTGATCCCCGCCCGCATGCAGGCCACGCGACTTCCCGGAAAGCCGCTTGCCGATATTGGCGGGATCCCGATGATCGTCCACGTCTGGCGCCGGGCGGTCGAAAGCGGCGTCGGGCGGGTGGCAGTTGCCACTGATGATGGCACGATCGCGGCGGCCATCACGGCAGCGGGTGGTCAGGCCGTGATGACGCGGACAGACCATCCTTCAGGGTCAGACCGGATTTTCGAGGCCGTTACAGTGCTCGATCCCGACGGAGCACACGACGTCGTCGTCAACCTACAGGGTGATCTGCCGACCCTCGATCCAGCGCTGGTTAAGGCAGCAGCTGCTTTGCTGGCCGATCCCGTCGTCGATATCGCGACGCTCGCGGCCATCATCACGGCCGAGCACGAGCGCACCGATCCAAATGTGGTCAAGGTTGTCGGGACGCCAGTTGGATCAATTGGGTCAGACGGCAGGCCCGTTATGGGTGCCTCAACCCGGCTGCGGGCGCTGTACTTTACCCGAGCGACGGCACCACACGGCCCAGGGCCGCTGTACCACCACATCGGGATTTACGGCTACCGCCGCGCGGCACTGACGCGGTTCGTTGGTTTGCCGCCCTCCCCGCTCGAAATGCGCGAAAAGCTCGAGCAATTGCGGGCCCTGGAGGCCGGATTGCGCATCGACGTCGCGGTCGTCGCAACGGTGCCGTTGGGCGTCGACACACCGGCCGATCTCGACCGCGCGCGAGCCATGCTGGCCAGCTGACGTAGCGCCAAATGCGAACGCGCTCGCTCACGATAGGCGAGAGGCCGAAATCCACCAGCCCGGCTTGGCTTCTCGCAAGCTCACGGCGGCAGCTTCGGCCTCGGCAGCGCCGGCGAAAATGCCAAAGCAGGTCGGTCCGCCGCCCGACAGCTGCGCCAGTTCGCAGCCGGGAGCAGCGCCCAAGGCCGCAAGAACGGCCGCAATGTCCGGCACGACCAGCATGGCCGGTCGGGTCAGGTCGTTCCCGGTCCGCCGCATGTGTTCGAGGAGGTCATCACGGGTTGTGACATCTGGAACGGACGAACATCGACGGCCGTCTTCGAGGCTCAGTGTGGGTGCGGCCAACATGCGGAATACCCGCGCTGTCTTATCGGGCGGAACCGGCGCAAGTGGGTTGACCAACACTGCGTGAAGTGGCGGCAAGTGCGGCAGCGGGGTAAGCTGGTCGCCGATGCCCTGCATGCGTTGCGCCCGCAGATCAAGGCACACTGGCACGTCGGCGCCGAGCCGAGCCGCCAGCGCATGCCAGTCGATGCTGGCCGCAACGCCGGGATTAGCGCGTATCGCGGCCCGGATAAGCGCCGCCGCGTCGGCCGAACCGCCGCCAATGCCAGCCGCAATCGGCAATCGTTTCTCGAGTGTGACAGGGCCGAGCACCAAGCTTGGTGCGGCGGTTGCTATAATGCGCAGCGCGATGTCGAGCAGGTTTTCCCCGACGATCGAGCCTGCGAACGGACCGCTCGCGGTCACCTGCGGCAGTGCAGGATCAACCGACCCTGTCGCCCGAGACGACGCGGTATCCGGCCGTACGGTGTGAAGCGTCACCGTGTCGGCGACATCCTGGGCAAACGCAACGAGGCTGTCGAGTTCATGGTAGCCGTCAGCCGGTCGGCGGCCAAGAACGGTAAGCGTGAGGTTGACCTTCGGCGGAGCCCGCTCGACAAATGCAAGCTCCACGTCGCGCATCGCCGTCATTTACTGGAACCTGGCTACTGGAACACGGCGTCGCCAGACGGTTCTGGCTCGCTCTCGACGGGCTCGCGCCGCGGCGTTATCTGGGCCCTTCGGCGCGGCGTCTCCACCGTCTGCTTGGGTTTGGCCACCGGTTTTACCGGTTGTGCAGCTTTGAGCGCCGGCAGGCCATTGACCAACTTCTCGCGCATCTTTTCGGCTTCTTCGGGTTCCGGATTGAGGCTCAGCGCCTGCTCCCATTGGAAGTTGGCTTCGAGCGTCCGGCCGACCCGCCACAACGCATCACCCAAATGGTCGTTCAAGGTCGGATCTTCGGGGCGCAACTCGACGGCGCGCTCGAGATATTTCACGGCTTCTTTGAAGTCGCCGAGCTTGAAATAGGCCCAACCCAGACTGTCGACAATGTAGCCATCGTCAGGGCGCAAGGCCACGGCCTTTTCGATCAGCGCCAAGCCCTGCTTCAAGTTCATGGCCTGATCGACCCACGAATAACCGAGGTAGTTCAGCACCAGTGGTTGATCGGGAAACAGCACGAGCGCCTTCTGCAGATCGGCCTCGGCGAGTGGCCATTTCTTCACGCGCTCATAGCAAGTTCCGCGCGAGTACCAGTAAGCCCAGTGGCGCTTCTCGGGCTTCGCCACCAGGTCGATCGCCTTCGAATAGTAAACGATAGCTTCATCATAGCGTTTTCGCGCGCGCATGATGTTGCCCAGCGCTTCGAGCGGACGCACGTCGGCCGGATCAGACTTCGACACGCGGTCGAGAATGGCCTTGGCCTCGTCGACGCGATCGAGCGAATTGAGATTGAAGGCTTTGCGGATCTCGATGCTCGACTGCAGCGCAGTCCCGCCGGGAATGAGGTCATAGGTAGCGTTGGCTGCCTCGAACTTCTTCAGGCCTTCCTGAGCATTGGCGAGCGCCGCCAACGCGAACGGGTGGTCGGGCGACAAGAACAGCGCGAGCTGCAAATAGACCATGCCGAGGTTGACGCCGCCTTCGCCAGCAAGCGCCTCGCCAAGACCGTAGAATACCTCCGACAGCCCTTGCGATGTCGTCTTGACCAACAAAGAAACACGCTCGCCCGTAGCCAGTCGGTCGCGCAGGTCACGCGCCAGGGGATGGCCGTCGCCCGACTGGCGATCGAGATGCTCGTTCAGGACGTTGCGAGCCAGTGTCGTGTCGCCGGCGTTGGCCAACGAATGAGCGTACGCCAATGCCGTCCGAAGCGTCTTGCTGTCCTGCCGGAATACCTTGTCGAAAGCTGCCCGGGCGCCGATGTAATCGCCGCTGATATCCGTAATCAGACCGCGATGGTAGAGTAGGTAGAACTGCGCCCAATCGGCCTGACGCGGTGCGTTGATGAGGTCGAGCGCAGCCTTGGTGTCGCCACGCGCGGCCTGGACCCACGCCCTGGCAATGGAGCTCGTGATTTCGCCGATCGGACCCTCTGAACTCGCTTTGAAGTGGAGGTCGGCATTTGAAAGGTCGCCGCGCTTGAAGGCCTGGAGCCCAAGAACCGTCTGCGCCATGCGGTTCTTCGGATTGATGGCGACCAGACGCTCGGCCAGTGGAATTGCAGCGGCCCAGTCGCCGTTTGCTGTTTCCATTTGAAAGCTCTGCTCGATCAGCACTGTGTCGTCACGAGCGAAGTCGAGCGCAGCGCGATAATACTGTGCGGCCTTGGCAGGCTCATTCTCAGCGCGCGCGAACCGGCCCGACAAATAGTTGCCAATCAACGACGGCTGCCCGGCGGTGTCGACATCGACGTCAGCCGCCGTGCGGGCCGCCAGCGTCTGTGGAACGGCGGCCCAGATCAACGCGATGCCCAGGCAGGTGGCAACTTTGACGGCGCTGCTCATGGCGCCCCGGACCGTCACCGGCGCCATCCAGATCCCGCGCGTGCGGGTCGCGCCTCTCGGACCAGCCTTCGGCAGAGCTGTTTTCGGCATCACAGGTCCTTTTTCGCGGTCGAGGCGGACCACGACACTAGCACACAGGCCCAAGTTGGCGAGTCTGTGACGGATGATAAAACGGGGCGATTAATATGTTTTCCAGCGTCGTCTAGGCTTGCGCAACGGTTGTCTCTCAAAGTCACCCTGCAACCTCGGATAACCATGAGGCCGCTACGCTACATCCCGGCGTAGTTTGGTCCGCCGCCACCCTCGGGGCAAACCCAGGTAATGTTCTGCGACGGATCTTTGATATCGCAGGTTTTGCAGTGCACGCAGTTCTGGGCATTGATCTGGAACCGGTGTTTGCCATCGGCCGTAGTCACGATTTCGTAAACACCAGCCGGGCAGTAGCGCGTCGCCGGTTCGGCATACTCGGGCAGGTTGACTGCAATGGGTATCGCGGGGTCGGCAAGGCGCAAGTGGCTAGGTTGGTCTTCCTCGTGGTTCGTCGCCGAGAATGAGACGCTCGTCAGCTTGTCGAACGTCAACACGCCATCGGGCTTGGGGTAGGCGATCGGTTTTGCGCTCGAGGCGCGCGACAGCCCAGCGTGGTCGGGCTTGCCGTGGCCAAGTGTCATGCCGAAGCCAACGCCTTTGATGATGGTGTTGGCCCACATATCGAGCCCGCCGAGGGCCACGCCGAGCACGGTGCCAAACCGCGACCACAACGGCTTTGCGTTGCGGACCGGTTTGAGATCGGCGGCGATCGGGCCGGTCCGGACGTCGGCCTCATAGCCGGCGAGCGTATCGTGGGCCCGGCCCGTGCTGATCGCGGCAAAGCTAGCCTCGGCGGCAGCGATCCCCGACAAAATGGCGTTGTGGCTCCCCTTAATGCGGGGCACGTTGACCATCCCCGCCGCACAGCCAAGCAGCGCGCCGCCTGGAAACGCCAGCTTCGGCAAGGACTGCCAGCCGCCCTCCGTGATCGCCCGCGCGCCATAGCCGATGCGTTTACCGCCAGCGAACACGGGCGCGATCGCCGGATGCGTTTTGAAACGCTGAAATTCGTCGTAAGGCGACAGATAGGGGTTTGAATAGTTGAGGTGCACGACGAACCCGACCGCCACGAGGTTCTCGCCGTAGTGATAGAGGAATGAGCCACCACCCGTGCCATTGCCAAGCGGCCAGCCAAACGAGTGCTGCACCAGACCCCGGCGGTGGTTTTCCGGCGCGACCTGCCACAGTTCTTTGAGGCCAATGCCGTACTTTTGCGGCTCGCAGCCTTTGTCGAGCTTGAACCGGGCCAACAGCTGTTTGGTCAGCGACCCGCGCGCGCCTTCGGCAAACAGCGTGTACTTGCCGCGCAGTTCCATCCCGCGGGTCAGGCCGTCCGTGGGCAGCCCGTCGCGGCCGATGCCCATATCGCCAGTTGCGACGCCAGTGACGGCACCGTGCGCATCGTAGAGCACTTCGGCAGCAGCGAAACCTGGATAGATGTCAACGCCAAGTTCGGCCGCCTGTTCGCCGAGCCATCGCGTCACCGCCCCAAGGCTGACGATGTAATTACCGTGGTTGCTCATCAGCGGCGGCAGGAGCCAGTTCGGCAGCCGGATGTCGCCCGCCGGCCCCAGCACCAAGAACCGGTCCTCGGTGACCGCCGTCTCTATCGGCGCACCGCGCGTCTTCCAGTCGGGAATGAGACGGTCGATACCGATCGGATCGATGACGGCACCCGAAAGAATATGCGCGCCGACCTCGGAGCCTTTTTCCAGCACCACAACGGACACGTCCCGGCCGGTCTGTGCAGCGAGTTGCTTCAGCCGGATCGCGGCCGCAAGGCCTGATGGTCCAGCGCCGACGATGACGACATCGAAATCCATCGCCTCGCGCGGCGGAAGCTCGAATTGGGCCGCCTCCAAAGTATCCATAGCGTCTCAGCCCTTTCAGGGTGCGCACGTGTGTCGGCTCGAGCCCATCTGGAAAAACCGGCGGGCGAGCGCTGCACCACGTCTATTTCATCACGACGAACGCTAGGGCTGGCTTGACGGGCAGGTCAAGGGGCGCGACGACGGGGCATGGCAAATGCGGACAACACATCGCAGCCGCCGACCGAGGCAATCGCCCGCCTGCTCGCCTGGTATCAGGAGATGGGAGCCGTCGGCGCGCTCGAGCAGACGCCGATCGACTGGCGCGGGCGGACCGACGCGCCCGGCGCCGGATTTGCTTGGCCGCAGGAAACGCCATCGGAACCCAGGCCGAACCGCGCCGTTATCGCAACCGGCGCGCCGACTGCCCCGATGCCGCCGCCAGGACCGCCACGCGTCCGCCAGCCCACCGCCGCTGCGGCGAACCAAGTCCGGACGTTCGACGGAAAGCCCCTGGCTGGACGCTTGGCTGGCCGCCCATCCGATCAAACTCAGGGGCATCCGTCTGCGCGGCAACCCGGCATCGCGCCCGCCGGTGTACAACAGGTCCCCTCGCCGGGTCCAAGCCGCGAAGCCTCGCCGAGGCTGGACCGGATCGCATCGCTCGAAGAGCTAGCAGTAGCACTCGGTGCGTTCGACGGATGCGGCCTGAAAGCCACCGCCAAAAATCTCGTACTTTACCGCGGAGCCAAAAACGCACGTGTGATGATCATCGGCGAGGCGCCGGGACGTGAGGAGGATATCGCTGGCAAACCGTTCGTGGGCGCAGCCGGGCAGCTCCTCGATCTCATGCTCGCGGCGATCGGTTTGACCGAGGCCGACGTCCACATCGCCAACGTCGTCTACTGGCGCCCCCCTGGCAATCGCAACCCGACACCGATCGAGGCGGCAGCTTGCGCGCCATTTCTGGACCGGCAAATCGGGCTCGTCGCGCCCGACCTCCTGTTTGTGCTGGGCGGGGTGGCCGCCAAGCACATGTTCGACACCGATGAGGGGATTACGCGCATCCGAGGTCGCTGGCGGCCGCTAGAGCGCGGGGGGCGGACCATGCGGGCGATGCCATCGCTGCACCCCGCCTACCTGCTACGCACGCCAGCGGCCAAACGCCAGGCGTGGCGCGACCTTCTCGCCCTGCGCGCGGCAATCGACGGCAAGGACTGACCAAGTCGACATCTGCCATGGCCCGCAATCGTACCAAAACCGCGCAGCCGGTCACCATGGGTTAACAGTAACCTATTCTTTCGCCACACGTTTTAGAGACTTTCGCATAACCTTTGTCTAACGTTCAGCATGCATTCGTAAACCGACTGTTTGCAATGTTCCGGCGGTGAAAGGTTCCGCGAAGTGACCCATATCGTGACCGTGACAGCACATGCCCCTGCACGCGCAAATCCGTCCGCCGGAAGCGTCAACCTCGTCTACATCCGGCCGCGGCAGGTCGCGTTTGTCCGCACGTTCGGGCGCTACGCGACGGCGGCCGATCGAGCCTGGGCGGTGATGCTCGAGTGGCTCGACGTACGCGGGCTTGCCATCCGTACGCCGTGCGGATTTGGCCTTGCTCATGACAACCCCGGCACCGTCGCATCACAGTCCTGCCGCTACGACGCCTGTGTTGAACTGCCGCCAGATTTCGTCGAAAACCTCTCCGATGGCGTGAGCTTCCAGATGTTGCCCGGCGGCGCCTATGCCCGCATCCGCCACATCGGGCCGTACGCCGACGTCGGCTCGGCGATCGGCGTGATCCGCGACAGTTGGCTCAGTGATCAAGACAGCCTGACAATCGACCGCCGTCGCCCGTTCCTGTTTTCGTTCTTTGACGATCCCCGGGCAACCGATCCCGCCAGCTTGCGGTGCGACGTCTGCGTGCCCGTGCGCGCGCCATGCGAGGACGTAATTCCACGGCACCGCTTTTCGATTGCCGCCAGCATGGATCGCTAAAGCGCAAAACGGCACTATCAAAAACGTCCTGAATTGCTAGGACTGCGCGGCCTTCGTTCATCTCACCGGTGTTACACCGCGCGCGCATGAAACTTCCTGTCCTCTACACACGCGCGCTCAAGCTTTTGCTCCCACAGCAGCGGCTGGCCATCACGCTTGCGCTTGCAAGTTCGCTGATCGGTATCCTCCAGCTTGCCGAGCCGATCTTGTTTGGCTGGGTCGTTGACGCGCTGTCCAAAGGGCAGGCGGCATTTCCAATCATCGCGCTATGGGCAGTGCTAGGTCTCGTCGGCATCGCCGCGAGCGTCGTCGTTTCAGTTTATGCCGACCGGCTCGCGCATCGCCGCCGCCTCGCCGCGATGGAAGCCGCGTTCGAACGTGCCAATACCCTTCCGGTCGCCTACCACGCCGAAAAGGGCTCGGGCGCTGTCGTTCGCAACATCCTTGCAGGTACCGATAGCCTGTTTTCGTTCTGGCTCGGCGTCTTGCGCGACCAGCTGACGGCCGTCGTCGGCATCGTTTTGCTGGTTCCGACCGCCCTCAGCATGGACTGGCGCATGGCATTGATCCTGCTGCTGCTCGCAGCGAGCTATACCACGCTCAACCTGCTTGTGATCCGCAAAACCAGCGCCGGACAGGCGGCCATCGAGAAGTACCACACCCAGGTCTATGGCCGGGTCGGCGATGTTATCGGCAACGTCACGGTCGTGCAGTCGTTCGCGCGGGTTCAAGCCGAAGTCGCTGCGATGAACGGCCTGATGCGCGACCTCCTCGCCCACCAATTCCCCGTCTTGACCTGGTGGGGCGTGCTCGCCGTATTGCAACGGGCGGCCGCTACGTTGACGATGGTCGCCGTGTTCGGCGTCGGCGCCATGCTGGCGGCACGCGGTGAACTGACGGTCGGCGAAATCGTCAGCTTCGTCGCGTTCGCCAACCTGCTTATCGGCAAGCTCGATCAGCTGTCTGGCTTCATCGTGCGACTGTATCAAGACGCACCCACCATGCGGACGTATTTCGAGTTGCTCGACGAGAAACCGACAGTTATCGAGAAGCCTGGCGCCGCTGAACTCGCAATACGAACGGCACACGTCGCCTACAACGGCGTATCTTTCCGCTTCCCCGGCAGCGATCAAGGCGTATTCGACCTCACCTTCGAGGCCAAACCGGGCACGACGATCGCGTTCGTTGGTCCAACGGGCTCGGGCAAGACGACGACACTTGGCCTTTTGCAACGGTTTCGCCCGTTGGATGGTGGTCAGATCTCGATAGACGGGACGGACATCGCCGACGTCACCTTGACGTCGCTGCGCCAGCAGATCGCTGTAGTGTTTCAAGACGCCGGACTGTTCAACCGGTCGATCGCCGACAACATCCGCATCGGCCGCCCAGGCGCCAGCGATGCCGACGTCGAGGCCGCCGCAAAGCTCGCCGAGGCCCACGACTTCATCCAACACAAGCCCGGCGGCTATGGCTTCGTTATTGGCGAACGTGGCGCATCATTGTCGGGTGGCGAGCGCCAGCGGCTTGCGATCGCCCGAGCAATCTTGAAAGATGCGCCGATCCTGATCCTCGACGAGGCGACGAGCGCACTCGATGCCGCAACGGAGGCGCGAATCAAGACAGCGCTGGATGCCCTGCGGATGGGGCGAACCACGTTCGTCATCGCGCATCGTCTCTCGACAGTGGCCAACGCGGACGAAATTCTCGTGCTCGACCGTGGCCGGATCGTCGAGCGGGGAACGTTTGAAAGCCTCGTCAGCGACCGCGGCCTGTTTGCCAAAATGGTGTCGGAAGGTGGCTTCACGGTGCCAACGCGCGACGATGCACCAACCCCTCAGATGCCGTGGCAGTCGGAGTACGGCGGGCAGATCGAATACGGCTTGCTGCCGGAGTCTGGCTGAACCAGAACGA
>Ga0163155_10004407_pt1 | contig 14500 bp, 9 predicted proteins | sample OliLakLV19SP4G1_FD_148611 | JGI IMG/M metagenome (GOLD analysis project Ga0163155, IMG submission 148611) | Freshwater microbial mat bacterial communities from Lake Vanda, McMurdo Dry Valleys, Antarctica - Oligotrophic Lake LV.19.SP4.G1 | ecosystem: Environmental > Aquatic > Freshwater > Lake >...
GTAAAAATCCTGCCATCAACCGTGCAGTCTTTAAGGAGTGTGCCTATTGAAGCCATTGTAGAAGGGCAAGGAAAAGACGCCTACGTTTTTGTTGTTCAACCTGATAGCAAGTCTGTGAGGAAAGTAAAAGTGGCCGTGGCGTATTTGGAAAATCAACGGGCTTTTATTTCGGCAGGGCTAGAAACCATTGACCAAGTCATTGTTGCTGGTTCGGCTTTCCTTACTGAAAATTCGATTGTTATTATCGTTCAAAAATAATTCGTTATGCGTATAGCCGAATTTTCAGTAAAGAACTATCAGTTTACGCTTATCATTTTTGCGCTGATGCTGGCGATGGGACTGAACTCCCTGATCAACATGCCAAGAGGAGAGGACCCTGAATCGGAATCGCCCAGTTATTCCATTGTGGTCGTATACCCCGGCACCAGCCCCGAGGATATGGAGAAGTTGGTGGTTGATCCGATTGAAAAAAGAATTAATGAACTGGATAATATAAAAAGACTGACCTCCAACGTGAATGATGGATTGGCGGTTTTTCGTGTCGATTACAAATTCGAATCAGATATAGACGAGAAGTATCAGGAGATCGTTCGGGAGGTAAACTCTTTGCGACAGGAACTGCCGCAGGATATTTATTCCATCACGCTACAGCGTTTTTCTTCCACAGACGTGAGTATTCTACAGTTAGCCTTTATTTCTGAAACAGCTTCTTTTCGAGAGCTGCACGACAAAGCCGAGATATTAGAAGACCAATTAGAGAAAATAAAGAGCTTAAAGCGAATCGAAATTTCTGGGTCTCCAGAAGAGCAAGTGCGCGTGTCACTTAATATCGAAAAGATGGCACAGAATAAAATCCCGGTTAACGCGGTATTGGGAGCTTTGCAAAGTGAGAACGTAAATATTCCCGGTGGGAGAATTCAAATGAACACCCGCACGTTCAATGTCAAAACCAGCGGTGAGTACAAAAGTGTTGAGGAGGTTAAAAATACCATCGTGTATTCGGTAAACGGTAAAATCGTTTACCTGAAAGATGTTGCAGATGTTCAAAGTACGTATGAAAATCAAACCCACATTGTTCGATTAAATGGATACCGTGCTATTTTGTTGAATGCCAGCCAGAAGAACGGCCAGAATATTTTTAGGGTGAATGATGAAGTGACACCCGTGTTGGAAAAATTTGAGAAAGAACTACCTGCTCATATCAAAATGGTTAAGAATTTTGATCAGGCGAAGAGTGTACAAAAAAGACTCACACGTTTTGCAAAAGATTTTTTGATAGCCATTCTTTTAGTGTCAATTACTTTATTGCCGTTAGGTATCCGGGCAGCTATTGTGGTTATGATTGCTATACCGTTATCCATTTTCACTGGGTTATTTTTGCTGGATTTGTTCGGCTTCACAATTAATCAGTTGAGCATTGTCGGATTGATTGTAGCACTCGGTATTCTGGTGGATGATTCGATAGTTGTAATTGAAAACATAGAGCGCTATTTGCGCGCGGGCAAATCAAAAAAGGAAGCTTCTATTGAGGCTACTAAGCAAATTGGCTTAGCCGTGTTAGGCTGCACAGCTACTTTAATTTTAGCTTTTTTGCCCTTGGTATTTTTACCTGAAACGGCTGGACAATTTGTTCGAAGTCTACCGATGGCGGTAATACTTACTGTGTTGGCCTCTCTGTTTGTTTCTTTAACCATCGTTCCGTTTTTAGCGAGTCGTATTTTAAAAACACACGCATCTCCGGAGGGAAATATTTTCCTGCGCGCCTTGAAAAAAGTAATCAGTGGTACCTACACCAAAGCGTTACATTGGTCGCTTCGCCACACATGGGCAACATTGGGCATTACATTGATTTTATTCATCGGTAGTTTGGCATTATTTAAAGTAGTTGGTTTTAGTTTATTTCCAAGATCGGAAAAACCGCAGTTTCTCATAAACATCGAGACGCCTAATAGCACCAGTATTGACGAGACGGATAAAATTGCACGGTATGTAGAACAGGAACTTAAGAAAGAGAAGCAAATCAATTATATCACCACCAACGTGGGCAAGGGTAATCCACGTATTTACTACAATGTAATTCAACGAAATCAGTCAAGTAATTTTGCTCAATTCTTTGTTCAGCTAAAAGAAATTTCGACTGAGGGGAAGACAAAATTGATTGATAAGCTCCGCGAAAAATTTTACTCTTACCCCAATGCAAAAATTGAAGTGAAGGATTTTGAGCAGGGGCCACCACTTGAGGCACCAATAGCCATGCGCATTTTCGGTGAGAACTTGGATACGCTTCGCTCGATCTCAATGAAAATTGAAGAGATCATAGAAAAAACCCCGGGTACCATTTATGTGAATAACCCCTTGGCAAACCAGCAGACTGATTTGAGAGTGAAGATCAATAAAGAGAAGGCAGGGCAGTTGGGTGTACAAATCAGCGATATTGATCGCGTCATTCGGTTAGGGATTGCCGGGCTAAATGTGGGGAAGTTTACCCCGGGCGAAGGAGAAGATGAGATCAACATTAATGTGACCCTGCCGAAAAAGGACTTTGCGGGCTTTGATGTATTCAATACGCTGCAGGTAAATTCGATCACAGGTCAGGCAATCCCGCTTAGGCAGTTAGCTACGGTAGAGTTTGAGACAGGCCCGAATCTGATCCGCCACTACAACAAGGCGCGCTATGCCACCGTTACTTCCTATGTAAAAAGTGGATTTCTCTACGAGGCGGTAACGAACGAAGTAATTAAGAAATTGGATGCCTTTGCATTTCCATCTGGCTACTATTATAAAGCCGCGGGCGAAGTGGAGAATAAGCAAGAATCGTTTGGTGGGTTGACCACTATTATTTTGATAACCGTTTTCGGTTTCATTGCTGTATTGGTTTTAGAGTTTGGAAATTTTAAGAGTACGTTGATTGTGTTGTCAGTAATTCCATTAGGTGTGATAGGCGCGGTCACCATGTTATTCCTTACGGGCAACCCTTTGTCATTTGTGGCAGTAGTTGGTCTGATTGCACTGGCAGGAATAGAGGTGAAGAACTCGATTTTATTAGTTGACTTTACCCATCAACTTCGCGAGCGTGGTGTTGAATTGAACGAAGCCATTGAAAAGGCAGGCGAGATTCGCTTCGTGCCAATTGTGTTGACTTCGCTCACGGCAATTGGTGGATTGATTCCCCTGGCGATTGAAGGAAATCCTTTATACTCTCCGCTCGCATTGGTAATCATTGGGGGCTTGATTAGTTCTACGTTGCTTTCACGATTGGTGACGCCAGTAATGTACAAGTTGCTACCACCCAAAGTAGAAGTGGTTGGAGAGAAGCCAGGAGACATACCGTTGGAGTAAATTGTCTGTACCTTAATTTTTAGGATTGTCTTGATTACCTTGATTATGATTTTGTTTGAGATTTGAAGGAGAATGGTATAGACATTTACTCAATAACAAAATTCTTAAGCCGGACTCAAAGTAGAATTTCGGTTCTAATCATGGTGATCAGGTTAATCAATCAAATCAAAGCTAATTTTTTTTGAAATCACGGTAATCAGGCGAATCAATCGAATGATGGTCAAGACTTTTTTATTGCAATTGGCGCAGCCAAGCAACTCTCCGGTATTTTGAAAGCATCGCACAGCGGCACCGCTTCTTGGCGCACATCCCAACATAGTTGGTTGACGAGTTTCCGGACGGCCTTTGTTTTTGCGCCTTCCATGTAGCCGCTCTCTAAATACCAGCCCTTGTTCTTTTCAATTTGCGATAGCGCGAATAGCTGACAGAGTTTTTTCAATACCGCTTTGCAACCGGCATCTTTTGTTTGATTTACTTGCTCAATAAATTTTTCAAGTATCACCCGCTCAATGTGTGCTAAGCCTACCTGCACGAGATGATGCTGACTGACATTGAAGGCGTCAAAAGAATCCATGCCGCTGCTGATGTGTTTTTTCAATCGCTGCGCGGCTGATACTAAGATATCGCGCTCTCGGTGTTTAAAAGCTTCCAACTGAAATTCGAAATCGAGAAGATGTTCTTCATCCGTATTGCGAGTGAAGAATGGATTGAGCTCTGTTAACGATGACGAAGCTTGCTCGGCCACAAAATTTAGAATGCCAAACATGCCCATGTTGCTAAATTCTTGTTTGAATTCCGTCAACCGGCTTTTGGCTACCAGTTGTAACATTACGGTATTGTCACCTTCAAACGTGGTGTAGATGTCCGAGTCATTTTTCAACCGCTCAATTCTATTTTCAGATAAAAACCCTTTTCCACCACAACACTCTCGGCATTCTTGCAAAGTAGCGGTCGTGTTCCATGTAGCAAATGATTTCATTCCCGCGGCAAGGGCTTCAATTTCTTGCATATCTTCTTCTTTTCTGTTGATAAACCGATGCGTAAGATATTGTAGCGAGAAGTGAAGCGCGTATGCATTTCCCAATAATGGCATCAACCTACGTTGATGGGTTCGGTAATTTAAGATAGGGATTTCACTTCCTCCTTCCGGCCCAAATTGCCTTCGCTGATCGCCATAGCGAATGGCAATCGTCAAACCAGATTTAGAAGCACTCAAACCAGAGCGGGGAATTCCAATACGTCCACCCACCAATGTACCTAGCATCGTGAAAAACCTACGGTTGTCGCTTGCAATCGGACTTTCAAATTTTCCATCTGCACTGATGCTCGCAAATCGATCCAACAGATTTTCAACGGGGACGCTCACATTGTTGTAATGAATTTTTCCGTTGTCAACTCCATTCAAACCCATCTTGCGGCCGCAATCTTCAATGGTGATGCCGGCTAAAGTCTTTCCACTCTTGTCGCGGATAGGAACGAGCACGGCACTGACGCCATAATCTTTTCCATCGATAATTAATTTTACAAACGTGGTGGCCATTTGTCCATGCAGCGCAGCGTTGCCAATGTATTCTTTCTTGGCCTGTTCATTAGGTGTGTGGATGACCAGACTTTTTTTGGCGTGATCGTAAGTAGCGGTGGTTTCAATTCCTTTTACGTTCGAGCCATGCCCTGTCTCCGTCATGGCAAAGCAGCCGGGCAAATCAAGCGTTCCAATTTGTTGTAAATACTTTTTATGATGTTTTTCTGTTCCTAAAAAGTAGACACTCATTCCAAACAATCCGAATTGCACACCAAACTTTATGACCAAACTTAGATCATGGTAGCTGAGTGTTTCCATAATGGTAAAATATTTTTCCATGTCGGCTTGCCCACCGTACTCTTTCGGATAGGCCATCGAACCAAAACCCTGATCTGCCAATTGTTGACACCACTGCCAAACCTTTTCGCGGTAAGCGGACAGATTATCGGTGTCCAAATACTGGAATTCAGGGTCGGAGATAACGGCTTTTACTTTTTTGATAATTTCCGATTGGTTGCCCTCCAATATTTTTGCCAACGTATCGACATCAAACGTAGATTGTGTGCTTTGTTGTTCCGTGATGGTTGTGCGCTTCTCCGGATAAAATTGATACACTACCTCTCCGTGAATAAGACCCAATGTTTCATCAATGCTGGCGAGTGATTCTCTGGCTTGGGATAGCTCTCCATTTAGCAGTTTTGCAGAATGACGTTGGGCAATGGCAATACCGATATCTACTAATTTGGGATTGGACGAAGTAGGGATGGTGTCCAAGGCTTTTCTGATTTCGGCTAGCCAGTTTCGATATTCATCGGGTGTCGGGGGAATGGTGGGATTAATCTGCGCAAGCAAAAATTGTTTTTCTTCTTGTGTGAGCCACCGTTGCTTTTCTACTAAGTCTTTAATGGTTTTAATTTCGCTGGGCGTCAGCACGGCATCGCTCCATACCATATAAAAAATAGGTAGGAAGATGTGTAAGTTCGGATTTGATTTTAACGCTAGGGAGGAAAGCATGGTGTAAGTAATTAGTGGTTTAAAATTACAAAATAGTTTCACTTGATCAAGGTGGGGAAAATCAATACATTTCTATTCTTATTTCAATACCTTAAACTTTGTATTTATGAAGCCAATCATTTTTTTCTGACTACTTTGTTAATGTTTTTCGCGTGCAAAAAAGCAAGAATATGATGTGGTGATCCGAGCAGGAACCGTGTACGATTAATCCGGAAATCCGGGAGTAGAAACAGACTTGGGCATTACTGGCAACACCGTTGCTTTCATTGGAGATTTATCGAATGCCATTGGCAAAAAAAGAAGTAGATGCGAACGGGCTGGCAGTCACGCCCAGGTTTATCAACATGCTGAGTCTTTGTGAAGTTTCATTTTTGTTCGATAATTCAACTTCCGTATGTAAGCTTTGGCTCCGATGCCGAATCAGTTTCAGCCTCTGCGAATTTTTTAAAGACGCCAATACATTTACCAGCTTACGGAAACTTCTCTCGTTTGCTGGGCAAATGTGGGCGCGATGAAAAAGTGGTTCCGTCTGCAGAAGCCATCCGCAGATTAACTTCTCTACCCGCCTCCAATTTAAAAATCAAAAAGCGTAGTTTGTTGGCAGGCTATTTTGCTGATCTTGCCATTTTCGACCCTACTAAAATTGCTGACCATGCTACGTTTGAAAACCCCCATCGATACAGCACAGGAATGGTGCACGTGTTTGTGAACGGCACGCAAGTATCGGATAATGGAGAACATACCAATGCCAAACCAGGCCGAGCAGTTAAAGAGCCGGGTTGGAAGAAGTAGGTATAAATTTTGGAAGTGTACTTTAAAGTTTTTTGCGGCTTGCACTTACGCTGTGCCCCGCTCAGTTTACCTGGGCTTCTGGCGCGCAGTGTGACGGTAATATTTGCGCAAAATTGTATTTAGCCGATCTACCATTTTATCGTTTCTCCAGCACAAACCTATAATATGGCCGTGTCCCGTTTTTTAATGTTTCGTAAAAACGCGAACCCACCACACCGGCAAATTCATTGAATAGGTTTTGCCAACGGGCTGGTATCAGTTTTTTGATCCGATCTTTTTTTGATTCATCCTCCGCTTCGATGGATTGAACCACATTGGGGGTGATGTCTTCTTTGGAAAGACGGGTCAGGCCAGAATTTTCGATTTGAGTTTCAAATACTCTCATGTTTTCTTGGCTATTGCGGAAATCCACCATCAACAAACGACCGCCCGGTTTCAGCACTCTTTTTACCTCTTTTAAAAAGGTATCCACATTTCCGTAGCCGTGGCTGGACTCTACGTTCAACACTATATCGATGCTATTATCAGCTAACGGAATAGCTTCAGCACTTCCTTCAATAAATCTTAATCCAGGTACTTGATGGATTTTATTGGCTAACTCAACCGCGCTAGCCGCAATATCTAAGCCTATGTAGCTAGCGGGTTTGAAAAATGAAGCAACATGTTTGGCGCCACCTCCACGGCCACTACCAATTTCCAAAACTTGGTTCCCTTGCAAATCTGCTTTAGAGGCGAGGTAATGATACATCTGCAAGGAATATTTTTGAATTTTTGGATCGTTGGGTAAATCTAGCGCGGGCTCATTTGGGTTAGGGGTATACCCATAATTCATGAAGTGCCAATCTTCGGCAGGGATATTTTTGGCCAACAGCTCATACGTGATTTTTGCATTAAATCGCTTAAACCAAGCAAACCGTTTAAAGATTTGAATAATGAACTTGACCATCGGAAATTATTTTGCATTCAAGTTAGGAAGAAAATCCCAACCCTTTGAATCAATCAATTTTTCTTCAACCCGTTTACCAACATGTCAGACAATTGTTGACCCAATTGAGTTGGGTCAATTTCGCTTTTGGGATCGTACCACATCGGCATCCAGTTCAGCGAAGAAAATAATGTCATAACAGCCAGTTTCTTGTCGATGGTCTCTTTGAACTCGCCCATGCGAATGCCATCTTCAATCATGGTTTTGAAACGATTGATGTAATTGATGCGCAGCAGCAGAAAGTCACGTAAGAAGGGCTGACTTAAATGCCGGTGCTCATTCATAAACACGGCAGAAGCTGTTAGGTCTTTCGCCATCACTTGTATGTGACCGATGATACCCTTGCGCAGTTTTTCACTGGCCGTGAGTTTTTGTTTTTCTACTTCTTCCAACGATTTCCGAAATTCATTGGCCATATCAAAACAAAGGTTTTGAAGGATCTCTTCTTTGGATTTGATATGCGAATAGAGGCTCGCTGCTTCGATCCCCAGCTTCTGCGCCAAGTCGCGCATGGATGCGGCTGCGTATCCTTTCTCCCTGAAGAGCTGGGCGGCACTTCTGATGACTTGTTCTTTTCTACTTAAGTTGGCTACTGACTCCATTCGTTTTGCTATAGGTACAACAAAGATAATTTATAATTAGCTTTGATTTCCTAAAGTACGCTAAAATGAATTACAGTTCAATCAAAGAGTTCTTCTATAAGCTGTACAACATTTGTTTATTCATGATGTTTTTGCCCACGGGTGCTTTTCTGGTTGTCTATTATTTGACCCTTGCTGGAAAGATTTCTCCTGTTATTCAGACAGAAAAGGTACAATTAATCATATTGGTGTCTTTTCCCATTCTCGCCATTTTAGACCTAACGATTGTTCATTGGGTAGTGCGAAAAAGATTTTTGGTTTTGCAAAAAGAAATCAGCTTGGGCATTCGGCTGGAGAAGTATTTCTCGATTGCCTCCATTCGAATATCAGCGATTGTGGCCACTTCCTTGTTTATGGCAGCAGGACTTTACCTGACGGGACACGAGTATTTCACGGTTTATTTTTTGTTGATACTTGTATGGCTTTACGTTCAATGGCCATCGCCTAAAAGAGTAAGCAAAGATCTAGACCTGCGAGGCGATGAAGAAAAAATGGTGTTGACGAAAGGGGAGGCGTTTAAGTAGAAAAAACTTTTAGCAAGAATTTCACCGCTAAGGTGCAAAGCCGCAAAGCAACCGCAAATAAGTGAATCAAATTTCTTCTTCACGTCCTTCGCGTCTCTGCGATTATTTCTTTAAAACGTCACACCAAAACTAAATGCATTCAACTGTGGCCCTTTGTTGGCTACGAATAAATCGTTCATGTCATAATTAACGAAGAAGTCGGTGCCCCTGAATCCAAACTGAAAACGCGCACCGTAGCGAATATTGTTCAAGTAGTAAGGATCATGAAGACGCTCGACTTTTTCATCGCCTTGAATGGCGAAGACCTGTTTTGTGTAGCTGTCGATGCGATAACCTACATACGGCCCCGCTCCAATTCGGAACCCGTTTGAATGACGGCCACTAAATAGCCCCGGCTTCCGATTGTTCCCTCCAAGATCCAACATAGGCACGAGTGAGAAATTTACATACGCCACGGTTAGCTTACTTTTATTAAAGTCGGAAGGACGGCTGTCCAAACTGAAAGTAGCACCCGTATCGTCTTTCGTCAACAATGTTTTATTATCTTGAAACTTAAAGTTGTACCAGCTTATTCCACCAGCCCATTCTAAGAAAAATTTATTGGCCAAGCGAGTACGTTGTGTAGAGTTTAACGCTACATACCAACTTCCCCAAGGGCGAACGGTGTAAACACTGTTGGCATCGCCCGGAAATTTTCCACCCTCTAAATAATTATTAGTACCCAAATCAATGTTGAAAGAACTATAGGTTCTTCTTCTAGAGTTATTCCGGTAACGGTCGGTGTTGTTATTTCCACTGCTGTACGTGACATAACGGTCGTTATTATTTCTGCGGTCGCTCTCTTTGTACCGAGCGCGATCTGCTTCTGTTGGCCATTCCTCATCGCTGGCAATCTGACTTTCTGAAGGGCCATTGGCAATGACCGTGTCTTTCAAATAGAAGGCGGCTGACTTTTCAAGTCTGGTAGAATCGCGTCTGTCCAGTTTGTCAATCATATCCGTCATCAACGATTGAAAGTTATAGTGCTTCAATATTTCCAAGTCCTTTTTGTCCTGTATCGCAAATATCACTTTGCTGCCTTCACCTACTCTAATGATTACGGTATCAGCTTTCTTTTGCGCAACTACGCCCGAAAGTAGGCTCGTTAAAAATATCCCAACTAATAGATTCCTTTTCATATAATGTCTTTAGTAATTTCTTTCTTCTGGTTTTGTTTTGTCTTTCTTAAAGTTGCGTGCAAAGAGTGTTTCTTTGAACGCTTGCAATCCCAATCCGTCTTCTCCGTTTTTCAATTCCTTTATGGTATTAAAAAAGCCTTTGGGTCCTTTTTTCTCTTCACTTTGGGCGATAGCAATTGTTTCAACTAGCTCCAATCTAAATTCCAACACAATCGGCTTTTGTTCAGGTGCCGAAGGAGTTGCTGCTACTAAAGTTACCGGATCAACCAAAGCTATTTCAACAGACTGCTCCTCAACGATTTCCTCAATTTTATTTTCTTGATTCACCGTTTCAATAGATTGTTGTGGATTCATTTTGGTTTTCCGTTCCATTTTAATCGCTACAGTTCTTTGACCTTTCTCCCCTTTTTGCTCGACAATTGCAGGCTGACTTTCGATGGGTGCTTTTTCAACAAGAGGTTTTATGGCCGTTATTTCAGTTGATTGTTTTCCATCCCAGCCAATCCCTACCCACAACAATCCACCCAACAGCGCAAGCGCAGCCGCCATTCTCCAGATCAATACAGTCTTATTTTTTTTTACAAGACCTGCTTCAATCTTTTCCCATGCTGCGGCAGAGGGCGCACTCGCGTGCTCTTCTAATTTTCCGCGAAAGAATTCATCTACCTGCTTGGCCATATTAATTTATTTTTTGATTCATCTCTTGTTCCGATTCAATCAGTCGCTTTTGTAATAAGGCGCGCGCCCGGCTCAATTGCGACTTCGAAGTATTTTCGCTGATGCCCAGTTGGTCGGCAATCTCTTGGTGCGAAAATCCGTCAATAGCATATAGGTTGAATACCATCCGATAACCCGTGGGCAGCGCCTCAATCATTTTCAACAGGTCTTCGACTTCCAACTGGTTCTCCAACACCTCGAAGTTTGGCTCGCGATCCAACGCCTCGATGTCCGTCTCCACATACATGCTTTTGTTTTTCCTCAAATAACTCAGCGCCTCGTTTACAATAATCCTGCGCAGCCAACCTTCAAAACTACCCTCGCCCTTAAACTGATCGATCCGGTTAAAGACTTTGGTAAACGACACCACCAACACATCCTCGGCCTGCATTTTGTCTTTGATGTACCGGCAGCAGAGACTGTACATTTTGCCCGAGTAGAATTTATAGACCGCGCGCTGGGCATCCCGGTTATGCCGTTTGCAGCCTTCAATCCAATCATTTTCTTTTGTGCGGTAAATCTGTAGCACCATTTAAGTGAATTCGATACTAAGATGCATATACGGGCAATAGGGTTGCATGGCTATTGCGGAAAAGTTATTAGTTTAAAATGGATTCTTTGGCTCGCCCTCCGAAGCTTTAGCGTATAAGGGCGGCATGGCCAAGCGAGGCGCAAGGCCACCGGGCTATCCGTTACAAGTCCGCTCTTCTGCGCTCCCAACCCTTGGCGGGCTTTCCACTGCTATCCCTTGCCGAAGTTCGCTCTTAGTTGTGCGCTCCTTGCCAAGTAGCCACATCACCCTTGGAGAGAGCAATTATTATCGTGTATACTTTCTTTACATGACACCTGTCTCAGGTATAAACTCTTTACATGACACCAAAGCCCGAAAAACCATATAACCAGTTACCTGAATTACCACCATCGCGTAAACAAATTGAAACTTTTAAAATCCTTCGGCAACTAGTAAAATCATCCATTGCGTTGGCCGAGTTAAAAAGGACTAGCAGGTACTCTGCCAAATCCTAACATTTTACTGAATGCTGTCATTCTTAAAGAAGCCAGGGCAAGTTCAGAAATTGAAAACGTAATCACTACACAAGATAAATTATACCTGGCACTCTCTACCAAAGGGATACAGCCAGACCCTGCAACAAATGAAGTGCTTCGGTATAGAGAAGCGTCTCTATACGGTTTTAAGTTCATCAAACAGAAAGGCTTCCTAAGCACCAATGCGATTATTGCAATTCAAAAAATAGTAGAAGAGAACAAAGCGGGTATCCGAAAATTACCCGGCACTGCTCTTAGAAATGCAGCTACTAATAAAGTCATCTACACACCTCCCGATGATCATGACGCGATTTTGCGTTTGATGAAAAACTACGAGGCTTATCTAAATGAAGAAGATGACATTTCCCCGTTGATAAAAATGGCTATTCAACATTACCAATTTGAGAGCATCTATCCTTTTTATGATGGCAACGGAAGGACAGGCCGAATTATCAACCTACTGTACATAATTTTAATTGGATTGTTGGATAGCCCTATTCTTTACTTAAGTGATTATATCATTAACAACAAAAGTGATTATTACCGCTTGCTTCAAGAGGTTAGAACAAAAAATAATTGGGAGGATTGGATAGTCTATATGCTAAAAGGTATCGAAGAAACATCGCGTCAAACAATTGTGCAGATAAAAGCCATCCAAAAACTATTGATTTCCACTCAAGAAAAAGTCAAGAAGCAATCTCCAAAATCACACGACAAGGAATTGATAGAAATTTTGTTTGAACATCCTTATTGCAAAACGGAAATCTTAGTGGAGAGATTGAAAATATCACGCATTACTGCGTCCAAATACTTGAAGCAGCTTCAAAGTTTAGGTATTCTTGAGACGAAAAAAGTTTGGAAAGAAACCATTTATATTAATGTCAAGCTTTTCGATCTACTCAAAAAATAGATCTATTCGGCTTCTTCAGGTCAATCATGCTTGCGCGCGTTTTTAACGCGTGCTTTCTTTATTCACCTATTGGCTGTATTTTTAGAAAGCTTCTTCAACTATTTGTGACCCCAATTATTCAATTGATTGGCACGCGTTGCAAACGCGCGCTAACTGTTGTAAGCGCAATTCTTTTCGGCCTTGAAAAAGTCCACAGTCTAAAAGAATTTTTAGAGCATCGACTTGTACTAAGTATTTAGAGCCCGTTACGCTGCGGGCGGCTCCAAGGAATTTGATTTTTACGTTCATAATGAGTGTTTCTGAAATGTAGCTAAAATCTGGTTGTTCTTTGCTCGGCTAGCTTCACCATCTATTTTTTGGTTTAAAAGGAGTGCGGAAAAATTGCAGCAGGATTTAGTGGGCGTGGATGAATCAACATTTATTTTTGGGTAATGCGCACCCTTTTTTTAAATTATTTTTTTTCATAAAAGCGATCCTAAAAACTGTGGAGTGTGGAAAAATCTCCCCTAACGTCTCGATTGTTGACATAGGCTTTCCATTTACTGGACGAAGCATTTCAATCTCAAGTTGCGTGTTATTAGTCATGTTTAACGTGTTTCCACAGCCGTTCAGCTCCTTGGATTTATGGACAAACGGATGACGGCACGGAATTTTCCTCTAAGCAATATTCTTAAATCGATACGCTTGAAAAATTTACCCCACGTAGCTGTATTTATCTTGGCATTTGTATGCATTACTGGCTTTTCGCAAAAAAAGTCTGTTGTCATCGGGGAAATGATTAGCCGACCCAACGCAATTCTGATTTTAAATTCCCCCAACCGTGATCAAGGATTTTTGTTGCCACAGTTATCAACCGCGCAAAGGCTATCCATATTACCTACTTCGCCTAACGATAACGGTCTTTGTGTTTTTGATACCACCGAAAAATCATTCTATTATTGGAACAATGATCAATGGATAAAAGGATTAGGCAACCAAGTCAACCAACTCCTCAACTATAATCCGCTTACTTACAGGCTTGCCTTGTCAAATGGCAATGAAGTAGACTTGACTCAACTAAAGGAAATTCCCTCCCATACCGGACAAGCTGGAAAATACATTACCACCGATGGTGCAACACTGTCGTGGGCATCGCTAACAAGTTTGGGTGACGTAACCAGTTTAATTACTACTGCAACATCGGGACTTTCGGGTGGCGTTACCTCGGGTGATGCGACCCTTTCTGTAAATGTTGATAACACTACCATTTCAATAAATGGCGCGAATCAACTACAACTTTCAAATGCTTCCGTTTCGCCTGCCAAAATGCAGATTGGCAGCAATAACACGATGTTAACAACGGACGGCACGGGAGTAGTAAAATGGGCCACACTTGTCACCGATAACCAAGGCTTATCGTTGGCGGGAAACTTGGTCAACATTACCAACGGTACTTCAGTTAACTTGAATAATTTGACAGCTGCGGGTAGTGTATCTGGTTTGCTTAGTAATCTTGTTATTGGGAACGATGCCATTACAAGTGCAAAAATCCTAAATGATGCTGTTACCGATGCAAAGATTGCTCCCGGTATCACCCCTTCAAAAGTTAATCCATCCGTAACGAATGGTCAGGTGTTGACAACCGTGGCCGGAGTTACAACATGGGCAAACGCCTCCGCTAGCACCGATGATCAAAACATTACCTTAGCGGGAAATATACTCAGCATAGAGAGCGGCAACACGGCCGATCTCACAAGCCTCAATGCCTCAGGGGCAGTAAACGGACCGTTAAATAACCTTGTCATTGCGAACGATGCAATAACCACGGCAACGATTTTAGATGCCACAATAG
>Ga0163155_10004410_pt1 | contig 14493 bp, 5 predicted proteins | sample OliLakLV19SP4G1_FD_148611 | JGI IMG/M metagenome (GOLD analysis project Ga0163155, IMG submission 148611) | Freshwater microbial mat bacterial communities from Lake Vanda, McMurdo Dry Valleys, Antarctica - Oligotrophic Lake LV.19.SP4.G1 | ecosystem: Environmental > Aquatic > Freshwater > Lake >...
GCGTTTCCTGCGCTTTGCTTCGCGCTTCCTGCTGGCGGCGGGCGGACTCATCGGCGCGGGCGTCTTTTTTCTGCGCCTGGAGTTGCTGACGCAGCTCCGCAGCTTCAGCCTGTGACGAACGCCGTTCCACGGCGGTCTGCTGGCGTTGTTGCTGCGCCTGTTCGCGCGGTTCGGCGACGGCCTCTCGCCGCGCTTCGGCCTGCGCCAGCTTTTGCTGCCGCGTCTGGTCCTTGTCGCTCATCAATGCTTCGCGCCGCAGCTTCGCCGCATCGGCACGGGCTTGAGCGGCTTCGGCGCGCTGCTGCTGGACTTGCTGCGCGTCGTCACGCTGCGTCTCACGCCTCTGAGCGAGCTGCTGGCGTTCCTGGACGCGATCCTGAAGGCGCATCTGTTTGGAGGCGTTCAGGGCTTCCTGCCGGCGTTGAGCGGTCTGTTGGCGGGCCTCGCGCAACTGTGCCTCATTCTGAATGCGATCAACGCGTCGGTCGTTGCGCGCGTCACGCACATCATTGCGGCGTTCGATTTGACTCAAGCGCTCTTGAACACGCGCTTGCGCCACCTCTGGCGAGAAGCGGGCTTCCCGCGAGACGCGCGGGCGGTACAGGCGATAGCGGTCTCCATCCACATAACCGGTACGAAAGTTCCGGCCTCGATCCCACTCGGGATCCGCCAGTGAATAGCGACGGAAGCGGCGGTGCGAATGGCGTTCGATAAAATCGAAATTGAGGCCGAAATTTACGAATCCACCATTATTGAAAGCCAGACCCGTGCTGAATGAGGCGTCGGAATAAATGCCTCGAGCTCGCCACGGATCAACCACATAAGGAGAGTAGTAATCGTCGCCAAAGTTCGCGACAGGGATGTAGGTGTAATCCCAGCTGTTCAGGCCGAAGTTAAAATCAACGCCGACATTTCTGCCGAAGTAAGAGAAACCGACCCCCGGCGACCAACTGGCTTCAGGCGGCAAAGGCGCCCAGCCGTAGTGATCGTTCGTGTGCGACCAGGTGACCCAGGCCGGCGACCATGCGGTGTCGGGTACCCAGACCCATTTGTGCTGAGGCAAGTAGCTCCAGCGGCCGTAATGATAAGGCGCCCAGCCCCAGGAGTAATCGCTGTCCCACGTGTAACCGACGTCCTCGACATAACGCCAGCGTCCCGCATCGCGGTACGGCGCCCAGTTCGCATCCACGGTGGTATGGTAAGGTTGCCACACGCTGCCGTACGCTTCAGTCTCGACCCAATTGCCATAGGGCGCGAGGGACGTGTAGAACGTGGAGAGATCGGCTTTTTCACCCGGCTCTGGCGCGGCCACGGTACTGTAATCACGCTGCGGTTCATCCGAGTTGAGCAATGCCGCGTCGGTCGCTGGAGCCGGCCTGTCGAGCATTGTCACGATTACGGCATCCGGGACGCCGACGTCATAAAGATAGGTGACATCGCCCGCCGAAAGATCGTACGTCTCGCTGTTTTTCTCTATGTAGGCGTTGATGACCTCGGCTGATACGCCCTTCTTGGCCATATCAACGATTTCGTAAATGCCCGCGCGAACGAGTGGTGCTGAAATGAAAAAGAGCGCGGCCAAGAACGCTTGAATTAGTCTGGCTTTCATCGTTAACTCCCTTCTGCCCCTCCGGCAACCAAAATGGCAATTGCACGTTGCATGTAATTTCAATGCGCGCCCCTGCCGTAGCGAACGCGACGCGTTCGCCAGTGCACACAGTTGCGACTGCCGTGCCAGTGGGTAAGGGTGGGGCGGTGTTGAAAAAACAGAGCGGTTACTTTTTCGGGAATTGTTCCTGTGCGTAATCCCAAAGCCGTTTCGGTTCCCGGCCGAGAATAGCTGCGGACTTATTGTTCTTGGCGCGTCCGTCTTCCTGAAGCATCAGGATCTGATCGCGGTTCAACAGCGGCTTGCTCGACACCTTTTCCAACAGCGCCGCAAGGATATTCGCGACGGAGTATGGCACCGTCACAAAGAGGCGTTCGCGCCCCGCGATGCGGCAGGCGATCTTCATGATCTCTTTTACGCTGAGCGCTTCCGGCCCGCCCAGTTCGTACGTGCCCGGGGGCAGCGTCGCGGGAAATTCTGGAGCGCACGCGTTCACCAGGACCTCAGCGACGTCCTCCACCCAAATGGGTTGGAGCACCGATGTGCCGCCGCCGATCGCTGGCATGATCGGCCAGGGCGGATAGCGCGGGTCCGCAATATTTTTGGCGAACGTGATGAAAAGATTGAGGAACTCATCTTCAGGTCCGAAAATGATCGACGCCGGAAAGTTATAGCCTTCCAGACCGCTTTGAGAAACCATCTGTTCGGCGGCGGATTTCGTCTTCTGGTAGCGCGCTTTGGAATCCGGCTTCGAGCCGAGGCCGCTGAGATACACGAACCGTCTCACGCCAGCGGATTTTGCCTCCTCTAATATATTGCGCGTCCCATCGACATGAATATGTTCGTAGGTATCCTCGCCTTCGTGGATGACGCCGACGAGATGGATCACCCCGAAGCACCCGGCGCACGCTCCTTTAAGGGAGTTCCTTTCGGTGATGCCGCCTTCCGCGAACTCGTTCGTGTATTTGGCGATGGGGCCGCGCTCGGAGCCGGCTCGAACGAGCGCACGGACGTTGAACCCATTTCTTGCCAAGCGCTGCACGACGTGTCGACCGACATAGCCAGCCGCCCCGGTCACCAGAATGATTGGGCCGGTGTTGCCCATGTAAGCAGACACGAGAGGTGTCTTCGTTTCACTCATGATTCGTTGTCCCCTGTCAGTAATGATCTAAATATATTTTAGCGAGTGAAGAAAATCATTCAAAAGCATCGTACTCTTTTCACCGAAACTCTTGTCCTGAGCCACGTGAGCCGTACAATAGCGCGGATCTTTTTGTTTTTGTTTCTAAATTGATACGGAGATTACTCGAATGCAGTGCATCCGGCTCCGGCCGTGGCAGGTATTCTCAAGCGTGGTGCTTTTTGCGGCGTTATCCTGCAATTCGTCTCACGCCTTGGACTCCGCCACATCAGTCCCGCCCATCGATCTGAAAGATGTCGATGGATTCACACCGATCAAAATGTCGGACCTTCCGGATTTCATGGAAGAAGTTGAAACGCGCGCGTCGAAGAAGGGCATGGTTCACACCAACGGACTGCTGGCGACGATCAATTATTGTGAATTCAAAAAGCGCGAACCCTCCACCAAGGAAGAAACGATCCTTCTTGAACCCGAGGCAACGGGGTTCAACAAGCGCGTGGAAGTGCGCGGATTTTTTCAACAGGGGAAGGCCCCGCTCGCCGTCGTAATGCTCGGTTTTGGACAATGCTGCACCGACAAGGTCGCCAAGACCTGGAAATCGTATATGTACGATGCGGGCTGCCATGTGATCACGTTTGACTCGCTGATTCGCAACAACATGAACGAAGCCACGGGCCACGGCGTGGCGGGAAATTTCGTCGAGGAAGCCATAGTCGCGGCGAAAATTATTGACGCCGTGTTGGCCTCAAGAACCAAAGACGGCATGGGCATTGGCGAGAACACCAGCAGCGTCCGCCTCATGGGCACCAGCTACGGCGGCCTTCTGGCGCTTCAATGCACCCGCCTTCCGCAAGCCAAAACATGGCCTATCGACCGAGTCTTGCTCTGCTCAACGCCGGTCAGCATGGGCACGGCAGCGCGCCGCCTCGATAATTTCTCGCGCGAAGACAAGCCCTTTTTTGGCATCATGCAACTCATGAAATTGATGAACGGCTACACGCCCAAAGGCGAACAGCCCACGGCGAAAGAGGAAGCCCTGATGCGCGCTGGAATCGGTTACTGCTTCCACGGCGATTTGGCGACCGTTGCGAAAAGCAATATCGAACGCTACGACCCCGAACTTCCTCGGCGGCTGAAATCTTGGGAAGAGCGGGAAGACCAGAGAGAGATGCATGGCGACATGGTCAAGTCCCTGAAGGATCGCCACGTCAAAGAACTGCATGACCTTCAAGAGCAGCGCGGCAGCATGAGCAAAGACGATTTCGAACAGGCCAAGCGTGACTTGGAAGGCCGGCAGAAAGTTCAGGCCATCGTCGCCAAACGCCAGCCCAGTGAAATCAGCGAATGGAACTTCCAGGATTATATGTTCTTGTTGCTCAAGCCGCACTGGAAGTTGAAGCGCGGCGGCACGATTGCGGTCACGCTGGCCGACTTGATGGCAGGCGCGCCGAACTTTGTCCAAGTCGTTGAGGCCGCCGACGACCCGCTCAATGATCCCAAGGAATTTGCGGAGACCATGGCTAAAATCCCGGCCGACAGGCAACTGGTGATCCCGCACGGCGGGCATCTCGGCTTCACGGGAACCAAGTGGTTCGAAACACTGATCGAGAAGTTTTTCAGAGCTTCAACCGCTTCCAAAGGCAATTGACCGCCAGAATAGCCAATGGAAATGACCCCGATTCGGAAGATAATTGGGGGGAGAAACGATTTGAGGAGTAGTCAGCACCGCCATGCCAGATCCCGCGTCCGCCCCGAATGACCTGAGCTTGTCCTATTTCGAGAATTTGTACGCCGACTTTCTGATCGATCCGGCCCGCATACCCGATGACTGGCGCCATTACTTCGATCAGATTTCGCATGGCAATGGAGCCGGTTCCAACGGAAGGGGCCACGGACTTCCAAGCCCCAAACCGCGCATCGGTCCCTCTTTCCGCCCCGCCAGCCTGTTCAATCCAATCCCAAACGCAACGGCTAAGCCTTCTGAAAAACGGTTGCCGGCCGGTGGCACCACCCGCGTACGCCAAGCGCGCGCGATGCAGGAACGCGTTGATCAGCTCATCCGGAATTTCCGCGTGCGCGGGCACATCGCCGCCCGCATTGATCCGCTGGGAACGCAGCACGCCGAGCCGCCGGAATGCAATTCGGCCTACTATGGTTTCAGCGACGAAGATCTGGATATGCCGTTCTCCACGGAGGGCATTCCGGGCGTTGATGCGTCAACGCTGCGAAAAATTCTGGAGCGCATGCGCAACACCTACTGTCGCTCGATTGGCGTGCAGTTCATGCATATCGACGATCTTTTCGTGCGCGAATGGCTGCAGCAGCGCATGGAAGCGACCGAGAATCATCTAACGCTCAGCCGCGCCGAACAGCTCCGCATCCTGACGCGGCTGACGGACGCTGTCATTTTTGAAGAATTTATTCAGAAGAAATTCATTGGCGCAAAAAGTTTTTCGCTGGAAGGCGCCGAGAGTCTCATTCCGCTGCTCGAGTTGGCCATCGAGCGCGCCGGTGCGCAGGGCGTGCTGGAAATTGTGCTCGGCATGGCTCACCGCGGCCGCTTGAATGTGCTGGCGAACATCATGGGCAAGAGCCCGCGCCAGATCTTCCGCGAGTTCGATGACGCGGATGCCGACCAGAACATCGGCCGCGGCGACGTGAAATACCATCTCGGTTACAGCACCGATTGGAAATGTGTCAACGGCGCGCGCATCCATTTGTCGCTGTGCTTCAATCCCAGCCATCTGGAGTACGTCAATACCGTGGCGCTGGGCCGCCTGCGCGCCAAGCAGGACCGCTGTGGCGACGTCAACTTTGAACGCGGAATGGTCATCCTGATTCACGGCGACGCTGCATTCGCCGGAGAAGGCATCGTTCAGGAGACGCTGAATCTCAGCGAGCTGAAAGGCTACCGAACGGGCGGCACGGTGCATATCATTGTGAACAATCAGATCGGATTCACCACCGATCCATCCGAAGCGCGTTCGAGCATGTACGCGACGGATGTCGCCAAGATGCTGCAGACCCCGATTTTTCACGTCAACGGCGAAGACCCCGAAGCGGTCGCGCAATGCGTGCAGCTGGCCATGGATTTCCGCAAGACATTCCAGAAAGACGTGTTCATCGACATGTACTGTTATCGCCGCCGCGGACACAACGAAGGCGATGAACCCGCGTTTACACAGCCGGATCTCTATCGCAACATCGAACGGCGCAAGCCGGTGCGCGAAGGCTACCTGGATCATCTGTTGAAACTCGGAGGCGTCACGGCCGAAGAAGCCGGCCAGATTGCGATTCGCCGCCGCAATCATCTGGAGTTGGAATTGACGGTCGCCCGCAGCAAGGGGCAGACGATGGTGATTCCCGGAACTGGCGTGTGGGCGCATTATCACGGAGGACCGGAAAAGCGCGCGCTGGAAGTGGAGACGGGCGTTCAAAAAGAGCGGCTCGCTGAGCTGCTGGAAAAGCTCACCCGGATGCCTCAGGATTTCCAGCCGCATCCCAAGATCGAGCGCCTGCTTGAAGCGCGCCGGCAGATGGCGCGCGGCGAAAAATCGCTGGATTGGTCCGCGGCGGAAGCGCTGGCACTAGCCACGCTATCGGCGGGCGGGACGCGTGTTCGCATCAGCGGCCAGGACAGTGAGCGCGGCACGTTCAGCCACCGCCATGCCATGCTGCACGACCTGAATACGGGCCGGAAGTTCATGCCGTTGCAGCATCTGGATAAAAATCAGTCGCCGGTCCAGATCATCAATAGCCCGCTGTGCGAGACGGGCGTGCTGGGATACGAGTATGGCTACAGCCTGGATTGCCCGGACGGCCTGGTCATGTGGGAGGCGCAATTCGGCGATTTCTGGAATTGCGCGCAGGTCATCGTGGATCAGTTTATTGTGAGCGCCGAAGACAAGTGGCGGCGGCACTCCGGATTGGTGTTGCTGTTGCCGCACGGGTTTGAAGGCATGGGGCCGGAGCATTCCAGCGCGCGGCTCGAACGCTTCCTGCAGATGTCCGCCGAAGACAATATTCAGGTGGCCAACCCCACCACGCCGGCTCAGTTTTTCCACCTGCTCCGCCGTCAGATTCTGCGCAAATGGCGCAAACCGCTCGTGGTAATGACGCCGAAAAGCCTGCTGCGCCATCCCGAATGCGTCTCGACGCTGGAGGATATGTCGAAGGGTATCTTCCAGCGCATTATTTCCGATAAGGTCATCGCGCCGGAAGCGACTGAGCGCGTATTGCTCTGCACCGGGAAAATTTATTACGAGTTGCTCGCCAGGCGCAATGAGCTCAAGCGGCGGAACGCGGCCATTCTTCGCCTCGAACAATTGACGCCGCTCACGCATGACGCGTTCGTTGCGGCGTTCGCGCCGTACAAGGATGGAACGCCCGTTTACTGGGTCCAGGAAGAGCCGGAAAATATGGGCGCATGGCGCTATCTTTATCTGAAGATGGGACCGAAGCTGCTGGACCGTTTTCCGTTGAGCGGCATACAGCGGCCAGCGTCCGCGAGTTCGGCGACAGGCTCCGCTGCCGCGCACAAGGCCGAGCAGAAGAAAATTCTCGACGCTGCGTTTGCTTGAAACGAACTCCACCCGGCCGGCGTCATGCCGGCTTTTTACATCGGAATGAATTCTTTTAATCGGCGCAGTTCTGCTTTAGAATAGGGGTTCGTCCAGCAGGTGCCGCATGCCTCTATCCACATTTCATCCCGCCGTACAGAAGTGGTTCAGCTCCGCGTTCGATGCCCCGTCACCGCCACAGGCTGCCGGCTGGCCGTTGATAACAAAAGGTGGCGACACGCTCATCTGCGCACCGACGGGATCCGGCAAAACGCTGACGGCGTTTCTGGCCTGCCTGGATTCGCTCTTTCGCCGCGCCACTGAAGGCACCCTGCAGGAAGGCGTTCAAGTCCTGTACATTTCGCCGCTAAAGGCGCTGTCGAACGACATCAAAAAAAATCTGCGCGAACCGCTCGAAGGCATTTATGCGGCGGCGCACGCGATGGGCCTGATTGCGCCTGAGATCCGGGTGATGGTGCGCACCGGCGATACGCTCGCGTCCGAACGCGTGGCGATGATCAAAAAGCCGCCGCATATTCTCGTGACCACGCCAGAGTCGCTCTACATTCTCCTGACGTCGGTCAAAGGCCGCGTCATGCTGTCGAACGTGAAAACGGTGATCGTCGACGAAATTCACGCGCTGGCTCGGGACAAGCGCGGCGCGCATTTGGCTCTCTCGCTGGAACGGCTGGAAAAATTGTGCCGTGAAAACGGACCGCGCCCGCAGCGCATCGGATTGTCCGCGACGCAGCGGCCGATTGAGTTGGTCGCGCGGTTTCTCGTGGGCAATGCAGCCCTTTCGGATGACGGTTTGCCGCGGTGCTCGATTGTCAATCTCGGGCATTTGCGCCGCGTCGATCTGTCGGTCGAGGTGCCGCCGTCGCCGCTGCAGGCGGTTTGCTCGCACGAAACGTGGGAGGAAGTGTACGAGCGTCTGACGAACCTGATCAAAGCGAATCGCACCACGCTGATTTTTGTGAACACGCGGCGCATGTGCGAGCGGCTCGCGGCGCATCTGTCCAAGCGCATCGGCGACGACAAGGTGACATCGCATCACGGCAGTCTGTCGCGCACGCAGCGCCTCAACGCCGAAGAGAGGCTGAAGGCCGGATCTCTCAGCGCGCTCGTCGCCACGGCGTCGCTGGAACTGGGCATCGACATCGGCAACGTCGATCTGGTCTGCCAGATTGGCGTGACACATTCGATCGGCACGCTGCTGCAGCGCGTGGGCCGCGCCGGACACAATCTGAACTCGATTTCGCACGGGAAACTGTTCGCTCTCACGCTGGAAGAATTGATGTCCGCCGCGGCCCTTTCGCACAGCGTCAAAAATGGTGTTCTGGATATTCTCGAAATTCCAGACAAGCCGCTCGATATCCTGGCGCAGCAGATCGTGGCCGAATCCGTCGCCATCGAATGCGACGAGGACGAGCTCTTTGCGCTGGTGGCGCGCGCGTACAACTACCGCGATCTGACGCGCGCCGAATTCGATGACGTGGTTCGCATGCTCAGCGAGGGATTCACCGTTCGGCGCGGATGCGGCAGCGCGCTCGTTCATTACGACGCCATTGGCAAACGCATTCGCGGCCGCAAGGGCGCACGGCTCGCGGCGATCACCAGCGGCGGCGCGATTCCTGATAACGCCGATTACCAGGTCGTGCTCGAACCGGCGGGGCTTGTGGTCGGCACGTTGAACGAAGACTTCGCCGTTGAGAGCACGCCCGGCGATATTTTTCAGCTCGGCAATACCTCGTGGAAAGTTCTGAAGATCGAGCCCGGCCGCGTGCGCGTTGCAGACGCACACGGACAGCCGCCGACGATTCCCTTCTGGCTCGGCGAGGCGCCCGGCCGCTCCAACGAACTGTCGCAGGCCGTCACCCTCGTTCGCAAAGGCATCGAGAAAAAACTGGAAGAGGGCGGGGACGGGGCTCTGGAATCGGCGATCGCGTGGACGATGGACGCGTGCGATCTGGAACGCGCCGCCGCGGAACAGCTTTGCGTTTATTTGTTGGATGCCAAACGCGTGCTCGGCGTGCTGCCTTCTTTGGACACGCTGGTGCTCGAACGCTTCTTCGACGAAAGCGGCGGCATGCAACTGGTCCTGCATGCGCCCGTCGGACGGCGTATCAACTGGGCCTGGGGACTGGCGCTGCGAAAACGCTTTTGCCGCGGATTTAATTTTGAACTCCAGGCGGCGGCATCCGAAAATGCGCTGCTGCTCTCGCTCGGACCCCAGCACAGTTTTCCGCTGAATGACGTGTTTCGCTATCTCAAGCCCAACACCGTCCTCGAACTGCTGATTCAGGCGATGCTTGAAGCGCCCGTGTTTCAAACACGCTGGCGCTGGGACGCGAGCCGTTCGCTAGCGCTGCTGCGATTCAGCGGCGGCAGAAAAGTTCCCGCGCCTCTGATGCGCATGCGCTCCGACGATCTCATGGCCGCCGTGTTTCCGCACGCCGCCGCATGCCCCGAGAATCTGGCGGGCGACCGCGAGATTCCCGATCACCCGCTCGTGCGCGAGGTCATCAAGGATTGTCTCCACGAAGCCATGGATAGTGACGGACTGCTCGCCATTCTTACGAAAATTGATACTGGCGAAATGACCCTCGTTGCGCGCGACACCACCGAGCCCTCGACGCTGGCGCACGAAATTCTCACCGCCAAGCCGTACGCATTTCTCGACGACGCACCGCTTGAAGAGCGCCGCACGCAGGCCGTCATCATGCGCCGCGGACTGAGCCGCGAGGATGCGTCCGCGATCGGCGCGCTGGACGAAGGCGCGATCGCGCGCGTTCGCGACGAGGCGTGGCCGGAGCCGCAAAGCGCCGATGAGCTTCATGACGTGTTGATGATGGTCGGCTATCTCACGCAAGAGGAGGCCGCTCCGTTCACGAACTCCATGGAAACGTTGTGCGATGCCGGGCGCGCCACGCTGGCGACGAGGAATGCATGCACCCTCTGGATCGCGACCGAACGCGTGCCGATGTTCGAATCCATTTTCGGTTCCATCGCGATGAGCCCCGCCGTGAGCGTTCCCGAAAAAGAACGCGCGCGCCCATGGGAAAAAGAACAGGCGCTCATCGAAACGGTGCGCGGACGCATCGAAGTCCTTGGACCGGTCACTGTCCAGCGGCTCGCGACCGAGCTGAGTCTCGAAACGTCTTCCATCGAGCAGGCCATCATGGGCCTCGAATCGCAAGGCTTCGCGATGCGCGGTCACTTCAGCTGCGCGCCGCCGAGCGGCCCGCACAAAACATCGCCCAGCGATTTCGAATGGTGCGACCGCCGGCTGCTCGCGCGCATTCACCGCTACACGCTGGATCGCCTGCGCCGGGAGATCGAGCCGGTCAGCGCGGCCGACTACCTGCGCTTCCTGTTTTCCTGGCAGCATGTCGAATCCGCCACGCATCTGGAAGGCGTCAACGGCGTGCGCGAGGCGATCGGCCAGATGCAGGGTCTGGAACTTCCGGCCGTCGCCTGGGAGCGCGACATACTTTCCGCGCGCGTCAAAAATTACGAACGCAAATGGCTCGATCAGCTCTCCTTCAGCGGCGACGTCGTCTGGGGCCGCCGTTTTCCCGCGCAGCCGGCCCAAGACGGCGGCCGCCATAGCGGACAGATGCGGCACAGTCCCATCGGTCTGTTCCTCGCCGACCAACTCGATCATTTCATGGCCTTCGCGCCGCCGCTGCCCATTGATGAATTGCATTTAAGCGGCGCCGCGCGGCAGGTGCTGGAACAGCTGCGCCGCCGCGGCGCGGTCTTCTTCCAGAATCTCGTGCGGGACACAAAACGGATGCCCACCGAAATCGAATCGGCCCTCGGCGAACTGATCGCGTTCGGCCTCATTACCGGTGACGGCTTCGGCGGTTTGCGCGTGCTGCTGGCGCCGGCTTCCAAGCGCCGTGAGCAGCATCAACGCCGCCGCCAGATGATCGCGCGCCTGCGCAGCCCGATGCAGATGTCGATGGCCAAGCCTTCCGAACGCATGGGCGGAACGCTTGAAGCCGCCGGCCGCTGGTCGCTTTTCCGCAACGAAAGCGGCCCCGATCTCTTCGGAAAAATCGACCCGCGGGACGCCCTGGATGTTGTCGCTCGCCAGCTTCTGCGCCGCTGGGGCGTCGTCTTTCACCGCGTGCTGCAGCGCGAAACTAATCTCCCGCCCTGGCGGGATCTCGTCCGCGTTTACCGCCGCATGGAAGCGCGCGGCGAACTTCGCGGCGGCCGTTTCGTCGCCGGATTCAGCGGCGAACAGTACGCGCTTCCGGAAGCCGTGGAGCACCTCCGCGCCATTCGTCGTACGGAGCTCTCGGGTCATTTCGTCACCGTCTGCGGCGCCGACCCGTTGAATCTCGTCGGCATTCTAACGCCCGGCGACAAGCTGCCATCGCGCTCATCCAGCCGCGTCGTCTACCGCGACGGAATCCCTGTCGCCGTCCGCGAAACTGGCCAGGTCAAGATTCTCGAGCGCGATCCCACCCCCGCCGTGGCCCGCGAAATCGCCGCGGCTCTCCTGCGTAAAGCGATTTAAAAGTCTCAACACAAAGACACAAAGACACAAAGACACGAAGGCTCAAAGTCACAAAGAAAAGGTTGGGTTCAAGTTTCCGCAGTCAATACTATCTTTTTTTAGTGTCTTTGAGCCTTCGTGACTTTGTGTTTATTCCGTTCTTTCTTCAATGCGATAGCGCATAATTGATCGCGTTCACCGCGATCGTGTACGCATGCGTGGCGCTCACGCCGAGGCAGTTGGCGCACGAATGCCCCTGTAATTCGCAGCCAATATTAAAGCGGCTATACATAATCTGCAGCCGTCCGTCCGCGGCGCTGAGGCCCTCGATCTGCGGCTTTCCCGCCAGCGCCGGAAACAGTTTCAGCACCGCCGGTTTATAGTCGATTTTTTCAAGGCTATACGGTTGCTGCATGGCGGCGTGAGTTGCCGGCAGCAACGCCAGCGGTTTGTCCGCATAGAGCTGGCCGCAGAGCCGCCGGAAGGCCACGTCGAATTCCATTTTTCCGCAGCACGGATCGGCCAGCAGAAATCCGCCGCGATCCAGATACGTGCGAAGCGCATCAACTTGCGACGGTGAATAAATAAATCCGCGGTGCCCGGTGAGATAGAGCAGGGGGTAGTCGCCCAGGTCGTCCGTGCCGAGCACCACCTGGCGTTTGGCCACCTCGCCCTTCAAGCCGATTTCTTTTTTAAGAGTCTGTGTCAGATTCGGAATCGCTGACGGATCCGGGTTCCAGTCGCCCGTGTGATGCAGCTGCCCGATGATCAGCGCATTGCGCTGCGTCGTGCCGCTCGGCATTTTGCCGATGATCAATTCGTTATCGAGCTTGTCCTTCAACTTCTTGAAATTCAGCGCGTAGGCGATCATGTTCACGCCGAGATTTTTCGACTCCTGCCCCGAAAGACACAGTTTGTCTTTGCAGCCCTTGCATCCGCCCCACGCGCAGCAGATATCGTGCGGCGCATAAAAAACCGCGGTGCGGCATCCGGTGCTCAGGCCCTCGATCATGAATGCGTTCGGCGCTGTGATGCGATGCTGAAGATTGAAAATCTCGTGGCTCGTCAGCAGCCGGTCAAACGCCGCGTCCGGAAACATCTCGCTCATTTCATTGCGAAAACAGGTGTCGAATTCGTTCGTGGCACAGCACGACGAGACGAATAAAAATCCGCCCTGGTCGATGAACGCCTTGATCGTTTCGCGCGTGGCCTTGTCGAACTGAAACGCCTTGCGCCCCTGCATGTAAAGGATGGGCGCGCCGGCCATCGTGCCCACGTCCGCCTTCGTGTCGACCACCTGCGTGCTCATCGGCATCTTTAAATCACGGCTGGCCTGCTCCACCAGGTCTTTGGCGTCGTACGGATCGGTGTTCCATTCACCCGCGTACATCAGTTTCTGCATCACCACCGGCTCGCGCCCTTTGCCCAGGAACAGCAGCGCGAACTCGGTCCCGAGCAGCCCGCCATTCGTCCACGATCCATCCAGCGCCTGCATGCGCACCAGATGCTCCACTCCCTCGCGGTACCAGTCGTGGCCGCCAATAAATTTCTGCCCGGTCAGCACGCCGATGCGTTCCAGACCATACAGATAATAATAGTGGTAGCCCCCATGCTTCGGATTGTTTCTCACCGAGAAATGAGTGCCGAGCCAGCTCATCGCTCGCTGCAGAGCGTCGTCATTCGGCGTGGCCCCGCACAGCGGACTTTCCTTATAGCTCTGTTCGTTGCAGATGAACAAACTGGAGATTCCGGCCGTGGTCATGCTTCCGTAACTGCTCTGCACGCTCGGCGTGTACCCCCAGCCACCGTCTTTGTTCTGCCCCTGCTCCAGGTAGCGCTTGGCGCGTTTGAACACTTCAGTCGGCACATCGACGCCCATATCGCGCGCGCATTTCAAACCGAGCAGCGCATACTGCGTGCGGCTGTAATCGCCCCAGCCGCCATCGGCATTCTGAAAGCTGCGCAGGTACGATGTCTGCCGCTCCGCCACGCGCCGATGCGCCGGGTCTTTCAGCATCGCCAGCAACATGTTCACCAGGCCGCTTTGGTACGAACCCTGGTACTGCCCGCCCGTGGCGTCCGAGTCCCGGATCACCTTGGCGATGGCGGCGGCCACCTGCGGATGTTCTCTCGGCACCCCCGCGTTCAGCAGTGCCATCACACACAATGTTGTATAGCCCAGATACGAACCACGCCGGTACGTCTCCAGATTGCGCAACGCCGCCGCGCGCCCCGCTACCAACGCATCTTCAACCTGAGCCGCCGTGACGCCCTCGCCGCTCTGTAAAAAAGTGCACATGAGCAGCAACGACGCCGCCACCACGGTTGAAGTGCCTCGAGTCCTCCGTTGCTTAACGCACGTACTCATCAATGGATACGACGCCTTCGCCTTGTGAAAACTGCCGAAAATTAATGCACCTATGAGGAAGAGGCTCCGCCCACTCCTTATATAGTCCAGAGCACAACCTACCCCGTGCCTCTTTTGTAAAATAATGCACAAGTGCGTTGACGCTGGACCAAACATCAACCAAATATTTCCTATTTTCCGTAACCGTTCACTCCGTTGTTAGCCCGTGAGAATGGCTGGGGCGGAGAGATTTGCGCGGTGCGCTTGGAGTGCGGTGGTCAGATAGTCTAAAATGCTTTTCGACTGTTTGCGCAGCGTTTGAATGAC
>Ga0163155_10004413_pt1 | contig 14490 bp, 13 predicted proteins | sample OliLakLV19SP4G1_FD_148611 | JGI IMG/M metagenome (GOLD analysis project Ga0163155, IMG submission 148611) | Freshwater microbial mat bacterial communities from Lake Vanda, McMurdo Dry Valleys, Antarctica - Oligotrophic Lake LV.19.SP4.G1 | ecosystem: Environmental > Aquatic > Freshwater > Lake >...
CCTGTGCCGCCTGCGACACTGACCTGAGAATAGGGACCGTTCCAGTCTCCGCGATTATCAGAGACTACTGTTGGAAGTCCTGCGGCTCCTGCTCCACCGTCACCAGCTCCTGATGCACCAGAAGCTCCACCGTCTCCGCCGACTGTATTTGCAACCGTAGTTACCGCCACAGCCTGTGTACCTGCGCCAGCTGCCCCGGTAGCTCCAGTCTGAGCTGGGGAAGGGGCTGCCCCGCCTACGTTAGCTACAGCGTCAGACCCAGCTAGTCCTATAGACTGGATCGTTCCGTTAATAGTGAGGCGTCCCTTTACATAGACTTTTACCCCGGCACTCAGGTCCAGAGTAGTTCCTGCAGGGACAGTAAGATTGTTGTAATATTTATCCTCAGTAGGGGTACTGGTGCCGACTACGGTTTCATCCCCATCAATACCAGATCCAAATAGACCTGGGATTTCTTCTCCGCCAAAACCAATGCGGTCTAAAGTGTCCCAGATTGCGTAGCCTAATTGATCGCTAACTTCTCTACGCTTTAGCTCATCTGTGAAAGGGGGACCGGATTGCGAATAACGTGCCATGAATGTTTCTCCTGATCTATTTTGACCCGTGAATTAAGTAGGGCCGGAAGAGTATTTCATCTTCCGGCCACTTTCTACTTAGACTACTTCAACCACACACTGTTCAAGAACAGTAGGGTCACAATCTGGGCAGGTAGCGTCCGTTGTCGGAGGTACGCAGACCTTAGACAAACCAAGTCTGTCGCAGATCATGTCCTCGCTGAGAGGAGCGTTATTTCCGTCCGTTGGTAGACTTCCACCACCGTAGCGCACAGTCCAGAAGTTAGTGGCCGGGTCAGCAGTAACAACTTCCAGAGTCTGAGTTGTTCCATCGCAGAAGTATCCAGTGATGAGATCACCTGGAGTAACTGCCTTGATAGGATCAGACAGCGTAAGTTTAACTGCGTTAGTAGCGCCACTTCTGCAATCACTTGCAGCATAGACCGTAGCAGAACAAGCGAGCGTATCGTAGCAAGCACCCACAAAGATCGCCTTGTTACAGGTTAGGTCTACAGCACTATCCAGGACAATCTCCGCAACCAGGCCGTCTGCAGAAATCGCAGCCACCGTACCAGTCACTTGACCACCATTCTGAAGAGTTACAGTAATCGGAGCAGCTACGAGCACGTCAATCGGCACTGCAAAAGTGAACAACCACTTATTATCCACCGTTGGGATTGCCACTGTTCCAAGAATCTGTGGGCAAGGGCAGTCTGTAGGAGGGATAAGGTTGTCGCAAGGCGCAATTGTCGGAGGACAGATCGGAGAAGGATTTACCTGGAAGGTAAGTCCAACTGCCGGTCTCTCGACCAGTACGGCAAATACACCATCTGATTTATCCTGCTGAATACCGATCTCGATGTGGTTTGCGAAGAAACCAACTCTACGGAACGGATCCTGGCAGGTCTCTGGGTTTACCCACTTGAACCAGTTCAGGTAGTTCGGCTGTGGGCCAAAGTCTGTACCAGCTCCGAGAGTTTCAATCTCAGATCCTACAAAGATGCTCAGAGGATCGCGTCCCATGATCAGGACTTCTTCGTGAGTAGCTGCTTCATAGGCAGGGTTAATGCCAGTGAAGAAACCGATCTCCATCGGAATTCCGTTCAGGTAAGGAAGTACTTCGACAGGCTCACCAGCGATGATGTTGAATCTTCTTGGTAGAAGAATCGGTGCTGGAATGAACATGCCGCGCACTGTGTACATGAAGTTGTACTTGCCGAGCTGTTCGCAAGATACAGAATCGCAGTGCCGGATGTCTTCTCTAAGAGCTGGGTTGTCCCTCCACATGCGGGAGAGCACCTGCTTACTTGCCATTACTGAGAAGTACGGAGCGCCATCCTGCGAGCCAAAAGGAACGACATCAGGATTAAGAACCAGCCAATTATAGAAGAACTCAAGCAGGTCAATGTTCAAATTGCTGAGCCTTGCGTTACCGATGTTCGGGTAAACATAAGGATTGGCAGTGTTGATTTTTGGACCTGCGCTATCTACTACGAACTTCTTAGATAGAGCGGTAAGAGCGTTGTGATTAATGTTCCAGGCTTTGATGAAGGAAACCTGTCTCCACAAGTTCTTCATAATCTGTTCCATGACTTCACGGAACTGATATGTGTACTTGATGAGATTTACGCAGTAGTCAGGTGTTCTATAATCCTTCTGCATGAGCGTCATGTTCTTACGCTCTAGTCCATACCCACCGAGATCATTCCAATGATATCCACAACCGGGCCCTGCACACGGGTCGCATCCAGTCGGGTTCTCCATCTGAGCCCACTTATCAAAACCACGTTCAATCTCCGGCATCAGGCCACGGAAAATGATCTTCTGCATCTGAGTACCATTACCCAGAGGGAAAGGTTTTGTGGGAAGAAGGTCTACGAGAAAGTTGGGATGTCCTACGGTAAGGTCTTCGATAGTTTGACTAATCAAAGGTGGGGCAGCTAGAAAGCCCTCGATAACCTGATTCGTAGTGACGCAACAATTATTGCCGCCTTGCAACATGGGAAGCTCCAAAGAAAAGAGTTAAAGCTGGATAGTACTCCAGCGGGAGAGAAGAATTCTCTCAGCTTTTAATTCATTTTCCTGGTCAGCTATGACGTAGCCAGCGGCTTTGACTAGGTGGATCTGTAACACGCGATCCAATCCGGTAAGTGCAGATTGGGGTAAAATATAGAATCCGGCAATAGGTTATTTTGGTGGAGGCTGCTTTGCGTAACCAGCTAAGCCGTGCTAACTTATTCTTGTGCACAAAAACACAAGGTCAAACGATTGGTTCCGGGAAAAAGTAAGCTCTGTCCACGGGTCTCTTTATGACGTTAGCCACGTTAACTACGAGAACATGCATAAGCACTTCACACTCACTTGTAGCAAACACGGAGAGTTTCAAACTACGGGACAATCCTTCCTGATAAAGAAAAGAGGCTGTCAGAAATGTGCTCACGAGAAATCAAGGATCGGTAGGAAGACAAATTTTCTGGGGTTATCTAATGCAGAGGTAATAATTGCAGCTAAGAAAATCCACGGAGACCTCTACGACTACTCTAAATTAGAGTACGTGAATACAACTACCCCTTTCATAATCGTCTGTAAAATACACGGTGAGTTTAAGCAGATCTATCCGATTCATATTACTAAAGGGTGCCGCTGTCCTACCTGCTTCCCCCAATTCGGAGCAGGTAGAAAGATATCAGCAGATAGATTTAAAGGAGAGGTGTTAGCACTAGATAAAGAATATGTAACTCGCCTCTGTAAGAAGCACGGGCAATATAAAACATACAGAAATAACGCCCTCTATAAAAACACAAGTTGCCCTAAATGCACTACGAAGACTTCAGTTTGGCAGAAAGAAATTACTGCTTTTGTTAAAGACCTTGTAACAGGGGTTAAGACGGATCATCGTATATTCCCAGAGTCTAGTAAGAACGTAGACATTTTTGTTCCCTCTCTTACCTTGGCTATAGAATGCAACGGATCTTACCACCACTCCACAGGAGCTAAAAATTATCAAAGCCTGCCAGTAGAATTACGCGAGGCAGAAGTAAGGCGCGAAGAATTATGGAAATCACGAGAATGTAAGAAACTAGGCATCAGGCTAATTACTATTGTAGAAAATGAGTGGCTGGAAAAAAGAGAAGTTGTAGAAAGATTTCTAAAAGCTAATCTTAGAAAGTCCCAGACAATAGGGGCGAGAGAGCTTACCTGCGTAAAGATAGACAGGTCTGACGCAAAAGAATTCTTAGAAGCGTGGCACCTGCAAGGAGCGGGGCATCACACCAACCATGTAAAGTATTACGCCCTTAAAAAAGAATCCAAAATAGTAAGCGTCATGTCCTTCACAGATGTCCACTATAGGAGAACATATGAAACAGGGGGCGGCTGGGAAATTGTCAGATACGCTACCTCCAGGAATATATTAGGAGGTGCGAAGAGGCTTCTAAGTAACTTCCTAAGAGAAAATACCTGCACTGAAATAATATCTTTCTGTGACTCCAGACTATTCACCGGGGCTGTCTACGAAAGGTTAGGCTTTACAAAGGTAAAGGAATATCCCTTCGACTATATGTTTTTAAAAGGTAAACGTCTCTACCACAAAGCGCACTTTACTAAAAACCGCCTCAACAAACTCGGCATCCCAGACGCTAAATTTGCTACGACTGAGAAGCACAGCATTTTTAAATTATTCCTACCAGGCCAAATGAAGTACCGGCTACTGATCAATCCCTAATTATTTCTGCTTACCGAATACCTGCTGAGTCAGCTGCTCTGCTGCGCGGGCTGCAGTCATAGGCTGCTGTGGACCCTGCCTCTGCGGAGGATTGCCTGTGCCCTGCCCAACTGGAGGTCTGTAGACGCCATTCATGCGTGCAGTATTCTGCTCGATAGTCTTTACATACTGGAGAGTATTGGTCAGCTGATTAAGCGTAAGACCAGCCCCGTGCGACAAGACACTTTGATAAGAAACATACTCAGCGATCTCTGGTGTAATCTCAGGGAGACCTGCATCTAGCAGCAACTGAAAAAACTGAGCCGACTGTTGGGCAGCGTGTGTGTGAATAGGCTTAACTACTTCTTGCGTGTACTTTTCATTGCCTGGTTGCGGCTTCAGAGTCTTGAATCTCTCGTCGCTATACACTCTGTCCAAAGACTTCTGCCAGCCTTCTCGGATTCTCTCCTGACTGATAGTTCTTTTCTGGTGTGCAGTGGCGAGCCTCTTATTCTCAGCTTCTTGTAGTAAACCAGTTAAAGCCTGCTCTGGTTCTTTCTCAGCCTGCTTCATACCAGTAAGAAGAATTCCTTCTTTCTTACTAAGCTCTTTTATTTCCAGAGCCTTCAAGGTATCAAACCTTTCTTCGAGAAATCTGTTCTTAGCAGCCTCTGTCCTTAGCCCTCTGAAAGTATCTATTTCGTCTTCTGGAATCTCGTAATCCCTGAAAGCCTGCTTAAGTAAACTATCTATTTCTTTGAGGGGCTCGATAAATTTTTGCTGAAATTCATTTAAAGTTTTAAGAGAGTGTACTTTTTCAAAGACCCTTAACCGCGCTATCTCAGCTTCTTGGTTCTGGAGAGCATCTGGTAACTTCTTACCTTTTCTGTAGTCTTCTACCTCAGTAGTAACTTCCTGGTGCTTGGCCCTCAGATCTTCTAGCTCTTTCTTGGTCTCTTTAAACTTAGTTCGTACTTTCTTGAAATTTACTTCGACAGGGGTAGCGTTATCAAAATCATCTTCTTCTGTAACTATAGCCGGTGGGGTCTGGATTTCTTCCCTGCCCTGGAGGGGGTTCAAATCAGAAGGTTCTGGAGGGGGAGTTATCTTACTATCAATAGCAACAACTGGCTCAGTGTTATTAGGATTACTAAGCTCAGGTGCACTGACTACTTCTGGTTGATGAACAACCTGCGAAGAAAAATTATCCGTCTTAACAGCCTTCTGTACCCAGGATAGGGGGCTATCGTCAGGAGCGACAGGCGTATCAATCTTTACTTGAACTGCTGCCGGGACGCCCGCTACTACGTGCTCACGGGTTGAAGACTGGGGAGCGTTTGAGTTGTTCGGATTGTTCATTATCTATCTTACCTTGTTTTTTGAGTGAGTCTACGCTTCCATAATCCATAGAAGGCGTAGTTCCTCTGTCTTGCTTAATGTATTTTTCGCGGTAGTGAAGTAGATCATGTAGGGCTTCGTTATAGCCTATCGACCTGTGAGCTGCTGCATTTACCAAATGTATATAGTTAGGGCTGTCAGTTACTACGACCTGAACTACGCCTTTGTTCTTAAGAAACTCTAATATACCAGACTGCCAAAGAGCACTCATTCCCTCTTCATACTTAGCTACATCTATTGTCATTTGCATAAATATTCTTACCTAGAATCCTCCTCTTTTAAGAGGGGGAGTATGTCAAACGCCTTCTATGTCAGTTGGAGAAATAGTATCTCCTTTGAATTGTTCTATGTTGGCCTTGGCCTGCTCGATAGTGGCCTTGTTTCCTACTTCCTGTGTTTTTATATTGTGGTCCAGCTGGATTTTCAATCTCTTATTCTCAGCATCTCTTTCTATAGAGGTCTTCTGGATCTCTCCACGGGTCGCGCTCTGCTGTTCCTGTCTCTGAGCCTTGATACCAGATTCCTGATCCTTCCTGCCCTGTTCTCTTTCTACAACGTAATCTTTACGCTGCTGCTCATCCATGACCTGCTGAGTCTGGGCCTGTTCTTCCTGAGCCTGCTGCGCTCTCGCCTGTTCAGCCTTGTAAGCATTCTTCTTGACAAGCGTTGCGTATTCTACAGCCTGTTTCCACTCTTTCTGATTCTGACTGATAAACCCTTTTGCGAAAGGATTCTTAACCAGAACATTCCAGTGCTCCGCTGCATGGGGTATAAGCACATCGAAAATCTTAGCTACTTCTACTATGTCTGCCTGCTGTTGTGAAAGAGCGTCTACTAACTGCTTAGCCATTCCTAAATGGATGCTGAAATGGGTCTTGTGATTATTCTCACCGCTCCACAGAGGAGTCTGCCCATTACGCATTGAATTATTCTCTAAGCCTGCTACCGACCCATCGTTAGAAACCTGGTCTACTCTTTGTGCGTCATCTATGTACCTACGGACCCCATCCGGTCCCATTGACGCACGTACCCAGTCACGCTTAAATACCGCTTCTTGTTTCGGAGAGAAGCTGCCCGCAATTACCTGCATAGTTTCAAGGCCGATGATCTGTCCGAGAGTACTACCGTCTCCAGCTACTCTGGAAGCTCTGAGCCGCAGCCTGTCCGGTAAGGTCATCTCCTTCTCATCTTCTTTCTCAGCGTACTTAAAGATCTCTTCAGGTACACCCCGCTTCAAGCACCGCTTTTTGAATCTTGCCGCTTCGTCATAGGCTGGGTAGCCCTCCTTACTTCTAAGTACGAGACACATGATAGTCCTTAGGTTTGGATCCAGCTGATTGTAGTAGTGATTAATCTCTGGCTCCAGTAGCCCCATTTCTCTATAGGACTGTAGCCTCGCCTGTGATGGCGAAATGCTGCCAAGCTCTCTATCAGGCTGTGCTGGATCGCCGCCGCTGTAGGCAATATTAACGTCAAGCTGTTGAGTCAGATACTGGTCCAGCTGCACTACGCCGGGGATATTAGCGCCCAGGTTATTCTGTACAAACTCTGCACTATTAATGTCCGTGGGTACGCCTGGGATAAGTTTAATCTGCTGCGGATCGCTGTAGCTATTTAGATTGTTATTCCTGAGCATCGGAGTCGCTGCCCAGCCGCCCATGTCTATCATGCGACAGACCATCTGATCTTTTGCCTGACACGCACTAAATATTTCTTGGCCCAATCCTTTGTTACTGTGAATAGTAAATTCACCAGGAGTTGCAGTAAATATTCCTATGCAGTGCTGCCAGTTTTTGTACTGTCTGTCTGCAAAGTAGGCAAAATTTCCAGAGGTATCTGACACAGGATCAAACATATAATGGGAGATTTTATTGTCGTACTCCCGATAGAAACAGGTCACTATCCTCACGCTGTCGCTAAACAGCTGCCCTACGCCATAATCCCCGTTTTGAATGCTTATCTGTAAATCGTAAAAATTGGGAAACCTGTTATTACTCTTTACTGCGCTATTTGCCCGAAACAATAATATCTGCTCCAGGGCTTCTAAATTCCAGAAATGCTTGTACTCATCCTTGCCCTCCTTTCCCTTATCCCCTTTTAACTTCTTGATTCTTTCGTAAGTTTCAAAAAGATATTGCGCTGTAAAATCATTCTCGAAAAAGCAGTAAGTAAATAGATCCGGGTTTGTTGAAGCCTGATTGGGAATCAAGAATCTAGGCAGCTCCGTAACCCGTGGCCTCCAGTCTCTTTCATCGTTCCAGAAGATTACCGACAGACCAAACTTCACAAGCTGTGAAATATTGGTACCCATCATTACTTCGAAACCACTCCACTCTCTTAGTAGTCTATCGAACTCTTCGCTTAGGATATCCTCCCACTGACCTATACTCTCAGGGTCTACTTCCTGCTTTTCATCTGCGAAGAAATCCAAACTTACGCGAGCAATGTACTCGACCTTATTTGTCAGATTCCAGTAAGCAGATGCTTTTCTTTTATACCGCGCCCGCGCACTAAGAGAATTTACATTGGTCACATAACCAAGACCCTGGGCATCGAGTTCCTCTTGGTCGTATGGAGCGTTACCAGCAATCTGCCCCTCAACAGCTGTCAGTAAAGCTGTTCTCTCTATGTTCTGTTGGTAGGTCTGGGAGTACAGAGATCTCAGCATAGCTACGCCCGTCACTATGTTTTCCGGGGCTTCTAATTTACCTTCGCCCTCACGGACAATCTGCCCGCGTGCGCTGTTCATAAAAGAATCGGGGCTCAGTACTCCTAGATCGCTATCCATAGTTCTATTCCTTTAGCTGCCAACAATCGACTGCGGCCAGCTTCTTACGTTCTTCTTCGTCTAATTCAAATGGGGCCTGTGCAAAAACTTTCATCTTCAAAACACAGCTGCAGCCTTCGCAGTTTCCAAGGTCGTCGTGACGAGCACTCTTACGCCCGCCAGTCGCAGCTTCTGCTACGCTGTCACTCCACTCCAGAAACGGCCCTTTGTCCGGGAATACATTTAAAGGACAGACCGCGCACTGCTCGCTTCGCTTATCAGCTATAGAGTCATCCACTTGTTTCACCATAAAGTAATATTTTAAAAGAGCGATACCGCCTTTCAAATAACCAAAGAAGCTTCTATGAAGCTTCTTGTTATCAGTACACTTATGCTTATTCTCAGGACGTAAACAGTTAAAGTTTTCTACTACTACAGGAAGCATCTCGATTGGCTCTAGCTCATTCTGCTTTCTATAAGCTATAACTAGTCTAAGTAACTCTTGTCTGTTCAAAGCTTCGAATACCTGCCCAGTATCCGGGTCAGTAAAATGCCAGACGAATGGAGCAGAGAACGCTTTAAAAATTTTGAAAATCATGATCACCAAAGAAGAATTAAAGTCTGAAGGATGGGAAGTAACAAAAGAAGGCTCCAACTATTTCATAATAGCTAATGGACAAAAGTTTCCGATCAATACACCAGCTCTCTCAATACACAAGAAATTTTATAGGGAATCGGACAATCCAGCAATCCGTTATTATCACTTCAAAAGAATGCATGATCTTCTGTGGCCAGCCCACCTTAAGACCTGGCACTACTGGACTGAACGCCGCTTCCAAACCCATTGTGAAGACTGGAAGTTTATATCATACGCAGGACTAGCTTCGAGCGCGAAATCTTTCGATGAAGCAAAGATCGGTATCATAGAGTACATATCCAATAAAGCAGAGAACAGAATCATCGTAGCTTCTACTACTCTCGAATCTCTGAAAGGCCGTATCTGGGGGTACATAACTTCTCTACTCGAAGAAGTGAAGCATATTGATCTGGGGCTTACTTATATAAAATCCCCGACGCCTAAAATTCTACGTAAGGGTAGTAACGAAGAACTCCACGGCATGTTCGCAATGGCAGCTGCAGTCGGCTCAGACGCAGGCGCTATCAGGAACTACATCGGCAGACACCCTAAAGGAAGGCTCATCCTTATCCTCGACGAAGCTCCAGACCTCGACCCTGTTGTACTAGAGTCCATCGCTAACCTCCAAGCCGGAGAAGCCCGTAAATTCCAGCTCACCGCAATCGGAAACTCTCATGACCGTTCCGACCTTCACGGCGGGCTATCTACTCCAGAAGCAGGCTGGGATTCTATAGATCGATTAAAAGACGTTAAGTGGAAAACGGTTCATGATAAGGGAGTGTGTCTTTACTTCTCACCTTTCGAAAGTCCCGCCATCCACGAAAAGGATCCAGAAAAAAAGAAACTTTTATCGAAATTCCTTATCACTGAAGATCAGATAGTCGCTCAGGAAAAACAATTCGGTAAAGACTCTATCCAGTACTGGAGAATGGTACTTGGCTTCTGGCAGGACCAGGGCACTACTCAGGATGTGCACACCACTAAGCAGTTTCTCGAACAAGCCCATGTAGACAGGAAATCTCTCTGGTCAGGCTTACACCCACTCCATATGGTAGGGGGCCTCGATGCAGCTTTCTCTACCGGCGGGGATAAATGCATTCTCCGCTTAGGAGTAATCGGCCACGATTCTACTGGCCAGATTGTATTAGACTTCAGAGAGAAAGCACTTCTCTTCTCCATACCCATGCTCGCAAAACATCCAGACCCTATCGAGATTCAAATTGCGGATCACGTAATAGCTATTCTTCTGAAACATAATACAGCTCTCCAGGACATCGCTATGGATTGTACCGGACAGGGTAGAGTCTTAGGGGAATTAATCCGCATCAGGGCAAAAGAAACGAAAGGCATAAACTGGCAAGCCCCGCTTAAAATTTACCATTCTAGAAACTCACAAAATAAAAGTAAGCAGTCTACTGATATTGTAGTTAAGTCTCCAACTGAACTCTGGGACGCAGTAAGAGAGTTTGTAAATACCAAGCAGCTCGCTGGACTCGACCCTTCAGCCGTTTATCAATTCTCTACACGAAGAGTAATCTTCAACACAAAAACGAAACGGAGAGAATTAGAATCTAAATTAGAATATAAAAACAGGATGGCGGGTATTACTCCCGGTAAGAACGGATCACCTGATGAAGCTGATGCTCTTGCTCTCACAGTCTACGCAGCTTGTATGCGCTACGGATTTCATAAGGAACAAACCAAAGCTATAGAAGTAACAGATTTTCATTCGCAGAAAATGGATGCTCAGAAAAAGCAGGACGCTCAAATGACTCCAAAGAGAGCGTTAATGGGAGCGGTCGCTAATTACGCAAACCCTTCAGGCTCAGCCTCCCCTAACCCACTTGCTCCTTTGGCCCGATACGGCGGGAAGAAATGAGGTATCTGTTTCATACAGTACAGGCAGCCCTCTGCTACTTCGCCAGATGTCTATAAGCTCTTTTTCAAATGGACTTAATGCCAGCTTATCTCTGAACCTGTAACCACACGCCTCACAGACCCAGCCAGCTCCTTCTCTCAGTTTAACGCCAGAACTAGTTCGTTCCAGGCCGTAACAATACTTGTCTGTCTGTGCAAGTTTCTCTGCTGAACATCTGACACACTTCATGGCAGAAAAGAAGCTATGAATTTACTGTAATCTTCCAGCTTCAGAAACTTTACATGGAAGCCATCAGCGCCTGCCTCCATCGCAGCCTTGATATCTACAAGTTCAGAAGAATTACTAAGCACTACTATTTTTAACTTCTCAAAACCTGGGTCAGCCCGGATTGCTTTTATAAGCTCTGTACCGTCAAGCCCCATCATGTAGAGATCTACCACTACCAGAAGCGGGGTCTTCTCAACCCCGAGCTTTACTTTTTCAAGATATTCTAAAAGCTCGTAGCCCCCGGAAAATCCAAGTACGGGATACTTTATGCCATCCCGGCTCAGCACCCCCTGTATCAACAGAAGATCATCCGGGTTGTCATCTACTACAATAATCGGAGTCTCAGCCATCTTTACCAGCCTCATTCAAAGTAGTAAGCGGTATAGGGAGATCTACCCGGTCTATTATCTTCATCGCAGCTGCAAAAGCTGCCAGGACAGAAAGTGACCCAACCAGAATCATGTAGTGACTTCTAATCGGCATACTTCTTTCTATGTAGCCTCTGAACCAGCTGTGCTGTATTTCATTTTGCTGAGTAGCTTTAGAAAGAGTTTCATTTAGATCACCAAGGATTGCGGTAGTTCTTAGCTGGTGATTTCTGATATCAAAAAGCAGTTGTTGAAAATCATTTTGGCCGTTCATCTCCACGCTTGGTTATCTCCTAAACATCGATGTCAATAGGAATTCCCCTATTGCCCGAATCTTTTCCCTCTTTCGCGCCCCACTGCTTGTTGGCTGCTTTACGACGTAACTCGATTAGCTTCGCACAGGAAAGGGTCAACTTACAGAAATCGTCAACCGATGTTATAGCTTTGAACATCTTACGGGTGTTCTCCAGATGGTGATTCAGCTGGTTAAGGTCATCATCCTGATGGTTAGAATCGCTAGTTTCGTGGGTTATTGGGGCCGGTGCGGGGGGTGGCCTTACCCCTACCCTCCACGGAAGCTCTGGAGACTCAGGAAGGCCCGCTTTGTGCGATACAGCAGGCAGGTTGTCAGATGAGTATTCTTCCTCATCCAAGTCGTATTGTTTTACTGTGTCGTCCATCGTTTTAAATTAGAAGCCCTACTCCAGCCATGACTCTGGAGTAGGGTAAGGAATCACGCAATGAACATGAAGATAGAAAACCCTATACCAAACACCGTAAGCTTAACAGAGGATCGTCCCTTCTACTAGCCTCGTTTTTCTACAGCCAGCTGTCCCCATTTCTTTCCTAACGTCAGCTTGTTCGTAGTCTTAAGAACCAGATTAGCAATCTTGTTGTTCCCTGAGTTCCCATCTTTATGCCAGACCATCTCTGTGTGAGATACCGGCCTGCCGATTACTTTTTCTACAAGCAGTAAGTGTTGTGCCACGAGCCCGCTGGTATTAGCCCGAGGATGCCCTGGCCAGTAAACCATCTTTGACTTTCCGGCCATGATGACTCTGTTTACGTCTGGCTTGTAGTTATTAGTTCTCTTCTGGCGATTAGGCAGCTGCTTCTTAATAGCCGCTATGTCGAAGAAGTAGTGATTGATCTTTCCGTTCTTGATCTTCTTGACTGCAATCTTCAGCCTCTTACAGAAATACAATAAACCCTGACGCGACATCTTTGAAGCCTGCATTGCGTCTCTAGAAGAGACGAAGCCCGCTGGCGCTTTAAATTCTTTTACTGGCATGTAGAAACTCCTGATAAGTAAATAATGAATAGTTAGAACAATAGAAACAGTACTAGTCAAGCCTCAGAAAATAAGCTCTTGAAGCGGGCGTGGTTTACAGAGGTGTACCTGATAGTAGATTGGATCTGTGAGTGTCCCATGTATTCCTGAATAAGCCTGAGATCGATTCCTTTGTTGGCAAGGTAGTACCCGGTCGAATGTCTAAGCATATGCGGGTGAGTGTATATGTCGGTCTTCTTGCCTAGAACCTTTAGCAGATGATTAATACCAAAACGGCTGAGCGGAGCAGCTCTCTCTGAGAGGAAGAGGTGGGTATGGGGGGACTGAGGACGGAGAGACAGATACTGATTAATCAAAAGAACCTCGTCCGGGTGCAGGGGATGGGTAGTCGAAACTCCACGTTTCAAGCGTTTCACATAAAGGGTTCCCTCCTGGATGTTGATATCTGAAAGCTGGATACCAATCAGCTCTGATACGCGGAGACCGTGACGGTAGGCGAGAAGGAGTAGGAGCTGGTTACGGGTACTGTGGCGAGAAAGACGCGCAGCCCTTGATAAGAGCAGGAATGATTCATGTGTGTGGTAGGAGAGCATAAGGGGAGTCCTCTTTAAGAAAGTAGTAAGTTGATTACTTGATGCTGTCATAGAAAGTAGTAAGTGTCAACACCTCCCACACCGAACCTTAAATGTTTACTAGGTTATGAGAGGGGGCGGGGGCGGCCCCGGTCGAAAAACGCAAGCCGATCAACAATTCCCAAAAAGTAGACTCCTTAATCAACTACTTACTACTTAACTTACTGAATTACCTGGATTTACTTACTACTTAGTAATACCTTACTTAATCATATCAATACTCTTACTACGTGCACCCTAAGTACACTCATTACTCTTACTACTTCTTATTAATTCTACTAAGTACGCGAGGGAATTGCGGGGGACTCGCAACAGTATTGCGATTACGTTGCGAGTCGGCGCAAAATACGAGTATTGCGTATATGAAACGAGTTAAAAAAGACTTGCAAAGAATTTTTGAATATGCGAAAATGAATTTAGAAACTAACAGGACTAAAACTGTTAGTCGAGATAAACTAGTAAGAGAATAGACTTACTACTTAATAAGAAAAGTAAAATAAAATGAAAGCGTTCCACGGCAACGAAAAAATAAAACAGAAATACCTCGCCAGAGTAACCGCACATGAAGCAGCAGACGAAATAATCCAAGGGAAATATTGGGAGCATGGAAAAGGATGTGCAGTAGGTTGTACTCTCGAAAACTCCTATGAAAAACTAGGGCACCAAGGATACGAAATAGAGCTTGGTATCCCGGAGTGGCTGGCACGACTCCAGGATAAAATATTTGAAGGACTCTCGGAAAATGAAGCTACAACATTTCCGAGAAAGTTTTTAGAGGCAATAAAAACAGGGAGCGACCTCGCCCTAATAAAATCAAAATTCCTAGCTTTTCTGATGACGGAAAATATAGAGCGAGTCGAAAAACTCAACATAAGCGCAGAGCTGAAAAAGCAGGTACTCAACGCTCTGGGGCTAAGCTTAGAATTGCATACTAGCACGGCGTCAGCGCGGTCAGCGGCGCGGTCAGAGGCAGCAGCAGCGGCGTCAGCGGCGC
>Ga0163155_10004415_pt1 | contig 14486 bp, 8 predicted proteins | sample OliLakLV19SP4G1_FD_148611 | JGI IMG/M metagenome (GOLD analysis project Ga0163155, IMG submission 148611) | Freshwater microbial mat bacterial communities from Lake Vanda, McMurdo Dry Valleys, Antarctica - Oligotrophic Lake LV.19.SP4.G1 | ecosystem: Environmental > Aquatic > Freshwater > Lake >...
CGTTCGGCGTACGGCATTCTGAATCCGGAGAATCGTCAACTCACGTACGTCCGCGCCGGTCATCCGCCCGCGATCATTTACAATCCGCGCCGCACGCCGAACGTGATTCAGCTTAACGCCAACGGTCTGGCGCTCGGGGTGGACAAGGGACCGCGCTTTGAGCAAGTCATCCAGGAACAGACGGTGCAACTGGAAGCGGGCGATCTGCTCGTTTTCTACACCGACGGCCTGATCGAACTTCCCGCGCCGCCGCCGGATCCCGGCGAGATTGGCATTGAAGGCTTTATTTTTCTGCTGAAAAAATATTATGAGCGCCCCGTCGATGACCTCGTGACTCAGATCTGGCACCGCGCGGAGCGCCTCTTCCGGACCACCGGCCAGCCCGACGACATTACGATGGTTGCGATAAAAGTCAGCTAAACGGCGATTTTGGATTTTGGATTTTGGATTTTGGATTTGGCGCCGGCGATCCAACAATCCAAAATCTAAAATCCAAAATCGTTCAGACCGGCGCCGGATTGCGTTCCGCGAAGCCGCGCTGATGCCAGTACGGATACGTCAGCGGCACGGCGCTGGCGGCGTCCAAGGCTGCCACCTGAGCCGGCGAGAGGTTCCATCCGACGGCGCCGAGGTTCTGCCGGAGCTGCTCTTCGTTGCGCGCGCCCACGATAATTGTGGAGACGGTCGGCCGCTGCATGAGCCAGTTCAGCGCGATCTGCGGCACGGTTTTTCCCGTCTCCCGCGCCACTTTGTCGATTGCATCGACGACGCGGTATACGTACTCGTCCGCGACTTGGGGTCCGACGTCCACGACCAGTTTGCTGCGCAGCCGGCTGTTTTCCGGCAGCGGCTGCCCGCGTCTGATTTTTCCGGTCAAGCGGCCCCATCCCAGCGGGCTCCACACCACGGCGCCGACTTTTTGATCGACTCCCAGCGGCATCAATTCCCATTCGTACTCGCGCGCGATCAGGGAGTAATACGCCTGGTGCGCGACGTAGCGCGTCAGGCCGAATTTTTCAGTGATCGCCAGCGATTTCATCAGGTGCCAGCCGGAAAAGTTGGAACAGCCGATGTAACGGATCTTGCCCGCCCTCACGAGGCCAGTCAGCGTGTGAAGCGTTTCTTCGATGGGCGTGAGCGCGTCAAAACCATGCAATTGGTACAGGTCGATATAGTCCGTGCCCAGGCGCTTCAAACTCCCGTTGACGGCCTCGATGAGGTGATGGCGCGACGATCCCACGTTATTGATATCCGGCCCCGCGCGAAAAGTGCCCTTCGTCGATATCAGGACTTTATCGCGCCGACCTTTAATGGCCTGACCGAGAATTTCCTCCGCCATGCCGTTCGAATAAATATCCGCCGAATCGAATAGATTCAGTCCGGCCTCAAGACAAATGTCCACGAGCCGCGTGGCTTCCGCGACATTGCTGGAGCCCCACGCCTTGAACAACTCGCCGCCGCCGCCGAACGTCCCGGTGCCGAAACTCAACACGGGAACTTTCAGCCCCGATCCGCCTAGTTGCCGGTATTCCATTGAGTGGCTCCTGTTTGATTCCATTTTCGATCCGAGCAAAGCGAGCTCAGCCACAAGATCATGCGGCAAGCGCCAGCATCAATCCAATTCGAAACGGCTTTTTACTGCTGAAACGCAGACAACGGGGAGGAAGCGCGTTAAAAGAGAACTCGAAAATTTAAGCCTACAGGGAGTGGCGGGGACACGCCTGTCCCCAGGAGGGTTGCATGGACTGAATTACAGCCCTGATTTTAAAACCATGAACAGGCTGGAAGCCTGTGGTACGATTAAAACCGGCCTCGTCCGTGTGTTCGACCGAAACCGCCGCCGATGAATCCGCTGGAACTGGACGAATGGCTGCCGCCGAAAAAAGAGCCGCCGTACTGGAATGAGCCGCTGCGGCCGCCAAAATTCACGCCCAGCCCGTACCCGCCATAGCCGCAGCGGCTCCCCGAATAACCGCTGAAGCCGGAGTAGCCGCCGAAACCGGAATGGCCTCTGAACCCCGTCGAGTAGCCGCCTGAAAACGATCCGTGGTTGCCGTACCCAGTGCCGCAGTAGCCGTTGTTATATAGATTCAAACCCGAGCCATAACCCGAAGTGTAGTACGTGTGGCCATGCGGCCCGATGTAAAATACGTCGCGGGCGTAACCGTAGGACGTAAACGAGCGGTTCTCGGTCTGCTCAATGTGCCAGCGCGCATTTTCTTCTTCGATGCGCCGTCGCCGCGCGGCTTCTTCCCGCAATTTACGAAGCTGCGCTTCATCGCGGCGCAGGCCGATGGTCATCCCATTTTCAAGCGGCGCCACGACCGCTGCAAGCTGAACGGGGTCTTCGCGTCGAACGGCGGCTGGTTCGGCCCAGCCCGTGGGTGTTTTAGTGAATCCCAGATGGGCCCGCGCGACCGGATGGTCGCTGTTGAAAATCAATGTTTTCTGAAAAGCGGCGCGGGACAGTGCCGTGTAGCCGGGATGCGCGCCGTAGTATTCCCCCACACGCGCCCACGCCGCTGCCGCCTTGCTCGCGTCGGATTCTGCGTCACGGGCTGTCTTTTGCAGCGCCACGCCCGCGGCTAGAACCGGATCTGCGGCGATGCCACGGCTCTCAATTGACGAAATATCAGTTTTTTTAAGCACGATATTTCCGCTGCTTCCCGCGACCCGCACGCGCAGCGTGACGCTCTCAGGCGTCTCACGCACGACTTCGCCTTCGTGCTCCGTGCCGTCCAGCAACACAATAATGTCGCCAAACGCCGTAGCGGACGCAGCAAGCGTGAGCAGCAACGCGACTAATAAATAAAGAGGGAATTTCTGCGGAATCATGGCCACAACCTCCATCGGCTAAATGTACTATGTGGTAGAGTGTCATGGCAACCTGAATGTTGAAGATTGCACGCGTGCGTTCTCCCGAAGTTACTAATTTTTTGGCATTACCTTCGCTAATCGTTGACCTTGCAAAGGCATTCACGGTTAACAAAAGGTAGTCCTACAAAGACGTCCGGCACCACGGAACGGGGAGGTTCGCAACGGATGACTCGGAATCGCTTGTTTGCCGCCATCGTCCTGCTGGGTCTGCTTGCGGCGGGTTTTTCGCTCCGCCAGGCCAGACGCAGTGATACCTCTGGAATGCCCGATCTCGTCCTTTCCGTTCCGCCCACGAATTCCACCAAGGACCCCGGTCCCACTCAGGTTGCCGGCTCCGAATCGGAAGCGGCCGGGACTCATTTCATCGGGGCCGATCTGCACGTGGACGGCGCGGGCGATGTGCGTGTCTATTTTGATCGCCGCGACAACGCCAATTTCCACTATCTCGACCGCACTGGCGACACCGTCACCCTGGGACTGTGCGAAGCGGGCCTGGAGCAGCTTTTCGCGCGCGGCAAGCTGGATGGGAATGCGCCCTTGCGCATCGCCCGCCACGGCGCTCACATCGGTGTGTTTCAGCAGAGCAAACTGCTTCTGTCCGCGTTTGACGACCGGCTGCTCGGCGGCAGCGCCGGAGTGCGCCTGTTGAACGGCGGCGCGGCGGTGTCCTTCCGCGCCGAGCCGCGTGAAGAAGTCCACTTTGCCGACGATTTCATGATCAGCGAAGGCAAGGGCGCTCAGTGGCTTGGCAATGGCACGACCGAAAAAGGCGATTTCTCCGTCAAGTCGCTACGCCATCCGCTGCTCAGCGCCAACGCGTTCAGCTATCTGGGCGCCGGAAAAAACATCTACTCCGTCGCCGGCCAGAGCTGGTGGGACCAGTACCGTTATGAAGCCTCGCTGCGCGGCCCCGTTAACGGTTCGATCGGATTGGTCTTCGCCTATCACGATGATAAAAATTACGGCCTGTTCAAATGGACGGCCCGCAAAAGCGACGCAGCCGGAGTTGTCGACGCTGGCAAGCGCGAACTCATCCGCGTCAAAGACGGCCAGTCTCACGTCATCGCTGAGGCTGCTGGCGGTTACTTGGCTGACCAGTGGTACGCGGCTCAACTGCATGTTACTTACGCGCGCGTGAGCATCCTGATTGACGGGCATCCGATGCTGGATGCGTCTGATGCGGCACTCTGCGCCGGCGCTGTCGGCGTGTGGTGCGATGTCTCCCTGCCGGTCGCCAATGCGCTCGACCCGCGCGCTCAGGCGTTCCAGGAAAACAGCTTGAATGAATTGATGAAACAGCACGCCGTGTTCGATGACATCCGCGTCAACACGCTGGAAGGGTACGAGGACGATTTCCGCAGCGCGGGCGCTCTGGGCAGCGGCTGGCTGGTCGGCACGGGCGACTGGAGCGTCAAGACGCCCGATAGCGGGGAGCTGACCGTCATGCCCGCCAAGGGCAGCACTAAAGCACTGGTCGGAGACCGCCGCTGGGCGCAGTACGTGATCGAAGGCCGCGTTCAGCCCGGTGAAGGCTCCGCTGGCATCGTCTTCCTGCACCGCGACGAGAGCAACTACTTCAGCGCCGTGGTCGATCAGAAGACGCTGAAACTGGTCTGCGTGCTGGACCGCAAAGAAGAGATCGTCGATAGCATCCCGATCCAGGCCACGGGCAAACCCATTCGCCTGCAGGCCACGGTGAAGCATGGCCACGTTAAAGTAACCGCCGATGGCGGTTCGTCGGTGGAATACTTCGCCGGTGACGCCATGCTGCGCGGCCGCGCCGGATTCATCGCCGCCGCCGGACGCGAACAGAGAGCAACGCCCGCCAGCTTCAGCCGCTTTAAATTGTCCTTCCTGCCCGAAGCCGAACCTCTGGTGACGACCAACGCCGTCTTCGAAGACGAACTGACCATGGCCGACTGGACCAGTCCGACCAGTGAATGGTATCCTCCGCGCGACCAGATTTTTGTAGACGGCCGCCCGGTGAATCTGCTCTGGCACCGCAGCCAGTTTCCCGGCGATGTGGAACTGGTCGTCGAACCGCGCGAATACCTGGAAGCCAAATTTGAACTGGCGCTCTCTGTCGCCAAAGACGGCCAGGGAAAGAACAACGGCTACGTTTTCAAATATAAAGCCGGCGATTCCTCGGAAGGCCCCAGCCGCACCTCGACGGTTCAGCTGATCCGCCAGGGCGAAGTAGTAAAGGAGGCGCACCTCTCCGACGATCCGCGCCAGCTCTCCACCGTCGCCTTGCGCCACTGCGGCAAATACATCGTCGGCATGATTAACGGCCGGCCCGTGGCCTCGTACCGCGACGACCAGCCGCTCTCCGGCAGCAAAGTCGCCTACTACACGCAGGGAATTCAGGTTCGCACCGAAGCGACAAAAATCATCAGCAACAACTTCCGCAACGATCTGTTTTCCAGCGCCGCAACCGCCTGGCGCACCGCCGGTGCGGCCATTGCTGAAGTGACCAATCGCTGGCAGTGCGATCCGCGCTGGTCGTTCTTCTCGCTGAAAAATGACAAGCGCCGCGGCAAACCCGCGGTGCTCTGGAGCAAAGGGCTTTATCCCGGCGATGTGACGGTTGAATTCTACTGCGCCAACAAAATGGAAGCCGAGCGCGGCCAGCCCTACAGCTACGCGCGCGACATCAACGTGACCATCGCTTCCGACGGCACCGATCTCACCAAGGGCTACACCTTCATGTTCGGCGGCATGAACAATCAGGGTTCCATGGTTCTGCGCAACGGTGTGGAGGTGAAACGTGTCGGCGCCCGAATTCCGATGGACATGAATTTTCACCGGCATTGGTTCTCCATCAAGATTGAAAAGCAGGGCGGACGCTTGTCCTTCCGCGTCGACCGCTTTTTCGCCAACGACAAATCCTCGGACCTAGTTTACGAAGATTCCGTGCCGCTGGAAGGCAACCGCATCGCCATCTGGACGTATGATCACGCCTTGATGATCAGCCGCGTGCGCATCTCCGGCGAAGGCGGAAGCGTTCTGGAAAATCCCGACTACGCGCCCGGCGTGCTCAAGACGCCGCTGGACGATAAGTAAACTTTTTGTACCACAGGCTTCCAGCCTGTTCGTATCACGAATCCAGGCAGGCAGGATGCCTGGGTTACAAATCCCGGAGCTGCGATGGCTGATCCGACACCCGAACCTTCCAAAGAAAACGGCGCACTTGCTGAGTTCAGGCCGGCGCTCTTTATGGCCATCGCCGTCCTGACCGTTCTGGCCGTCATCAAATGGGTGCCGCAGAGAGGTCCGTCTTCCGGGTCCGGCGGCGCGGGCGTTGTCGTTAGTGCCGGCTCGCCGCAAAGCGGCAGCGCGTCGCGCTTGAGCGTCGTGACCGAACCGGCTGGCGCGAGCGTGCTCATTAATGGCAGGCTCGCGGGAGCCACGCCGCTCAGCCTGGAAGGTCTGAGTTCCGGGTCGTATTCCATTCGCCTTGAGAAAGTCGGCTGCACGCCGGTCAGCCGCCACGTGGATCTGCACAACGAAGTCGCCATCAACGAAAAGCTCGCCACGCTCCCGGTGGGCGCTTTGGCGGTCACTATCAAGCCCCTGGGCGCCGAAGTGCTTCTCGATGGCGAACTGATGGGCAACACGCCGCTGTCGCTCGACAAGATTCCGGCCGGCGTTTACGAACTGCTGATCCGCAAAACCAATTTCGATCCGTACTCGGCGCGCATCGAGATCTCGCCTGGCGATCCGCTGGTGTTCGCCGAGTTCGAACTGAAAGACAAAGTTCTGGCGATGATGGAAGGCCTCACCAAGAGCGAGCCGCAGCGCCTGGCGCACTATATTGATTTAGGCCACTATCTTTTCCTCAACGACAAGATGGACGAGTCCGTTGATGTTTTCACGCAGGGCATGGAAGTCTCACAGACCCCGCTCGATTTCAACGGCCCCGGTTATTCGGGCAAGGAGAACGTTTCGCCGGAAGAGCAGGCTCTTGAGCAGCGCCTGCGCAAAGAAGACGAGTCGCGTTTTTTGAAAGAGATCGAGAAGCATCGCAACTGGCCGCAGAAAAAAGACACGCGCACCTTCCGCCAGAAGCTCGATCAGGCGCAGGAGATGGTCAGCCGCAAACGCGCCGATTCGTGGACGTGGGCTGAAAGCGCGGGCCGCATGAACCTCCGCAATCGCAACTTCGACAAAGCCGCGCAAATTTACACCGATCACATCGCCGCCGTGCCGAACGGTCCGGACGTTCATCAGGCGCACATCGCGCTGATCGAAGTCTACCTGATGCAGCGCGACGCGGCGCGCGCGCGGGACGCGTTGAATGTGTTCTACAAACAGTTCTCCGAGAACGACGCGGCGCTGCGCGTATGCGGCGCCATGATTTATCCGTATCACGAACGCATGTTCACCAGCGCCAAGCCGAAAGTGCTGGAGATGGCTGAACAGGTGCTGCGGCGCGGTTTGGACCTGACCAAGGAACCCGTGCCAAAAGCACAGTGTCTTTTTGATCTGGCGGTGGTTTTAAGTTATCAGGGCAAGGCGAAAGAGGCCGTTCCGCTGCTGGAAAAATCGATCGCCGCGACTGTCGATCCGGCGGTGCGCGAAGAACGCTCGCTGCGGCTGGCCGAAGCGTTGCGCAAAGCGGAGCGCTTGGAAGAGGCCCGTGAGTTATACTACAAGTTGACCGCGAGCGAGCGTGCCAGCATTCGCGAGAGCGCCAAGACCGGACTCATATTCGTGGCGGCTGACAGAGCCCGCGGTAAGAAATAAAGGGATAGCGTTGACGCCATGAGCGAGCTCGATTCAGGAACAGAATTGGATAAGCCCTGCTGCGGCGGATGGGCCCGTGCCGGATGGGTGCTGTTCTGCGCGCTGCTGATCGCTGGCGGGTTATTCGTATCTGGCGTTTTTGAATCGACGGGCCGCCTCGTGGTCCGCACGGTGCCTCCGGGCGCAACCGTGTTCGTCAACGGGAAGCTGGCCGGCGCGTCCCCCGTGTCTCTCAGCGAATTGAAGCATGGCACGTATTGCTTCCGCATCGAGAAGGAAGGTTACACGCCGCTCGTTCGGTCCGTGGAACTTGCTGGTTCTGAGCTGCTGCTGAACGAGCGTCTTAAGCTGCGCGGTACGGGATCGTTGGTCGTGGGCATCAAACCCGACGGCGCCGAAGTGCTGCTCGACGGCGAATGCATCGGCTATACGCCTATCCAGCGGACGGATGTTCCTGTCGGACTGCACGAACTGCTCATCCGAAAGACAAATTTCCGCTCCTATGCGCAGCGCATTGAAGTCACCGAAGTGGACGCGTTGACGTTCAAAGACTTCGCGCTGGAAAACGTGGTGCTCACGATGTTGCGCGGCGCGGTCGAACGCGAGAAACACCGCGTCAGTAATTACATGGATCTGGGGCACTACCTGTTCATCAACAATGAATTCGACGAGTCGGCCGAAGTCTATTCCAAGGCGCTGAAAGTCGCTTCTTCCTCCATCGATTTGCCGCCCGAGACCGACGCGACGGAGCGCCGGCTGGAGGAACGGCTGCGCGCGGAAGATGTCAATCGTCTCAATGAAGAGATCCGCAAAAAATCGCATTGGCCCAACAAGGACGTGACGAAATGGGCGAGCATCGTCAAGCGGCAGCAGGAAGAAGTAGCCGGGAAAAACGTCACTGACTGGGTCTTCGTCAATGAACAGGTTGAGAACTTCAAGCGCGATGACAAGCTGGAACGCGCGCAAACGCTTCTGGTTCAGCACATCGCCGCCGTCAAGCCCGGTCCCATGATGCCGCAAGCGTATATTTCATTGCTCTCGCTGCGGCTGAGAATGCGCAATCTTGATGGGGTGCGCGAAACATTCGCGAAGTTCATGGATCTCTATGAAAACCAGCCGACTCTCGTGCGCCAGGCCGGCAACGCCGTTTACACCACGGCTGGAAATTTTCAGGGCGACGAGCAGCGCGAAGTGCTGGTTATCGCTGAAAAACTGATGCGTAAAGGCGTGACGGTGACGCAGCGCCTGCGCGGCGACCCGGAACTGCTGGCACTCTGTAAATTTGAACTCGGCAACATCATGATCCTGCAAAGCCGCCCCGATCAAGCCGTGGAACTCTACCGCGATTCGATCGATGGCACACGGGATCAGGGCACGCGCGAACTGCGCAGCCAGCGCCTGGCGGATGCGTTGATGAAATCCAAGAACTACGCTGAAGCGCGCACGGTGCTGACCCAGTTAGCTAAGAGCACGCGCGAAGAATTGGCGCGCAAAGCCAAGGAAGATCTGATCCAAGTCGAAGCGATTCTAAAAGAAGCGCGCAAACAGTCCGAATCGAAGGGTCCCTCGCCCGAACTGAAATAGATTGGCTGCTTTGGCGCAACGAGGCGCAGCTGGACAACGGACAAAGCGGGTGCGGAAACGATTAAACAATCTTCATCTCGTCAATCTTTGCCTGTCATCTTACGCAGGAGACGTGCAAAATCCGCAATCGTCACACCCCCATGCACAGGTCCAACACCGCCATCCTCACCGCCAACCCGTTCGCCACCTGGTCCAGAATCACGCTGCGTTCGCCGTCGGCCAATTCCGGCGTCAGCTCAATGCCGCGGTTGATCGGTCCCGGATGCATGATGATCGCGCCTGGCTTGCACTGCTTCATGCGCTCGCTATTGAGCCCGTAAATCGCCGCATACTCGCGGGTGCTCGGAAAATAATTTGCCGCCTTGCGCTCGAACTGAATGCGCAAGCAGTTCAGCGCATCAGACTCCCGTACCACGTAATCAATATCGTGGCTCACTTCACAGCCCAGCGCCGCGCCAATCGCCGGAGGCACCAGCGTCGGCGGGCCGCACAGGATCACACGCGCCCCTAGTTTCCTCAAGCCCCACGCGTTGGACCGCGCCACGCGCGAATGCCGGATGTCCCCGAGGATCGACACCGTCAGCCCTTCAAACGATTTGAACACGTCGCGAATCGTGAACATATCCAGCAGCCCCTGCGTGGGGTGCTCGTGGCAGCCGTCGCCGGCATTGATCACCGGAACATTCACATGCCGCGCGAGCAGATGTGGCGCGCCCGGCGCGGAATGCCGGATGACGAACGCGTCGATACCCATCGCCTGGATATTCAACGCTGTATCGATCAGCGTCTCCCCTTTGCTGACCGAACTGCCCGAACTGGAAAAGCTCATCGTGTCCGCCGACAGCCGTTTGGCCGCGAGCGCGAACGAATTACTGGTGCGCGTCGAGGATTCGAAAAACAGATTCACCACGACCTTGCCCGCCAGGTTCGGCAGCTTCTTCACATTCTTGGTCGAGTTCTGTTTGAACGTCGCCGCGTGATCGAGGATCTCCAGGATCTCCTCGCGCGAAAGCTCCTCGAGTCCCAACAGGTGTTTACGTGTCCAAGCCATGGTAGACTCCGAAAGTCGCTGTACCGCCAGGCTTCCAGCCCGCCCCGTAATATGCCGCGTAGAAACTTAAGTTAAAGGATTTTCTTGGGTATTTGAGTTCGATAAATCGTCAATCGTCAATCGTCAATCGTCAACCGTCAACCGTCAACCGTCAACCGTCAACCGTCAATCGTCGTCACTCGTCCACCGGCTCCTTCGACTTCGGTTTTTCCGCTTTCTTCGCCGCGACGTCATCGAGCCCCGGAATCTCCGGTTTCACCACGGGCATTTCCGGCTTCGGCGCTTTCGCCTCCGCCTTCGCCTTGTTCGCCGCTGCTAGTGCCGTCTTGCGATCCGTCTCCTTCTTCAGCATCGCATCGAGGACAGTGTTCAGCGCCTCCTTATTAAGCATCGCCTTGGCCTGCCCGCCATCGACAAACGTGGTCTCGCGCCTGTCCGCACTGACCAGCACCAGAGCCGCGCCGTTCTCCGCGCGCTTGAGCCACTCCGCGGGCCAGCCCTTGGAATCCGATCCATCATTCTTAATTTTCACGCGAGAAAATCCGCGCAGTTTCTTTCGGAATTCCGCATCGCCCAGAAACTCAGATCCTTCGATCAGCGCCGCTTCGGTATTCTTCTTCGCGTTGGCGTCTTTGATATAGAGGAACAGTGGCTGCGTCATCAGCGCAGTGAAATCGCGGGCGCGCCAGTTTTTCGGATCGTCCAGGCGCACACGTTCTTCTTCGGCCTTCTTCTTTTTTTCCTCGTCGAGCTTCTTCTTGCTTTCGGCGTCGGCCGCCTTCTTCTTGGCGTCCGCTGTTTTCTTCTCCTCAGCCAGCCGCTTTTTAACCTCCGCCTCGACCGCCTTTTTTTTTGCCTCTTCCGCTTTCTTCTTTTCGTCCTCGGATTTCTTCGCTTCGTCCGCCTTCTTTGCATCCGCCGCCGCATCCGCAAAGACAGCACTCGGAACACTGAATCCCGTGGACAAGATCAGCACGGTGTGCACTACCCATCGCCCGAATTTCATGCAGAGGCCCTCACGTGCGCTGGCACTTCGCGTTGGGAACTATCTACCCTAAAGGAGCGGCTCTGGCCATCTGAAAATCCCCGTAAAGTCCACGCCCACTTTCGTTTATCACGTGGCCTCAGGAGCCTGACAGGTTTCGAAAATCAATACTATTAATAGCATCCGCTTTTACCACGAAGCTCACGAAGGCCACGAAGCACAGAAATGAGAATCAACACGCCGTGGTCTTGGCGTCTCGCCCAGACAAATGTTTTAACAAACACTACTTCCGTCCTTCGTGTTCTTCGTGGAAAAAATCCGTTGCCGTTGTCACCGCAGATTCCGGTGCACCCACACATTCACATCCGTCAATTCCGCGAGGTTCATCGTCGAGCGCGCTTTGCCGAATTTGCGCAAAATTTTTAAGTTCACCGTCTTGAATGGAACACGCTTGCGCAGCGCATAGTCGCGCACCGCATTCTCGATATTATCGCGCAGCATCGCTTCATTCTGGCTTGGCGTGAGTTCCATTTCGACAGGCGCCGAACTCAGCGGAATGTTATCCATCCGCTTGCTGCGCCGCCCGAACGCCCCCGATCCCACCGGAATCAGATCCCCAAATAAATCGCGCGCGCCACCGCCTTCACCACCTTCAAAATCGTACTTCTTCTTCGCGAATGGCGCCTGCTCGCGCGTGATCGCATCGATGATTTTATGCATCATAAAATCATCGGGCATGAATACGTGCGCCTCCTGCCGCTCCCACGGTCCGGCGTCAGGATCGAAGCGCGTCGCGCGCGCAATCATCTGTTCGATCCACGGCTTGCTGCGGATGCGGGTGAGACAGGCGATATGCGTAATCGGCTTCACGTCCAGCCCCTCGTACGCCATCGCCACCGTCGCCAGAATATCCGTCTTGTCGGTGCCGATGCGTTTGAACTTGTGAATCGCTTTCAGCGCCCCCGATCCTTCATCCATCGTCGCGATGCCCACGTCGCGCCCGTGCCGTTTCTGCACGTGCTGCGCATACATTTTCGCGAGTTTCTGCGAGGCTGCGACGATCAGTAATTTGGCGCGCGGATTGGCCTTCTTCACCACCTGCCAATCCTGCACCGTGCTGTCCAGCAACTCGTAGGCGTATTCCGTGGCCAGCGCCGTCATCAGCGCTTCCTTGGCCAGTTTTTTAAACTCCCGCAGGCTCGACACTTCTTTCAGATTGCCCTTGCGATCTTTCCATTTCGCTTTCGCGTCGATGTAGGTGCAGCGCAACGGAATGATGGCCCGCTCCGCCAGACCGTCGGGCCGGGAATAGGTGATCACTTTGGTCGAGGACGAATCGCGCAGGCTGATTTCAAGCTCATCGCCCTGATTGAAATACGGCAGAAACGCGATGCGTTCCTTGCGCCCGCGCTCCAGCGTCCCGCTCATGAAAAGCGTCAGCGCCGCGCGCTCGATCAACGGCTTCACCGCGCTCATCGCCGACGAATCTTCCGCGATATGATGCGGCTCATCGAGAACTAAAATGTACCGGAAGCGCGAAAACTCCGCCGCGTTCAGCAGCTTTTTGTCGATCGTCAGCGCCGCGTAGGTCGTGGAATACCCCGCCAGTCCGCGCGTGGGATTCAGCTCATTGGTGCTGACGCGGATCAGGTGCTTATGCCCGAGCATCTTTCGAAAATTCGGATCGAGAAACGCCTCTTCAGCCTGCTGCTGCAGCGCCACGCGCGGAACGACCCAGCAGATTTTCTGCGCGATGCCCGGAATCAGTTCCGCCGCCGCGATCACCGGCAGCGCGCTCTTGCCGCCGCCGGGCGTCACGTGAGCAATAATCTTGTTCCAGCGCCCCGCGCCTCTCTTCATTTGTTTTACGATTTCTAGTAACTGCTTCTGGTGCGTGCGAAACATTCCGATGCCTCAAATCCTGCAGCCCACGTGAGAAAGACACCGTGGTTTGGAACGCAGCATTATCGGACCCGCGCCCCTTCTGTAAAGCACGCTAAGCAGATTCTTAAATGAGGCGGGTGTGCCCTCGGGTCTCTGGTTTCCGGATCGGCGCCCCGTGGGGTTGCCGGACAGAACCGAACAGTACTCTATAAAATAACACGCGGACGGCATTCGCCATCCGCGTGTCAGCCGTTCGATAACCGCAAATTTACTTATTTCATGGAACGCATCGCATCGTAGCGATAGTAAACCTCCAGGCACAGCACGCTCAGCGCCGTCTGGCCCACGCGGCCCCATTCCGTGGAATACGCGCCGGCCGGATTCCAGCTTCCTTTTTCATCGCCCTGTTTGCACTGCGTCGGCAGCAGCGACTTGAGCATGCCTTCGTTCCAGCGCGTGAAGATTTCGCCGCCCTGCTGATGCGTGCAGAGCGATCCGTAATACCAGTAGTAGAGATCGGTCAGTTCGCCATTGGCGCCCGCATTCGGCACGCCGCCTTTGTTCACGAACCATTCGACGCTGCCCTGCAGATCTTCTTTCTTCCAGCCCATGAACTGCCGGGCCAGCGTTCCAATCGCGGTCAAGCGGTGCGCCGTGTGAGCGTGCTCATTGTTGGCCATATACTTGTAGCGTGACGCGCCGTAACCGGTGGCATCCTCCTTCACCTCAACACTATCGAGGAACTTGATCGCGCCTTCGAAACTCGCCGCGGGAACTTTAAGCTGCGCGATCTTCGCGGACTTGATCGCCATGATGAACCAGCCCGTCACCGACAGATCGGCCTCGCTCTTGGGTCCATAGCGCCAGCCGCCTTTGTCGGAACCCTCGCCAACCTGGTGAACGTTGCAGACATAGTCGATGGCCTTGTTCGCCGCTTCGCGAGTATCAGCGATGTTGCCCATTCCAGCCGCTTCAGCAATGGCCAGCGTCGCGATTGCCGAAGGATAGCCGACGCGCCGGTGTCCCGCGCCATCGTCCGTGGTATCCCAGAGGCAGCCGTCCGCCGACTGTTTGCGTTTCAGCCACGCCACCGCCTTGCGCACGCTTCCGGCATGCGAGCCCACTTTTTCCGTGTGTCCCGCGCCGAGAAAAGCGAGCAGCGCCAGACCCGTGATCGCCGTGTCGGTCTTGACCTCGGCTTCGTATTTCTTGGCATCCCAGCGCCCGTCGGCTTCCTGATGGTACGCCAGCCAGGACAAGGCCTCATTGGTGGCATCATTAATGGAGCGCGTATTCTTGGGTCCATTGTTACGCTTGATCATATTGATTTTACTGCCAGCCGTACGCGAGCCCCAGCCC
>Ga0163155_10004416_pt1 | contig 14482 bp, 12 predicted proteins | sample OliLakLV19SP4G1_FD_148611 | JGI IMG/M metagenome (GOLD analysis project Ga0163155, IMG submission 148611) | Freshwater microbial mat bacterial communities from Lake Vanda, McMurdo Dry Valleys, Antarctica - Oligotrophic Lake LV.19.SP4.G1 | ecosystem: Environmental > Aquatic > Freshwater > Lake >...
GAGGTATTGTCAAATCTTGTGGACGCCGACTGATCACGCGGCGGCTCTTTCGGGGTGCTGATTTCTGACGCCGTCTACGAAGACGACGCCGGCGATGATGTCGCGGATCAGTTCGGATCCGTTCAGGCATCGCCAGTTCTTTGCGGCGCTCTCGGTCAGCTTGAACACCATCGTCAGGCACGCTACGCGGCTGCCTGATCCCTTGGTCTTCTCCGTCCTCAGCCGCACCGTCGCGAACACGCTCTCGATCGCATTGGTCGTTCGGATATGGATCCAGTGCTCGGCGGGGAAGTCGTAGAACGCGAGGAGCGCCTCGCGATCTTTCGAGAGACACTCCGCCGCGCCGGGGTACTTGGCGGTGTAGGTTTCCAGGAACAGGTCGAACGATTTGTTCGCCGCGGCCTTGGTGTCGGCCATCCAGATCTGGTGCAGCAGATCCTTCGCATTCCCGTGCAGACGCTTGGGCAGCTTGTTCAAGACGTTGCCGGTCTTGTGCATCCAGCACCGCTGCATGCGTGTCGAGGCGAAGACCTGCGGCAACGCCTTCCAGAACCCCAGCGCCCCGTCGCCGATCGCCAGCTTCGGATCCACGTTCAATCCGCGGCTCTTCACATCGAGCAGCAATTCCTTCCACGATTGCTCACTCTCGCGGAGCCCGTCGGCGATGGCAAGCAGCTCTTTCTTGCCGTCAGCGGTGGCGCCCATGATGACGAGGATGCACTGACGATCCTGTTCGCCCAGGCGGATGTTGAAATGCACGCCGTCGGCCCAGATGTACACGTAGTTCTTACCGGTCAGATCGCGCGTGCTCCAGTTCTTGTACTCGACTTCCCACGACTCCTTCAGTCGCGTTACGGTAGTGGCGGAAAAACCCGGCGTGTCGGCGCCGATCAACGCGGCCAGCGCCTCGGAGAAGTCGCCGGTGGAGACGCCCTTGAGGTACAGCCACGGGATCAGTTCTTCCATCGAACGCGTCTTTCGCAGATACGGCGGCAGGATCGCACTGTTGAACACCTCGCGGCCCTCTTCGGTCTTTCGTCGATCATGCACGCGCGGCTGCCTGACCTTGACCGGCCCGATGCCGGTGACGATCTCACGCTCGGGCATGGAGCCGTTGCGGACGATCTGACGGCGGCCATCCGCGTCCACCACATGGGCGTGGTCGTCGATCCACGCCGCGACCTCGGCCCGCACGGCGTTGGCGAGCAGGTCCACGGCTCCTTTGCGGAGGATCTCCGTGAGCACGTCGCGTGCCCCACCGGCTCCGATGGATCCCGCCACGGCGGCGGAGATTCCCCCGGCGCCCCCCTTGCCGCCGTTGCCCCCGTTGGTTCCGTTGGTTCCAGCGATTCCCGGCTTGTCCGATCCCGACTTGCTATGCTCATTCATCGGCGCGTACTCCTGGCCTTGTTGGCCGTTCAGGTGCTTGAATAACACCCTGAAAATACGCCGCCGTGTCTTCGGGTCATCCACAACTTCGGGTTATACCTCCCCCCGCTGTCGCGAGCTCTGTTGTCAGTCTTTGCCCCTCTCGCGTGGTGTCACATCAGGCCACGGAAGCGCCGGATTGCAAGACAAAATGCACAGGATTCGATCGCTTCGCCTCAAGCAGCGGCATGCGCCGGAGATGTCATCAATGCTCATGGCGCAGGCGCTCGACCCAATGAGCTGAAGGCGCGCCAGCTTGCTCGCTAATACTCGCAGAGTTGAACACCTGGCCCAGAACTCTTCGAATCGCCTTGCTTCTGCGCGGCGTGATGGCTCACTGTGCGTAAGGGTCGGCGCGATCGCCGCCTGCTCAAGAAAGCCCGCTATGCCAGACATCGACCTTGCCCAACTCCAGAAAATGCGACTAGAAGAGCTGCGATCATTGTGGACTGAGCACTTTGGCCGCGATCCACCGTCGCCACGAACCATCCTCATTCGGGAGCGGGCGAGTTCGGACCTGGAAGCCACATCATGGTGGATTACCAGGGGAAGAGCTTTGTGTTCGAGAAAGGGTCGGTGTAGCGTTTGATGAGGGTTTCCGGACTCTCGCGGCGTGGGGACCGGATGTTGGCGGCGATGACCGTGTTGAGACGGCGTAACGCCCGAGACGTGCCGCGCGCGGTCGTTCGTGTCTTCAGACGAGAAAGCCCGCGTGCAGTGTGCTAAACTGCTCGGCAATTCCGGAGAGATGTCCGAGCGGCTGAAGGAGCAGCATTGGAAATGCTGTATACGGGTAACCGTATCGGGAGTTCGAATCTCCCTCTCTCCGCTTTCAACAGCGATTCCGCGTGCGGAGTCGCCGTTGTCGCAGAGATCTCGCGATTCTTCGCGAGATTTCGCGGTTTTTGGAAGCGAGTGCTTTCCGATAAGCGCCAGAGATCTGAATCGGCGATCATTTTGCCCCCCGGATCTCTAGGGGGGATTTCGGCAGTGTGGATTTGGTATGCGACTTCATCGTCTGTTCGAATCACATGCTTTCCGCTTTCAACGGCGATTCCGCGTGCGGAGTCGCCGTTGTCGCAGAGATCTCGCGATTCCTCGCGGGATTTCGTGGTTTTTGGAGATGAGGGATCTCCGGAGAACCACTCAAGCCGTCGCCCCCAGAAGCCGGGTCCGCCCCACACACGCAGTGGGCGGTTCATGGGCAGCAAATGCTCGCCGGGAAAATGGTCAGACCGAGCTCTCCGACCCTCGTCGCTGCCCAGCGAACCGCCGGAAGGAGGGCAAGGGGTGACGCCGATGGCCTTCATGTGGCCAGCCACGATCACGGGCGGGCGAGTGCTGCCAGTGCCTCGCGCTGTCGATGCGATAGAAGCGACCAGGCGGCGATCACATGACCGAGTTCATTGTCATAGACGCCGAGCAGGACGCCGAGCCGCTCCCAATCCTTTCGATATTTTTGACGGTGACCGGCTTACAAAATTTGGTTGGGTTCGTCATGATCCAACATCAAATCCTGGACCTGCAGCGACCAGTCGAGATGAAGGGCCGCGGCATGGAGATCACGCATATTTACGCGGGGGCCCAGCCTCCCCGAAAGCACGCCCGCGATGACGGCGGGACTTAGGCGGGTCAGGGTTAGCAGGTGCGCAACCCGCCCTGGCGTCAACTTGGCTTCTCTAGCAACAGATTCGAGCGTGGCGCCCTCCTTGACGATTTCACGATGCCAAGCGAATGCTTGGCCTAGGGCGCGGACAAGGTGGGGTTGCGGGATTGGATCGCCGCGGGACGTGTAGGTCAGATAGAGGTCGCGGCCATCGGGCGCAACGAGCACGCGACGGTTGTCGTGGCGCTTGATCTTGATGTGCAGCTTGAGCACAAGGCGTTCGTTGGCGCTGTCGATCTCTGGCGTGAAAAGGCTCCGAGCAATTAGAGCTGCCGAATCGCCGCCAGAACTCGATCCATGCTTGTTCGTGCCGCATGCATCGTTTCTTGATGGTGCAAGCGCGGCCTCCTTGCACTGCTCGAGCGAACTCGTATTCACTTCAACCGTGAGCATCTCGGGTGCCAGAACGACCTTGCCGATCACTTCCCTGATCCAGTGATCGCGGAAAGGTGCTTCCAATGGCCGAAGGTCGATCTTGTGCGCCGCAAGCAGGTAATCCAGCACCATCGCACGAATCAGGTCATCCAGATGCCCCGCATTGATGGTTTTGATCGGGCAGTTCTTGTAGCCTTGCTTGAGACCTTTCTGGCTGCAGTAATAGAACACGCGGCGCGCGCTGCCGCCCGCATCTCCACCCTTCCTCGACACAGACGCAGGACTCATGGCATAGTCCTCAAAAGTGCGGATCTTGCCCCGCAACAGATGCGTATGGGTCCAGCGAACGGGTGCGGGGCGACGCTCGATCGTTGCCATGAGTGAATGCACGCGGTCCCATGTGGCCGCGTCGACGATAGGCTCGTGGAGTCCGGGATGGATTTCGGTCGATTCGCCGCGACGGTGCGTGATTTTCCCCGCGTACGCGGGATTGGTCAGAATCCGATAGATCAGCGTCGCCGAGAATTTCCGACCGCCGTGGTCAATACCTCGCGTGCTGAGCCAACGCCGCGTTGTATATCCGCATTCGTTCATCCGCTGGGCGACGCCCAGGAGCGAGTTAAGTTCGAGGTAGGAGGCGAAGATGGCTCGAACAACGACAGCTTCAGATTTCACGATGCGCAGCCGGCGGTCGCCGGGAAGCTCATCCGATTTGGACACCCGGTACCCGAATGGGGGCTGCCCGCAGACCCAAACGCCTGTGCGCTTGGTCGCCGCGATCTTGTCCCGGATGCGCTCGCCCGTAACTTCGCGCTCGAACTGGGCAAAGGAAAGCATCATGTTCAGGGTGAGCCGTCCCATCGAGCTCGTGGTATTGAACTGCTGCGTCACGGAGACGAATGAGACCTTCCGCTCATCAAAGGTCTGCATGAGTTGGGCGAAGTCGGCAAGAGATCGGGACAGCCGGTCTACCTTGTAGACAACCACGACGTCGATCCGACCATCGTTGATGTCTGCGAGGAGTTGCTGCAGTCCCGGGCGCTGCGTCGTGCCGCCTGAATAGCCACCGTCGTCATACGAAGTGCGGATCGCAACCCATCCCTGGTGTTTCTGGCTTTTGATGTAGTCCAGTCCAGCTTCGCGCTGGGCGTCGAGTGAGTTGAAGGCCTGGTCGAGGCCTTCTTCGCTGGATTTGCGCGTGTAGACGGCGCAGCGCAGGATATGGCTCATGTACCTTTGCCCCTTTTCGCGGCTGAATGGTCCTGTTGCTTCTTTTCACCGACGCGGGTCACCAGACCAAAGAAGCGGGGGCCAGATTGATGCGTACCAGTGATGGCGCGGGCAACCTCGGTAAGACTCTTGTATGTTCGGTCGCGGTAGCGGTATGCTCGGCCGTTCTCTACAACGGTGACCTCGTGGCGCACGCCGCCCCACTCGCGGACGATGCGAGCCGCCGCAGGGAGTAGCGCTGTGGATGGCTTACGGGGCCGTTTGCGAACGCGGGTAACTCCCGAAGAGGTGATTAATGTGTCGGATGTGACGCGGCTCGGCTCCGCTGTAGCGGAACGCATTGCTGCTTGCAACAGCCGCCGGGTTGCGCCATCGAATCCCCCTTCCGTCCGCTCTTGTGACCGCCACGCGAGCGAGCAGGCGGCTCGCCAACGGATTCTCGATCCGCTGCTGGATCACCCGCTTCAGCGGACGCACGCCATACGCCGGATCCCGCCCCTCGCTCGCGAGATGCTGCTTGGCTTCAATCGTCAGTTCGAGGGTCATCTGGCGATCGGCCAGGCGCCCGCGCAGGCGGCCCAACTGAATGTCCACGATGTTGGCGATGTGCTCGCGCTTGAGCTGGTGGAAGACGACGATTTCATCAATGCGGTTGAGCAGCTCGGGGCGCATGAACCCTTCGCGCATCCCGACGTTGACCTGCTGGGAGAATCCGCCATGCTCGGGGTCGGCGTTGCCCTGTCCGCGGACGTCCATGCCGGGTCCGCGCCGGATCAGATCGCGCACCGCGGCGTCGATCTCCCAGTCTTCCGCCCCGCGCTCGCTCATCTCGTGGATCTCGCGCGAGCCGATGTTGCTCGTCATCACGACGATCGTGTTCTTGAAGTCAACGGTGCGGCCCTGCCCGTCGGTCAATCGCCCGTCATCAAGCAGCTGCAGCAGCACGTTGAACACGTCCTGGTGCGCCTTCTCGATTTCGTCGAGCAGCAGCACCGCATACGGCCGGCGCCGGATCGCTTCGGTCAGCGCACCGCCTTCGTCGTATCCCACATAGCCCGGGGGCGCGCCGATCAGGCGCGACACCGAGTGCTTTTCCATGTACTCGCTCATGTCGATTCGCACGAGCGACTCTTCGGTATCGAACAGGAACTCGGCGAGCGCCTTGCACGTCTCGGTCTTGCCCACGCCCGTCGGACCCAGGAACAGGAACGACCCGATGGGCCGATCAGGATCGCCCAGCCCGGATCGCGCCCGGCGAACCGCGTCGGACACCGCACGCAACGCCTCGTCCTGCCCGACGACCCGCTTGCGCAAGCCATCCTCCATGCGGATCAGCTTCTCGCGCTCACCTTCGACGAGGCGGCTCACGGGAATCCCCGTCCACGCACCCACCACTTCCGCGATGAGTTCGGCGTCAACCTCTTCCTTCACCATCGCGCCGCCGCGGGCTTGGCGCTCGTCCATGATCTTTTCCGCGGCTTCGAGCTTGCGCTCCAGCTCGCGGATGTCGCCGTATTGGATTCTCGCGGCGGTCTCAAGATCACCGCGCCGCTGGGCCTGCTCGAGTTCGGTGCGCTTCCGGTCGATCTGCTCCTTGATGTCCTTGACGGAGTCGAGCTCTTTCTTCTCTTCTTCCCATCGCGCGGTGAGCCCGCTGTTGGTCTCCTGAAGCTCGCTGAGCTCGCGTTCGACCTTTTCGAACTGCGTCTTGACCATCTCGGCTGAGCGGGCGTCGCGCCCGCCGTCTTTCACTTCCAGCTTGAGCGATTCGCGCTCGATCTCGAGCTGCATGATCCGCCGGCGAAGCTCATCAAGCTCCGTCGGCATCGAGTCATTCTCCATTCGCAGGCGCGACGCCGCTTCGTCAATCAGGTCGATCGCCTTGTCGGGGAGGAATCGCTCGGTGATGTAGCGGTTGCTGAGGTTGGCCGCGGCGAGGATCGCGCTGTCGAGGATGCGCACGCCGTGGTGGGCTTCGTAGCGTGGCTTGAGGCCGCGCAGAATCGCAACGGTGTCCTGCACGCTGGGCTGATCAACAAACACCGGCTGGAATCGGCGCTCGAACGCGGGATCCTTTTCGATGTGCTTGCGGTATTCGTCGAGGGTGGTCGCGCCGATGCACCGGACTTCGCCGCGCGCCAGTGCGGGCTTGAGCAGGTTGCCCGCGCTCACGGCGCCCTCGGCCGCGCCGGCTCCGACGATGGTGTGCAGCTCGTCTATAAAAAGGATGATCTCGCCCTTGCTCGCCTGCACCTCGCGCAGGACAGCCTTGAGGCGCTCTTCAAACTCGCCCCGGTACTTCGCGCCAGCGAGGAGCTGACCGACGTCGAGTCCGATGATCTTCTTGTCGCGCATCCCCTCCGGGCAGTCGCCGTTCACGATGCGGAGCGCGAGCCCCTCGGCGATCGCCGTCTTGCCAACACCGGGCTCGCCAATGAGCACCGGATTGTTCTTGGTGCGGCGTGAAAGCACCTGCATGCAGCGCCGGATCTCGTCATCACGTCCGATCACCGGGTCGAGCTTGCCCTGCTGGGCTTTCTCGGTCAGGTCAATGCCGTACTTCTTGAGCGACTCGTAGGTGCTTTCCGCGCCGGCGTCGGTGACGTTCTTGACGCCCGACGACTCGCGCACCTGGCGGATGGCGCGCTCGACCCGCTTGCGGTCCACGGCGTTGAGGCTCAGGAGCTCCTTAGCCTGTCCGGCGGTATCGGTGAGCGCGAGGAGGAGATGCTCCGTCGACACGTACGCATCGCCCATCTTCTTCGCGTCAGCGCTCGCCTTGGTGAGCAACTCCATGAGCGCGCGGCCCGTTCCGCCGGCGCCAGAGGAAGTCGTCGGCAGCCTCCCCACTTCGCCCTCAGCCATCGACGCGATCCGCTCGACGCCGCCTTCAACGTCGATCGCCTTGCTGAGGATCGACCAGGCGGTGCCGCCGCGGTCGGAGAGCATCGCGCTCAGGACGTGGAGGCCGGTGACTTCGGGGTTGCCGCGCGACACGGCGTCCTGCTGAGCGTCGGCGAGTGTCTGCTGTGCGAGGGTTGTAAGCTGGTCTTGGCGCATGAAAAGTTCTCCATCACGCCGGCGTGAGCGGCGTTGACAAGAGAAGGAAGCAATCAGCGCGCCGCGCTACGAATGCAGCGGCCCGCATTGGCGTATGCAAATGCGACTCAGAAGGTGCGGCGGCTGCCGATGTGGCAGGGTGTCGAAACAAAAGTGAACGAGGCCGTCGCCCGCGGGTGCGGAAGACGGCCTCGTGCGTCGATCTTTGAAGGCGAGCGAAACGTATTTCGCCCGTATGTTCGTCAGGCGTAGGTGTCAACGTGACCGGACGAGAGCTGGTCCGAAAGTTCCTTGGCTTCGGCGATCTGCTTGACCGCCGCCTCGCCCTGCATCTTTTCGCTGTCGAGGACTTTCTTGGCGACGCGTGTGCCGACCTCGGTCTTGAGCTGTTCCGCTGAAATCGCGCTGCTGATGCCGCTGAGTTCCATGTGCTGACTTTTCTGGAACGATGAGTTCCGTGGCGCATCCGTGCTGGGATAGTGAAAGTGCGCGGCGCTCGAATACGCCGTCGTCTGGTAAGGAAGATCGGATGAATCCGAACTCGGCTTCAGGCGTTGTGCCCGAAAACGCCCGTTCGTCTCGCGGTTGACGTGCCGTTGATGGGACAGAAGGACGAAGCCGCGTGGGCTACGCGGCTTCATCCAAAATCCGGATCATGATTCGGGGGTTTGGGGGGGGAGGGACGGCTCAGCCGTCAACCCTCGTTACTGAATGGGGACGGGCCCGTCAAGGCGTTCCCATGCGGCACTGACCTTCTCGGAGGACTGGGTATCGTTCTCGCCGAGCGGGAGACGCTCGGCGACCAACTGGCCGCCCTGATCCTTGAACCACAGCACGGCGAGATCCGCCTTCAGCACGTTCGTGCCGACGCGGTGGTTGTAATCGTTCTGAGTCATCAGCCCGTCAGAGATCAGCGCGGGCATGGGATGCCGGCGCTGGACCATGGTGAGCAGACGGGTGCCGAGGCTGTAGCCGCGGTATTGATAGTTGCAGATCACTTCGCCGCCGCCGGGAGCTGAGTTGGTCCAGAGCTGCGAGTAGCGAGAGATGGGATGATCCCCCGAGTGCGACGGGCAATAGAACACGCCCATCGACGGGAGGTAATCCTGCGCGTACAGCACGCCGAGGCCGTCCCACTGAACCGGATTGGTGTTGCGACGAACCAGCGTCGTGCGGTGCGGCTCTGACGGTCCGATCGACGGGGCATAGATGCTTGAAGGCATCATGTCCTTCTGGTCTTCCGCGTAGATCGCGATGCCGATGCCGAGTTGCCGGACGTTCGAGCGGCAGACAACCTGACGCGTGGTCTCTCGCACGCCTGCCAGGCTGGGAAGCAGAAGCCCGATCAGCACCGCAATGACTGCAAGGGAGACGAGCAGATCGATCAGCGTGAAAGCGCGACGTCCGCGGGCGCCAGCCCGCAGGGTTCCACACGAGTCTGCTCTTGCCAAGTCACGCACGCAGCGTCTCCACGCCCCGCCCCGCATCCCGCACTTATACTGTATCGAAAAATTCATCGCTTGACAAGAAGATTCTGTGGAACCGCACAAATGACACCCTTTCCTCCCATCAGAGTCCCACCTCAATAAACCAAACAAAACACAATCACAATATTCAGATTCTTCCATCTTGGCTCTTTGCAGGCATCCGGCAGCGCGGTACATTCGTATAGCTGCGTGCAGGTCTTTCACTCGTCTGCTCAGGCTCGTGTTCTTCAAATGATGGTGGTCGGGGGCTGAGCAGGCTGCGTCCAGACCTTCATGAAAGTCGCTTCCCATGTCGCATGCTGAAGTCCCACAAGATGTGGATCTGCGGCTGATGCAGCGTGTCGCTTCAAACGACGCGCAGGCAATGACGGAGCTGTACGACCGTTTCGGCTCTCTCGTCTATCGCCTCGCCTACCAGGTCATGCCGACTCGTTCGGACGCAGAGGATGCCGTGCAGGAGGTTTTTATCCGCCTATGGCGCACAGCCGATAGGTACGACCCCAAGCGTGCCGCACTGGTAACCTGGGTGATGCTGATTTCACGGCGCCACCTGGTCGACCGACTGCGGCGTGCTCGGGCGAGGGTCAAGGCCGCGGCCTTGGACGAAAAGCAGGGACAGACACCGGCGCCGGCCTCGGCCCAGCCGGAATCAGGAATGCAACGAGACGAGCGGTTCGCCGCTCTGATGGAACGGATCGCGAAGCTGCCGGAACTGCAACGGACTGTGGTAACCCGGGCATATTTGGGTGGACAGACACTCAGGCAGATTGGCGAAGAACTTGACACGCCCATTGGCACGATCAAATCAGCGCTCAGCCGAGCGCTGGTACGGCTCCGTGAGAGGGGCCCGAATGAGGAGTTGGTTTCATGAAGACGCAAGAACTGCTAGAACTCGCCGCGCTTGATGCGCTTGGGCTCCTGGAGGAGCACGAGCGTGATGAGTTCGACCGCGCGTTCCGCGCCGCCCCCCCTGCCCTCCAGGCACAGATTCGCCGGGAGCAGACCCGCATCGCCAAGGACGACACCCTGCTCCCCGAGGTCGACGCACCCCTCGGGCTGAAGGCCAAAGTGCTCGCCACATGGCGGGAAGCGATGACTTCCCGCAAATGGACGCTTCCGCCCATTCTTCCCAGTTCGGGCGTCAGCCCGGTGTGGCGGATGGCTGCGGTGGGTTCACTCGCGGCCGTGATCGTGATGGGCGTCTCGTTCCTGTATATCAAGGGCGAGTTTGAGCGGTATTCGACGATGGCGCACGAGATCGCCAAGAAGGAAGCGGAAGTCAAGGACTTCGGGCCTCGCCTGGAGTCCGATCTCTTCAACGTCAACGTAACCAAAGTGCATTTCGTCGCCGTGGACAACAAATCGTGCAAGGGCGAAGCGACGTTGATGTTCGACACACGTCCGAAGATCGAGGGAAATCGGAAGACCTATGCAGGTCAGTTGCACTGCCGCCGCTTCTCGCCGTCGCCGGTTGATTACAAGGTTGTGCTTCTCGACAAGGACGGCAAGCTGGTGCCGGGCGCCAGCAACGAACCGATGTCGGTCGTGGGCCAGTTCCGGGTGAACGCCGAGGAAGGCTCGGCGCTGAACCTCCGCATCACGATCACCGTGGAAGAGAACCACGGCGTGGGCGGTCTGGCGATCGTGGGGCCTGGCGAAGGCACGCCGATTTTGGGTAAGATCATGCTGTGAGCTGATGGCCGGTTGGTCGGTCGCATGAACTCAGCAAAGACGGAAGTGAGGCCCGCGGAAGTATTCCGCGGGCTTCTTTGTTAGGGACGCGAAGGTAAACGAATCCGGCTTGAGTGTTGGTGAGAAGTAGTAGGTTCTACAACGGATGGTTCGGGGATCGCCACCATGAGCCCGAGGTGAGCGAAAGTGGGATATCGGGAGATTCCGGCTCAAGTCCTAGCGCCTCGAGTTGATCGAACCACTCGTCACGAAGACTTGTGGGAAGTTTCGTTCCGCACCAAGGGCAATAGGTGATTGTTTGTAGCTGGACTTCACCCAGTACGAAACAATACTCACGAAACTTGTCAAGGTATGTGATTGGGGTCTTGCCTTCGTCGAGCAGCTTCTCCATCTGCTCGCAACAATGGTGTGGCTTTGTGTTCATAATCGTAGCCTCCGTCCTTTTACGGCAGGTTTATACATAGCTCCAGATGTAGGCTCCATGCTCCCCATATGTATTCCTCTACTATTGTACACCTCGATGTCCCCATGGGTATGATCCCACTGATAATACTCCCTTTGCTTGCCGTTCTGTCCGTTGGTCTTGATATCTTCACGGTAGGGCTTCTTGGACTTCCAAACGGGGCTTTGCCCTTTGGACATCTTCTGCCCAATTCGCACACCCGTATCGCTCCCCTTGTCGACCCGCTCGTCCTCGGACTTTTTTTCTCCGGCTCTTCGGGCTTCTTCTTCTTTTTTCCGCCGCCTCCATTTCCTGATCCGCCGCCCCCACCGCCCGAGTCCGGCGGCTTACCCGAACCGCCTCCGCTTCCGCCGGGCGCGGCCTCCATGGCATCATCCGCGGCCTTTGTGGTTCCCCCTAACGCTTCATCTCCATGTTTAAGCACATCGTCCGCGTGCTTGCCTACCTGTTCGGCCCCCTCGCTCAACACTTCTTTTCCGCCGCGATAGAGAACCTTCCCCGCCGTCGCGGCTTGTCCGCCCACGGGCCACATTGCCGCGACGGACAACCCCGCGCTGACTTTATCCCCCTCAAGAACGTAGATTACAGCGCTCGCCCCGTCGGCTGCTTCGCCAAACACAGGAACCAGCCCCGCCACATCCAGCACCCCGTGTACATATGGACTAGCCGCGTTCCAGGCACCTTTTGTCCATTCTCCCGCATCCTTCGCCCGGTCCACAACTGAATCGAACCACGACTGTTCCGCAGGTGTTTCAGGTGCAGCCGGCGCGTTGCTCGCTGCTTGGTCCTGCGGGCCGCCATCATCTCCGCCTGATCCTGCTCCGCCCCCATCGCCAACTTCAGTACACTGCAACTTGCCCGTCGTATTGTCGCAGTTCATCCCAAACGTATCAAGGTGCCGACACACCAGGTTGCCTTCCGCCCACACCGTTGAACTCGATTGCTTCGGCTCAGCGGTCCCCTTCACCGTCCCCGACTTAATTCCGGTCGCGGAACCAGCCTCATCTCCCACCACGGCTGGAATCTTCGACGCCATCGTGAATGCCGGCATTCCCGTGAAGTTTACTGTCGTGCATGTGCTGACTGCCTGGCACATCATTGCCGTGATCGGATAAGGGATGGGTGGCGTTGCCGAACCCATCGGCGTCTTGCAGACATCCGGCGCGCAGCACACCACCGTTTCCATCGGACTCTTTCGCGCGCCTTCCTTATCTGCCACTGACTTCCCCCCCGGGCCAGATCGCCCTTGCCTCGATGACACGCACCTCCGGCTCCAGCGGCACCCGGGCTCGCCATGTGAGCATGACGACGTTCGAGTCAACATCAATGACGAGTGTGTCGAGATTCGCAGGCGCAGGAATCATGGCGCCCTCGACAAAGCGAGCGAGCACGAAGACCGTCAGGCCGGGCAGCATAAATCGGACACGAGTCGGATCATCGTGAAACCCGATCATCTCCACCTCCTCATTTCCTTTGAGGAATCCAGGCACGATCAGGTCGGGATGCGCCGAGTTATAGAAAGCAAAGTCGAAATCGTCCGGGATCAGAGGCCATCGCTCTCTCAGCCAGGCATCGTCATACGTTCCGGCCTTTCCGCGCCGTTGCGCCCATACTGGCGCGCAAGGCCCGAATCCCTCCGGGAACACGTCGCCTCCCAGGTGCTTCACGGGGTTTGACTTGGCGTCAAGCCGCGGAGCTTCCACCATAACATCGGTCGACACCGAACGCCCTGCCGTGAAACCACACCCTACGGGATTCCACTCGAAAGCTCGCACTTCGTTCCCGATCTGTCGCTGTCCTCCATACGCCTGCTCGTAGCGCACTGGCACGCAGTCTGTGAACTCCGGAACCGTTAATCCCCAGCCAAGGCCCACGACGTGCTTCCACCATCTGGGTCCTGTTGCGCGGACCACCTTCTGAATCGCTCCCACACGCAGACTTAGATCCCATTCCCGCACTCGCAAACCAGCCGGCGCTCTCGCCGTGCCTACCACATGAATATCCGCCGCGGGCTTATATGGAGCGATGTCGTTGTCAAACTTCATGCTGCTCCGAACGGGGTCGTCCCAATACTCAGAAGCCATGGTGAGTGGAACAGGGTCGTTATGAAGCGCGAGGCGCTTGGCATCAACGATTCGATATGTTGCTTTGATGACAGTCGTGTGCCATTTCTGAGGAGGCTTGCCCCAACTTTCAAAGGCCATGGCCGAAAACGGCGTCAGATTTCGGAACTGCGTTGACATACGCAAAGCCCTTCAGACGTCGCCGCGATTAGTTCATTTCAATCTTTCCGCCCTTATTGACGATCTTTCCGCTGCCCTTGATAAGGATTTCAACTCCTTCAATGGTAATCTTGCCGCTCTTCTCCATAACGATCTTCGAGCTTCCACACTTGAACTCGATCTTGTTTCCTACGATGACCGTCTTGGTCAGCCCGACCTCTTCCATCTGTATCAAGCCAACCGTGGTATTCATCGCGCCGCCAACCGTGATCTGGTAACCCGCTCCGATCGTCAGCGCCTTCGCCAACCCCACCGTCTCGGCACACGCCAGCGCGGTCGTGTGGGCCCGCATCCCCCCGATTGTGATCGTCTCGTTGGCCCCCACCGTTTCCGTCCGGTTCGCTCCGATCGAGATCGTCTCGTTCACCCCCACCGTCTCAGTCCTATTCAACCCTATGGTAATCGTCTCATTCGAACCCACCGTCTCCGTCCGGTCCACGCCCACGATCGTCGTCTCGTTGTTATCGATCGTCTTGGCCCGATCGTGGCACACATGCACCGTTTCATCGTGCCCGATCGTCTCCGAGTTATTGTTCTTCACCAGCACCGTCCGGTCCTTCTCCGCCTGGACGTACATCAGCTCGCTGCCCTTCTTATCCTCGAACTTGATCTCGTTAAAGTTATCCTCGCCGCCCTTCTGCGAGCTGCGTGACTTCAGCGTCGAGACCGTCTTGTTCGCCGGCAGCGCGTACGGCACCGGCCGATCCTTGTTATACACCCGCCCCGTAATAATCGGACGATCCGGATCCCCCTCCACGAAATCCACGATCACTTCCTGTCCAATGCGCGGCGTATATAT
>Ga0163155_10004419_pt1 | contig 14479 bp, 12 predicted proteins | sample OliLakLV19SP4G1_FD_148611 | JGI IMG/M metagenome (GOLD analysis project Ga0163155, IMG submission 148611) | Freshwater microbial mat bacterial communities from Lake Vanda, McMurdo Dry Valleys, Antarctica - Oligotrophic Lake LV.19.SP4.G1 | ecosystem: Environmental > Aquatic > Freshwater > Lake >...
ATGGTGTCGAATGCCGCAACGCCGTCGGCGATCACACGGGTGAACACATCGAGACGGCCGGTCGAGCTTTTTGGGTTTGCAATCGCCGAGACGTGGGCTGGCAGCGCCAGGGTCTCCATCAACGGCACGATATAGACGCAACCGACTTCGAGCACTTTGCCCTCAGGCCCGAACTCGAAAGAGTGCAGCGCGAGTTCTTCGATCCGGTCGGCAACGGGACGACCTTCCGAGGGCAGAAAGCTCGCCCGGACGCGAAACGCGCGCGGTCCGAGCCTGAGGTCGATGCTTGCGGGTTGCACCTGGCCGTCGGCTAGCGGCAGTTCGGTTGTTATGCCGCCAGCATCCGCCAGTGCGCGAATATCCTGACTGGGCAGGATCCCGTTGGCCACAGATGGGTGGCCAGCCGGGGGGGAGACCGCGGCTGCACCGTGGGATTGTTCGCGGATCGCGGGCGGCGTACCGGGCAGCGTACCGGGCGGTGAGGCGGCGGAGGATTCGGGCTTGGCGCTTTGCATCGATCCTCGATAAGCCAAAGTGGCCCCGCCGCCAAGTTTCGCGACGTCAGGTTTCGCGGCGTTAAGTTTCGCGACGTCAGCTTTTGCGACGCCAAGTTTCGCAATGTCAGCGTTTGCGTCAACGGGAAGCTACCCGCCATGTCGCAATCGCGCCTATAAGCGCAGCTCCAGCCGAATTGGACCATGTTCTGCCTGTCTTTGGCCTGTCCAAGCCGACCCCCGATGCGAACGGACGCCGCACCCATGCCTGCCGACCCGAAATTTCCATCACTACCCGCCGAGTGGGCGCCCGAGACGCTGCTTGTGCACGGCGGCTCGAGCCGCACGCCAAACGGAGAGCTGTCGGAGGCATTATTCCTCACGCAGAGCTACGTTTACGATAGCGCCGAACAGGCCGAGCGGCGGTTCAAAGACGAGGAGCCGGGATATCTCTATTCCCGGTTCTCTAATCCGACGGTAGCGATGTTTGAGGAACGCGTGCGGTTGCTGGAGGGCGCCGAAGCCGCCCGCGCGACGGCCACGGGGATGGCAGCGGTTACGGCCTCGATGTTGAGCTATCTCAAGGCTGGCGACCACGTGGTCGCCTCGCGCGCGCTATTTGGCTCGTGCCGTTATGTCGTCGAGGACCTGTGTCCGCGTTTTGGGATCGCGACGACGCTGATCGACGGCCGTGATCTGTCGCAGTGGCAGGCGGCGATGCGGCCGAACACCAAGGTTGCGTTCTTGGAGACGCCAGCGAACCCGACGCTCGATATTGTCGATATTTCTGGTGTGGTCGATATCGCCCACCGGTCTGGCGCGATTGTCATCGTCGACAATGTGTTCGCTACACCCATGCTGCAGCGCCCGATGGCGATGGGTGCGGACATCGTCGTGTATTCCGCGACAAAGCATATGGATGGCCAGGGCCGTTGTCTCGGCGGCGTCATCTTGTGCCGGGCTCAGCACGTCAAGGACCATCTCGGCGTGTTCCTGCGCCAGACGGGACCGGCGATATCTCCGTTCAACGCCTGGGTCATGCTGAAAAGCCTGGAGACGATGCCGCTTCGGGTCCGTGCCCAGTGCGCAAGTGCGGCGGTAGTCGCCGATTTTCTGGCCGAGGCGCCGGGCGTTGCGCAGGTGTTGTATCCGTTCCGCGCGGACTTTCCGCAACAGGCGCTTGCTCGGCAGCAAATGTCCGGCGGTGGTCAGATCGTGACGTTTGCGCTCGCTGGCGGCAAGTCGGCGGCCTTTGCATTCCTCAACGCGTTGCGCCTCGTCAAGATTTCAAACAACCTGGGCGATGCGAAATCTCTCATCACGCATCCAGCGACCACGACGCACCAGCGGCTGACGCCCGACGCCCGCGCGGAGCTTGCGATCTCGGATGGCATGTTGCGGCTATCGGTCGGGCTTGAAGCTGCGGCCGATCTCATCGCTGATCTCGGACGGGGGATTGCCGCGGCCGGATCTACCAGATGAGGGATCGGGCTCAGTGGTGCGAACCATAAAAAAACCCACCGGGTTGGCCGGTGGGTCAGGTGGCAGCAAGGAGGAAGTGGGGAAGGGCAGGGAGCAGCCTGGGTAGTTGCTTCAGCGGTCCAGGTACTACAGGCAGCGGTTACTTCAGCGGCTCGGCGTAGCGCGGCGCGAACAGATTGAAGCGATAGCCGACGGCGGCCGTGAAGATCCAAGGGTCGACATCGACATCGGCGCGAACGTTCGTTCCGGTCCAAACTGCTTCGGTCTCGAGCCACGTTTTCTTGACGTCGGCATTCAGATACCAGCCGCTGCCGATCTGGTAGTCGACGCCAGCTTGCAGCGTGAAGCCAACGGCGTCATCGAGCTTGATCTTGCCGCCGCCGACCGTTGCATCGCCGCGACCTTCATCAAAGAATGCGATGTATTGCAGGCCCGCGCCGACATACGGCTTGAAGCCAGCGACGGGGTCGAGATGATATTGAAGCGTCAGCGCGGGTGGGAAGATCCAGAAGTCGCCGAGCTTTGCGTTGTTGAGGATGCCTTTGCCCTCGACTTCGTGCTTGGCAAAGCAGCAGAACAACTCGACCGCGATGTTCTTGTTAAAGAAATAGCTCAGTGTCAGCGAGGGAATGACTTCCGTCGAGACCTCGGCGTCGGCACCCGCAAGCCGAGCGCCACCGGCGAAGACGTCGGCGCTGCTTTCGGGATTGACGACTGTTACACCAGCGCGAACCATGACGTTGCCGTTATAATCGCCAGCTGTTGCTGGCGTGAGGGCGACGAGCCCGGCGGTCCCGGTCATAATGGTTGCGGCTACCAACGTGCGAATTGAAGACATAGGTCCCATCCCAATTGCGAATTCCATGAAGCGGCAAGGAATCACTTCGCCAACTAAGAAGCGCAAAACGCGGTGGTCCCGCCATACTGCAGAGGCGGTTTCTACTGACCTCGGTCAGCCGATCGCAGGTCAGCACGCGTGTGTTGCGCTGCAGACACGTGTCCCCTGACGTCGATCAGCGCGAACACGGGGCTTGGCTCGAAAAATTTCGGCCGCAGTCGTCGTGAAATTGATCCGTGTCAACGGCTCGGATCGTGTGGTGACTGACAATCTCGCATTCGAGGGGAGTCGGTGCCGGGCTACCCGCTGGGCCGTCATCGTCTTACCGGGTCGGCCAAATGATGATCAACTGTCGCATCAACATGGCCCAGGTGCGCAACGAATGCGCAACCGCCGCCATGCCCCACACTGAAGCTGTCAAGTTTGCAAACGTCCGTATCGTGCTCCAACCTGAGCAGCGGCTGGCAATTACGGGCACCGGCGACAACCACGTATTTTTGGTCGCTAACGGCGCGCTGTTGCTCGAAGCGCAGGTTCACGGCGAGCAGCGGCGGGCGCTGGAACTGCTGTTTCCTGGAGATATTTTTGCAACAGTGGATGTGCCGCGGATGCCCGCGATGCTTCTGATCGCGGCGACGGCGTGTGACCTGATCCGCTACACAGTCTCGCCGGTTGATGCGTCGTCTCAGGCGGAGTGGCCGATCTTGGCTTGGATGCAGACCGCGTTCGCGCATCGAAACGCTCGCCGCATGCTGCACTACGCCAGCATCGCGGAACCCGTCGCCGAGCACCGGCTGGGTGATTTTTTGGTCGAGGCTGGGCTTTATCTCGGGCATCCGAATGGGGCTAGCCGCTCATTCGAGCTGCCGTTCGCGCGTGAGCAGATCGCATCGTATCTGGCGCTCAACCCCGATACGTTGAGCCGACTGTTCACACGCTTCAAGCAGCGTGGGCTGATCGCTGTGGCGCGACGACGCGTGACCGTCCCATGCTGGACGGCCCTATGCCAAGCGAGCCCGTTGGCAGATGCGATGATTGACCTCGCGGCGCAACGCGCCAAGGCACCCGGGCTACTCCAGGTCACCGAACATTCGTTACCGGCCTGATGCGGGACGGAGCGCCCGTTACGGCGCCCACGGGTCACGTCACGGGCTATGCGTTTCATCATTCCGTGTCTTGTGGTTTGGTTGTCCGATTGATGCGTTCGTTTGCCTGTCCCGCAGTCAAGCCCTTGCGACGGGGCAAGGGAGGTGGCAAGACGCGGATCGCAAGTTGGGATTGCCGGTTCCAAGTGGTTTGTTGACGCGACATGGGTGTGAACGATTTGAACGCAACCCCCGACAAAACCCCCGACGCAACCATCGACACAACCCTCGACGTTGGCGACCTCTGCACGGTTCGGGACTTTCTGCGACTAGGCGTCACCGAATTCACCCGCGCCCGGTTGGTGTTCGGCCACGGGACTGCGACGGCGCTCGATGAGGCGGCGTTCCTGATCCTCATCGCGCTCGACCTGCCACACGACGAACTCGCGCCATGGCTCGACTGCCGCCTGACGGCGTCCGAGAAATCCCGCATTGTTGCGTTGTTCCAGGCTCGTATCGCAACGCGCAAGCCGGCACCTTATCTCGTCAACGCCGCCTACATTCAGCAGCATAGATTTTACGTCGACGAGCGGGTGATCATCCCGCGCTCTTTCATCGGCGAGCTGCTGCCGAACGGCTTCGTCGGCGTGGTTGCCGACCCGGCACGGATCGCACGCGTTCTCGACATGTGTACCGGGTCGGGATGCCTCGCGATCTTGGCGGCGCTGGTGTTTGAGACCGCAAGGGTCGATGCGGTCGACGTGTCGGCCGATGCGCTCGATGTCGCCCGGCGAAACGTGACGGATTATCACCTCGATCATCGCGTGCGGCTGTTCGAGAGCGACCTGTTCGCAGGCCTGCCGGCTGGTAGCCGTTACGATTTGATCATCGCTAATCCGCCCTATGTCGCGACGGCGGAGGTTGCAGCGTTCGATCCCGAATATGCCGCCGAGCCGATCTTGGCGCACGCCGGTGGGACGGACGGCCTCGACGTGGTCCGGCGTATCGTGGGCTCTGCTGCGGCGCATCTCGAAACGAACGGTACGCTGGTGCTCGAGATTGGAACCGGACGCGAGCGGTTCGAGGCAGCTTATCCGGGCCTCGATGTGATGTGGCTCGATACGGAGACCAGCGAGGGCGAAGTGCTGGCGGTCAGCGCGGCGGCATTGCAGTCAAATTCCAAGGGTCGAAGTCCAGGGAAGCGAACGGCCAACTAGCCGCCCGAGCGACCGAGCCGTGTCGAACCCACTGCCAAGCCATCACGGCCCATTCATCAGCGAGCGCATGAACGTATCGTTCGGGCTCGTTCCACGCGAGCGGCCGCTGGACCGCTCTGATGACTGAGGAGGCTGCGCGAAGAAGCCCCATTGCTGCTGGGCTCGATAGTATCCAAGTGCTGTTGGAGGCGGGTAGCGGCCATTCACTCGGACGCCTTGACCGCCAACATCCGCAAATCCATCAGCGTAACGAGGCTGACGCGGGGCGCGAGCGATCTCTCGGCGCGGGGCCGGCTTGCCTGGAACGATAACGGGCGGGTCGAGTTTTTTGATTTTGTTGAACTGACCCTGCAACGCCAGCGTGATGCGCTTTTCATGGCCGTAGAGATCAGGCGCCGTTGCGACGTTCAGGGCCTGATCGGCGATTGCCGTGAAATAGGTGATGTGAACCGGGATTTTTGCTGTGAGCTTGACCTTGTTGTCCTCGGGGCCGTCGTTTGCGATTTTCCGCACTTCTTTCGGGGTCAGTCCGCGATCGGTCTCGAGCAGCAGTTCGGCGAACCGCATCGGATTGCGCACGCGAACACAGCCGTGGCTGTAGAGACGTTGCGCGTTTTTGAAAAGCCGCCGATTGGGCGTGTCATGCATGTAGACGGCATGCTGGTTGGGGAACAGAAACTTGACATCGCCGAGTGCATTGTCGTCGCCAGATGGCTGGAACACCATATAGTTTTTGATGTCGGCACGGCGCCAGTCGACCTTGAACGGGTCGATAGATCTTCCATTCAGCGTCATCTTCAGGCCAGCGCGCAGCCCATTGCCGGACTGGAGATCGGGTAGCAGCTCGGCGACCTTTATGCTGTTGGGTACGCCCCACGTCGGTTGGAACACAACCGTTTCCATCTCGTCAGAAAACAGTGGCGTCGCGGTTTCCATCTTTCCGACGATAACGCGCTCGGTATGGACGAGTGCGCCGTTGCGATAAAAGCGAAACTGCTGCTCAGGAATGTTGACTTCAACGCGCGTGTCGCCAAGGCCGTCCGGCATCCAGCGCCAGGCTTCCATGTTCGCCAGTAGCCGGGGCGCGTTCGAACCGAGCCCATTTGAGCCGAGCGCATCGTTGAGCGCACGTCGGGTCTGTTCACCGATCACCGCGTCGGCTTTCAAGCCCGCGCTGCGTTGGAACGTGCGCAAAGCACTGGCCAGAGCGGAATCCATCCAATCAGGGCCGGATGTGTCGGGTGCCGCCACGCCGAGGCGGCGGCGCAGGATCGCGATATCGGCGTGCCGTTTGCCCGGCGCGAGCATTGGACCCTTTTCGGGCAAGATCCGATCGGCCGCAATCTCAGGCGTGCCGCGGGTCTTGAGATAGGCTTGCCGCAAAAGCTCGAATTGCTGATGCTTGGGGTGGAAGCCCGTGAGCACCTTGTCGGCGGGCTCGTCAGACCCCAGCGCTGCCAAAACGCGTGCAGGTTCGATCAGGTTGGGGCGCCTGTCGATAAAGCCCGACAACTGCATTTCGGGCGAGATTATTCGGCCGCCGCGGGCGTGGCGGGCATACTTCATCGTCATTCCGGTCAGCGTCAGCTCAACCTTCGCCAACGCCTCGGGCGAGGGCTCTATGGTTGCGGTACTCGCCGCTGTGGGAAAGTCTGCGGGGTCGAGACCCCAGTCAGCGGCACGTTGTAGTTCGTCGACAGCCGCACGGGCTCGGGGCGTCAGACGGCCTGCCGTCGTGCTGGCTTGCGAGATCCAAATCGGTTCGAAGCCTCGTGCGGTGTAGAAGGCTACAGCTGCGGCATAGTCGAAGTCACTTGCGGCCGAAGCCGGATCAGTGGCCAGCAGTTTCGGCTGCGCTTTGAGCGCATCGGCTATCGCTTCGGTCAGCGGTGTCAGCGGCTGGGGCGTGCTCGGAATGTGCGTGACCGGTGAGACCGGCTCTACTGGCCCGATGTTGGCCAGTTCAACGGCCTGCGGCGACTGCGTCGCTGGACCGCGATTCTGCGCTACGACACTGTGCGTCAACGCCGTGCAACCTGCCGCTAAAGCCGAAAAGCCGATAGCGAACCCCAAAAACCGACGCAAACCCACGACTGACATCTCCCTCGCTACTTCGCCGTACTCCTGCCGTACGAAATCATCCGATGGCATCGAAGAGCGGCGGGCTCAAGTGGGACGATCAGAATATGACTGACAATTTTGTTTTGAAGCTAAGGCACTTACGTCGCGGCGTTGCTGAACTACTCGCGGAACGCGCGGTCGGCGTTCTTGACCTTGTCGAGGTTCAAAGCCTTGCCAGCATTTTTCAAACCCAACAGCCGGGTCGAGGTCACGTCGGCTTCCTCGAAATCGGCGCCGGACACGTCGGCACCAGTAAAGTCGACGCCAGCAATTTCGCTGCCGTTGAATTTTGCCCCGACGAGGCTTGCCCCGCGCAGGCTGGCAAACTCCATCTGGACGCGGGATAAGTTGGCTCCAGCGAACGAGGCACCTTCCAGGTTCGAGCTGTTGAACACACCGCGCATCAAGCCCATCGACTGGTTCTTCATGTCGGCGGAAAGGTCGGCTTTATCGAACGTCGCGCCGGTCAGGCTGGCTTTGGAAAAATCGCCAGCGATCCGACTGCCGGTGAAGTTGGCGCGATCCGCCTTAGCGCCGACAAGCTGCGTACCGAACAAGCTGGCGCCTGTCAGGTTGGCTTCGGTCAGGTCAGCTCCGAGCGCCCACGCTTGATCCATCATGACGCCGGCAAGGTTTGCTTTGACGAGTTTGGCGTTGTTGAGTCGCGTCGACTGAAGCCGGGTCCGGGTCAGGTCCAGGCCGGAGAGATCAAGCCCGTTCAACGACTTGGCAGATAAGTCAAGGGTTGCTCCAGGTGCGAGCTTGGCGATGGCGGCCTCGATGTCGCCGCGGGTCATTTCAGCTTGCGTGAACGCTGGCGATTTGAGGTCGACCAGGTCGAGCATGCTTTGGGCGGTGGCTGGTAAGGTGGTCGCGAGGACAAGGGGCGCTGCCGCGACAGCCAAGTAGGCGATCTTGAACGTACGCTTGAGCCAAGTCGCGGGCATGGGTGTCACCTGGATGTTGGGCGAAGCGTGCGAAGGCGAGATACCGAGATGTGGCGTAGTCCATACGCACATTTCTCAGCACAAGGAACTACGCCAGGACCGTCATATTCGTTACAGTCCTGCTTGTGCTTGTGCTTGTGCGCCGCCGCGACTTGCTCCGTCAGGGCCGGATCTGGCCAGTGCCGCGAACGACATATTTCATGGTCGTTAGCTGTTCGAGGCCGACCGGGCCACGCGCGTGCATTTTTCCCGTCGCGATGCCGATCTCCGCGCCCATTCCGAATTCGCCGCCATCGGCAAATTGCGTCGACGCGTTGTGCAGCACGATGGCGCTGTCGACCTTGCGAAGGAACAACTCGGCCGTGCCGCCGCATTCGGTGATGATGGCGTCGGTGTGCTGGCTGCCGTAGGCGGCGATGTGGGCCATCGCCTCGTCGACGCCGTCAACCACCTTGACCGCGATGATCGCGTCGAGAAACTCGTGGCCATAGTCGTTGGCTGCCGCTGGTTTCACGCGGGGGTCAGCCGCCTGCGTGCTCGCGTCGCCGCGCACCTCGCAACCGGTATCGAGCAGCGCCTTGACCAGCGTTGGCAGATATTCGGCCTCGGCGTTGCGGTCGACGAGCAGCGTTTCGGTCGCCCCGCAAACGCCGGTGCGGCGGAGCTTGGCATTCAGCAGTACGGGTACGGCAATGTCGAGGTCTGCGCCGCGATCAACGTAGGTGTGGCAGATGCCGTCGAGGTGGGCAAACACCGGCACGCGGGCTTCGGCCTGCACGCGCTCAACGAGGCTTCGGCCGCCGCGCGGGACGATGACGTCAATTGAGCCATCGAGGCCGGTCAGCATTGCTCCGACGGCGTCGCGGTCGGCGGTGGGCACCAGAGTGACCGCGGCTTCGGGCAAGCCAGCCGCGCGCAGCCCGTCATGGATACAAGCGACGATGGCAGCGGACGAATGGATGCTGTCGGAGCCGCCGCGCAGGATCGCCGCATTACCGGATTTGAGGCACAGTGCGCCGGCGTCGGCGGTGACGTTCGGGCGGCTTTCGTAGATGATGCCGATAACGCCGAGCGGTACGGCGATGCGCTGGATGTCGAGGCCATTGGGCCGGGTCCAGCGGGCAAGTTCGCGGCCGACGGGGTCGGGCAGGGCGGCGATGGCGTCGAGGCCGCGCGCGATTGCATCGATGCGGGCAGCGTCGAGTGTCAGGCGGTCGATGTATGCGGCCGGGCGGCCGGCCGCGCGCGCGGCGTCGAGATCGCGGGCGTTGGCGGCGATGATGGCTGGTGTCGCCTCCCGCATCGCTTCTGCTGCCGTGGTGAGTGCGAGGTTTTTGGCCTCGGTCGACGCGGTCGAAACCACGCGCGATGCGGCGCGGGCGTCGCGGCCGAGGGCGTGCATCAGGTCGGGGGTGGTTTGATCCGATTGTTTGGCGGCAGTAGCGGTCATCAGGTCTCGGTTTTACGGTTCAACCAGTACAGTGGCTGACGGCTATGGTGCGCTACTGCAACAATGACAATGTCTGGGCCGTCAACTCGAAATATCAGAGCGTACGGAAACACTCGCAAATTGTGTCGCCGATAGCTTAAGTGTGCAAGTGGCGAAGCAAATGGCAGATCTCGTATACGTTCGATGCCGAACTCGACCGAGCCGAGAAACCGGGAACCTAGTCCCGACCGCTGTTGGTCGTAGCGTTCGGCCGCGAGAAACATCTCCCTTCGAGCTTGCGGTAGAAGCTTGATGGCCATTGTGACTATGCATCAATTCGATCGGAATTTGGCCAGAGACGTCCGCATGTCTTTGATTGCGTCGAACGCGTCTACGGCGTCACTTTTTCCCGAGGCTACGTGTTCGTCCCATCGCCGTTCAAGTTCGCTCGACCAATCGGTATCGCCGACATGCGAAGGGTCGTCGAGACTGCCGCCAGTCTCAGCTTGAACGGCGTTAAAAATTAAATCTGCTAACGCCTCGCGTTCTTCGAGCGTCAAGCGATTTGCTTCTGCAAAAAGACGAAGTACTGCTTCTGTCATGTCACTCCCCTGGCGATAGGCCGCCGGTTTTTTGACCATCAGCGCTGCGACGTGGAGGCACGGTTGGCGGCGGCATTTGTTCGAAGCGCTCGACGACCTCGTCGTACTTTGGATGGATCGTGCCCATCACGCGGTCCCACCATGAGAAGGTGTTGGCGTAGTTGTAGTTGAAATGTCCGTGATGCTGGTCATGGAAGGTCGTGCACAGCAGCGGGAACGGCGAGCGGTTCGACGGGGCTGCGAAGTACTCATGCCCGGCATGCCCGGCGATGCCCGTCACCTGATCGAAGATTTTGTGCGCGATGATGATTTCCGGCGGTATCGGCAGAATGAACGGCAGAACAACCCAATAGAATTGTTCGACAAATGCGCCAACCTGCGTGTCGGAGTTGTTGGCCCAGGGCGATGGCACGATCGAGCGGTGGTGATGGCTGTGCCAGCGGTAGAACATCTTGGTGTGCATGAGACGGTGGCCCCAGTAGAACCACGTATCGTACAGCATCAGCGAGATGGCCAGCATCAGCGGCCCGGACCACCAACTGAGTTCCAGTGGTGCCATGGTCCAGCCCTTGGCTTGCGCAAATAGGCCAAACGAAACGTAAAACGAGATCGACACCAACGCGATGACGCTGGTGCGCATCTCCATCGCGATCTGGTTCTTTTGCGGGCGGCTTTGGATGCGCCGCTCGGGGTGCTGGCGGTTCAGGCCATCAAACACCAGCCCAAGACCGAAGTAGATCGCCATCAAGACGACGTAGGTGATCGCCCAGAGGATCAGCAAATCGACGAGGCCAGCGCCGGGGTAGGGGTGGATCGCAAATTCGAAAGTAGACAGCATGGAGGTCTCTCTCGCCGAGGTTTATGGCGTTAGCCTTAGACCCTTGTATGCTTTGCGGCCAACACTTAACTGCCGGGTGCGGCAAAGATTTTGGCGTCAAACGCTTCGCCGAGCAATTCGACATGCTCCGAACCGGTAACCGCCGGTGGCATGGAGTTGACGAGACCCCTTTGAAATGGGACCGCCAACTCCAGCCCGAGGCTCCGTGCCCTCTAACGGACCCTGCGAACACCGGGCCTACATGACAACGGCGCGACAGGTTAATACATCGCTGTGGCATAGCAGTTTAGCAATCGTGTGTGGTTTACATCGTGGTGCTCCCATACCGCGCCCCGTTCAGGAGGAATTGTCTCCCCGTTCAATCAAACCGTAATTATGCTGTTGTAGACGATTACTACCGCCGTGTTGTCGAAATTGGCCTGCTTCGATCCACCTCCCCCTCTTTACGAGCCCGACCCATGAGCAGCGGACTGCTAGCCCTCCTCGACGACATTGCCGCGATCGCGAAAATCGCGGCTGCCTCTCTCGATGATGCGGCTGGAGCGGCGGCCAAAGCGAGCGCCAAGGCCGCAGGGATCGTAATCGACGATACTGCGGTGACGCCGCGTTATGTCGTGGGCTTTGCCGCCGACCGCGAGTTGCCGATCGTCGGCCGGATCGCGTGGGGCTCGATCAAGAACAAGATGCTGTTCCTGCTACCGGGCGCGGTCCTTCTCGACCAGCTTGCGCCTTGGGCGATCATCCCGCTGTTGATGGCGGGCGGTGCCTTCTTGTGTTTTGAAGGTTATGAGAAGGTCCACGAGTGGATTTATCCCCATCACGGCGTTGCGGACGGCGACGCGGCGGTGGCGGTTCACCCGATCAGTTCCAAGCAGCTCGAGGATGAGCGGGTTGCCGGCGCGATCCGGACCGACCTGATCTTGTCCGCAGAAATTATGGCAATTGCTCTCGCCACGGTCGCTGGGGCGCCGTTCATCACAAAACTGATTGCGCTAGTTGCTGTGGCGCTGCTGGTCACGGGTGGCGTGTACGGCCTCGTCGCCATCATCGTGAAAGCCGACGATGTCGGCACTGTCATGGCGCGCAGTTCGAATGGTGCGATGCGGATGACCGGACGCGGCATCGTCACCGGCATGCCGGGTGTCCTGTCAGCATTGTCCACGGTCGGGACGCTTGCGATGCTCTGGGTCGGCGGAGGGATCGTCATTCATGGCCTCCACGAGTGGGGCATAACGGCTCCGGAAGCGGCCATTCATGGGATCGCGCATACCGTTGGCGGCGCCGTTCCGCTGGTCGGAAGCGTTGCCGAGTGGCTCATCTCGGCTTCGATCGCTGCAGCGCTCGGGCTGGTGATCGGCTTTGTTGTCGAGCGCGGCTACGTCGCTGTGAAATCGGTGATCGCGCCATCGAAGCCCGCAACCCATTTTTGAGCCGGTTCGAGGTTGACGGCCGACCCACCTTGCGGGGCTGCGCGATTTTATCGAGCCCGATCTTTATCTAATCCGGCAACGACGTGGCGAATGAGGAAGTGAATCTGGCGTTCGCAGCGATCTGGCTCGAACGGCCCAAGCTTGGCGTCGAGCGATAACAGCACGTTGCCATGTGTCGCCGAGAACAGTGCGCGGGCTGCATCGTAACGGTCTGCGCGATGCCGTTCGGCGTGTTGCTTGTCGTCCTCCGGCTTGTCAGGCACGCTTGATGCGATTTCGGCCTCGATCAGCGCGAGCAAGCCACGCCGATCGTCGAAATAAGCAGGCGGTACGGGGTAGTCATCGCGCAAGCGGTGCTCGAAAACGGCCCGCCAGCGGTTGTGCTTCACGGTGGCGAAATCGAGATAAGCGACCGCAAGCGCCATGAGACGCTGCTCGAGATCTTGTCCAGCGACGCGCCGTTGGGCTGCCCGCAAAACGCTGCCGAGTTCGGCAAGCGTGCGGGTGTTGGCGGCCAGGACCAGCCCGTCGATGTCGCCGTAAATGTTATAGAGCGTGCCGACGGCGCACTCAGCCTCGTCTGCGATGCGCCGAGCCTGGACCGCTGCGAGCCCTGACCGCTCGATCGTTGTCTCGACGGCGGCAAGCAACTTCGCGCGGGTCCTCTCACGGAAACCGGCGTCTTTGTCCTTCGACTTGTCCCGTGTCAGGGCGGTCACCTTGGTAGTCACAATGTCTTGTCCTCGGAGCAAAATCCGTGAACTAGGTTCACCCATCGATTGCCACACGTCGAGGCCTGTGTCAAATCGGGGGGGGCGGGATTTCTGTCCGACGACGTCGCGTGCAGCTAGACGCACCGCCCGCCGTCGACATCCAGGCACACGCCGGTGATGAACGCGCTTGCTGCTCCGGTGACGATGGCGCTTTTGCCTTTCAGCCGCATGGCTACAGCTCCGGCCCGGCGGCAAGACGGCGTACCTCGCCGCGATAGGGCGATGACAGGTAGGTTCCGAGCACGCGCACCTCGGACGAGAAGAACGACAGTTCTTCCAGGGCCAGCCCCACCGGACGGTCGGATGGATGGCCTTCGATGTCGGCCATGAACATGGTGGCCGAGAACGAACCGGCTGGCTGATAACTTTCAAGCTTGGTCATGTTGACGCCATTGGTCGCAAAACCTCCAAGCGCTTTGTAGAGTGCCGCTGGCACGTTGCGCACGCGGAACACGAACGTCGTCATGACGGGACCGTCGCCATGCTCGGCGTCGTCTGGGTCGGCGGCAAGGATCACGAACCGCGTGGTGTTGTGGGTTTCGTCCTCGATGTCGCTTTTGAGAATTCGCAGTCCGTAGGTCTCGGCCGCCAGCGTCGATGCGATTGCCGCGGCGGTCAGATCGCCACCCTCGGCGACAAGCCGCGCCGAACCGGCCGTGTCGGCTTCGGGCACTGGCTTCAGGCCGAGCTTGCGCAAGGTGTTGCGGCACTGGCCGAGCGCTTGGACGTGGCTGTAGACCTTTGTGATACCGTCGAGCGTGGCGCCGGGCAGCGCCATCAGCTGATGGCGAACGCGCAGAAAGTGCTCGCCGACAATATAGAGATCGGCATCCGGCAACAGGTGATGGATATCGGCTACCCGTCCCGCGACCGAGTTCTCGATCGGGATCATCGCGAAGGCACAATCCCCGCTTTTCACTGCCGCCAATGCGTCCTCGAACGTCGGGCACGCCACCGCGTCGAGCTTCGGGTTGATTTCAAGGCACGCGAGGTGCGAGTTGGCACCGCGTTCGCCCTGGTAGGCGATGCGGCCGCTGAGCGCTTTTGTGGCGGGCATGGGGGCTCGGGTTTGAGTACGTGCATACGGCGTGCCGCGCCGTATGCCCCACGCCGGCCCGCATGGACAACTGGAAACATCGAACCTCAGGCACGCTTGGAACCCCCGGCACGCTTGGAACCCCCGGCACGCTTGGAACCCCCGGCACGCTTGGAACCCCCGGCAC
>Ga0163155_10004420_pt1 | contig 14470 bp, 9 predicted proteins | sample OliLakLV19SP4G1_FD_148611 | JGI IMG/M metagenome (GOLD analysis project Ga0163155, IMG submission 148611) | Freshwater microbial mat bacterial communities from Lake Vanda, McMurdo Dry Valleys, Antarctica - Oligotrophic Lake LV.19.SP4.G1 | ecosystem: Environmental > Aquatic > Freshwater > Lake >...
CGGCTGGGCCAGCGACGTTGGGCGGAATTCCCGTCGGCGGCGGCTGGTCGGACCGTTTGAGCCATTCACCGATGGCGTCGCGGTGCGCGGCCTGGGCAAGCGCCTCTGTCGGCGCCACGAAACTGCACGTGGCCAAAGTCAGCCCAAATGCGAGCCCCAGCCCCAGTCGGAGCGCCCGCCGGAGCCCCGGTCGGAGCCCCAGTCGGAGCGCCCGCCGGAGCCCCAGCCCAAGCGCAAGTGCGGGCCGACCCGTCTGTTGCCCTTGGCACGCTGTCGTAGCGCGCCTGAACGTCGAGCGCTTGATCATTCGTCCGCCTCCAGCCGTACGACGACGGCACCCTGACAAGCCCATGAATTCGCGGCGATTCCGTGATGTCGTTCCAGCCGCGCCGTTGAACACATGTGCGCCACACAACGCGACATAAACAAAGCGACGCACACGGCCTGATTGCTCGTCATCCGTCAAACGCAAAAACCGTCAAATGCTTGCCGGGTTCAATCTGTTCTCCGCGCAGCATCTGCGATGGCCTTGAGCAGCCTGTCGTCGATCTGGCGCGCGTCGGTCAACAGCGCCGACGCTGTGAGACCCGCCACGGCTACCGATCGCGAGGCCTGGAACAGCGGCGATGGTCCGCACCCGGCGGGCATATCAAGGCGAACCCCCTTTGGCCCCGGTGCCATGGCGCAAAACGGCACGGACATTTCAAACACGATGACGCCGTCAGCCAGACGCAGGTCGGTTCCCGGCAAGGCCGCAAGGATCTCGCGCAGCAGCACCTGGGCCAGCGGGCGGTAGGCTTTGCCTTGCGCCAGTATAGCCTCAAAGCCGACATCGGGGTGAGACGCTGCGGATTGTGCAGCCGTTGGTGGCGCGGCGCGTATGACCTGAGGCGCTGGCGTTATGGCCCGCGCGACCGGTTGCGTTTGTACCGGCGCTGGAACCTCGATCGGCGAGGCAGGTGCTGATGTCGATCGTGCCGGTGCGATCTGACCCGGCAATGCTTGCCCCGCGGCAGCCGCGCCATTGGCAAATCGAGCGGAGAATGCGGTCGGCGCGACGGTCGGCGCAACACCAGCATAGATGAGCGCCCCGCCGTTATGGTGGATCCGCTCCAGCCACGAGGCTTTGGCGAACGTAAACCCGCGCTGGCGCAACCAATCTATGATGTCGTTGCGCGCGGTCAGGCCGCTCGCCTCGATTTCGATCATCCACACGCCGAGGCTGCGACCGGTCTCGACCTCGAGGCCATCGACGAATGCTCGCTCCTTGTCGACGAAGTGCGACGTCATCGGCCGCTACGTGCTCCCTCGAGCGCTGATGTCTCGCGCTTCGATTTAACAATAGCTGATTTCCAGCCATTGTGCTGCCGCTGTCCTGAACAAGCGCAGGCGGAATAAACGTGGGTCAGCGCAAGGGTGATGCTGGCGTCGAGGGGACAGCAGGTGGTTTGGCTGTCGTCGGTGGCTTTGCCGGCTTCACGGCTTTCGGCTGCGCGGTATTTCCAGGCGCGAACTCGGCCTCGAGGTTATAGGCCGGGCATTTTTTTTCGATCAGACGCTGATTGTACGCGACGACAATGCCGAGATCGCGCGCGTTGTCGGCGTCGGGATTGATCCCGCGCGACGTTCCGCCAAAAATCGGGCTGGCGACGGACTGGAGACTACGGGCCACCTCCGTCGTCCGCTCGTCGGACAGTGCGCCCCTGAGCTGGCGGATGCGAACCTGAATTCGTCCGGTCAATCTTGGACAGTCGAGCGCCAAGTCGTCCGGCGTCATGGTGTGCGGGGTAGCTGGTGGCAACGCGGCGCGGGTTGGCTGAGCTGGAGCAACGGTCTGCGCGCGAGGAGTGGCAGAAGGCGTTTGGGCGGCTGCCGTTCCAAGCCAAGCGACCAGCGCAGTGCAGGCTATCAACGGTGCGAGCCGACGCAACGGGTTGACCAGGAAATGTCGATATGTCTTCACGCGACCGCCTCGAAACCATGCCCTTCAACGGCCAATCCCGAGCCGGAATTAAGCAATGCCAGGAATCACCGGCCGAACTGTGGCAGGGCCGCACTGCATGGTTTCGTGACCGAGCGGCTGCGAGGGGGGCCGCAGCCGCTCGAAGTACAAAAACGCTACTCAATTACAACTTGGTTTCGGATCGCCACACCACATCATCTGGAGCGGCGGCTACGCGGGCGACGGGCTACTTCAACAGCCCCAATGCGATCGCCGCGACAAGCCCGAATGAGAGGGCCGCAACAAACACCTGCAAACGCGTCGCATTCGTCATGACAACAGTCCTCCGTCCGTCGGCCGTGTGCTCTGTAGATAGTGGGTAAACGCTACCCAGAGAGCACCGGGTCTGTTCCGAGTCGCTTTGAACCATCTGGCATCATTCAAGCCAGATCGTTGCGAAACGTTAAGATTAGGACGGCAAAGTTCAAGAATAAAAGTGCAAGTTATCGCGGTGCAGCAACGAATTGTTAGGTTCTCACGGCGTCGCAAGAGACACTGCTTGCACGGGCGCCACAATTGCGATGCCGGGATGTCACAATCGCGACTGGGAGTGCGCAACAATCCGGCGATACCAGATTGTTGCTCGCCAAAGCAATCGCACTCGACAACCGCAGTAAGACCGGCGCACATCTCAGCCGTCACACCTTTGGGGACCGCTGCCATGCCCGCCGCCACGACCAACCAATTCAATGGCTTCCTGATCAGCAAGGATGCCAACCAAGCCGGTACCCCGGGTGGTGCCCAGCAGATTGCTTGGACCGCGCTGACAGACGCAGACCTCATGCCGGGCGATGTCGACGTTGCCGTCACACACTCGACGATCAACTACAAAGACGGGCTCGCCATCACTGGCAAAGGCCCTGTGGTTCGCCGGTTTCCGCTCATTCCGGGCATCGATTTCACCGGCACGGTGATCACGTCCGGGTCGTCTGAATTTTCAGTCGGCGACCGGGTGATCCTCAATGGCTGGGGCGTCGGCGAGACCCACCACGGCGGCTACGCGCAGATCGCGCGGGTCAAGTCCGACTGGTTGATAAAGGCGCCAGCCGCATTTACGCCCGCTCAGACCATGGCGATCGGCACGGCTGGCTACACCGCCATGCTGTGCGTTCTGGCGCTGGAAGCCCATGGTGTTGCGCCAGGTGCCGGCCCGGTGCTGGTGACGGGGGCCGCCGGTGGCGTCGGCAGCGTCGCCGTCACACTGCTGTCGCGGCTGGGGCATGACGTTCACGCTGCGACCGGACGGCCTGAAGAAACCGAGTTCCTCAAGAGCCTCGGCGCGTCCGTTGTTCTCGACCGTGCGGAATTCGCCGGGACGCCGCGACCGCTGGCCAAGGAACGCTTCGCCGGTGTCGTCGACGTCGCTGGTTCAACCACGCTTGCCAACGCGATCTCGATGACGCGCTATGGCGGCTGCGTTGCCGCCTGCGGGCTTGCTGCGGGCATGGACCTTCCGAGCTCCGTGGCACCGTTCATTTTGCGCGGGATCACGCTGGCGGGTGTCGATAGCGTCATGGTGCCCAAGCCGCGCCGCATCGCCGCCTACGACCGTCTTGCGCGCGATCTCGACGTTGCCAAACTTGACGCACTCACCGTGACGCATCCCCTCGCCGACGTCATCGAACTCGCGCCGCAGATACTAGCTGGCAAGGTGCGCGGCCGCGTCGTGCTGGAAGTTGGGTGAGGCGCGCGCCGCAGCGTTTCCGGCAGATGGCGCGCCGCGCCTGGCATCGCGACGAAATGTAATCTTATTTCGCCTTGGCGATTTTCAGCGTGAATTCGTTTTTGTCATACGACCGCAAGGCCGCGAGACATTTGTCACCGTCAAAATCAAACGCGAAAACATGAATACTGTCGCCGTTCGCCGAGCCGCGGCAGAACCGGTCCTTGCCGGCCACTTCGGCGGGGCAGTCGTCAACATCGATATGCGGGATCGCGGCCTCGAATTGCTTGTAGGTCATCGGACACGCTGACGCGGTCTGGGCGAGCGCCGGGGCGGCAATCGCACCCGCCAAGAGTGTGGCTGCGAGCGCCGATATAAGCCGTATCATGGGTCTGCTCCGTTTCAGTTTAAGGACACCCATCCCAGGCGTGGCGCAACAGTGCCGTTGGCAAAAAAACCTGGCTGGTTCGACAAACGCCGCAGCAATGGTCACGGCCCGGTGATGTCTAACCGCTAGGCGCAATTGACGACAGACGACGTCAGCCCATAAGGACGCGACACATGCGCCTTACCAGCAGCAAAATGCCCTCGTTTTTCGCGCCGCTCGTGTCCGGTCTGGCCGCTTTGATCGCCGCTGGAAGAAGCGTCGCCGCCCAAACCATCTACCCGTTAGACCGCGCGGAAATTCTCGCCGGATCGCGGTTCGACCTCAAAGTCGAGTTCGACGCCATCCTCGAGCGCGGTGAGATCACCGTTCTACTCAACGGCGAGGACGCGGTCGGCGCACTCGGCGGGACCGCCGCAGTCATCGACCGGGAAGATGGCACCGACCTCACCGCTTACTGGGTCCGCGGAGCGGCCGTCGAAAAACCCGGCACGTATACGCTCGAAGCGCGAGCGGCGACCGGCATATCGGCCAAAGTCACGTGGGACGTTTACGCCACGCCCGAGGGCCGCAAAGCGCGCAACGTAATCTTGATGATCGGCGATGGCATGTCGATGGCCCACCGCAACGCCGCGCGGATGATGTCGAAGGGCATCAAGGAAGGCCGCTACGGCGCCGACCTCGCCATGGACGATATGCCCCACATGGCGCTGGTCTCGACGGCAGGTAGCGACAGCATCATCACCGACAGCGCGAATTCGGCGTCGGCCTATGCGACGGGCCACAAAACCTGCGTCAACGCGATGGGGGTCTACTGCGCGAGCAACCGGCGGACATCCGCGCATCCCAGGGTCGAAAACATCGGCGAACTGGTCAAGCGCCGCCACGGTCTTGCCGTGGGGCTCGTGACCGACGCCGAGATCGAAGATGCGACGCCAGCAGCCATGGTCGCCCACACCCGCAACCGCCGCGACTACGACGACATTGTCGCCGCCTACTATCAACTTGAACCAGAGGTGATCCTGGGGGGCGGCTGGCCGAATTTTTTGCCAGCAAGTCACCCAGACGGCAAGCGCGCCGATGGCCAGGACTACCGCGCGCGCTTCATGGGCCTTGGCTACACCTACGTACAGACCAATGCCACGCTCGCCATCGAAGCCGAGCGGGCTGATACGACGCGTCTGCTCGGACTGTTCAACCGCTCGAATATCGATGGCGCGCTCGATCGCCGGCTGCTCAAGAAGGGTACCGTTCCGCGCTATCCCGATCAGCCCGACCTCACCGATCAGACCCGCGCCGCGCTTAAGGTGCTATCGCGCAATGACAACAGCTTCTTCCTGATGGTCGAGGCAGGCTGGATCGACAAGTATTCCCATTCGCTGGACTGGGAACGGGCCGTATTCGATACGATCATGTTCGACAATGCGGTCACAATCGCCAAGGAATACGCCGCCAAATCGAACGACACGTTGGTCTTGGTGATCGCCGACCATACCCATCCAGCCTCGATCATCGGCACGTATGTCGAAGCCGCCGACGGGTCGGGTGCTGCCCAGCCGCCGCGCGAACGGATCCGGCTTTATGACGCCGCCGGGTTTCCCGCCTATGGCCCCGCCGACGCTGACGGCTACCCGACGTCGATCGACGTCTGGCGCCGACTTGCGTTCGTGTTTGCCGCCTACCCCGAGCATTGCTAGTGTTCCTCTTGTCTCAGACATTTGCTCTCAACCTCGCCGCTGGGGGGAGGCAAATGTCTGAGACGGAACACTAGCTTGATCGCAAAACCTCAGCTGTCCAAGGAAACGGGGTAGGTCCGATAGGTGATTTGCGTTTTCGAGACGCGACACTTGGTGGAGAACATATGTCTCTAGAAGCGTTGGGCTGGAACGGGCAGTGGCAAGCGAAGTTCGATGCCCTTGCCATCACGGGTCTCGTGCCGGCACGCGTGGTCGGCGAGCATCGAAGTCATTATCGGGTGGCCACGGAAGCGACCGAGGTTTCCGCAGGCACGACGGGGCGCATGCGCAATACTCCGGCCCGAAGTTCGCGGGCGCAGCGGTCGGACCTGCCGGGCGTCGGAGACTTCGTGGCCCTGAACTTGGCCGAGGGTGACGGCCCATCGACGATTGCAGTGGTCTTGCCACGAACGAGCGCGTTGATCCGCAAAGCGTCGGGGACAACCGACCCGCAACTGCTGGCAGCCAACATCGATGTCGCCTTCATTGTGACCGCGTTCGGCGGCGACTTCAATCTGCTGCGCACGAAGCGCTATCTGGCCTTAGTGCAGCAAAGCGGCGCTACGCCAGTTATCGTGGTCAACAAGGCAGATCTCACGAATGATGTCGTCGGACCGGCCGGCCAGATCGAGGGAATTGATCCTGATATTCGGGTCCATGTGATCAGCGCCCGCGAGCCCGCAAGCATCCAAGTCCTTGAACAGTATTTCAAGGGCAACTGCACTGTCGCCCTGATCGGCTCGTCGGGGGTCGGCAAGTCGACCTTGACGAACCGGCTTCTCGGCCGCGACGCGCAAGCCACACAAGACGTTCGCGGCTACGATGGGCGCGGCCGCCATACGACAACGCATCGGCAACTGCTCGTCCGATTGCAGGGTGGGGCTATTGTCGATACGCCCGGGTTGCGGGGGTTAGAACTCTGGAACACTGCCGATGCCGATGCCGATACCGATCCCGATGCCGACGCAAAAGACTTCGAGGACATCGAACGCCTAGCATTGCAGTGTCGGTTCAGGAATTGTCTGCACAACACCGAGCCGGGTTGCGCTGTTCGCTCCGCCGTCGAGCGCGGCGACGTCGACGGGGAACATTTCGCCGCGTTCATCAAAACGGCGAGAAGAGGCCGACACAATGCGGGCTGATGCTCCGGCAGATAGGCACGTGATCGGTCCCGAAACGGCACCAACACCCAAAGTGCAAGCTATCAACTTGATTTCAGATTGGCGGAGAGGGTGGCATGCCTTTAACGTTGAAATTGTTAGAAATTCCGTCCTCATCTTGAGTCGACCCACCAATTAACCCTCCAATTTTGTCTGACTGATCAACCCAAAGTCCCGGCGTAAATGAGCGCCACGGCCAGTGGGATGATCTTGCTGATCACGGGCTCGGATTTTCGAGCACCGTTAAGATGGCAAAGCCGCCGGATAAGCGGTCGATGGCGAATTGCCCGACCGATGCCGGTGGCATTGTATGATCAAGTCAGTCCGTCCATCACGCATGCAGGTCTTTCTTCTCGAGCTTAAACGGGATCATGCGGCCTTTGCTCAACTCGGCGCGGCCATACACCCGGTCAGCATCCCCCGTGACAGCGAGAAGTTTTTCGGCAAGCAACTTCTGGGCAGCGGCACCGGCGGCGCACCAATGCTCCACGACAATGGCATCCGCATCCTTCGAGGTCACCATTTCTTCAGCGAACGGTTTCGCTCCGGCGGCCCAGGCGGCGCCTTGCTCCGACGTGGTGCGGATCCAACTGGTGAAGCCAACGATATGGCCGGCGTCGATAATGAAGAGGTACTGGCCGGCCTTGACCTGACGCGCCATACGCTTGGCGAGTTCTGGCCGTTTGGCGAACCGCGTATCCGCTTTGAACAGCTGGTAGCAGAAGGCGAAGGCGCGGGCCGGATTGCGGAAGCGCGTTGCCTTCATTGTCGCGGGAATTACGACTGCTTGGGCGGCCGTGGAGGTCTTGGGAGTTGCCGTGGTCATTGGTTTGTCCTCAATATTGCTTTGGTGCGGGGCTTTCGGGATCGCCGTTTGGCTTCCAACACGATCACCATGCGAATTTTGGCATCAGCGCTCAGTTCCGCAGGGAACACGGGTTTGATTGTTTGCATCCGCCGAACGCCCTGCCACCGTCTCGATCGGGGGCACGTGATAAGTCAGGCAAACGGCGCACGAAAAATCGGCGTTTGGATTACCGTCCCACACGCCGATAGGGTTGCTGCAACTTTGCAAAGCTCATCCGACAGCAGTCCGCGCTGGCTTGTTGTCAACCGATGCCACTCGGTTGCCTCGCACTTTACTGATCACTTCATCGCGCGGCCCAAACGCGACGACCGCGCCAAGAGACATGACCATCAGCTTGTCGACGTGCGACAGGATTTGCGGCCGGTGGGTGACGATGATGACGGTGCGACCATCGGCTTTCATGCGCGCAATTGCTTGGGCGAGAGCCTTGTCTCCGTCATCGTCGAGGTTCGAATTGGGCTCGTCGAGCAACACGATCTTGGGGTTTCCATAAAGCGCCCGGGCAAGGCCGACGCGCTGGCGGACACCGCCAGCCAATGTCACGCCGGTCGACCCGATCGGCGTGTCGTAGCCAAGCGGCAGCCGCAGGATGAGCTCGTGGATACCGACCGATTTGGCCGCCGTCAGAACTTTTTCCTCGTCGACGGTATCCAGGCGCGCGATGTTTTCAGCGATCGTGCCGTCGAACAATTCAACGTCCTGGGGCAGATAGCCGACGTGTTTGCCAAGCTTATTGGGGTCCCAGTTGGTGATCGAAGCGCCATCGACCCGGATCACACCACTTCGGACCGGCCAGACGCCGGCTAAAGCACGGCAAAGGCTTGATTTTCCACTCGCCGATGCACCGATGATCGCAAGGCTCTCGCCAGCGGCGAGCTGGAAACTGACACCTTTGACCGACGGACGGTTAGAGCCGATGGGGGCGATGACGACATTTTCGACATCGAGGCACCCGGTCGGGGCCGGCAGTGGCATCTTCTCAGCCTGGGCTGGCGACGTCTCGAACAGTTTGTGCAGGCGGCGGTAAGCACTACGCGCGCCCAGGATGCGCTTCCACTGCCCCACGATCTGCTCGACGGGAGCCAGCGCACGTCCCATGATGATCGACGCGGCCATCATAATGCCGGGCGAAATTTCCCGGTCGACCGCAAGCCAGGCTCCAGCGCACAGCGCCGCAGTTTGAACGGCGATCCGCGCGAACTTCGATAAGGCAACAAGGGCTGCACTCCGCTCGTGAGCCAAGGCATGGGCGTTGGACGCAGCCGACTGGTGACCGTTCCAACGGTTGAGCACGGTATCGCCCATACCTAGGCCGCGAACGGCTTCGCCGTTGCGCAGCGCTGCAGCTGCAAAGCTCGACGCCTCGTTCGACAGTTTGTTGGTCTTTTCAAACTCCGTTTTGTTGGCGAATTCCGCGAGCAGCGCGATCGAAAACAGGACGATCGCACCGCCGACCGCAACCCAACCAAGCACGGGATGCATGGCAAAGCATAGGATGATGAAGAGCGGTGTCCAGGGCAGGTCGAAGACCGTGGTTGCGACACCTGACGACAGGCTGTCGCGGATCATTTCAACATCGCGAATGACTTGTTGACCCTGGCGCGCGTTGGGATCGAGTTCCGCGCGCATCATCGAGTCAAAAAGAGGCCGCCGCAGCGACGCTTCAAAATTCAAACCGCAGCGCACCAAAATGCCTGAGCGAGCATACTCCAGCACGCCGTAAAGCACCAGAAATACGAGAACAATTCCCGTCAAGAACAGCAGCGTCGTGATGTTCCGGCTGGACAGCACACGGTCATATACCTGCATCGAGTAGAGCGGTGAAACCAGCAGGGCGAGGTTGATAAAGAAGCTGATCGCGAAGCTCATCGCCAAAGCCGGATAGCAACTCCGGACGGTGCATTCGAGCGGGGTCTTGTTCTTTGCATTGGCTGAGATGCTGGCTCTGGCGGACATGGCGGTCGCTCCCTGGAGGTATCCAAACGGCGTCGATGTCCCAAGTTTTAAGCGAGTGCCACTTTGACTGCTGTTACCGGCGTGACAAGCCGACCGAGCCGATGCCGTTGATTTTCCAATGCTTGTTCCGCCCGTGACAGCCGCACTGCGCCAGTGGGCCTAAACCAAACGAGGCCGGTGGCTAAACAGGCTCCGGAAAAACGGATTGAGCATCACAAACCCTCGAAAAGGAACGCAACATGGCTCTGTTCTCCAAATCTCTCCTGTCATCGACGGCTCTCTACGCGGCCCCGGCAAAGAGCAGCGTCCTCTTTGCAGCCCCCTCGAACATGCCGCTGCTGGTGCCTGAGCCGGTAGCTGTAACGCCGATGCCAGCGGCCTATTTTGCGCCGAGCATCTCGGCTGTCCCACTTGCGCAGCAGTCGGTCGTCGGATCGGCGATGGCGGCGCTCAGCCCCGTTCAGAAAGATGTCATCACGCTCGGACCCTCCCTGGGCTTGACCCCCGTCACTGCGGCGGCCGCTGCCGCCCTGCGCCCGATCAACATCGGCGAGCTTCTCAATCCAGACACGACGCCAGCTGAGCCGTTTGCGCCATCATCGGGCGTGTACGCACATTATGGGATCAACCTTGCCAATGCAGATGCCGGCAAGACGGTCGTCCTGCGCGACGAGACCAAGCCGGACATGAAGTCGGCCTATGATGTTACCGATCCAAACAAGCCGGTTGCACTCGCGGACGCCCCCCACGTTTTGGGCAGTCGACACAACGACACCATCATCGGCAACGGCCAGGAAAACGTTATCAACGCTTACGACGGCAACGACATGATCGCTGCCAAAGGCGGAAATGATCTCGTCTATGGCGGCGGAGGCGACGATCAGATCTTGGGTGAAGCCGGTGACGACGCTCTCTACGGTGGCGTCGGCAATGACAAACTTGATGGTGGCGAGGACAACGACATGCTCGCTGGCGAGGCGGGCGACGATCTGCTGGTGGGGGGAAGCGGAAATGACAAGCTTTACGGTGGTGCCGGCGCGGACCAGTTGCAGGGAGGCACAGGCGACGATCTCCTTTCGGGGAACGAAGGTGACGACATTCTCGTCGGCGAACAGGGGAACGACACGATCTTTGGCGGCGAGGGCAATGACGCCCTGAAAGGCGGAGACGGCGCCGATACGCTGTACGGCGGGGACGGCTCGGATCAGCTCCAAGGCGGCGCGGGCCGCGATGTCCTCAACGGCGGAAAAGGAGAGGACACTGCGAGCTATGCCGACGCCCGAGGCGGCGTGAAAGTGGACTTAGAGGGTCCGCAGAAGGTGTTGAGCGCGGTCACGGACATTGGTTCGATGCGCGTCGACTCGGTTTGGATGAAAACGGTCAACATCGGTCAACAGCTTGGAACCGTGACGCCCGCCCAGACCTCACTGGCGGCCAACGATGCCACCGGTGATACCTACGTCAGCATCGAGAACGTCACGGGCAGCAAATACAACGACACCATCTCCGGCAACAGTGCAGACAACAAACTTTTCGGCGGAGACGGGAACGATACGTTGAACGGTCGGGCCGGCAACGATGTGCTGGTCGGCGGCAACGGCAACGACACACTGAACGGCGGCATCGGCAACGACGTGCTCATTGGCGGCGCAGGCGCCGATCACTTCGATGGTGGAGAAGGCAACGATGCCGTCTCTTACGCGGATGCTACAGGCGGCGTCACGATCGACATGGATGGTGGGAAATTTTTCAACCATTCTGACGTCATAAATCTTGCCCAGGTCGCGCGCCCAATCTCGGCATCATTTGCGGGTACTGGAGGGCTTCCGGGACTGCCCGACTTCGACCGGCTGCCATTAGTGCCAACGATACCAGAAACGGTCATTTCATCGCGCTCGTCCGATGGCCGTGGGGACACCTTTACCAATATCGAAACGATTGTTGGCAGCAAATATGACGATAAGATCAGCGGCAATGGCGATAACAACCAGTTCATCGGCGGCGATGGAAACGATCAGATCCACGGTCGCGGTGGCAACGACGTTCTAATCGGTGGGAATGGTAACGACACCCTCGACGGCGGCATCGGCAACGACACGCTCGTGGGCGGCGCGGGTGCCGACCATTTCGAAGGCGGCGAGGGTCTGGATACAGTCAGCTATGACGCTGCAAAGGGTGGCGTCACGGTGGACATGGAGACGGTTAACGGTCGGACGGCGTTGATGCGTTCCGCTCTTCACGAGTTCAACGGCGTGTCCAACGCGCTCCATAACGCCAACCGTCTGGTCGCTGAGATAGCGATCCATCCCCTAGTCCCAGAAGCATACTCGGCGGATGGCGCGGGTGATACTTTTGCCGGTATTGAGGCGGTCTCCGGCAGCAAGTTCGCTGACAAAATCAGCGGCAATGCCGAGGCTAATATCCTCATCGGTGGCGACGGCAACGATGAACTGTACGGCCGCGCTGGCAGCGACACATTAATCGGGGGCCAGGGTGCCGACACCATCGACGGTGGCGATGGCACTGACACCGCGTCCTATGGAAAGTCGGCAGCCGGAGTTCAGGTATCGTTGCAAACCGGCATTATCGGCAAGGGCGGCGACGCAGAAGGCGACACGCTGATGGGGATCGAGCGCCTGATCGGCAGCGACTATGACGACGTCCTGACCGGCAGCGACAGCGCCGACACACTGTCCGGCGGCAGTGGCAACGATACTGTCAACGGCGGGGTCGGCAACGACAAGATCGACGGCGGCGAAGGTGCAGACCTGATCGACGGCGGCGAAGGCATCGATGAGGTTAGCTATGGGACGTCCAAGGCTGGCGTCGAGGTCTCGCTGGCTGCCGGGGTCACCGGTAAGGGCGGCGATGCCGAAGGCGATACGCTCACGGCCGTCGAAATTGTCACTGGCAGCGACCATGCCGACACATTGACCGGGGACGGCGCAATCAACGTGCTCGAAGGCGGTAAAGGCGACGACAGGATTGACGGTGATGCCGGCAACGACGTCCTCAACGGCGGCGATGGCAACGATACGATCTCGGGCGGCGAAGGATCCGACAAAATCGATGGTGGGATCGGCGACGACCGGATTGACGGTGACGCCGGCAACGATGCCCTTAACGGCGGCGATGGCAACGATACGATCACAGGCGGCGAAGGAGCCGATAAGATTGATGGCGGCAACGGTGCCGATGCAATTGACGGCGGGGTCGGGGTCGACGAGGTCAGCTACGCCACGTCGAGCGCAAGTGTCCAAGCCACGCTGGTCGTTGGGGCGGTGAGCACGGGCGGTAGCGCTGAGGGAGACACGCTCGTCAGCATCGAAAAGCTGATCGGCAGTTCCTTCGACGATAAGTTGACGGGCAATGGCCGCTCGAACATTCTCGACGGCGGCGCTGGCAATGATGTCCTGGACGGTGGCTTGGGCGTCGACATCCTTTTGGGTGGGGCGGGCAACGACACGCTGATCGGAGGTGCTGGAAATGATGTGATGTCCGGCGGCGACGGTAGCGACATCTTCGCCCTGATCGGCAAGTTCGGCGTCGATCAGATCACCGACTTCAATGTCGATGAAGACAAGCTCGACATGACCAGTTTCGACGGGCTCGACAGCTTTGACCAGCTCAGGTTGCTTCAGATCGGCAACGACACTGCCGTGGTCTATGACGGCCAGGCCGTCATCCTGAGAGGAGTTGAGCAGGGTGACATCACGCAAGAGATGTTCATGCTGTAATGCGCTGACGATAAAATGGGCACACGGTCTGAGAAAATAGGCGTTGAGACTTTAAGTAAGACGACCCATTCCAAAAAAGGTGACGAAGCCAAGCGACAGCCGAGTGGAATCGCCATCTAGGTCCTTGCCCGTGAAAGCCCGTGCGATATACCGCGCGGGCTTTTTTGCGCCTGCGCTCTGGCATTATATTAGAGCGTGGGACAGCCGCACCATTCGTAAAAAAGTGTCATTCATCTCAGGTCGATATATCGCGCGCAATTCAAGCGCCAGCGGCGTCGATCGAGCAGACCACCAACATCAATTCTCGAAGCAAATCAGATACTAAGTGCACTTCGACGCCATAGCCGGCAAGAACTACCACCCCAAAGCGGCATTAATACCGGCTGAAATTCTGGACGTGTCACCTTCGGGACAGCGCCCAGAGTCGAGCTCCTGCACAGTGGACCGGTATTCTCGTTATATCCAAAAATAGCGGATCAATTGCGAGATACGCGTCTCCATGCCGCGATTGTGCGGCCGAACTCAACAGGAGAATAAAATGAGCTTTCTTGGCGATATTGGCGATGCCTTCTCGGACGGCTGGGATGCCGTCAAGGGAGTTGCCGGAGACGTTATAGACGGCGTCGGTGACGTCATTGATGCAGTTGGAGATGTCGCCACGGACATATACGAAGCGTTTAAAAGTGCTGCAGAAGCCGCATTTGAATTCGCTGGCGACTTCATATCGGATCCTTTCGGTACAATTGAAAATGTTTGGGATACAGCAGTCGATGTCGCTAGTGACGCGATCGACTGGATTGAGGAACACCAGCAAGAAATCATAATGGGGCTCGTCATCGTCGGCGGTGTCGCGCTGACCGCTGTCGGCGCCGGTCCCCTGGTACTTGCCGCATACGGTGCCGCCGCCGGCTTTGCCAGCAGCCTCGCCAGCGGTGCTGATCTTGACGACGCGCTGCTCAGTGG